>Ga0179593_1398115_pt1 | contig 11327 bp, 17 predicted proteins | sample CZODoug2_1_08_16_FD_185931 | JGI IMG/M metagenome (GOLD analysis project Ga0179593, IMG submission 185931) | Vadose zone soil fungal communities from Angelo Coast Range Reserve, California, USA - CZODoug2_1_08_16fungal (PacBio error correction) | ecosystem: Environmental > Terrestrial > Soil >... | reverse complement strand
GTTTATGCCTAATGACATTGAAAAGATATTTTACCGTCACGTCCATGTTGTGTGTTTGATCCGTTGTGAGACTTCGGTCGTATTAATTTCCAAATGCAACGGCCCCCCTATGCGTTTTTCATAAGCTGGTTATTGTCTCCTTTAGACAAATTCTTTTCCGGCCCTGTGCGTCCTTTCTTCAGAACACTTGCCATCATGCAACCTGGCCGGATTTTTTTGTTCGAGTATCCATCACTACAAACTGGGCACCCCTGATTTGTCACTTACCCTTTGGCTTTGATAGACCCACCTATGGTCTTTGACCTCGTCTGTTGGTTGGAGTTGACAAATGACGTACTCTTTTATGCTTGAATGAGTTTTTTAAACTCCATCTCTTGTGCTCTCTTAAGGCTTTTCTCCTTTTGTCTCATCCTTTTTTTCTCCTAACGGGAAATTTAACTGATGCACAATCCTCCTAAGCATTTAACCCCCCAATCATTTTCTAGGGTTCGTCCCTCATGTTCTCTATGCCTTACTGTTTTATTCTGTGATCTCAAGAGTGTCTCTCCTTTAAGGGGTCTTTACCCCGTCTTTTCACCCCACTTCGCTTGCTTGACAACTTTTTTTTTCCCTTATACCTCGTTAAAAACAAACCAGTACCCAACTGCACCAACTCTTATTGGGAGCGCCTGATTGATTTTTTTGCACCTTGTCCAGCATTTGCAGTCTTATTTATCCCCCCCTGCCGTCGATTGATTTTGGGTTCTTTTGTAACGTTGGCTCCCCAGCAGTTCGCCTCTTGCTTCACTCCCCCCGCCTTTTTTTGCAGGTTCCTTATCTCTTGAGGTCACCTCTTCTCCTATCCCCGGTTCGTGAGCCCTCCCTTTTGCCCCCGGTCTATTTTCGCCGTGTTTCTTTTTTTTTTTTTCCACTCTCACCGTATTCACCTGAAACTTTCCGGGCCTTTTTTAGGTGGGAATGATGTTTTTGAGAACTGGATCCCGTGGGTTGGCCCATTGTGGCGTTCGTCTGGTCCAGTTACCTTTTTCTAATCGGGTCTTTTGCGCTTCCCCCCCCACTTTCGAGAATATTTCCGTTTGTTCCCTTGGGTGTTTTTTTTCCGTTCCCCCCCCGTTCTTGTAAACTTTCTTCGCAGTGCCCGGTCCTTTGGCGACCCAGCGTCCCCTTTTTTTTATTTTTCCCCCTTGATGAGCTTCTATAATTTTTTCGGTTTTTTCTCGCCCTACAAATTAACCTTTGTCGGCTGACGTGAAAAGACCCGGAACTTTACGTTGCTTGCCCGGAGTCACATGACAGTGTTGTTTCCAACTTTTCCTTTGTTTTCGGTTCCAAACTTAACGGCTTCCCGTCTCAGCGATGACATGACCAATTTGGTCAGTTTCCCACGGGGACTGTTTTGGGTTTTGCCTCATTTTTGGCAGGCTATTCTGATCCCCCTTCCACATGTAGATATTCTTGCGACACTATGCAATGTCAGGTCATATCGTTTTTCCCCCACACCCGTTGTCTGTGCTTTTTTTCCCTTTGGAGTTTTTGGGCCTTGCATTGAAAGCGGGCTGGACCTGAATTAACCTCCCCCTTCTTGCTGTGCAAACACCCCCAATCTCGCAACCCAGTTTTTCTTGTTCGTTGTTTTTTTGGGCCCCAATTTTAAATTCATTTGGAAAATCAGTATTCCCCCCCCGAGCAATTGCCCCATTTACTCCCCCCCCACCCCACCTCCCTTTCTCTTCCAACCCCCCCGAAGTTTGTACTCCCCCGATTTTTTTTTTCCGTCGGTTGGTTTCTTTGTTGATGTTTTTTTTTTGGAGTGAATTCTGCGCCTACAACTGAGGTCTGGTCTTGGTTCTCACCCTCCCCACCAATTCTTCTCGAGAGTCAACCATGGCGCCGGTTATTTTCGCTTTTTTTCAGCACGGTCTGTCCTGGAGGTTTGTCAGCAACCTTTTGTCCGTAGTGAAGTCTTTTCGTGCACTTTGGCCCCTGTATATGAGTTCTTTCGTGCTTTTTGAGGCCGCAGTATTACAAACAGACTTTGGCGAGTTTAAGCGTTTTTTCCCGTTTTTCTTTGCGACTTGTTTGTCGTTCACCCCCCTTTTTTTTTTTTTTTTCATCCATTGGGAAGATCGTTTGCCCGCTTTTAGCCTAGATTGGTCCTTCTTTGCATTGCCCTCCCACGACCTGCTTTCCCCCCCCCAAAACTTTTCTCCCGAGTGTACCCCCATCGTGACATTTTTCCGAACCCTTGTCCTTTATGAATCGTCCTCTTCCCCCCTTGTCTCGATAAAAACTTCTCTTTATCGAGACCAAGGTTGGATTTAGGTGGTTTTTTTTGTTTTTTTTTTTTTTTTTTTTTTTTGCAGTCTTGCAGTGGCGGAATCACCCGACTGTGACACACTCCAGTCTATGGTTCCTAGGCATTTTTAATGAATTTTGCCCCGTCTGTTTGGTCTCTCTCTTCGGCAGTTTGCCCCAAGTTGTTCCCCTGCTCTTTGCATTTCATACTTTTTCTGTCCTTTTGCTGCCGTCATTGTTTTCTGGTTAACCCTGGTGTTTCCCGTTTTTTATTTTTTTCAGCCAAGCAAGTTTTTGCTTTAGTTTTTCAAGTCAGGATTACTTGGTCAATGATTTTCCCTCTCATCCGGATTCCGCCTGGCCCTTTTTGTTACATAATTGTGACCCACCCATCTTCCACGACCCCCCCTTCGTTATAGTGATTTTTTTTGCCCCTACTGTTCCCCTTTTTCGTTCTTTTAACTCTGGCATTTTGTTTGCCCCTTTTCTTCTCCCCCCAACTTTAATTGCAAGCGTGGACGGGCATTTGTTTCTTCCCCATTCCCTACCCGATACACTCCCACCGCTTTACGGTGTTTAGGGGGCTCCCACTTTTCCTTTCAATGGAGGTCATTTCTGTTCTTTTCGCTGTGAGACACCCCCATCCCACTTTCGCCCCCACTTTTCCGTAAGACCCTCTCTTTCTTTCCATCGTTGTTGTGTTTTTTTTTTTTTTCTATGAAGATTAGTCTTTTTTCCGTTGCGACTTTCTGGTTTTGGCCTCCGTCTGCGACCCCAGTCCTCCCCTTTCCCCCCCCCATTCCCCTCATTGAGCCTTTAGTCCCTTAAAGCGGTGAATGGATCGAGGTTGATTTGCCATGCACCAAGTCCCTTCCCGCTTTTCCCCGGTACCCTTCTTTTCCTTTTTCATACTGGCCGCCCAGAGGGGTAACCCCCCTCTAACGGTACCGAATAACGTCAGCGGCATTTTTTGTTTTTGTGGAGAATGGTTGGTTTCCTATATTATTGCCCCCCCCAAAACTTCCGTGGTTCCGTCATTTTTCGTAATTTTCTAGTAAGTTAATTCCGCGATATGGGTGTTCCGTTCTCGTCCAAGATCAACCATGCTTACCCCCTAGGGCCTCTGTTGCCCCCAAGTCCGTTTTCCTAACAGAAATCCCTTCCTAAACCAAGATCCCACTTCCCCCCATCCCAAAGATTTTCCCCCCCTTTTCCTCCTCCGCTCACAGTCGTCCCCCAACATTAATTTCATGCCACGGACCACCCGGTTTCCGCTTTTCCTCTCACCTTTTTTTGTGATTCTCTTTTTAGTCTTCACTCATCGACCAAATGTTTGTCTTCCCCCATCAAGGACTCGACTAGGGGTTTGACAAACCTGTAAGTATTTTCCACTCTTCCTTCACTGCGTCTGTTTTGGTATCAATTTCCTCCTCAAAGTGATCTCAACAGCTTTGTTGTCACTCTTTCTCCCCCATGTCTTTTTTTTCCTTCTCCTCCCGCTAGCCGATTTTCCACCTTGCTTCTCACTTTTGGGGTTGCGAGGTCTTGCCTTTCACCTCCCCAAACATTTTTCCCCCCCCCAACCCACTAATATACGGTTCTTGCGTGAATCCCTTCACTACGAGGCCCAACTTTTTTTTTCCACCTCCCTGTCCCCCCTGCCTTTTTGTTTTTCTAATAGGTCCTGTGCCCCTGTACGGCCCACTTCATCGGAGACCCTTGGTGGGTATTTTTCTCTCCACACTTTTCCTTACTCTCATTTAGCGCGACAGGCCTTCCCCCCCACTCACAAACTGTTTGACTTTCTTTTAACCCCTCTATTCCCCCAAAATCGGACTAGGACTTTTTGTACGTTTTAGGACCCATTGGGGTGGGTCCTTTTTGCGGGGCACTTCTTTTTCTCTTTCATTCCCTTTCCCACAAACGAACAGACGGACCCTTCCCGCTATGGTTTGTACCCCCTAAGCCTCTCCTTTTCCTATAGTCCAGCCGATCCCCACTCCAGAAACCCACCCCATTGCAAGTTTTTTTTGTTCCCTCTAGAACTTCCTCCGCTTGACAGGTTGGTTTGGGGCCCCGCGACTTCCCAACAATTGCTGCCTCCCCCACCACATCGTTAACATTGTTTTTCCCCCCCCTTTCCATTCTCTTCTTTTATATGTTTGACCCTTCCCTCTTTTTCCGCCCCGACAGTTCACAACAACTTTTATTCGGCTATCCCCGTACAAACACCTAGGCATTCTTGAGCTTCACCTTAATTTTTTGGTGGGACTCCTTTTTTTCCCCTCCCTAGAGTCTTTTCGCCTCCCCATTTCCCCCCTAATTAACCCCCCGTGAGGCTTTCGTCCCCAGCCTGCTGAGACCTTCCCCCTTTTCCATGTCAATTTTTGATCGTACCAACCCCCCCCATGGACGGTCATTTTCCTTTGTCTTTTAACCACCGTTCCCTCTGGAAATTCCGGACCCCCAGCCTGCCCCCCCCTTTCAACGATCTACATATTCTCCATTCCTTTTTTCCACACGTCTCCTGGACCATTGTCGGTTTTCAAATACGGTTGAGGACTTTCCAATTTTTTTTTCTGACTAGTCAACTTGCCAGACGGTTTGTCATTTTCTTAGGATAGTTGGAGTCCACTCCAATTTCACCCTTTGACGCGCAACCACACCTTTCCTCCGGCGGTCTGACAGCGAGATGTGCGACCCAATTTTTTTCGGCCCCATTTTTTGTTCCACACCCACTCCCCATAGAGACTGCAGGGATAATCAGCTGGCCATTTTTTTCTTTCGGGCACCTTATCCGATGGATACAAAGTGGCCGATTTTTTGGTTTCTTTTTGCGATTTTAGCTCCCCACTTTTTCCTTTCCTGGCGTCTTTTTTTCAACGTCCCGGTTTGACTTTTGTTCTTTTGAACCATTCTGTCGCGTCAGACATTGAACCCCCTTTTTTCCTTTTATTTTAAATTCTTTCCAATTTATAATCATTTCCTTTTCAGGCCTACTCCTCTTAGAATCGTCCAATCAACCTTCCTTTCACATTTGCCCCCCCTTTCTAACTAGTTGTTTCGTTTTGCCAGTTGACTTTTCTCTACTTTTTTTTTTCTGCCCCCTTTGTCTCTTCGGCTTCACACCCCACATTTCTTCCTTTGCAGCCCCCCTTTGCAAACTCTTCTATCTTTGCCATTAGGACTTGTCCTGGCTGTCTTTCGTGATTCAAACTTGGCTTTTTTCTGTCTATTTTTTAGTCCGGAGGTCTCATCACTGGTTTAGACATCCCAGCGCCACCTGTAATTTTTCACTACGGCCCCCAACTGGCAGCAAAGAATATCTCTCTTTTTTCCTCCTCTTTCCCGTGTTGTTTTGTCTCCTTTTTTTTTTCCTTCGGTTGCAATTTCTTTCCCTTTTTTTTTTTAAATTGTCAGGTTGGCGATGGTGCGGCTTACGCGCGTTTTGAGTTCGGACCGTGCCGCCTTTACAAGCCGCTCCCCCCCCGAACCCTTCCCCCCCCCCACAATTTCCCTTCCCTTCAAACGCCATCCGGTCAAAGGCTTAACTGGGTTTTTCCCCCCCTCAGATTCTCCATTTTAAAAGCGTCCCCAAGCAGGTGCATTTTCCTCCTCTCGGTAACCCCATTGGCGCCAACACCGTGCGAGAAATGGTCTAGTGATCCCCCCTCTTTCAGACTGTGTGGGGGCAAATTTTTTCAGTCTTTTTTATGCTTCTTTTCTCAGTTCCTGAGGTCGTGGTTTTCTAGTGTTGAGATGTTAGTTTGCTTTTGCGTCGAGGCGTGGATAGGCTGTGATTACTGACAATGGGATACTTTTATTACCACGATTGTAAACAAACATTCAATTGACCTCTGGTGTCTATGTTCTTGTACCTCCCCTTATTTTTCCTAACCCCAGATTGCTCAACTTTTTTTGAACGGTTACCCTCCTGCTCGGAAAACCTTGCTTGTTTCCCCTTCCTCCCCAGGCCCGTCCCACCAACTTTTCTTTTGTTGAAGCCGCTTTTTTTCGCAAGCGTCTGGAATGGCAGCGCTTATCCACTTGCCCTCTTCGCTGGTTGATTTTTTGGTGTTAAAAGGTCAACCCTGTCCGTTCCCTCTTATCGCTTTTAATGCAGCCCTCTCTCTTCCTTTCCTCTTTTTGATTTTCACTTCTGAGGCCCCCCCCAAGATCCGCATCTTTGGCGTCCTTCCTATGGCAAAGGTTCCTTTTTCTTCCGACGTTGCTTCTTTACAAATTTCTAACCTATTCTTTGTTTCACCTGCACTTTCTACGGAATGGAGGTGGCCTTACAGACCCCTGTGGAGAATATTTCGATCGTTTGAAAAATTGGGGACTTTGGTTTTTCCTGATTTCCTGAGTACTTTTGGGCCCATTCAGAGGAAAGGGCTTCCAGTGGTTTTTACGAGTGCCAATGTCATTTTTGTTTGCTTGTGGGTAAACTTTGTTGTGTTTGTTTTTTTCCCCCGGTCTTTTTTCCGCCGGGCCGGCTGTGCGCCCTCTTCCCGGTTGGGTTATTTCGGTCTTGACGGGATGAGCTCTCTCCTTTTTTCGTGCGCGCCCAGCATAATTAATTGAGACGCCTTTCAGTACTTATTTTGCCTGGGGCTTCGCGGCAGGCACCGTTGGCTTGTTCACCTGGATTGCGCACACTTTCCGGCTTTTCCAAGATGCAGCGGCCCCCTGCTTTTCCTTTTTTACGGTAATTTGTGGGTTGTTTCTGTTCAGCCCATTGGGAAGGCTTTTTCGGCCACCACGGCTTTTTGTTTTTATAGGCTTAAGGGGGCCGTCGTTTTCCAATTAGCGGCTATGTTGCCAAACCCGTGCTGGGTTCTTTCGTAGCTAGTGTTGGAGATGAGCTGGATGGGTACTATGAATTCAAATTTTTTCTCCCGTTTCGGGGTGTGCGCCAAACCACTCTAAGGGGTCTGTCCTTTGCTGTGTTGGTGCACCCCTGTCCATGAAAAAGATTTCCCGGAGCACTTTACCCCTGCATTTTCCCCCCACTCATTTGGTTGCCTCGGTCCCACAAACGAGCCTAATTCCGCCTTTGCCGTCGATTGTTTTCCAGGGCTTTGATGGGTGTTTTTCCATGTCATTGAGTCCTCTCCCTTGAGGAGGAATGAGTTTCTTTTTCAACAAATCCCAACCTTGCTCTATCTTACCACATTGGAGGACCGGTGCCGTGGCCGCTCTCTTTCAGATACCCTCAGGCTTGGGTTTTCGATCTGGGGACCTGCAAATTTGGCTCTGTAGTCTGAATGAGTTCTCCCCGAACCCGTCTTGATTTCGTTTTCATTGCTCTGTGCTTGTGATGTCCCGGTTCCGTCCCCCCCGACGTTGCGAATTTTCAAATCGGCTTTTTTCCTCGAATGGCGCCTGTCCCCTTCCCTTTGTAGCTCATTAGTTGGACCCAAACCTCTGGACTCCGCACGTGGAGGGATGTGCATTGCTACGCAACACCCTACGGCTTCGCAAAATCGCGGAGTTGGGTACAATCTTTTCCCCACCTTTTTTCGCACCCTTCTTTCTGAGTCCTTTATTGAATCTGCCTTTTTTCTGATCAATTGGGATTCCCAGTGATCCCCCCTTTTTGTTGAGAAAAGGTGATTTGTGAGGAAAACGTAGTTCCCTCAAAGAAGTGAACACCCCCCCCCTCTGGGGTAATTTGGCATGCATGTCGTTTGCCCCCTGGGCTTCTTTTGCTCAGTAAACAAGTGGATCACCCCGTCCCCTTTTTATTTTAATACTTTTTTATCTTTCTGTTCTGCCGGACAGTGTGTTTATTGGCTGTAAAGGGAGGAACCCCTTGCTTTTTTTGTAAAGTTATTTTTTTGATCGTGGACCGCCGAAGCATATTTTCGGGGACTTCTTTTTACGACTCATTTTACTTTTTTTTTTATTTTCGTTTGACCGTCGGATTGTTTCCCATTTCACTTAGGGACAACCACCTCTATCCACACCCAATGTTCTTCGAGGTACTGTGGTCTAAGTTACCTGTCGCTTTTTGTATCTTTTTTTCCCCTCCTGGGCGGCCTATGATCACCCCGTTCCTTTGCCCTGCGGGATGGTCCTTTGTGTGCCCCCCCATTCCAATCAACCTCGAATAACATCCCCCTGGCTTTTAGGGCCGTAGTCTAACTTTAATTTGCCTTTCTTCTTCTTTTCTGGTCTTGGCTTTGCGCCCACAAAAACACACAGAAATTCGCCACTTCCTAGACTCCTCTTCTTTTTCCTCCCCTTTCGTTTTTTTTTTTTGTTGATCTTCTCTTTCGTGTTTTTCTCGTAGTGCGTACTTTCTGTTCTTTTTGGATCAAGAGCGACCCCCTGCAAGAAATTTCCTCCCATTTTTTTTCCCCCCCCATTGACTTGTGAGGGCCTTAAGCCCGTAAAGCTTTTGATGCGTTATCCTTCTTTTTATCTGGAACTTTGTCCCCCCTTCCCCTTCCACTCTGTCCCCCTGTCCATTGTGAATTCCCTACTCAAGCCCAGAGGGTTCACCCCTCCTGAAATTACTAGATTACTTAATCGTCATTGGATGTGGCAAGCGTGTTTTCCTTTCTTTATGTTTCCACCCTGCCGTTTGGCGTCATTAGTTTTAATTGCTCGTAAGGCATTTAAAGCGATATTTCCCTTGGGCGGTCCTGTCCAACGACCTGCCCAACAACGTTGTCTTCCCCCCCGAGTGCGTGCCAGCCGTTCGGTCCATAACCACTGCCGGCAAAACCAGCTTCCATTATTTTTCACATACATTTCACCAGAAACGTTCCCCTTTTGACATGTTCTCGATCCCTTGGCAAACCATTCATTTCTCTCCCCCTGACATCTATGATTGGTTCTCCTCTTTCCTCTACCCCCCCTGGCTCAACCCCTTTCGAATCCCTCTATTTTGACCCAAACCCAAAGGGGCCGATTTCACAATCACAGGACGCGTGATGGGTGACTGGGTGCGAAAAACAGGTTCCCGATTGTACCTTCGCGTCTTTTCAACCCTTCGGTGGCTAGCAATTGCACATCCCTTTCCACTTGCTTGATCCCCCTTTTTTCCACTCTGGCTCCATGCCCATTTCCCGTTCTTTTTTGCCAATTCCCTGAGCCCCTCTGGTTCAATCTTCCTCCTCACGTTTTTCCGTTGTTGCGGCGGCTGTCCTTCACAGCAATGAGCTACCCCCCACTCATTTTTTCCCCCTGTTTCCGTGCGATTTCTCTTCCCCTACCGACCCCCCCCTTTTGCTGCCAACCTTCAGACACAGCCGTGCTCTACCTTCGGCGTTCCCTGTCGCCTGTTACTTCGCGGCTTTCCTTTTTTGTGATTGTAACCCGACCGTTCTCCCTCCCCATTTCCGGGTCTTTTTTGACAAAGTGTCAGTCACCCCCCATCAAAAGAATTTCGCCCAAGCGCTCGGGTTGGTCACCCCCTCGGCCTAGTTCTTCTTTGGTTCCGAAGCGGTGGCCTTTTTGGTCATTACCCTGGGAAATGCTCTGTTGACTCTCTCTTTAATTGAAATGGCCCCACCTTGCACGGACACGGACCTTTCTCTTTGTTTTCGCACCAGGCTGCGCGCTTACAGTTCCTAGTCCCCCGCGTCTCATACCACTCCGTCAAATTAACCCAGCACGGGTTCTCTGTTGCCAAGACTAGCACTTACCGCCCCGCTTAACGGTGCTGGTGGCATCACGCTGGGCTTTTCCCCAAAATGGGTGGACCTCCTCCCACACAAAACTTCCGTAACCAATTACAATTTTCCCTGGCAGCGGCCGCTTTTCCTTTTCCAGCGAACCCCGTTTTTCGCCCCGCCAAGTGCACCCCAAGTCTTGGAGGGCTCTCCCAGCCCACTCGGTTCGCGCTACCCATTAATTCTGGGTTTTCGCGCCCCTCAACTCAGGCGGGGGAGCTCCATTCTTCATGCAATCAAACCCGTGAGCCGCCTGTTCCGCCCAGGCCCCTTGGTGCCCCGGCTTCAAGCCCGTGAATCCCACTTGGATCTTCCACCAAACCACCTTTCCAGTTTGCATTTTTTTCTCGCCTTGGCCCACGTGCCCCCCAAATAGGGACCGCTGAGCATCCTTCTGGACAGACGCATGTCCCGAGGTACTTCCCTCTTTTTTCACCATAATTCACCCTCTCTTCATTCCCCAGCCATCCCATCCCCTTTCATCTCCATTAATTCCATTACCGGCACCCCTCCCCCCTCCCTCACCCCCCGCCCCTGGCCTTGAAATTGCCCGGTGACAATACGGTTGCCGCATTTGTCACCTTCCTGGCGAATAGAAACCCATTGCCAACTTCGGGCTCTCCCGATGCCTGGTCGCAGCATGTCTCCCGTCAAAGAGCCCCAACCTTTTCCCCCCCCCCCGGACGGGGTCCTTTAAGCGAAAAGGATGCGAACTGGTGGGTCCTTTGACACCCCCCCCTCTTTCCCATCGCCGCTGTTGGTCATTGTTTGGATAAATTTCAATTCGGGGCAATTCTCCCGCTTTTTTTTTTCTCCAACTTCGCGGCATTTCAAAGGTCAGATTTTGGGAGGGGTCCTTTTTTTTTTTTTTTTGCGATTTTCCGCACTTTTGCCGCCCGGGTGTAAACTCCGGTTGAGCGCTGGTTCCTTGAACCACTATGGCGAGTTTAAGCATAGGACCGAGTAATTTTGACTTTTTTTAACCCCCCTTTTCCATCCATTTTCTAACGCTAATCTCCAGGCCTATAACCAATCTTCTAACATATCCGGCATACCAAGGACTCCCTTTTCCCCCCCCCTTTTTTTCCCCCTAGGGTCTAGCCGTGATGATTTTTCTTTCGAGGTTGTCGTCCCACTTTTCTTCCTCGGTGTATCTTCACAATGGCCTTTGTTTTGCTCTTTCAACCTTTATATCTTTCACTTTATCCTTTTCCGGCTTGCTTTCTCTTCCCCCCTTTGGCGTGAGGTTTCTGTGAGGCGGATTGAGGCGGGGCGGGGCTAACATCCACTCTCGTTAGCATGCCCATATCGCAATGAATCTAGAAAGTACTTGCCCTTGGCACTGACCGC
>Ga0179593_1314000_pt1 | contig 11327 bp, 20 predicted proteins | sample CZODoug2_1_08_16_FD_185931 | JGI IMG/M metagenome (GOLD analysis project Ga0179593, IMG submission 185931) | Vadose zone soil fungal communities from Angelo Coast Range Reserve, California, USA - CZODoug2_1_08_16fungal (PacBio error correction) | ecosystem: Environmental > Terrestrial > Soil >... | reverse complement strand
CGTCTGACTGTTTTCGAAGCCGCCCTCCTTTTATCTGACATTTTCCCCCATTGCATGCATGACCCCAGCACGGGTGGTCCGAACCAGAACGTCCCTCTCTAGGTAACGGTCCACACCGGCCCCTTCTTGTCCTTTCTTTTGTTTTTCCTTTACTCTCGATGCCAATTGTTTCGTAGTTAGCCGGCCGCCGAGCTTCTTCGGGACAGTGTTCTTACCCAGCTTCTGCCGTTAGAAGCCGAGTCCCCCTTCTCTTTTTTGGTCCACCAGAATGTAGATCCCTCAAATAATTGCTTTTCCGATTTTTTTACGTCGTCGACAGTTTCCCCCCCTTTTTTGTATTGCCGGCGGCCGTTCTGAAACTTGCCAGAACTTTATTTTTCCTGTACGTTTTTGTGAGAAATCGGGATTCTTTTTTTGCCCATATTGCAAGTTGTCCACCCCCCTGCTTGATCTTGCTCGTACCCCACAATCAGTCATTTGTTCTCCGCCATTTTGAGCGTCCTCCCCTTCTCCGTGTCAAGCCCCGCTCCCTCCCCCCATGGCCTACGGCTTCAACATTGCCCGATCACCCCCGTTCTAAGCACCCTTTTTTTCTTCTTGTCTTTTCCAACAACCGTCTTCTGCCCTGGCTTTTGTTTCGTGGCGTTGCCCATTCTTGACTTTATGGTGTTTTTCTCGCCGGGCTGCTGAGTGGTTCTTCTTTTTTTCCCCCCGCTTAGCACCTTTTAGATCCACTCGTCTGCGGTTTTTTTCGGTCCCCGCGTATCGGTCCTGGCGCGTCCTTGGTCTCGTCTGGTTGAACAGTCCTTTGCCGTCCTTATCCAGGTCTCCTTCTTTTAGCTCCTTGAACAAGCCGGTCAACTCTCGGGTCAGGATTCGCTTGTTCCTCGTTTCTTCCCCGGTTTTCTCGTTGTTGTAGTCGCCAACCCTTCGAACGTTTTTTTTTTTAGAATGCCAACAGGATAGTTTTCCCTCCCCAACCACCCCAGCCCTGATGCATGCCCCTGTTCCCTTTTTTTTTTCGTTGAGTTCCACACCTTTTTGAATGCACCGCCTCGACTTTTCTTTCTGCCCCTCATTATTCCGGACCACACGCCCCAAGGCCCCCCTGCCATTTTTTCATATCGGGGAAAGGATTTTCTGTGGACTACTGTCCCCCCTTTTTTTTTTGTTTGCTTTACACGCCCGTCTTTCCTTTTATTGAAGATGATTCTTTGAAGGCGGACTTTTGCCCACTCTTTCTCACGGGGCCTTCTGATGGCCCCATGTGAACCCGTCTTTGTATGATCCGTCCTGAAGGAGGGTGCGTCCCAATTTGTTCCCCCCTTCTACGTTCATCCCTGTTACGGACTGTTACGCGCATGGAGTTTTGTAGTGTACCTTTTTGCGGGTCTCGTTTTCTCGTTTTTCCCTCAGGTGAGTTCATCGGTTTTCCCGTTTTTCTCCGTATTTTTCCGTGCGCTTCCCCCCCCGGCTTTTACTTACCCGGTACGTTGCAGCCGCCGGATTCTTGTTTTTTAGCGTTTCCTTGGCGACGGAGTCCTTTTTTTTTACCGCCGGCCAGTCCATGTCAACAGTTTCTTCTTTCTTTTTTTTCCTTCTGGTGCTTTCTGTCTTTGGCCCAACTGGTTCCAAGTGAAGCGTTTCCCCTTAGATATTTTTCCCTCCCCCTGACTCCAGGCAGCAGAGAATTTTTGTTTTTTCTTCTGTCCGGAGGAGTCCGTCAATTCGCGCAACCCCGCTTTCCTCGTGAACCCTCTGGCCTTTGGCGGACCGATGGCTCTTTCTTCCCTTGATCGGAAGACCATTTTTTAGCAATTTTTTGTTTCCTGCTCGCCTTTTCCCCCTGAAGAAGGCCCTCTCCGCACGGCGCGGAGTTTTTTTTTTTGTTTTTTTGACGGGGGCAGTATCCTTTTTCCTTCTAAGGAAATGCAAACATTTTTCCCACCATCCTCCCAGTTTGACAACCTTATTACATAGCGTTCGATTCCGTTACTTTCTTTTTTTTCTACTCCCCCCTTGGCAAGTCACGCCGGGGTGTGTTTTCCCCCGACGTAATCTTTTTACTTTACACTACAAACTTATTCCCTGCGGCGTTTTTCCAATGTCTCTCTCACATGATCCCCGGATGAACCCTCCGTTACTCCCACCCTGAGTTAAACAAAGGTTTTGCAGCGTGGCGAAACGCCTTCCCGGAGGTCCTCAGCGGGGATTTTTTGCGGGAGGCCTTCTGACCTTCTTCCCCCCTCCCCCTTCGTGAATCACGAAATACGCAATGTTTCCACTGGACGTTTTTGAAACTTGAAATCTCTTTTCCCCGAGCTTGGCAGCTGATTTGTCCCACCAAGGCCTCCTAAATGGTGGACCTCTTTTTGTTTACGCTATAAATTTTTCCTTGATCGACATACATCGCCCACTTCCCCTGCTTATACCCCCTACCCCTCCTTTTCGCATGACCACTCCCCCCCCGCCACATAACACCTGCCTCCTTACCCCCCTTTTTCCCGCCTCTTCTATTCCTGACGGTTCCTTTTCTCGCTTTTTTTCCCTGGTCCCTTCGCCTTTCTTTCTTTCCCCGCCCTGGTAGCCTTTTATGTCTCCTCCCCCCCCCCTTGCGCCTGCCGTGAATTTTTTGCAGACCACAGGGTAAGTTTCTCCCTGCCATTGGGGATTTTCGTTGCGTTGGTTTTGAGCGACACCCTGTCTGCACTCACACTTTAAACATTTTCCCCGGCTAAAATTTCTCCCTGCTTGTCCCCTGGTCGCCGTCTTTTTTTTTTTTCACTCTCCACCCGCTTTCCTTTTGAGCGCACGTCTCTCATCTCTGGTCCTCTTTTTTTTTTCTGTTGTTTACCCTTCATGACCCCATCACATTTTCAGCGTCCTCCGTGCATGCGTCTCTGATGCCCTCTTCATTTTCACCGGTAATTTTTCTTTTCACAATGCCTCCTTGTTTCCAAGTGGTGGTCACACGTAGTCAGCATGACTGCTGTGCCCCCCTTTTTAGTCGCGCCGCCTTGGCCCCGCCGCATTTATAGTTGCTTTAAAGCCGTCCTTATCCCTCCTTTGCACTGCTCGCCGCACCACCTGGTGCCTTTTCAGTCGGATTTCTGACGGTTCCGCACGCCGGATCCACGGCCTCTCTGGCCCTTGTTTAACCGGCGCAACTCGATGTTTTTTGCCCGGGCCGGTCCCCATCCCCACGCCTTTATTGCCAGTCCCACAGTCCCGCCAGTCGGGATTTCCATGTTCGCGATCCCAATAATTCTACCGCCCCCCCACTTCCCTTTTCCTTTTTGGTGCCCCCCCGCGGCTTTTTCGTAGCTAAGACGGCTGCTCCTCCCCCCCCCCCCCTCCTCTTTTTTCCGCCTGCCCCCCCCCCCCCCGCATGTGCCCCAGCTCGTTGCCGGGCCACCTGTCGCCGGTTTTTTCGAACCCTTTGCCGTCCCTCACTTTTTTCCTTGGCTGCTCTCGGATTTTGCCGTCTCCCCCCTCGATATCTCCCATCCTCCGTTTTGTTTTTGTTTCGCTTTCGGCTGGGAGAAGCCGCCCGTTTTGAATTGGCGGAGGTTTCCCACCCTTTCGTTTTGCCTCCCCCGTTTCCCAGTGCAAGGTCCCCAGGCGTGCGAACCCCCCGGCCCTTTCGGCGTGCCAGCGCTTCTTTTAGGCGTGCCGTACTTTCCTGCTGACTGTTTTTTCTATCCTTTGGTTCCAACCACCGGACGGTACCAGGACGTTTTGGTGGAGGGATCGGGCGCCCGACAACATGGGAGGTGTTCCGCGGATTTGGAGGCACCTGGACTTCCGGGCCGGACCCTTTCACGTAGGCAACCACTCTTTCCTACGGCCAGACCGAAAGGTCTGCCCTTTCTTCCCTTAGTGGACCCGGTATTGTGGCTACAGCAGGCTTTGGCCCTTGTTCTTTCCGGTCGTTGATCCGGTTCACTTTGGCCTACATGCCTGTTCTTATGTCCGCCCAGGACTAAGCAGGCACGCGGAGGGGTCCCATCCCTTCGTACTGCGCTTTCATCTCAGTTTTAACCCCTCCCCCCCCCTTGTGACGAAACGTTTTCCCCCCCCTTGCTTGCTTGCAACGGTGAGACCCTTACTGTTCTCTTCTTTTCGGGAAGCCGTTTCCTCGTTGAGACGCATGGCAGTTACTGTTTTGCCCTTTCGTAATTGCTTTTTCCTACCCGAGAACAGAAGGCCTAGCTGTGTCCCTTTGCCTTATTTCAACGCAGGGGGCTCAACCTAAGGTTACAAAAGTCGCCACACCCACTTTTCAGCAGTATCATTTTCGCCTTCCCCTGGCCTTTTGGTTCCCTGACCAGGGTGTCATTCCCCTGCCCGAACATCCCCCTCGGGCATGGTTCTAACCTTTATTCCTTTTTTTCTTTATCAATTCTTACTCCGGCGGTGCGACATTCGCGGCTCCGCTTCTCCTTCCTCGACTGAAGTACAGGAAAAGCGTTTAGGAACCGCTTTTTTCCCTCGGCTCTGTCTTTTTGAAAAGTCGTTCACGAGCCGTGTAATTTTCTTTGTTTCGGGTTGGGTGCCTTGGTTTCTGCGAATTCACTTTTTTTTATGTTCCCAGGGGGGGCGTTTTAAGTTGGAAGTCCCATACAATCCGTTCAAAGGTCTTATTTCTTCCTGCTTTTTCCCCACCTTTGTCGATGACATGGCCCCCTTGACACGCCCCACTTTTTGTCGCTTGATCCGATTCCGTCCGCATTCGACCCACATTGCCAGCCTCTATAAGGCCCTCACCCCCCGACCTCCCAAAACCCTCTTCTTTGATCTCTTTCTCTGCACCGTCTGCTCTCCTGTTTTCCTTGTGGGATTAGTTTTTAATCAGGGTTCCACCTTGTTCTTCTCGACCATGCCCCCCAAATGGCTCTTTGTATCAATTTGGTCGGGGCCTATAAACGCTTTTCTGCACCCCGGCCAGCGGTTGTCATTCCCTTTCCAGAAAGTCAAATTATCCGCCGGGCAGGCGTTCCCTTGTTGGCAACATTGGAGCTCTGTGGGAGGTTCTTTGCCTGCAGCCCAGAAGTCTCCGACCCCTATAAGCTCCCAAGACAACTTCCCCGCCTTATCATATCCCCGGCGTGACGGCTTTGATCGGCTATACTCTTTTAGCCCCGTTTTTAAGTACCCTAGCCTTGTACACGACACAACGTGAACTATCCTTTTGTAACCCTCGTGTATTCTACCCTGGTAATCCCGCTTCGACGTGAAGGCACATTTGCTTGATTTTTTGTTCAATCATGCGCAGTGGGGATGCGCTCGTCCATTAGTCTCCCTCCCTAGCCAAGCCGTCGCACCCCTTTCTCGCCTTGCCCTCTATCCATTTCCCTTCCCCCTTTCGCCTGGGAATCTCGTTTTTTTTATTTGTGAACCCAATTTCAACCGACATCTTTCTTGCCTCAAAAGATCGACACCTTTTTTTTTCTCGTTCCTGGCGGGAGTACCCCTACGACGCCCCGTCGCCACCCTTCACTCTGAACCCCTCCCTTTCTCTTGGCTGCCACCAGGCAGGTTTCCTTTTTTTTCTTGCGCAGGATGCCCCGTTTTTCCCGAGAGCCAGTTGGCCCATTTAAGTTTCACTCCCTTTTAACCCCTCTTACCCTCTTTCCCGCAAAAGTTTTTCCCCACCTTTGCCCCCCATCATGCCATAGTTTCTAACAGCGGAGGGCGGCGTTTCCCTTCTCCATTCAACCACCCTTCCACCCCGACTGTTTCGGTTACCCCTCCTCCTCCCCAACGTCTCCTTTCTTTCCCTCGCCACCTCATTCCGTTTCTCTCTTTCCAACTGCCCAATCCTCCGCTCTTACGCATGTTTCTCATCCGCCCCTTTCTTGCCTCCCTACCCCCAGCTTTATCGCCCCACCCCTCCTTCCCCCCCAAATTCCCCACCCTCACCCCCCACCACCCCCACATCTCCACCACCCCCCCATCCTCTCGTATCATTCCTTCCAATACCGCCCCCATCTACCTTTCGCCCCCATTTTTGCCCCAAGCCACTTTACCCTATCTTCTCGCCCCTTCCGCCTACCCCCAATCGCACACACCACCCTCTTTCGATAAGGTTCGATCCAAGTCCTCCTCGTACCCACCCAGTTCATACCCCCACTCCTGCCCTCCAGGTCCTCCACCCATCTCTGCCCCATCACCACTCACCCCGCCCACTCCTCTTATTCCCTTCATTTTCCCTCACCCTATACACCGCCCACTCAACATCCTCTTTCCCCTCCCCGGTACTCAGACCCCGGCTCCTATTTGTACGTTTCCCGCGTCTCACTGCTTCCACTCCCCGCATGCCCACCCTTCGACTCCTTTTGCCCCCCCCCAACCCTCTATACAGCACCGTACCACACTTTCTCCCCCGCTTCCTCTTCTCCTCCTCTCTCCCCCCCCCCCAGCCCCCACTCTCCCTCTCCCTCGACAGGAACACTCCACCACTTACTTCCATTTCCACCCCCTCCCCTCTTCCCCTCTCAACTCTTAACTGCTTCCCCCCCTCGCTTCGCCAACGCTCCGCTCTACCCCCCTACCCCCTGCAGTGTTTGCTGTTGTCATACCCTGCCTCCTAGCCCCATCGCACGTTTATCCCGCTCCATCCCCCCTTACCAACCCTTCCTTCACCTTGTCCTTTTCTTACCCCCCCCCGTCCCCCCCCCTATCATCACGGCGGCTCGCTCCCAACCACCACGGCCCTACTTCGGCTCTCTTTCCTCGATTTTCCACCCCCCCTCACCACCCTCGCCCCACTCCTACTCTCTGTCCTGAACTTCTTCTTTTTCTCCTCCCCTTACAGGTCTCCCCCAGGCACCCCCCCCCCGCCTTTCTCTCAGGTCTACCCTTCTACGCGACAACCAACTACCCCTCCACTACCGAGCCCCCCTCCCTTTCATCACTGCACATCACCCTCGACACCGAGCGTGGTAGACGCCCGCCACCGCCGAATGAAACCGGCCCCCAACAAGAACGACAAGCCTCCCATCCAGTATAGGAGACTGTTTAATACACCCTACGTCCTTCCACCGTCCCTCCCTTTCTACTTAAACCCCCTTCCCTCACCCCCTCTCACCTGAACTTCAATCGCGTCCTTCCACCCTGCCTAACAACCCCTCCACCTAAAACCTACTTCAATACAGTACGGAAAAACACGGTACTGGGTAACCATATCCACAGCTCCTCCCGCAGGCTTACACCAACAGCCCCGCTCGAACACGCACCTCCGTTATCTCACATAACAACCGCTCTAATCGCATTGTAACTACTTGAGACCAGTTATTATGACTACCATGCTGGTCACCCATACACGTACCCTCTACCTCTCCCCATCCCCAAATCCTTTAACGTAATCTAGAGTTACTCCTCTCAACCGGTCCACTCCCATCTCGTTCGAGTCAACCACTCTTAATCCAAAAGAAGCTGCTGGGTTCCTCTCTCGTCTTTTCCCCTTATCCAGCCCCATAGCCCCGCCCACTCCTCAATAACCTCTCCCCCCCCCCGTAGCAACCCCTAGATAATTCCACCCAGTCTCGCCAAACACCCCTACCCTCCCTCCCCACTCATGGCTGTCCTCGCCCTCACCCAATCCCCCATACAAGCGGACCTGCAATTCTTCCCCCTCAAACAAACCCCTTTTTCTCTCCTAGGTCTTCTACTATCCCCATACCCCACTCAGCCTTTCACCCACTCCCAGTATTCGAAGATTCACATCCATTCGCGCCCCCTGTGCTCAGCCCCCTCTTCTCCTCACCCTCAGCTCCCACACTTAAACAACCCACCAATCAGACTTGGCTCGGTCTTTATTTCAAGCTCATCTCACCCGACCCTCTCTCCTCCACACCCCGAACCCCCTCTGCCACTTATTCTTCCCACTCCGCATCACACAATATCTCTTCCCCACTCCTCCCCCCCATCCTGGTACTCCCCGAAACCACCTCCTCGTCCTACATCTTCCCCCGCACACCAATAATTGTTCCCAAGAGCCTCACAACACACGACAGGCAATAGCCATCTAACCCCGCGACAGCCTCCTCCCCACCGACTATCCCTTCACACCCTTTCGCCCCTGAGACCTCACTCACTACCCAAACTCCACCCTACCCTACTTCCTGTCTTCGCGCTCTTCCCCCCCCCCCCAGCGCGCTCTACCCCTATAACCCCCCACCCAGTCCCCATCTCTCATTTCGCCCCCTGTCCCTCTACCCTTTCGACGCAATCACACCCACCTTCCCACCCCCCACATTCCCACGAAATCCCCATCCACACCTCCGCCTCCCCTTTTGCTCCCTCTCTTCCCCCGCCGATCCCCCGCCGATACGTCTATCATCTTCCACCTCCCACCAGATAATCGGCCCTCCGCTGCACGAGAATCCCCTGGCCCTGGTCACACTCTATCACACTCCAGCTCCCTAAAGTACTTCCTCAATTGCTCACCCTTCCCGCCTCAACCCGTCTTCAGATCTTCTACCCACACGATGACAAACTCCCAGCACCACCCTTTCCGCCCTGTTCTGTCCCTCCTTCCCCCTTTTTCCCCTCCACCCTCTCACCAGCATGCCTCCACTTTCTTCTCCCGCCTCTGCAACCCCAGTCCCATACACCGGCGCACTCGGGCCCCACCCCATCTTTCACTCCACGCTCCATCAGCTCCACATGGATCCCCTCACGGACCGAAGATGCCCCGCCGCCCCGACCCCTCACCCCAAGCCCGACACACAGAGGTCGTAAACTATCACATGTCGTCCCCCCTTCACCCCTTGCCACATTCAAGGCCCACAACTTCTTCCCCCTATACAAACTCGCCAGTAACGCCTCACCCCTAATACTGTCCTGCTTTGTCCGACGTAACAACTTCACCACAGCCCCCGATCATGCCCGAATCTTCACGCCACCAGGTCCCTACTAAAGACGAATGTCTCTTTTCCCCCCACTCGTCCCTTCCGCATCCAGCCACTAAGGATTTAAGGCGCGATGTCCACTCAACACATCTCCCCTCCCTTATCTGAGACACTCCATAACCCCCATTTACGCCCCCGAAAAAAGACCACCTCACCATCAGCAAGTTGAGAAAAATATCCCTCCCAACTCAGAATATTGCGAGACACTGAAACCACAAAGGCCCCCCGCATGCTCACACTACCATCAACCCACCCAGCTAGAGAACGAGACGAGCAGGCATCCTCCCACAACGGACAGCTAGTCAGATTATCACCCTTCACCTCTAGCCGAATCAATTTCCCACCCCAGTTACACAGCAGGATAACAGTCATCAAAAGATCCATAACTGGAGCAAACATACCCCCCGCAGGACTCCGCTACCTGATAAAATCCCACCATACGCCGCCGCGCCCATCCACAGAAAAGTTCCCTCCACCCCTCGCCTCAATTACATCAACAGAAACGTGAACGCACCCAGGGATCGCCATTCCCACACACAAACACGCCCCTCCGTTTTTCTAGTGGATTGCACCCACACCAGCGCTACCACGTAAAGAAAATATCCCCTAACTAGAGCCCGACGACAACATGCAAAAGTATTAAATAGAAAGAAGTGCCATCATTTCCCAATCGGGTACAGGTTCCCGTACCGTACACTCTCAGCATTATAAATAAAGAGCATTCCACAACCCCTTCATACCTGAAAAAATGAACAAAATAAACAATTCAATAACACCCTACAACCTAGCAGCGATTAGTCGGTACGGCTGGGGCGATCGAATGGTCCCACGAATATTAAAGGAGTTTCCCAACATCTCCCCCGGTTAACCCCTGATTTGCCCTTCGTAAGACTTACACAAAACTTTCAGCCTGACTGATGTATAACAGGACCAAGACCTGTCCTTTAACCGCGTGAATGGTCCGCCAACCCCAACGTCCTAAGGCAGCTACACCACCCAAACCACCCATGTCATCTGTGAAAGCACTTGAACACGCTCACCACCCTTTCTTCCCCATTAGACCCCATTTTTTTTCTTTTTTTTTTGCTTTTCCACAAAGATTACTTCACTTAAATGTACATTTTTAGATCAACAGGATAATGAGTGTGTTTTAATAGAAGAAGACATTATGCAGGTTTCCTTTCCAATTAAAAAAAAGGGATGTTTTCTCACTCTTTTTTTTCCCGCCCCCGCTGGATGCTTTCAGTCCAGACCGAATATCCTGGTGTCTTTCCCTTGTTTAACGTCCCCCTTGTTCCGCTCCGGATTTTTCGGCAATTACCTCGGAAAACGTCGCTCCCTTTGAACAGCGTGACACGGCCCTCCTGAAGCTGTCCACCGAAACATCGTTGACTTTTTTTTCTGTTCACCCCCCTGATCGGATTTTTTAGTTAAAACCAGAAGTGCTCCTTGGCCCAGTCCGTCCCCCCCTGTTCAGTTCCACCAGTGCCCGGGCGCCCGGGTTTCAGGCTCAGGTACCCATCGTTGTGACCGACCCTCCCCCGATGGCTTTTTTCCGCGTGGATCCTTGATCGACGTTTGTTACGTAAAAAACTCAAGGCCAACCCTTCGCCGCGTGGCGAGCCAACCAGCCGTTCCCCCTTTTTTTCATTTCTGACAGCTCCACTCTGGCTTCATCAAGCCAAATTGCCCCGTCCCTGATACGATGTTTTGGTCCAAGACGAAGAACCTGGTGACTGGTCCGTCTTTGTTTTTTCTTGCAATGTGTAAATTCGATGGCACCCTCGTAACTGCTACGCGCATTTGTTTTTCCGGCGAAGTACTTGTCACTGTCTCTGCGGAGGGGAACATCCCCTTGCCCACTGGCTTTTTTACTCCACACGGACTTTTTTTTTGCGGCTCTCAAATATCCTTCTTTTGGTTTAAATTCAAGGGTTCCCCACACGATTCCTTGTCCTCCCAAACTGGCTGAATCCATTTCCTTTTCCTGAGGTTAAGGGTGGGGGGGTTTTTTTTAGCGTTTAACGACGCCGCCAGGCCCCCAGTCCCGTTAGGCCTGTGACCTTAGACCTCCCGTCCAACCCCCCGACAGGTTCCGCCTGTGCCCAATTCCATGGACAGGCACTCGCCGTTTTGGTCCACTTACAACGGCTCTCCAGTACCGGCTTCTTCGTCAAGAAGCTCGTTCGAACTTGACAATTGCCTACCCTTGGCCGTGTCCCCTCCCTCAAACATGGTCCTCGCTCTTCCGACCACAAGACCAGCCCCATGCGTTGCCTGTTTTTTGCTTTACCCCGAAGTGAGGGGAAGTTTCGGTGGCCCCCCCCCCGTCCTGCCAAGTTTCTCTCCCCGACTGGTTGTGACGTGGCCCGCTCCCCCAGAGCACCCGGAGGACTGGCGGCGAAACTTTAC
>Ga0179593_1200550_pt1 | contig 11327 bp, 10 predicted proteins | sample CZODoug2_1_08_16_FD_185931 | JGI IMG/M metagenome (GOLD analysis project Ga0179593, IMG submission 185931) | Vadose zone soil fungal communities from Angelo Coast Range Reserve, California, USA - CZODoug2_1_08_16fungal (PacBio error correction) | ecosystem: Environmental > Terrestrial > Soil >... | reverse complement strand
CTTGAACCACCTTTTCCATGACCTACCTAACCGTACACCTTACCCCGTTGCTTCCCCCCCCCAAATGGCGCCGTAACATTGGCTATCGCCTTTCTTGTAGCTGTCGTGTATGACCCCGTGCGTTCTCACCCTGAAAGGCCGGTTGTTTGGCCCTTAACTGCACCTGCCCCATTTTTATCGACCTCTCGCCCCTGCGACCCCCAGGTCTGTTTCGTTTTGCACCGCAGTGCCCTCATGTGGATATTCTGACACGACCGCCCCCTACACTGTTCCAAATTCTGCTCCTATTGTGATTCCTAGCCACGTTCCACCTGGCTGTGAGAGTCACCCCGGTTGTCCTTTAAATAAGAATCCACTTCCTTTGATTTCGAACCCTTTCGTGTTCCCGTGTAATTGACGAAGTCTTTTCAGTGGCCTGGACTTCCCCCCTCCTCCTGCTCCCCTTCCCTCATTGCCAGTTCTTATCCCTTTTCGTCTTTTCGGCAACAAACTGCGCTAGCACTTGCGCCTCCCAACCGTTTGGTATGCCTTAACTTCTGCGTTCTCTTAACCCTCATTCCTTTGGGGAATTCAGAGGTGCTCTTATTTTCTTCGTGACCGAACTTTTTCCGAATTCCCCTCTCCCCCAGTCGAATGATTCGAGGAATCGTCTTATGGTGCCCAACCCCACCCCTCGTTTCCATTCTGGACGCTTTTTATCAGCTCACACTCACCCCTTCTATCGCCCCTCTGTTAGCCATGTATCCTGCCCTTTCCCTTGCCGTCGACGACCGCGTCCTAAGACATGGCCCTTTCCCCAGCGTTTCTCGAACTATCAGGACGAGGCTTTAACCGGGATGCGACCCCATCCGCAGGACAACTCTCATTCCGATCTTTGTCGTCTTCTTCGGGTCTCTTCTTCCTGCCTTATGGAACCCGCCAGTACTCGATGTCATGTAAAAGGTACCGAGCTCTGGACGTTCGCCATCTCCTCTGAGATTTCCTGTAATTTGTACGCCTAATTTATGAATCTACTATTCCCCCCCTCTGTCCCTCGACCCCATTACTTCTTACGTTTACAAAATTTCCCTCCCCTAGTACTAAACGCTTAGCTACCCATCTTGAAGCTCGCCCAACTTGTTGCTAATCATCCCCTATCGTACCCATCATTTCCTCAGTTATTTTGTAATTCAGAGACAATCATCCCCCATCGTCAAGGCATGATTTTTGTGGGTACGTCCGCCCTCCGCCCCTGGATGGAGTTTGGCGTCTGGTGGGGTGGTGTTATGCGGCATCTGAGTCTATGCACTGGTAGTGGCGCTCTCAGCAGTTCCCCTCCTTCAAGGACGAACTGGCTCTTCCTCGATATCCTGCTTCTAAATACCCCCCAAGGGTAGTTTGACATGTTCGCACCTGTTTTCCCCCCCAACGTGTCAGGGCGTCACCCAGGCTCGCACTTTACAGCTCCCATCTTGATCCCCCAGTACGCCCATCCGAGATCACTTCCTTCCCCGCGTCCGCCTCCCCGACCCCCGCCCTGTGCCCTCCTCCCCTGATTTTGTCCATTCGCCACTTACCTCTAGCTTCTCCAAAAGCTCTTTTGCCCTTCCGTGTTACTCCTCCTCTTCCCCCCCAGTCATTTTTCGTTTTTACCCCACCTGACCGCTTTCACGACGTGCTCCTTTATGCCCTCAGCGTCCCTTCCCGCCAGTACATTATGTTCTCTTTGCCCCACACCAACTTTTCTATTAGCCCCTTTGTTCTGTCAGAGGGCAACAGTCATCTTGGCCCTCCACTCTTTCTGGGATTACCGTGTCGAGTTCTTCATCGTTTGCTTCGCATCGGGCTTTGTTGTTTTTTCCCCCTCTTACATCCTCCTCCGATCGCATCGGGCGCGGTCCCATTTTTGCCTTCTGAAGTTCACTGCAGTGGTATTTTTTTTAGTGGCCCTGCAGCGGATGATCGCCCCGCGGCTTTTCCGGTGATCCATCCAGCCAATCTTACGAATCGAAGATCGCGTGCATGGACTTAGTGTCTTCTACTGCCCTCGTCTGTTTTCCTGTAGATCCGTCGTACTTCACGTTTGGCGGCACTGGCACGATCAGCGTGTATTTCTCTTTTTTGCTGTCGCATAGCTTTTTATCACAGTCACCGTGATATTTTTAGCTTTGACACCTTTTTCTCCTCCCCACCCTTCATCTACGTTCCTTCTTCTTCTTTTTGATGGAGGGCGCCTTGTCGTGCCGCCGCCGCCGCCGTCTCTTCTCTTTCAAACAGTTTTTTTTACATGGTGTGTTTCATCAGCCTTACTTTTTCCGTTCCTCCTCCATTTGATTGTTTTTATCTTCTCTGTATTTGTTTTCATGCACGCCCCCCCCCCCTTTTTTGGTTCCCGTACCCCTTTTGCTCTTACGTTTTCAGCACGGAGAGCTCAGGAATAGCGCTTCCATGCAGGCCCGAGGCCGATTTAGTCGGTGTGAAAGGACTACTAGCCCGTCCTTCTTAGGTACTTCTTTTCCCTTGTGACCCCCCTCCCTCCCCCCCGGCTCGTCCACCAGCGCCAGTATGCCCCTAACGTCCCACAGGAGCCTATCCCGTCGCTTACCCCTATCGTTCTATGTCAAGAGATTGACTCCCCAGCCTCCCCTCTTCCTCAGGCACGGTTCTTTTTCCCGTATCGGTCTTGTCCAGTTCTCTGCCCCCGTCTGCCTCTTTTTCTCGCCCCGCGCAGCTTTCGCTAAAGAGACAGCCTGTCCTGTCCTCGAACTCAGAGGTTCCTTCCCTGAAATGGTCCTTTTTCGCGACTGCCCCTAGACACGGAGATTTGGAGACATCCCACTCTCTTCTTTGGTGGCCCTAGCGCGTGAGTCAAGCGCATCTTCTGTCCACACTCCTGATTCACCGGTTCTTCTCCCTAGCCTCTCTGTTGACGGAGACATCCCTCCCCCCCTTTCTCAAATTGCATCCCTTCTTTTACGCTTCAGTCTCGCACCCCTTTCTTTTTTTTTGATTCTGGCCGTAGATATTTACAGCAGTTTTGGACCCCTTTCCAGGTTAGGTGCCCTCTCCCTATATGTCGTCTATCCCGTTTGCGTCCCCTCCCTCTGTCTTTATCCCGTCCTTTCGAATTTCTCTGATTCAGATATTTGTTTTTCCTGATCTGGTCTTTGATTTATTTACCCCCCTCCCCCCCCCTAGCGTTTGGTAAGCCCCTTCCCCTTTTTACTACATGGACCTTTTGCACGCAGATACACCTTTCCTCGTGTGTTTTTAGCTTGGTAGGTTCTCTTCTGAGATTCCGAACCGCCTGCCATCCCGTCTTTGCTATTTCCATTCGCGAGCGACCCACTTTTAATTGCATGGCTAGTTCAATCCACGCGGTCTTACCTTTCTCCCGGTACCGCCCCACATTACTTGTGGGGGGGTTTTTCGCGGTCTGACCGCCCTCCTTCCAGGCGATGATGCTTCGCTGTTTCTCCCGCCGGCTCTATCCCAGGTCTACTGTTGCAGAGCCCATATTGATTTGATTGCCTTTTTGTTTCCCCCTTCCCCCTCGTATGATTTTTGAGTTGATGAGAGATGACTTTCTTATTTCATAATGCTATCGGAATCCCAGCTCTTTCGTCATGTCGTCTCCATTGATTTATGGATCATTCATCGGGGTTTTCCCCCTATTTTTCATTTTTCGATGTGCGACCTTTACTGATTTTCCGTCCCCCCTCTCTTCCAGGTACCTCCCTTGAATTATTTTGTTGCCAGTACCGGTCTCGTCAAACGTCTCTCCTTCTTAGAGATCTTACACCGCAGTCTTCGCTCTCGGCCGTTTCTTGATTGTACCTTCAGCACCATCTCTCGATGTATTCTCATTTTGACAGATTCTCCTTCGGTACGAGTCGTTTCCAGTCGGCCCCCAATTCCTTTCTTCATTCGGTTCGTAGAATCTCTCGGCGTACGTTGCGTACGCTTCGCGGGTCGGTTCGTGCGACTTGTGTCCTTATCCGTGTACCGTCGATATCCCCTTGTTCCTGCTTTTCAGTTTTTTTTTGCCTCCTATATGATTTCTTCCTCCGTCACCGCAGGTCTTTGCACTTTTTCGCCGTTCGGCCCGCAGCCCTCCGTTTCCCAGTCACCCGACCCATATCACGAAACATGAACCGCAACTATCATCCCCTGTTCCGGCTCCCAAACACCCGGTTCTAATTTTCTTGACAATTCCGGTCTCTTTCGTCCTTGTAGGACGAGACCTCCTTTTTTTTTATCCATTACCCCCTTCCCATGACCGGGCCCGCTTTTCACCCCCCCCTCTTTTTTTGATACTTCTGCATCGATTCCCTTGCCCGTGCCCTGCGCAACATTTGTATTTCGTCACTTTTTCTTTTTCCCTTGTTCTAGTCCATTCCCCTGTTGGACTTGCATTTTTATTTGCAAGGCTTAGCGACCATCGCTTGTCCTCTTTTTTAAGAGTCTGTTGCCCACAGTAGTTGCGTTTTCCACGTCATGCACGAAGCAGTTTCCTGCTTGTTGCCCCATCAAATACTCGCTTCCTAATTCTTCCCCGTTGTTCCCTTCATGGTCGACTATCTGAAACTGGTGCCCGGAGGTTGGTCCCCCCGACCGATTTGTAATTCTCCCTTTTCGACCACCCTCAAGTTACCTCTCGGCTCCAGATGACCCTGCCCATGGATATCCTGGCAAGTCTGGGCTTTTTCTTTGAATTGTAGTGTTGATTGATTTTTTTCCTTTTTTTAGCCTTCCCCTCCGTTGTGTTGTTTTTTTTGATGGCGACGGCTTCCCGCTTGCTCTCAACCCCCCCTTTTCCTTGAAGTTCTACACTTTTTATTCAGAGAATTGCTCATCACCCTTTTGTACTTCGTGTCTCTCCCTTCGTTTATAAGGGTGTCCCGAACTCCTTCCCCTGGACCCAGGCGGTTATTTTCGCCATTAGAGTACACATTGTATTCTAGATTTCCCCTAATCTTTTTTCTTCTTAGTTCACTTAAATTCTCTTTGTCGTGATAGTTTTTCCCTCAGAACGCCCATGTGAGACCCGGTCAATTCGCTATCACCCCTTGCATTGAGTTCGCTGAGGGACTATCCCAGGCACTCCTTTCTTTCACAGCAATTTTCAGTATTTTCCTCCTTGGCCTTTCTTGCAATTGAATCTGGTGGAGTCCCCCTAGGCCAGTTGCCCTGTCCCGCTTGGCATTATTGACACGTGGCGTCTGTCGAAACCCCCTCCCGACCCCTGCGTCAAAAGTTTTTTTTTCTCTCTCTCGGTCGGTTTTGCGCAGAACCCCTCCTTTTTTTCATCTGTGTCAGGAAGTAAACCGACTCCATATTAGTAGTGGCTTCAGCCGGGTATGAGTTGGTAGGATTTCTCTGGTTTGTCACCCCCTTCCCCCTTGTACCCCGCCGTGCCTCTGAATCTTCGAGATGAGTATGCTCTCCCCATCCCCTTCTTTCCTTGAGAGACCCTGTCAGCGACTTTCCCTCCGTACCACGATAGCATTTCCTGCCTGCACCCGACGCCGACGGTCCCCCCCCAGCCCTTCATTCCCTTCCTCCGCTGTATCGTACCTATGGCTCACTCCATAGTCCATACGCCCCTACCTTCTGCGTGTTTGTCCATTTCCTTCACCAGATTCTATGTCCTCAAGGGCATTGCCGAAGCGTCCGCAGTTCCCCAATCCTCCGGCGCACGTAGGGTTCTGGTTTTCCCTGACGTATCTTCTCTCCGCTTCCTGTTAACCGTCCCCCACCTCAACGAGCGTCCCTTTTCCAATTTTAGATGCGACTGAGTCATCTGCTTTTATTATTCCAGCCCGGCCCCCTCTGGATACAATTTTTCCACTCTATACTTGTCTTACCAGTGACTTCACACCCATCCTCCCTTCCTCGTAGACACACACTCGTAACTCTTAAATGCTTCCTCCACGCTCCCCTCGCACTCAATTACATCTCCCCTCCGGACCTTTTCCCTCTTCATTGTCTGCAGGTCTGCCCCGCTGCGTTATATCTTTCCCGTTCGAGATGTCTCGACTCTTTCCCTGTCCCTCCCCGTCTGCTGTGCGGCGTGTTGCATCACCTTTGCCTCTTCTTCGCTGTTGCACGCGCCTGAACCGCTTTGCGCAGATTATTCTAACCTCTTGTTCCTCCCACCCCCGTTTTTCCTGATTTGAGTCCGCTTCCCCCCACCTGTGCGCCCTTTTCTTTCCACTTCCCCAGATCGCATTTTCTTGACGGAATAATTCAGACTTCTGCATGAACCCTTAGTTTACCCAATCATTGTTGAAGAACAGATTTTCCCTGTTTTCCCGCCTGATACCCCCACCATCGCGCCGTGTCCTTATCTTAGGCACTCGATGCTGCACGCTCGTATCGTTCCCGATGTTCCTTACCATACATCACACAGAATATTTGCGGCCATTCTTCCAACGTGCTTTTTCCGTATCAGCAGTTTCTTGTCCTTTTTTTCTCCCCTCCTGATTTTTTTTCTCCCTACCTATTTTCTAGCCCCTGTGTTGTTCCTTGTTTATTAGTCATATTCGTTATCTCGCACCGTCTACTCTCGTCCTTTCCCCCGAGGGGTTTCTGTTCTCCTTGATTCTCGCGGACTTTACTCCTCTTTCCCCTTTGTTCTCTCTTTTCCAAACATGCTACTGTGGCCCCTTCATTTTTTTGTTTGCCTCTTTCGTCCTGCGGGCGTGGGTCGAGTTAACCTCCCTCCCCCCATCCGGGATCATCGAAGCCTTTCTATTTTTATGACGTCCGCGGCACAGGCAGTGTCTCTCCTTTGGCAGAACGGTCACCGTGTCGGTAGTTAATCTTGATCGCGTTTCCCTGGGTTGAGTTCCTGCCGCTGGAGACCGTTTCTTCAGTTGCTGCAAGGTCCCCGCTTTTCTTCTGCCCTTCAGCACTTGCCTCTGGACTTCGTAGATACCCTTTTGCGTTTTTTTACTCCACCTTCCTATTCGGATCTTGTGTTTTCTTCTTCGGGGTTGTTTTGGCGTTCGTACGTGACAACGTCATGCTGCTGAACTCTCTTTTTATTTCCTTCATCAGTAGGTCTCATCTTTTCAAGCAGCGATGTGTCTGTTTCGAGAGAGGATGAAGGCACTGGGGTGGGGTTTTGGGGGGGTCTTTTTTTTATTTTCCCATTTTTTTCTTGTTTCGTGGAGTTGCCCGGGACTCCTTGCATGGCGTCCTGTGCTATTCCGGCTCGGACTTCTACTCCCTTCCCCCTTCCCCCTCCCCATCCAGCCACGAGCGTCCCGTAGTAAGGTCATCCCGTTTGTCCTGCAGCTCCCCCCTACCGTTTTAACGCTGCCTGTTTCCACAGAGTGCCCTTTCCTTTCCCCCAGTTTTAAGTACAGGACCTCCATAACGCGTCCCTGGGCTGCCACCGCCATCTCCCCCCCTTTTATCCCGACGATCTGTTCCACGCTTTTTTAATTGTCCTTCTTGTGTATTCTCTTTTCCCCGTTCCGCGCTTCTCTCAGGCGACAGCCACTGTCCCTTGCTAATCTCCCTTCATCCGCCACGTACTCTGTTTAGTACCGCTGCCAATCGTCCATGTTTCACACCGTACTCCGCTCTCCGCACACGTAGCGTATCCCGCCGGCCCCATCGACTTCGCGTGATCAGTGACATGTTCCAACTCACAGTCAATGCTGTCTCCACTTTTGGTTCCGTACTCTTTCCCCTGATGACCTATCCTGTCCATATGCCTGTCCCTATCCCCGGGGATGACTTATTCGGTATCGTTGAGCGGCGATCTCCAACCAGAGCTGTCGTGGACGGCTGTGTACATTTCTCATCCACGCCATTTTGCGTGTGATCTGCGCCCTTTTTCCTGATCTTTTGGCCTCCCTATGCCCTCGCTCCCATGTCCCCCTCTTTGCATTCTGTTCGAGCGGCCGATCAGGCTTTTTCCTCCCCATCGACTTGCACGCGCCCTTTTCTACTTTGTGACACCTCTTCTATTTCTACTTCGATCCTGTTTTGAAGCTTTTTGGAGCATCCCCCCCTTGCTTCCTGTCCTGTACTCCCTTCTCGGTTTTTGAGTCTTGATATCCGTGCCGAATGCATGGCGTCTGGGGTTCCCTTCCTGAGTAATGTCCCAGTTGCCACTGGCTGTCCTTCTGCCTCCTTTCTTTCGGGCTTTTCTCCTCTTCCACCCGTCATGTATTCTTGGCGAGATGATTGCGGGAGAGTTTTTACCTACCCCTTGAACCAAACTGCTTCCAGTTCTTGTTCGATATGCTCTTTGCCCCATCTTTCGGGCTTCCGCATTTTTTGAGCGCATACTGTGCTCTCCGGACTCTTTCTACTGGGGTCGAGGCCTTCGGGTCTTTAGTCATTTCCTGAAAAGATCCGGTTAGTGGCAACGCCTCATGGCCCGACCGGTCGCACCGATTTTTTTTTTTTGTTGTACTTTTTGTGTTGTGTTTTTATTTTTTTTTTTTTTTTTTTTCATTTTTATTTTGGGTTTTCTTCCTTTTTTGTTTTTTTTTTTTTTTTTTTTTTTTTTATTGTTTTTGGTCGTTTGGTTAGTTAGTTTTTTTTGTGTTTGTTTTTTTTCTACCCCGCAGCTTAGCCCTTTTCCTAGACATCAAGATGCGTTGTTTCCCTACGTTTTCTCAGTCATAGCCGCGACGTACCAGCGGCTTCGGCCGAGGTCGTGCTGTTGGATTTCGCCACGTGGACTTTCCTGAACCTATTGTCGCTGCCCTTAGGCCCCCCTCTTTCCTTCTTCCTCGAGCGCTCTTTTTTTTTTTTGCTTCGTTAGTGTAGACGTTTCCCTTCGTGGGTTTGATGGGTCTTTTGTGGCTCTTCTTTAGTAGTCCAGCCTGCCCGATGTGGGATCTGATCTCTTCTGATCATATTCGTGTCGATTTGCCGGTCCGTCGTGCCAGCTTTCCCTCCGTAACACCCCCCCCCCCCCCCCATTCTCTACCCTTTTACCACTTCCCTTTGACTCTTTCCCGCGTCGGTCCCAACCCTTTTTGAATGTCTGCGTGTTTCTGTCCGCCTCTTTTTTCTTCACTCCTGGGCCATGCGTTCTTTTTTGAGCAGTCTCTCCCCCTCTTCCCGAATGCCACCTTTTTTTCCCTGACTTTGCTGTTTGGTCGTTAGTCCCCCGTTTGGCCTTTTTATGACCTGACTCGTTGGAGATTTGCCCTCTTGGCTTTCATTCGTTAGCCCTTCGACACAGTTTTCCCAAAATGCGTTACTTACGATTTCGGCTTGTCCAGTCTCTGTCCCCCTTTTTCGGCGGGATCCCAAACTGACTTTTCTTTACTTTTCGTACTACTCAATTCCAGGTTGAGCCCATGTGAAGGCGCAATTTTGTCCCGCATTTCCAGGTAGTTTTGGAGAGAATTTCTTATAGAGTAAGATTTCCCCCCACCTTCGTTGTTTTTGAGCTCTCTTCCCTCCCCTTCTCCTTCACCTAACGGTCCGGAGAAAAATTTTTCCCGTAAAACTGGAGTACCTCCTTTCCTTGGGTGTCGTTTCGAAAGTCGCATCAGGACCTTGTTTTTAGTCAGAAGCAACATTGTATCGTCCCACCCCTGAATTCACTGTCCGTCCCGTTTTTTTCTCGATTTTTTTGTGACGCAGCACGATTGGACAAGGCAACTCCGCAACCCTCTTGCCCCTCCTGCCGCTATGTAGGTAACTGCAAAAAGGAACTGCATGGGGATCATTCCCTCCCTTCCCCCCCTTTCCAGAACTTTGCATTCCTTCAATTTCATATTTTGGATATTGGGCGCCCCCCTCCCTGGCCGGACATGGCTCCTTAGAAAATGGCTCTTTTCGTCTCCAAAAGTGAGGACTTCCCCCCAACCAGCCCACACCAACCAAACCCGCCACCCCCCCCCCCCCCCCCCCGCCCCCCAGCCCCACCCCCCCCAACCACCTACCCCCCCCACTTGTTCAACACGTTTTGATAGCCCGATATTCACGATCACCATGCGCGTCCACTTTTTTCTTGTGACTTTGCCTCGGTGGAGCGCTTTTATGGGCCCGTCACAGAAGACGGCCAAATCCTCTATATGGTTCATCAGCCGGCCTGCGTTATCCCAACCTCGGGCAGGTTAAGTGTGATTTCAACGTTGATCGATTCTGATAGTTCCCACGCGTAACCTCTATTGCCGCCACCCGGTTCTCTTCTCTCGAGCCCCTGCCTTTCAGTGGCCCCCGCTCCTCTCCCCTCGGCCGACCCATGCGGTTTTCCTCTCCCTGTTACCTCGTTCTTCTTTCCGAAATCCCCTGTTTGAAGGAACCTCCTTCAGTGTAACAAGAGTCCTTTTCCCCGCACCCGGATGGGTTCTCTCCCTCTCCGCGTCGTCAGCGCCCTTTCCTTCTTTCCCCAACACGACATTTTTTCGTCCTGTCCCCAAGGTTGTTACCTCGGCTGGTCGCCATCGTTCCCTTTTGGGTTCCCCCCGACACCGATGCTTGATCCTGAGTCCAAAAGTAACTTCAGGCCGCCCCCCCATTCAACATTCCTCCCTGCTCTACCTCCTCCGTCCATCTCCCCTCCCCCCCGACCATCTCCGACCACCTCCTTCGAAGCAGTGAGCGGTTCTGACCCTCTCCAGCCCTCCCCCTGTCCCTATGGTTGACGTCGCCTCTCCTCATGCTGGGCTCTGTTCGCCCGCCCCTTTTCACGGCTTATTCTCGCGTTGCACCCGCCGACCCGCACTGGCTCTCTCCTCCTACTCCCCTCCCACCCGGGTTTTTGGGTTCCTTCCTCTTTCGTCCCCCGGTTGTCAATTCCGTCCCCACCGATCCGGTAAGACCCTTAACCTTCAATATTACCTTCCTCTCTCCTACTCCCTTTTTGGAATGTCTGACCCATGCGACTGGTTTAACGTAAGTTCTCCATCCGAGCGCCGTCAACGCATTTGCTGAGATTCTTGTTAAGCCCCCCTCTTCAACAAACCCTGTTTTTCTCCCTACCTAGTTCTACTTGTTATTCGCCGCGTAATTCGCCGCCCTTCTCCCTTTGGCTCGCTCGTCGTCACCCTTTAATGCCGCGCTATTCCGCACCTTCTTCTTTTTTTCCTCAGGCTCTTCTCTCTCGGACGGCGTTTTTTTTGGCGCATCCTTTTCTTCTATAGTGATTGCAGCGCGCTATCGCAATGAAAATTGCCTTTCTTTTTTCCTGTACTTCCTCGACGCGTCCCGATTCTTTTTTCTAGACCTCCCCCCTGCCTACATGGATATTTCTTCTCCTTTTTTCCTTTTGCTACTTGGATTAGCCTATGAGTTCGGTTATGATTGGCGCTTCTTGCTTGTTTCCTTATGCGTCTTTTCATCACCAAAGGGTGCATTGGCGCACC
>Ga0179593_1665326_pt1 | contig 11328 bp, 9 predicted proteins | sample CZODoug2_1_08_16_FD_185931 | JGI IMG/M metagenome (GOLD analysis project Ga0179593, IMG submission 185931) | Vadose zone soil fungal communities from Angelo Coast Range Reserve, California, USA - CZODoug2_1_08_16fungal (PacBio error correction) | ecosystem: Environmental > Terrestrial > Soil >... | reverse complement strand
ACATCTCCCCTGTGTGTGAGCCCTTTTTTCAGGGAAAAGATCCCCGGTGTCTAAACATTAATTTTGTTTTCTTTAGTCCCCCCTCCCCTAATCCGTCTCCAAACTATTCGTCATTGTTCGTCATCCCAGAACTCCGCCTGAGGTCTTAATCAACGCCATCCTTTTTTCCGTTTTTTTTTGTTCGCTTTCGAATACTGATCCACCCCCTTTGTTTTTCCCGTAAACCGAAATTGTCTCATCAACCATTCCCTGCTGCGCGACGTATCCATTGGCCCCCTTTTTTATGAGCACTTTCCCCCCTTCTATGTCAACACTGTAGAGACAACCTCCTGTGAGAGGGACCCGTCCCGCTCTTTTATTTCTAACCCTTCCATCCCTCCCCCATTCTCCTCAGGCAACGTGACCTTCCCCCCCTTAATACCTCTTTATTTCAATTTTTAGCTAGGGGAATACGAGATTAAATCCGCCCCTTCCGTTACGGGGTTCCCATATCTGTTTAGCTTATTGATCGCTTTCCCCCCTCTCTGGCTATTGCGCAACCTTGTCTTTTCCTCGTCACTCTCCTTTGCGATTGGCGCTAGAATTCCCCCCCCTTCGGACTTAAGGCCCTACCCAATCTCTCTCTTTCCAAATGGGAAACCCTCCGTCAAAGCACCATAGTGGGTTATATTTCCCGATTACACTCACTTCATTATAAATTTCCCTTTCCCCCAAAATTAAAGCCGCTTAGCATATTCCAGAAACCTTCCTTTTTCACTCTTGCCACGCCTGGTCCTGCCGATGAGCCTCCTCCTTCCCTACGGCAATTCAATTTCCCAACAGGCAAGCACAATCTCTCCCCGGTCAGTTGCCTTTTCTACGCCTTTTCCTCGCCCTCCTACTAAACAAATCCGTCCCCACCCTAGCAGTTTTCCGTCTTTTCAAACAAATGATCTTGTTCATCCCCACCTGGTGGTGCTCCCACACCCCGAAACGACCTTCCTCGGTGAGTTGCTTTCCCTCCTCAAGAGGTCTGCCCCTTGCGCCATCACTCCCACCTCCTCTTTTCCCTTAAATCTGCAGCTCACCCTCCTCTTCGCAACCCCTACCAAGGCCCACGATTCACGCCCGCCTTGAATATATTAAATTTTTTAATCGCCGCAAGCACCACCCTTAGGTTATAACCGAAAAGTTCCCTTCCTTTCCCCTTCCCTCAAATATGTGGCTTACAATGGACCCGTCAAGTTCCGATTTAGTCCATCCCTTGTCCATCTCTCATTCCGAATCCCTGAATCCGCGACACCCCCAATAACCCTTTTGAGCAGCCTCCTTCCGTGAGAGTTACCTCCTCATTTCGCCGCCTGTGAGACCATTGCCCTCCTCTTCTAGCAAAACCTCCGGACATCGACGCCCTTTATTTTTTCTTAATAAATCAGCCTCTCACCCGACCATATTAGAGACAGAATCAAGACCGACAAGCTTTCCTTCATGAAAGGATGGATATGAATGAGCCTCCTTAACATGTGACGACACCCCCCCTCATCGCCGCTGACTAGATGGTCTCCCCCTTCCGACTTTCACAATCAAAACTTTGTCTGGCCTATGGCCCGCCATGTGACCCCCTACTCAGTTGTTTTTTTTTGAAGAGGATTTCTCAAGACGCTTTTTTTCTTGGCTTCCCTTAGGCTGGTAGACAATCTCTTTTTTTGTTTGGGGGAGTCCCTTCCAGTTCCCCTTCTGCAGATAAAGAGTTGCCTTGTCGATGCCTCGTTTGTGGTTATTGTCCTTTTTCTGAATTCGATGGCTTCTTTCCTTCCCCATGCCGAGAACGTAGGAGAGTTTTTCCATCGGGTAGATTCTGGCTTGTCTCGGATGTCTCCCTCCGCCTTCAATTTACTTCATGGAGGCGTGGCCCGGGGGCTTTGTAGGTTGGTCGGCTCTAAGAGATGCCGAAATTTCCCTTCTTCTGTAGTAGGAAATGTCCACGCTTTGTTTGTAGAGATCCTTTCCTCACATCTGGTCCCTTCTTTGAGGACTGGCGATCCTCTTTGAGGGAATTTTGCTTTTTCTACTGAAACTAATTAGTGTGTTTTTCGACTTTGCAATCCACATAGTTCTGTACGTGAATTTTTTTTATTAAAGGTTCTTTTCGGAAACCGGGTTTTGGTGTTTCCGACCTCGTTGAAAAAAAAAAAACTTGGCAGATTGTTTACTCGTCCCTAGGGGATGCTCCTGTGTGACTTACAGACTTCTCGCCACCATGCTAGGCTTTTTCGTGGCGGGGTGGTCCGTGGGTGGTGAAGAGCCTCATTTTCCTCTTTTTTCTCGTTACTCAACGGAGAGGCGTTTTTTCTTTTGTTTCGGAGTCGCTGACGATTTCTCCGGAACTTCCGGTTGTTTCCTTTTGCTTGACGTTGAGCCTTGGACGCGGTAGTTTGCGTATCCTCTCCTCAGATCGCGCGATCGGTCATCCTGGCGGTTTTCCTGGCCACTTGCGGGAACCCGTTGATCCCCCCACCGGTTCGGAGGGCAATATCGAGCTTCTCTTTTTTTGTTGTTTTTTTGAACGCGCCGGGTTTTTCCGTCATTGGGTCGGTTTCTTCCCCGATAAAAGAGAAATCCTCTTCCCTATACTTACTCGTTTCTTCTTTCTATTCTCCCCTTCGTGATTTCCGTGCCGCTTTGTGCCCTTTGGAATAGTCGACGTCCCTTTCTGTGCAATTTAGTCCTCGTCCTCTCTCCCTCCTCGGGGCGAAACTTCCTTTTGATTTGCAACTCTCCCTTAAATTCCCCAGCCTCTCCCAGGCCCTTCCTAAGAGAAAAACGCGGAGCTCCCTCTTCAGGACTAGTAACTACTTAGCCCGCTGATCCGCTTTCAAATGGAACCTTTTCTTTCTGTACTTCTTTTGATCTGTTGCTGTGGAGACTTCTGCATCCTTTTCAAGGGTTAGAAGAGCCCCCCTCTTTGCAGGTGTAGAAGGTTTCAATTCCCCTTCCTCCTTTTACCTTTTTTCAATCTCGCCTTCGTTCTGGTCGTGACTGCTATACAACTTTTCGCTCTCGCCGCCGTTTTCTTGTTTTTTTTTTTTCCTGGGAGCAGATTCGGATTTCCTCTCCCCCTCCCCCCCGAAAAATTTGGCTAGTCGTTACCACGGAACAGCATTTTCGCTTCGTTTGAATTCAGGCTTTCGTTTCTGGGATGACGATTCTTCTGGAGAAAAGTGGAGGGGACTTTTTCCACGATGCGTTTGATCCGAGCCCCGGAGATTAAGGTGTATCGGGATCTTCCTCTGATCCCTTAAGAGATCTTGCTGCGGTTTTTTTTATATTACTATTTTCCCCCCCCCCGTGGATTTGGGTTTCAGAGATCTTTCACAGCTTCGACCAATCGCCCTTTCCCTTCCTTGCTGTGATCGAGGACTTGATACCCCTTCCTCTCCTTTCTTTCTTCAAGTCCCAGAACTGAGAAAAACCTTCGTATCTGCCTATTACGCTTCTTTTCCCCCACCCTAAGACTGCCCTCAATCACCTCCCTGGCCCTTGGTCCGTCGCCCGAGAATCCATTCTCCACAATAATTTTTTCTCTGTCTTTGTCCCCACCACCCCCCAACAACTCCACCCATGCTGAGAGCCTTTTCTAATCTCCCTTGGTATGAGCACTTCTTACCTATTCTCTGATGGTGAATTTTGAAAAAAGGTAAAGAGTCCCAACCCAAAGTGGTCTAAAGGCCTCCGACCTTTCCTTTTCCCGCCCTACCCTTTACAGCGGACCTCGGCACCGTGAAATTTTCCATCCAGCCCTTGTATTCCCCACTTTTTGTTTACATTAAGCTAGGGTTTCCGCTGTGTCCCCCCCTTTAAGAGGACATGAATATTCCTTCTTTTTTCTTCTTGATCGCCTTTTTCTGTCTACTTTTTTCTCCGCTTATGGAGATGATTTGGCCCTTTTTTCTCCTTCTTAACCATCTTCATCGTTCCGCACACCTGCCGAAGACATCTCGATCCCCTCCCGATTTCCCACTGGAACCGTCGTCGGTGGGTTCTCTTGTATTCCCCTTTCTTCCCCCCTCTTCCCCCCCCAATGACGGCCTTTTTTCACCCTGGCGCCTTTCAAAAAAAATTCAAGCCCTCTATGCCGCCGACAGTCCCTCCGTTTCCTCCTTGCCACGCCCGCCGTCGCATCGCGCGCTCTTCGGTGCCTCCCCCGCGCCAAAATCTCCTCAACGGCCCCGTCCCCTGTTTTGGAGCTATCGCCTCTCCTTCCTCTCCGCTGGAACTCCTCACCTTTCCCCCCCGTCTCTTCGCCGTGTTTGCATCCCTGAAAAAATGATATCGGCCCCCTTCTTTTTTTTATCAAACCCCCGATCTTGCATGTGTGCGTCGAAAGTCAGCTTCCGTCACCCATGACCTTGCCCTTCCAACACTCTGCCCATTCTGGCCGCATCATATTCTCCCGGATACACCACAGATCGCCCGTTCCTCCTCTTCCCCTCCGGACCCTGCAGCTTCCACCCCTCGCCCCCGCCTCAAAGGAACCCTTTTTCTACCAAAAATCTAGCTGACCCCCTGCCCCTCATCCCATCACCTCTGTTTTTTCCCAGATGTGCGGATCCCCCCCCCTTCTGTGAAAATTACTTCCAAATCCTCTTTGCCCCTGAGAAGGGAACTCCCGTCCCTCACCCGACACCGGAGCCCTTTTTCCATCTCATCCGCGGCGCAGCCTGGGCTCCCGCTTCTTCCACAAAAATCGTCTGCACCCGTTTTGCTCAATACCATCCGCTCAATTCCCCCCTCTCTTCCCCTGACTCTTCGACACTTTCTCCGTTCCTGCCCGGGCTGGGACCCCCGTACGCCTGTCAAAAACTGGACGGTGGACGCCCCCACCATTATCCTCTGCCTAGATGGGTTCTGTGCCCCAAGCCTTGCTTACCCAGCGTATCTTTTTCTCCCGGCAGCGACGGCCCTACGGTGTTGGATGCTTGGACTATATAGACAGTACGACTCCGTGGTCTAAGGCGGGAGGCTTGGTCTACCCTTTCCGGAGCTTTTATTGGTTTGGTTCATTCCTTTTAACAGGCGTCGCCGTGCCCTTTCTGACGAGTTTGTCGAAGAATTCGTTTTCCCTCTTAGGTATTGCCTTAGAGGCGGCTTTTCCCCTCTAAAGTAGCGATTTTCATCGTTTTGCTGTCGCATGTCGGGAGCCCCTGGCTGCGCCCCTTCTTCCTCCCCCTCTTGCCATTTATTGTAACCTCTCTTTTTCGAGTTAGTTCCGTCTCTTCGCGGAGGTCCGAAATGACGGTTCTTTCTTCTTAAAGGGCCACGCGGAACTTTGGTGTCTCCCATCTGGAGGCCACCCCCTGTCTCGTGCCTGGCGAGACTTTTTGAACGTTTCCGTTTTTCACACTAGATCCCTAAGTATTTTTGTTCTGCTTCTTGTGTGAGCCAACTATAATCGGCAGGTCGGCCTTTTTGGCCTTAACGGTGTTTCATCGTTTGGGCGTTGCGCAGTTTGTGAGAGTTGATGTTGCAGATTGGTAGGTGGAACCGTCTTCTTTCCTTGCTAAAAGGGATTTCCTCTCCGCCGTCTGGGGGCTCCAGACAGTGACCCCGGCCTCTTTTTCCCCATTTCCACCCAGGTGAGGGAAGATCCTCTTCTGAATCTTTCTTTTTTTTACGGATTTGTTTCTTGTCCCCTGCTCTGCGATTAGGCGCCCTGGTCCCCGGTGCGGTGCGAGTTGCTTGCTTGGTACTTTTCCCCCGAGGAAATGCAGCTCCGATGCGGACGTTTTCCCCAATTCGGTGCGGAACCCCCCCCCAGTTTGGAGCAAACCTTCCATATCGAGATTCGGCGGGCTCATTTGTTGTTGGTGAACTCCTTTTTTAAAAGAATTGTTTTTCGTAGTTGAGGAGAGTTTTGTCCCCTCGAACCAATACGGGCTTGTTCCATTTGTTCCCCCAAGAATGGGACGAGGTATTTTTTTTCCTTTTTGAAGGACGATTCTATTGCAATGCTTTTTTCCTAGGCCAAATCATCTCCAGGCCCTTTTCTCCCCTATCCTAGCCCACAAGGACGACCCCCGGCGGATCCGAACCCATACACTTCGTAACACGCGAAGGTAGCCCTTTCCCCTAGCCCCCTATTGTTTCAATGTGATTAATTATTGTTCGGTCTTTCGGCGAAGTGGTTTAAGATTGAAGTTCAATGCAATTTTTGGGCACCACTGTTTTTTTTCTTTTGTAAAGCTTGTGCCGTAAGGCTTTTTATACGCGCTTTCGTGCGTAAGATAATCCCCCCAAATGATTTTCCGGCTCATCCTTTTTTGGTTTGATGGGAGCAGATTCGGTTTCCCCCTTTCCCCACGAAAAATTTTGGCTTAATGATCTGTACATCCCAGCAGGCGCATGCGCGGTGACCTTTATGTCGGATTTTTGCTGGGATTACTCTCTTCTTAAGCCAGTGGCGGTAAGACTCCTTTTCCGAAAAACTGAGGATGCTTTTCCCCGGAGATAATTGTGTTATACGGAGGTCTCCCCTTTTCTCCCCCCAGCCAATGCAGAGATTCTGGTTCGAAGATTTTTCCTTCCTCCTCACGTGTTTAGATCTCCCTCTCGCCAATCTTCTTGCTTTTTACCCCCCCAATCCTCGCACCGGGATTCCCCCCCTTATGGTTCTTCCAACCCTTCTATATGCAGAGTCTTCTTCCCCTCTTCGTAAAGCCACGTAGCCTCGTACATTCCCCCCTCCTCCCTGGAGGCGACTCTTCCAACGCCCGCATCTCTTTCCGTGGTTATCTGGCGCATACTCTTCACAATCATTTTGCTTCACCGAAGCTCTTCCATCACAAAAACAACCCCCTTATTGCGTCTATGCTAATATACTATTTGGTATGGCCCCTGATTGATATTTAACCCCACCTGCCTGCTACACCTTTGATTCCCCACGGCGACCTCCTATGGCAGCTTAATGGTTCTCTTCCTCCTTCCCCCCATTATATCAGCCCCTTGCAATTCAAAATTCAATTACTTCTTGTATTCAATCTAATGGAAGCTGGGTGCATCACGACTCTTCCTTATCTTTTACGAGGCCCTCGGTTTAGATAAGCACTCCTCCCAGTACTTGTTGCTTACCTTGTCATGGAGATGTATTGGCCTCGTATAGCCAACTTCTATGGGCGCCTGAATCGTCTTCTTCGGCTAAGGACGATATACTCTCCCAGGCTCCCTATTCCCCAAAATCTCATCGTAACAGGGCCGGTTATATGTGTAGGGTCCTCTTCCAATGAAGGCAAAAATTCCTTTCAACAAAATTAAGACGCTTTATATTCCTCCTCAGGCAAGCAACGCCCATTGCGTACATGCACCGTTTTGACAAGAAAGAAGAACTTTTCGTGGAATTTACCTAAACTTCCACTTTGCTCAACGGCACATCCTTTCCCTCCCCACAGGTCCCGAAGTTGCTTTTTTCCTTAAGAATTCCTAGTCACTTCATTCCCTAATTAAAAAAAAAACCCTTCTGCCGTTCAGTATTAGACACTCCTCCCTGGGTTGGTACTTGTCCCTAACGAAAAAGTCTTCCTTTCCTATCATAAAGAGGCCTTCACACTGCGCTCCAATTCCAAACTTTTCACACCTACACTCCCTCATCAATCGTTCCTCTGCTCGCCACCTCTCGCACCTTAGGCCAACGTCTTTCACGCGATCAATTTGGCTCCCCCTTTTCCAACTCGCAGCCCTTTCCCCCCCCCCCATTAAGTCGTTTCTAAACCTGACCTTTTTTTCCCTCTCGCCATTCCTTCTCCTATTGTGCGCAACCTACCCCACGCTGCGATCCCCCCCCCCCAGTCCTCCCAGTCCCTCCCGACGACATTCTCTCCCCTACGTAACTCCTCTAAAGTTAATAAACGTCTTTCCTCTCACGACTCTCAACTAATGCCATCCTCTTCTAATCCTCAGGCGAAGCCTTCTTCTTTCCTAGCACAAATCCGGCTTCTCGGCCAGAAGTTAGTCGCGTTCTTGTCCAATAAACATCCTCTAATTGCTCCCGGATAGCGAAGTTCAGCACCGGCCCAACTGAACATCGTAATGTCCTCTCCTATGAGGGAACCTTTACACTCCCCCCACCGAAATAGCCTCCTTCCCCCTTGGTTCCCAGCCCTCCCCTTCGATCCCCCAAGCTCTTAGTCTGGGCTGATATCTCTCTCCTCCTTTCGGATAGATTACCCCTCTTCCCCTATATGCCAGACGGGTGGATTTCTCAGGAGGGAGGATTGGGTCGGCCCCTTTTGATTTTATTTTGTTCGCCTCTTCGCAGTCAGATACATCCCTCCCCCTCTTATTCTCGCGTGTCGTCTTGTCTCTCCCACTTCGAGGCGGATGGTACTTGCTCCTCGACGAACGTAGGCGAGGTCTTCTTTCCCCATGGTAGGCGCATTTTTGAGCCGGTGTTTTTCCGTCCAGCTTACTTTGAGAGTCTTTGTTGTCGGTTAGTTCGGAGGTTTTCGCGGATGCCGAAATTGACGGAATTTCTTCTTCCAGGTCACTCGGTCCCTTGTTTCTCGTAAGAGATAGGGATCGCCCCTTCACCAGCGGTGATCTTGCGTGCGTTGGTAATTTATGCTGCCATGTTTACTTGGCGTGTTACTTTTTTCGCCAATTTGATATCTTTCTGCGTGGCCCTTCAACGGGGCGATTCCCCCCCCTTTTTTCGCTCGGGGAAAGAGGAGAGCGCATCCTCTCTGGCCGTCTGAGAAGGGATCTTTTTCCGCTGTAGGGAGAGTACGACGCGCCCCATTGACGGAGTCTTTGTCGGCCCTTTCACCCGGGTGTGAGGCTCGATCATTTTTTTCAGGGGCGATCTTTTTTTTTTTTTGCTTTTGTTTAGGAGTGTTCTCTTGACTAATAGTCGCCGCAAAATTTGCCGGTTGGCGAGTTGTTTTCTGCAAGATGTTTTTCCCAGTGTTTCTCGGAAATGCCTCCCTCCTCGCGCATCTTTTTGAGTGGCAAATGCGGTTGCCCCTTGGAGCAATAAGGGCTCGCATCCTCCGGCTTGAATTTTGTTTTTTTCCCTCTTTCCCTGAATTGAGATTTTTGTGAGGTTTTGTCCGTCTCCACCCACTACGGTGCGGGGACTTCCTTTCTGTGGTGCCATTTGGTTCTCATTCACCTTTTTTTTCTGCCTTAGACGAAAGTTTGCCATTTTCTCTCGGCGCCAATCGATGTGCCTTCCCTACGAGCCCCCCCCCTAAGGCGTTTGCAAGCACTCAGAAGGGGTTGGTTCAAAAAGGCGTGCTCGTGAACCAGGAATTATCTTTCTCTGAGAAAGGTAGACGCGGATGCCTTTTGAGCCCCTAGCTTAAATTGAACAACGATTTTTAAGCGCTTCTCATTTCAACGGTGCCTTTTCCTTCCTTTGTAAAGGGTTCCCCCTTCTAGCCACTTCCTTTAAGGTTTGTCCCGCTTTTCTATTTAAATTTTTTTCATGTCTTGTAGTGAGTATACTCCTCCCCCAAAGGGAGTATCCTCATACGTCGCGCCTTCCTTTCATTTGTTTGTTGGTTTGTCTTCCTCCGGACAGGCTAAAAAATTCCTGAGGTTGGGCCCCCTCAAGGGACAAGCCTTTGCGTGTTAGGCGAAGGCGGAGGTGCTGGGCTCCGCTCGTAAAGAGGCCCAGTGATGGTCCCTCAGGTGGCGAACCTGCCCTGCGGATGCTTTTTGGGGGAAGCCCCTTAGTATGGGTTGGTAGGGGCGATCTTTCCAGAAAGGGTCATAGTCGGTGAGTCTACCTATCTTTCTCTTCCCCTTTGTTGTGTTGTATTCCTCCTAACAGCTTAGACCTGATGTGATCAGCTGGCCAAGATCGCCAAAGGTCTCCTTAGTTAGTCAAATCTGACAGTTGTGCGCCCCTCTTACCCTGGGTTCGCCCCTACGATCTTCAATACAGCACCCTCTGAATCAACCACGGCCTTGTCCGTGGTAGTCCCGCGCATCTTCTCATTAATTTTTCGTTCGCTCAGAAGGCCCCCCCCCCAAAAAAAAAACCCTCCCCCAACTGCTCCCCCTTATCATTCGAATCTCCCCCCCTGTATGAGCCGACACTTACTTGATATGCCCCAAGATCCAACCCTCTGTATAAAAGGGGTTCTCCAACCGCGTCCCGTTGCCTTCTATCATGGTTCTCTTCTAACCCGGAACCATTTCTCCTCACTCGTTTCCACATCCCGCATCAAGCCCCATAGGTTCAATTTTATAGGTGCATCCCGCCGGTTCCCTTTTTTCTCGTTTTTACTGCTATTGTGTGTTTAGACTCCGACTTTCTCCTTAGTCTTGTTTCATTTTTCTTATGGAGATTGATTGGGTTATCGCACTTTCTTTCACAGAGATTCACACAATTCGGCCCTCCTCCCGAAGCCCCCACTCTAGATCCTTATGGTCCCCAGCCTTCGTTAGTGGGTTCTTCTGGAGCGTTCTCCCCCCCCCTCTTCCCAGATCCCCCAAATATCAAGTATTCCTGCGATTCCAAACAACCTCTTTTTCTATAGGCCAGCTACCGTTGCTACCATTTTCCATTTGCCCCGCCAAAGCTTACCCCGCGCTTGGATGATGTTTCTGACACCTAAAGCACATCCTTTATAAAATAGACCGGCCCCCTCCAAACCGCCATATTACGGAGCCTATTCTCCATAGTCAGCGGCCCCAACCATCCCCACGCTCTCGCCGGTTTGAAGTTTAAATGATCTCGGGCCCCCCCTCCCTGAATAAAAACCCAGCACTTCTCCTCTTGGCGAGGGAATCCTATCTCTCTACATCCCTTCGCAACTTCAATTTTTCCCCCCAACAAATCCTAAGAGCTTCGCAACCCCCCCGATAGATCTCCAAGCTAATCGATTTATTCAATGGCTCAAACCTCTTTTTACCTCGACGACCTAATTTCTTTTTATGAACAGTTAAAGCCACCGCCAGTCCTCCTGTGGCCTCCCCGATGGGCTCCCCGATCTCTACAATCCTGTACATTCCGACGACATTCTTTCTTTTCCATTTCGGCCTCCTAATTCCTCTCCGAGCGCACGCCTCTTCAAAGTCCTCCCCGGCTCTAATAATTCATTGCCTTGTTTGCTCCCGAAATGATCCTTTTTTCCTCGCCACCCCGATGCCACCCTAGACTTTAGAGCTCTAATTCTCGAAGGCACTGACAGATTTCCTTTATTCGACACATTCCCCCAAGCTCGGCATCCTAGTAATTTTTCTTCCTCAGACGAATGGGACACTTAATGCCCCCCAACCAAATGACCATCTTTGCTCCGATGCGTCGACTTTTCTTCAATCACACCCATTTTTTTCCTTCTTCTGGCT
>Ga0179593_1615580_pt1 | contig 11328 bp, 7 predicted proteins | sample CZODoug2_1_08_16_FD_185931 | JGI IMG/M metagenome (GOLD analysis project Ga0179593, IMG submission 185931) | Vadose zone soil fungal communities from Angelo Coast Range Reserve, California, USA - CZODoug2_1_08_16fungal (PacBio error correction) | ecosystem: Environmental > Terrestrial > Soil >... | reverse complement strand
CTTAAAGTTTCGCCGCGCAGCTCTATAGAAATCAGGCCCCTTCTTCTAAGCTCAGAACAATCCACCGCCCCCCCCACACCCCCCCCCTGCTATGTTACCCCTGCCCGCAGAAGAATCCTCACCAGTCGAAACTTTTTGATTTGAGTCGATGATTACGCCTTTTTTAGTAAGAGTTTTTGACCCCCTGAGCCCGCAAAGCCTTCTCCCCGGTATTTTTTAATGACCAAGACCAAGGGAAGATTGAGACCCCCCCCCCCCCCCCCCCCCCCCCGTCGGCTCTCCGATTCTAGACCGCAGATGGCATGTTTTACGACGCGCCAGAGCTCTCCTTTTTTTTGACTGCAGAGGTCTTTGCCAGTCGATGAGTCAACGCCCGTCATAAAGTGCATTCTCTCATTTTTTCCAAGTGCAATCCGCTGACCAGTGTTCCGTAGACTTTCTTGCAAATAGAGCGTTTTTCCTACTCCTCCCCCTTTCGGATGTTCGGCCGGCGTCGTACTCCCCCGATCCGTCCCGAACAGAGACAGACTAGCGCTTCCATGTTCTTCTCCCCTCGGATCCTTAAAGAATCGCCCCCATCCCCCCTTCCTGTTAACCACGCTTCACTTTACAGTCAGCTCAAAGTCTACGATCTCGGATCGTTTTTTTAGACCACCCCCCTTCGCAGTGATGCCGCCCACGCAGCGGTTCGCCCGCCCCGCCGCATAAGGGGTCGAGGAGGAATTTTCACGGCTTTTGTAGGTTCCCCCCCCCCTAAAACCGGCCAGTCTCTCTTTTTTTCTCTCCTCAAAAGGTCTCCTTGGCTTAATACCCCGCTGACAACAAGTTTCTTGAACAGGCATCCCTTCGTGCATTTGAGCCTTTTCCCCGCCCCATTGACGCTCTTTCCTACATTGCCCAGGACATGAATAGCGTTCTTTACTTTTCGCGCCCTGCAAGAGTAATTACATTCCCCTCGGATCCTTCCTTCTTTCGCACCCCCCTTTATGGCTGTAGCTTCATGATTTGACTTCTTGGATTTTTTCCCTCCCCCCCACTGGATTGTCTCCTTTCCTTTGACGGGATCACGCTCATCCCAGTAGAAAATGTCTTTTTTCCACCGCCAATTCACCTGAATGCCGATTTCCCCGATATTTTTACCCTCCCTCATGTTCTTTCGCCATTCCCCGCAATGAAGGTTGGACTCATGCGCCCACTAACGTCCCCCTTTTTTGCACCCCTCCCCCCTGTCAACATTCCATGACAAGCCATTTTGAACTGAAATCCTCGACACCTGAAGCAAATCCCACAGTACTGTCAAGCACGCAGAAATCCCCGATCCCCCCCCTTCAGACTCCCCTCCAACCTGCCCGATCTGCTGCTGCCCCTGATTTGCGTGACTGACAAGGGCCCGCCGAGAGGTACACCCTCCCAGACAGGCCAAGGACACCCGACCTTCCGATCCTCGACCTTTCACCTTTGGATGGTCGCGGACCCGGCATCGAGGCAAAGTATTACCTATCTTCTCATTTTGAACCGACTGGTGGCGTCGGTGCTTCTTTTTTTTTTGCGCCCAGTCTATTCCCGAGCTTAACTGTTCCGCCTTTTTCTTTTGAATGCGACCGAAGTATTGACGGCACAAGCTGATAAAGTGTCTCCCCTGGATGTTTTCATATGAGCCCCCGACAGCCCCCGACCTTTTACCCGATGGTCCCCCCAACCGAGTGCGCTCCGCTCCTGCGCCCCATGCAGACCCTGGCCAGTATTTCAATCGTATTCGCCTCCTCGTAACGTTTGATAATCGATCCGTAGAGTTTTTGGGACTGCTCTGAACCGTCCAAGAATCCCCCCCTGCCCCCCCCTCCAACGATAGGACTTTTTGTTTTTGCCGCCCCTCGCATTTCGGCTTTTTAACGACCAGAGACCCCCTGAAGCCGTTGTTTCCGACAGACGACATCGAGGCAAGTCATTTTTCGTCTTTATGCCTAATTCCCCAATGGAATTACCGATAGAATCCCGCAGGACGTTCTCAGCATACCTCACTCAGTGGCATTGACCTTCCTTGAATTGATGCATTGTTTCCCAAGGTCTGACCCCTGTCACATTTTTATTTTTTCTTTCCGCCCCCTTACTATAGGCGAAATTTCCCCCTTTTTAGTTTTTCGAATTCGACCCCTCTTTTCGCTTCCAATAATAAAGTGGAGTTTTTTTATGTTTAGAGAGATGAAGGGTCTATGCTTTCTCTCTCCGTCCTCCCCCCCCTTTCTGTCCATGAGATTTTTCTGGTTTTTTGCCGACGCATTGACGCCATCATCACGACCCTGCTGCCAGAGATTAAGCCCAAATGCTCTTTTTGTCTGTCCGTTCTTTGGCCGTACGGCGATCCGTCTCATTTCACGGCAAACGACCCTTTGTCTGTCGACTGCGGCCGCCCATGCCGCCCCCTCCTGTCCCCCCTCCCCGTCCATGCCTTCTTTTCTCAATTTGCTTATTTCATCGCCTGGACGCCGGTCTTTTGCTCCGCCTCGAGATTCTCTTTGCGCCCGCAACAGTCCGCGTCTTTAATTTTTTTCTTTTTTTTACGATGTCTTCTTAAGCCCGCAGCATAGTCTTGGATTGCGAGCCCCTTTGATCACGGCTTGGTTTTTTTTCTGAATGATCCCCGCGCCACTGAATATTTTCCCTTGTTGCCGTCGCGGGTCCCTTCACCAGCGCGAACTCCTTTTTACTTCGGCGCGCCTACCCCCGGCCCCTCCCCTCATTTTCCACCCTTTTGAATCGCATCCGATAATCCAATATGATGTTTCCGGACGAGGCAGCGCCTTCCCAACGAGGGTTTTTTCTGCCGTCGTATATCGTTTACCACCCTTTCGAAGTATCGTTTTCCTTGGCTTTCTTACTCTTCGTCCCTTCCCAATTCGGTCCTGCAACCCCCGCAACCGCCCCGAGTTAGCCTTGCGTCCCCCCCTGCGCTGTCTTCGGCGTGGCTTCGCCTTACCCTGGGCAGAGGCCCGTCAGATCGTTTTTCTAAGCGAGTTGCCTATTTCCGCGCGCTGCTGCTTCCGTGCTGAGTAAAGTTAAAAACATGGCTTGGGAGCGTGGTCATCTTATGGCACATGACCATTCGACTTCGTACTATGATACCCCACATGACCATTCCCTATCCTGACCTTTCTACCTACTTTACTTAATCCGCGACTTTAACCTTCGCACGTGCGACTGCGCTCGCTTTTTTCCTTTCTTCTTTTTTTTCGCGCCCCATAAAGAGACCCATCCCTCTTAAGCGGATATCCGTCTTGGGTTGTCCCCCTTCTTTTTTCCTTGTTTCCCAAATAGAAAAATAGCGCCGGGGGTTCCTCCCCTCAGTCTTTTCCTGGTGTGACCACTCTTTTTTCTAGTTAGCGAGAAACTCTTTTCGTCGATTCTTCCCCTCACACGATGTGATCACAGTGTAAAGCGATTGTTTTTTAGCAGCCAGCCCATCCCGGCAACACCTTTGGCGGGTTTTCGACGCCTCTTTTTTCCGGACCAGCTGAACGCCCCCTCCCCCTTTTCTAGCGTGCTGCCGCGCCCCAGCCGCTCCGCGCGTTTACTTTTTCCACGTGCCTGCGACATTTGTGTTTTTTTTCACGTATCCCCCTCCCCTCCGTTCTGTGCGCAGTCATCTTCTGGCGCCGTGTACAGAGTCCGTTAGTCCCTCATTTACAGGGCTGGTGCGTTTCATATCCGGACGTTTTTTCTTGCTTTCCTTTTCTCTTCGGGATCGACTTCATTGTCTACCCTCTTGCCGACATCGATCCTGCCCTTTTCGCAGATACACTCGCAATCTCCTCCGTTCTCTTGCGGGTCCATTCTTTTTTTTCTGGACCTGGCCGTTTCTTCTCCTCCGGCGCAACGTGCCTCCTGCTCTCGCTCCTTCTTTTTCCTCGTTTAAGCGGATTATGATTTGCTCGGAGAGCAGTGCCTTTCCAAGCGTGTTTTTACTTTCCCCTTCGCCGAGAGCATTATCGACACCCTCCTTCTCGCGTGTCGGGCTGCAGATTTACGACACCTGCTGAGAGACAGATGATGAGTCACACTCTGATATTCGGCCGATTGTTCTGGATTCTTTCTTTACAACCATTTTTTTTGTTTTTTTCGGGTTCTTCCTTCGCGATTTTTCATCTACTCCATCTCTGCACTGCCGCCGGCGCGACTAGATAATCTCTACTCTTTTCCTTTTCAATTTTCGTTAGGCTCCTCGATATCAATCTTTTTTTTGTTCCCCCTTCCTTCTCCACCGATCGCGCGCACCAGCCCCCCCCCCTCACAAAAACCCTGTGTTGCGTTCTGTTTCTCCCCGCAATTTTTTCCCCAATCGGCCGAGAGGAGAGATGTATTACGCCCTTCGAGTGTCGTACCTCCCTTCCTCCAAGACGCATCAGGCGTGCCTGATCCGAAACCCCCGGGACAGCGTTTTTGATCCCGTCGCTTCCCTCACGAGGTTTCGAAATCTTGATTTCTCTACGCGCCTCCCTCATCGAGCGCCCCCCCGGTCCCTTTGCCGCGTTCGTAATTGTTACTCTTTTCCCGCCAGTTCCCCTGCCACTTATTTGGCGTCAATCCCTACCCTTTTATTTGGAGAGACGATGTTTCGCCAATTTCGAAAGATACCAGCCTGTAGACGAGAGTCAGCCAAACCCCGATGCATCCCCATGATCAAGCATTCGCGAGCAGATCTTTACATCTTTCAACCAGCGAGGGCTCCCCGGATTTCTCCACGTCAAGGATTTTCCTTTGCCCAAACTTCTGCACCTCCCGATTCTGGTTAGGATCGGAAATTCCTTTCCACACAGCTCCTCTAGAGGCCGCAAACCTCCCCTCGGTTTTTTCACCGCGCATACATGTCTGGGTAAGACGATCTTGCTGACCCAAAGACTGTTTCTTGCCCTGGTATCTTGGAGTCCCACCAACATTTCCTCTGGAAGGAAAGGCTCTCTTGTTTTTTCTTAGGAAGTCCTGTCTCGGCCCCTTGAGACCTGCTTAGACTGGTGAGAAAGCAGTTTCGCCGAGCGTTTGCCCCTTCCCCGTCCTCTTATCAATTCGGTCTGAACCAGCTACGTGCCCTTTCCCGATTGCTGAGGTCTCCCGTCTTTCTCCCGTCCGTCTTCGTTACGGTCCCCCATCGCCCCCCCGTGTAAAAGGCGTGTTCCCGATTGAATTCCTCTTTATGTTAACTCAGTCTTTATTTCTCAATAGACCGTCTGGGCTCCCCCCCCCATCACGCCCTTTGGGCACGACGTCACAACCTCCTGCCAGTCCCCATGTTTTGAACGTCATAGTGCTCTCTGTCCTGCCCCTCTCCCCCCTTCCCGCTCACATCCAACTCTGCCTAGAACCTTTTCTTATCCCTGGCGACTTTTGAAATTCGTTTCGCCTCTTTGTCGCCCCTAATTTTACCGAGACAAGGTCCCATAATCCCCCTATCCCGAGCGAACCCGATTTTGGGGCGGGCCTCTTCCGAGGCCCCCCAAATATTTGAATTCGTTCATCTCCCTCTTCCCCCTGTACGGTGATTCTGCTGTTTCGAGACTAAACCCGGGCCCTTTCTTTCAGGCCCCCTTCCGGAAACATCGCTACTGAGTTTGAATATCCCTGGAGGAAAAAAACGGGACCCCGATCTATGAAACTATTGACAAAAGAGGCGTTTGCTGCTGCAGCGACTGTCCATCACAGGGTCCCCCCTAACCTCCGAAGGTGAGCCTACCTCCTAGAGTAGAGGGGTGTCCCAGAGAAGACAGGAGCGAACGGAGCCCTCCCTGCAATCTAGAACCGTTATAAGTAGGTTTATCAAGCATAGAGGGAGTTCTGCTTGATAATAGAAGCCAATAGAGATTGTTTCCCCGTCCCCGCCAACCGATGGATGTTTAACGGAGTGTCCCTGAACACCCGGGATCAGACGTCGCAAAACGTCCCTCTGGAGAAACGACCCCTTCGTACACTTCATGGTTGTCCGTTGTAAGTCTTCAGGTGTATGTAGGATTTCGACCCTCTCTAGTTCCCTTCGTTAGTCGAGTTTTTCTCGCCTCATCCTCCTTACCTCCTCCTTTTTTTTTTTTTCGGAGTTGGAGCTTTGCGAGTCTTTCGTCGAATCACACAATTCTGCGGGACCCCCCCTCTACCCTCTCTAAATCCACGGAAGATTTTTTTCCCCCGGTTCAATGCCCCCCGGACTTTGCAAATGCTCGGTCTGCGGGCGTTCTGCCCTGTTGGCTACACGAAATTGTTCTTGCACCCTTTAAGAGGTTCGCCCCACGGCTACTGTCGTTCCGCAACCCAAGACCAGCGCAATGTTACATGTATCAACTTCGGATCATCTCGGGCCATTTCGATCCAAGGGAAGCAGTACATAGAAAGAGCTCGTAGCCCCTGAGTCCGAAAGTCGCGTTTTTTCAGAGACTCCATTCCCCCTCTGTTAGGCTGTAGGGCTAGCAGAAGGCCCCCAGCACTCGATGGGAAACTTTTTTAGGGAACTCCCTCGTGTGGCCGAATGATCCCAGAATTCCAAGTCATCGTACTTTTTTTACAGTGCTCCACTTCCCTCTCGCGGACCCCTGACACTGACCGGCGCCGGGATAAAACCGCCACCCCGAATTGTCCAATGGAATATCTCTTTCCGCAATTATCCATCTTAACTTCCCGCTTGCACTTTCCACTCGACCAATAGGGGTAGGTAGATTGTCCTATTATTCTTTCCTGTCTCTACTTGTTCTTTCCCAAATGATAAACCCCTCTTACGCATCTCCCCGTTTTTCTCTGCGTGGCTTTTATGCGTTTCTGGACGGTTTTGCCTTTCCTTTCTGTCTCAGCGGGATGAGTTTCACCCCCTGTTGCCCCCTTGTCAGGCCTTCTTGACCCCCCCCAAACAGGCTTTTCGTTTTTATTGACCCCTATTCAGTTCCCCTTCTGTGATCTTGCTTCTTCAAATTAACCCCCCTCTCGAATTCTGGTAGTTTCCCCCACCATGTTTCGTCCCCTCTTTTTCGTTACCTCCCGTAGATTTTCTGCCACCTGAGATCCTATCCCTATGAAGGGTCCCCTGTTTTCTTGTTTTCTCCTTTATTCGTCATAGACTTCACTTTTGAAACGTTCTCGGAAGCGGTCTCCCCTATTTCCTTTTCGAGGGATATTTTTTTCTAGTCATCCAGGACCTCTCACCCCCACGCTGCTTTCCCCCCCCCGTGAAGGACCCAGAGCCTTGTTCGGCGTTTAGCCCCTCCCTTGCGGTCCCACCCCAGGAGGTTTTTGCTCCGGTACCTGTCCGAAAGACACCTGACGGCCCCTGCGGACGTTTTTTTGAGTTCCCTCTGAGTTTTTGTGTGCCAACGTTCGCCCGACAGAAGGGAGGGTCCGGACGAGGCCGTCTAGCCGAAGGTTTTTTTTCCCTTACTTGTTTCCTCCGACTTTTTCTCCGATTCCGATTCTGCCTCCTTCCTTGGTCTTCTAGTTTTTGGTAGCAGGCGACTTATATATTGCAGCCCATACCTTCCATATCATTTCGTTTTTAACTCTTCTCGTGATTGCTCCTGCTCCCGACAATTGAACCCGGCCTCTCGCGTTTTCTTTATACGACGATATTTTCAGACCGTGAGGGAGACAAATGTTTAGTCTCCACCAAGTAAGTGCTGTTTGTTATACGCACCCTTCTCCCGGGCCTGGATTCAAGTTGCTGAAGCACATATGACTCTTTCAGACCGTTTTTCCTCCCGAGGGTTCCGATTCTCTGGACTTCAACCCCCCCATGTTGTTCGCGTTGGGATTTCACCCCGTTCCGCGATCTGATCCTTCCTTTTAAGAACCTCCCGGCGAACCACCTTTCCCCCTCATCATATAATAAGGGTGTTGGTTGGTTTAGCCCCAGTTCGCCGTCTTCTTATTTCCCTTCAGCTCCACCTCTCCTTTCCGACCCCCCTTCCCAAAAAAAACACTTTCTTTCGGAAATAGCTCGCCGCACACTGGTTCTGCGTTGATTCAGCGAATATGTCCGAGTGGGGACCTCCCCCCGGCCGACAGCAAACCGATTATAATTGACTCCGCACCGCGTTGACCTGCTTGGTGCCTCCCCCGGTTTTCCTAGTCCACTCTTCTCTTCCGCGCGATCGACGGCTGTCTCCGTCTGGTCTTTTTGAAAGTGCCCCGGATAACTAAACTCCGGAGGTGCCATTGTCAATCAGATCCCCCCGCTCTTTAGTTTTTTGCCAATGGCGAATCTGCCCTCCGCCTGGCCGCGTCCTCAATTCCTCCCCATCTCCTGCCCCCCCCACGGAATCCGACGCGATCTTGAAGCTCTCAACGTCGTCACATCCCTTCGCCCTCCCCCCGTCCGTTCCCGGAACAGCCCTTCTCCAGAACTTAGGGTAGGAGACGGCCCGAACCCCCCTGCCCTCTTTTGACTGCCGACGCGCCGGCTGTCTTTACTACGAGTTTTTCGGTCAGCGGCGCAGGCTTCGTCAACCGCATGGTGCAGCCGATGGATTTTCAAATTTCCCGATAGGCGGCAGCGTGATATCAGTGTTGCGCGAACCCTTAAGATCGTAGATCCCGAAGACATATTTCTTTAGGTGCCGCATTTACGTTTTCGACGCTGTCGCACCCCTTCCAGTCTTCTGTCCACCCGTTTTTGACGGTCCCTCTGAGGCCTCACGTCTGATTCCTGTCCTTCATCGATCAGATTTTTCTCAACTATCCCCTCATTTTTTGATCCAGTCTGCAGATTTTTCCCCTTCCTTCATTCCTCCAAACGCGCTAAGTGTATCCCCCGCCCAAGACGTTTTCACTAAGAACCAGCACATTGCCTTACATTCCCCCCCGTAAGTTCCCTCTCCTTATTTCTTTCACTGACCCTACTCAACGTCCCAGACGTGCGCCCCCCCGATACACGCCGATCCTACGACCTGCGAGTTATGTACGTGATTTCCCAATGACCCAGTACCCTGTTATAAGAGCATAACCCCCATACCTTACAGCCTCACTACGACTCACCGCGGGATGAGGGAAGGACCTGACCGGGAATCCCTTTCGATCTCTCAGTTCCACTGATGTGGCTTATTTTACGCCCCGGAAGTAGACCCTTAGTTAAGTCGATTTCTGCGAGGATTGAAGTGCCCCCCTTACTAAGTTCGTCGGTTATCCTTCGGAAAAGCCTGGTTAATCCTCGGGTCCCCAGAGCTTTTGACTTCCTGTTGAATGCTCGCCGAAGCCGATCCAACCTTTTGGATTGCACTCCTCCACGATCCCAGCTAACCCCCGATCGATTATCTGCTCTTTGTCTTCTGACCCGAACGCCGCACGGACCACTTCGTTGGATTACACTATCGCTCGCGCAGCCCTCTTGCAGAACGGGACTGGACGCAGCTACACCAGTAATGTGAGTGAAACTGAGTAATATGTTAGCCCCAGAACCCCTCTCATCCTCAATCCAGTTGGATAACCCCTCCTGAAGTCATCTTGGAGTGCGCTCCCTAAGATGAACTCGGGCCCTCAGTATATGATACCCCCTTTATTTCCTCATCTTCTCTCGGGGAAGCAATTTCCCTCCGTTGAGAGAGATGCTGGGAGCCGAAGGAGGCTCTCAGTCAACCCTGGTCCAGGGATCCCAGGAAATTTGAAGACCTTCAAGCAAACCTGCGCTGCTAAAAGGACCCCGTTCACTTTTGGAAGGGTAGGCTGCGACCCAAAGGGCATTCGTTTTTGGGGGTCTGCGCTTGTGACTCCCGATTCCGCGGATCCGTTCGGCCCCCCCTCAGTTACCCCGGGGGGTGGGCCTGGAGTCCCCCGTTCGGGTTTTTTCTGCAAGTAAGAGAAAAGATACTTCTCTTATCCACTCCGTATTTACGGCGATTTTTACTACACTTCCGTAGCACTGAAGATGATTCGCTGCTTCGCCAACTTGCTTTCGAGAATAGCCCGATTTTTAGGATCTTCTGGGAGCTTCGGGTCAACCTCCAATAGATGTGGCTGCTCTCAATTTCCTCAGAATACCCGCGACCGTATCGAGATTTTCCCCGTGGCTCCAGTGTCCTCCCCTCTTCCCCGGACTCCTTTTCTATACTTTAGGTCTTTTGCCCCCCCCAGACTACGAACTATTTCCCAAGGGGAAGTAGGAGAAAGATAAAGTAAAGGGCCTTATCGGACCCCCCCAAAACTATTTTTGCGGTTGTTCTGAGGTTATTGGCTCTGCATGCGTCACCACTGCTTGCGGACCAAAAGCCCCCCTCCACCGGCTTTACTTATCTTACGTGATTTTTGCGTTTCCCCTTTTATCGCAGTTGAGCAGTGACTCTCGTCTGAGCTCAGCTTGATTTACTGGCTGTCCGGGCCCGGGAGTTGTGGATTTTTTGCAAGTTTCCTTTGCGGTATGTAAAGACATCCTGCTCGTTTATGGACACGAAAAAAATGTGAATATACCCCCCCCTCTTTTCATTCCTCTCGGTTAAACCGCCTTAGATTTTTTTTCCTAATGAGATTTCCCCTCTCCCCCTTTTTCTTCGGGACATATGGAGATAATAATCCCAATTGCACGTCCGTTGTTTCTCTTCCGGACATTAGATGTTTCTTCCTAACACGAGGTTCAGTCTTGTGAATATTCCTATTTCGTTTTTGATTGGACTCAGGCCGGAACCCCCCCCTTCTTGATATCACTTGGATACTTTTGTCAGCGCGTTTTTACGCCAGACCGGCGCCCCACCATTCCCCTTTTTGTAGCTTGACCTGCTGACGCCGAACTCTCTTGCTGCGCCCGAAGCCTCGCCTGCCGTTGGTTATCATGGTTTTTTTTCTGGATGCCCCATCCGCCAGACGTTTTGCAGAAGGTCTGGCCGACGACCTGAGTGGGTCGGACCCCTTCTTGGCTGGGCGCTTTTTGTTCATTCGTCGGAATGCTCGGATTGTTTTCTTTCCTCGCTTATGTTGTCTTACCCCCGAAATTAGACCCCTTCCCACTTGGTCTCCATTTTTTCTCCCCGATCCCTGTTTCCCGCTTTCCCTGTCTATTCTGTCTCTGGCCGCCGATCGACATCGTTTCGGCGTCCCGGTTTTCTCTCGGATCTCGCGTCCGATCGTAAGGATTTTCGACCCCCCTGGAGAGCAGACTGTTTGATCCCCCCCCCCGCTTTCCGTGCTGAGGTCATATCAAAACTGTGTTGTTTCCGTTCCTGGATTTCCCTACTCGTTGTCTGTCGCCCAAGATCCGATCCTTCGGGCTTTCTGCGTCCTTCTCGTTTTAACCCCCTGTTTTGTTTTGTTCGGGGTTTGCTTTTTCCGGGCGCGCTTTGATTCCTGCCGATATTACCCTACCCTTTTTAACTTTCT
>Ga0179593_1531992_pt1 | contig 11328 bp, 19 predicted proteins | sample CZODoug2_1_08_16_FD_185931 | JGI IMG/M metagenome (GOLD analysis project Ga0179593, IMG submission 185931) | Vadose zone soil fungal communities from Angelo Coast Range Reserve, California, USA - CZODoug2_1_08_16fungal (PacBio error correction) | ecosystem: Environmental > Terrestrial > Soil >... | reverse complement strand
GTTCCCTTTGCCTTTTGACTTGACCCTTCCTTCTTTCAGTTTGAGAGGATAATGAACGGAAAGGAATTCCCCCTTCCCATTTCCCCGACGGTACCCCCCCCCCCACCCCAACCCGCCCCCACCCCCGCCCGCCCCCAGCCGTCTATCCCTCTTTTTCTCGAAGGACTGTGTATTGCCCCCCCTTCTTTTCTTTGACTACGGACGGTTCAGGAGAAGTTTGATTTTGGGCGTTTTTTTCTTATAGGGCGGGTTCGGCCATGAAATTTTTTCTGAGCAGTCCCCCTTTTCTTTTTCCTCCCCGATATTGGCATTTTCCCCCCCCCCAAAATTTTTCCAAGAATGAGGGATTTGGCCTCTTATGTCGGGTCGAAGTTGCCCTTCTCCCTTCCCCTCGGAGATTTTCTCTTTCCCCACGGAGTGTGATGTCCAATCCTCCCCTCCCCCCCTTGACTCTAGAAAGGTACTTCTGAGAAACGAAATGAGACTACAAACCCCCACTTCCCCCCCCTCCCCCCCCCTCCCAGGCGATACCTTCTTCATTGCTTCCCTCTCTCCTTCTTATCAGTCACCCCCCCCCCCTCCTTCTCGTACGCCAGCGCCGAAATAATGCTCTGCGGGAGTCCAAAATACACCTTCACGTCTCCTCTTTTCTCCCCCCTCCGGCAGTCTCCCAACCCTTCTTCCCCTTCCCTTCTCGCGAAATGAACCCCTCCCCCCTCCCCCCGGCCAAACAAATTGTGGAGTCTGTCGCAATCAGTTCCCCCCTTATGTCCTGCGGAACATGGTCGCTCTTTCCGGTCCCTTGTTGGATTTACGAGGCTGGCTTACATGTCACAAAACTTTTGGCCCTCTCCCTACCTTTCTTCTTTCTTTATATGTCCGGGACGGTTTTCCCCCCCCTTCTCTTGATAGGTGAAAAAGTTAAGGGAAGGTGAAGACAATTTTCTCGAATTAAGGCACTGTCTTCCCCCTTTTTTCCCCCCTCTGAAGGCATTTTCCCTCTTTTCTCTCCCTTCCCCTTCCCCCTCTGATAGCTCTTCTTCTTGTTCCTGCTTGATCCGCGTCGAAATCCACCTCTGCACTGATGAGCGGCGTGGAGCCACCCTTTCCTCTTTATCCGGAATGCGCGCTTGGTCCCCTTTTTTATTCTTTGTCTTTCCCGGCCCTTTTTTTCCTCCCTTTTCCGATACGAAGGAAGTGGCGGGACATCATCATCGTTGGGTATGTGCCTGCGCCTCCCCCCCTTCTTTCACGAAAATGCAGCGGATTTCCTTCCTTCTTCCTTTTTCTTCTTGATGAGTGCAGTCCCCTTCCCTTTCCTTAAATGATAGAAAAAAAGAGGTTCTAGAAGAAAGTATTACGAGTGCCCTTTTTTCCCCTTTCTCCCGAGAGGGGCGTCCATGCTCCCCTTTTTTTCTTCTTTCAGCAAGTTCCCCCTCTCTTTTCCTTGTTGAGTGATGAGAAAAGGATTCCAAGTAATCACTCTTGCATGCAGATGGCGATTCCCTTGTCCCCTCCCCGGTTCTCGTATTCCTTTTTTTTCTCCCCTCCCCAACCATTTACAGTGTCCCCTGCCTTCTTCCCCCCCTTATCAAGGCCTGCCAGATAAGATGAAGTTCTCAGGCACATACAAACCGCGCCTTTTGTTTTTCTTTCTATGGACCCGCCACTTCCTTCTTCTCTCCTTCCGCTATGGGTCCTCTCTCTCCGCAATACGGTGTGTCCAAGCGCGAAAAGCGCTATTTCCGACTCAGCAGTGCGCCAATCCCTTTTTTTCCTCTTTGTCACGACAGCGAAACCTCTTTCTTCTCCGTCCTTTGAAAAACTCTCTCTTTCCTTTCTCAAGTTTAAGACATTCAATGGCATCAGTGCCGTCTTTCCTTTTTTTCAATGCCCGACATGTTTTTTTCCGTTCTGGAAGGCTCTCGTCTTCCCCTCCCTTCCCTCTTATAAGTTCCTCGCTTCTTTCTTTTTTGTTTACAATGTTAAGGTCGAGACAAAGCCCCCAATGAAAGAAAAAAGTTTTTTTCCCATCGAAGCCATGTCCGCGCTTCCCCCCTTTCTAATAAAGATTTTCACTCTTCCTCCCCTCCGCGAACAAATTGGGTTGGAATTGGGGACCTCATAGATTGGAGTTTTCCTTTCCTTTTCTCCTTATTTCTAAGTTTTTCTCTCTTTCTTTCCCCTCCTTCTCGTTAAGGTGTATTCTGGTTTACTCCTCTTTGTCGGCATTATGAGCGCGGAGAATTCGCCCCTCTTTCTATTAATCGTAGAGGTTCGCCCTCCCCCTTCTCTTTGATAGACGGTGGATGTTTGTGTCTAATTTGCTTTTCCCTTTTTTCTATCCAAGGTTAGAACATGGCTTTTCCAGAACTCTTGGCAAAATCTCGTCGTTTTTTTTCTCAGGTCTGCAACCTTCCTCCCCCATACCCCTTCCAGAGAAGACTTTCCCTCCCTTTCCCCCTTCGGTTTGTATTAACCGACAAAATCTCCAAAAGTCCTGCAGAGCCGCCCCTCTTTTCCTCGTATAAATCGCGATGTGCCCCCCCCCCTCCCCCCCTTTCCTGCCAAAAGCCCCCCCTCTTCTTCCCCCCCCCCCAATCCTAGCAAGGAACGCATACGAAAATCCTCATATTCGACGGCGGCCCGCCGGTTTAGCGACGATCCCCCCCTTCCTTCTCCTCCTTCCACCGTCCTCATTTCCGTCAAAGGTTAAAATTCCCTTCCGTTGTTGTTGGGTTTTTTTCTCCTTGTAACTTTGCCGGATTGACCCCCTTCTCCCTCCTTTTTGAGCGGGATACTTCCTCTCTAAAACCCCCCCTCCCCCAACCCTCCCACCCCCCCCTCCCCCCCACTCCCCCCCCCCCACACACCACACCCCCCAACCACAAACAACACCCCCCCCCCCCATACCCCCCACCCCCCCACACCCCCCAAACCTTCTATCCCCACAACCCCCCCAAAACCCAACCCAACCACCCACACAACCTTCCCTCCCCCCTCCCCCACCCCCCATCCATCAAAACCCCAAACCCCCCCCCCCCCCACCCCCCCCCACAAAAACCCCCCAACCCCGCCCCCCCCCCGCCCCCCCCCCCCCCCCCCCACCCACACCTCCCCCCCCCCCCCCCCCCCCCCCCCACCCCCCCCCCCACCCCCCCCCCCCCCAAACACCACCCCCCCAAAAAACACCCCCCACACTACCCACCATCCCCCCCCCCCACACCCCACAACACCCCCCCCCCCCTCCCACCATCCCCACCTCCCCCCCCCCCCCCCCCCCCACAACCAACACCACACCCCCCCCCCCCCCCCCCCCCCCAAAAAAAGACAATGCCTCCCTCCACACTAAAGCAAAACTTTCCCCCCCAAACAACCCCCCCCCTTCTCCCCCCCCACCCTCCCCCCCACCCCCCCCACCAACAGCCCACCCCCCCCCAACCCCCCCCCCGCCCCACACCCAATTTTTTCAAACCCCCCCCCCCCCCCCCCGTCTCTCCCCCCCTTCCCCCCTCCCATCCCTCCCCTCGCCATTACCCCCACCCTCCCCACACAAACCCCCCCCCCCTCCCCCCCCCTCCTCCCCCCCCCCCCCCAACCCACACCCCACCCCACACAATCCTCGCCCAACTGCCCCCCTTAACCAACCCTTCTTCAACCCCCCCCAATTCCCCTCCCCCACCCCCCCAACCAACCCAAACCCCACCCCCCTCAACCCCAACCTACCCCCCCAACCCCCCCCCCACCCCCACCCCCAACACCCAAACCCTCCCAAACCTCCAAACCCCCCTCCCCCCCTCCCCAAACCCCACCCACAACACCCCACCCAAACACAAAAAACTCTTAAACCACCCACCCCCCCCACCCAAACCAACCCCAAAAAACCCCCACCCCCCCCCTCCACCACCCCCCCCCCCCCCGCAACCCCCCCCCAACAACCCCTCACCCCCCCTCCCCCCAACCTCCCCCTCCCCCTCCCCCGTCCCCTCCCCAACACACACCCAACTCAACCACCCCAAAATTTCCCCAACCCATCTCTCTGCCCTTCCCACCCCCCCCTCCCAAACCCCCCCCACCCCACCGCCACCCCCACCCCAAAAAAACAAAACCCCCCCCCCCCCCAACCCCCCCCCCCCCAACCCCCCCCCCCCCCCCCAAACCCCCCCCACCCAAAACCCCCCCCCCACCCCACCCCCAACCAACACACAAAACCTCCTCCCCCAACACTCCTCACCCCCCCCCCCCCACAACACTCCCCTCCCCCCCACCCCCCACCAACCCCCCCAACCTCAACCTCACCCCAACCCCCCCCCACCACACAACCCCCACCCAATTCTTCCCCAGCCCCACCCCCTCCCCCCCCCCCCCCCCACCCCCCCCCCACCAAACCCTCCCCCGAACCCCCCCCCCCACACCACCAACCCCCCCCCAGACCCCCCCCCCCCCCCGCACCACAAACCCCCCCCCCCCCACCCCCCCAACACACACTAAACCCCCCCCCCCCCGCTCCCCACCAACCCCCACCTCCCCCACCACACCCCCCCCCCCGGCCCCCCCCCCCCCCCCACAACCACCCAAAAAAAAACCACACCCCCCAACACCCCCTATTTTTTTAACCCCCCCCGCCGCCCCACCCCCCCCCCCCCCCAAACACCACACCCCAAACCCCACCCAACCACAAACACTCCCCCCCACCCCCCTCCTCCTCCCCCCCGCCCACCCCAACCCTTCTCCGCCTCCACCCCGCCCCGCCCCCGCCCGCCCTTCTTTCGCTCCCCCAAAACGCCCACCACCCAACCCTTTCGCTTGCCCCCACCAAAAAACTCTCGGTTTTTGGCCCCCACCCCTCCACCTCACCCCCCCCCCAACAACCCCCGCAAAACCCCACCCGCCCCCCACCCAACCCCAACAAAACTCCCCCCGCTCGCCCCAAAAACCAGCCCACAACACCCCCCCCCCCCCCTTCCACCTCTCCGCTTCTTCCCCACAACCCAACCTCGCCCTCCCCCACCCAACACCCAACCAACAAACCAACCCCCCCACCTCTGCTCCTCCTGTCGCCGCCACCGCCCCCCCCACCCCACAACCACCTGCTCCAATCCTCCTCCCCCCCCCCCCCACCTCCACAACGCCCCCTCCCCCAAACTTCTCGAACCCAAGCCTACCCTCTCACATCAACACCTCCTCACCTCTCCTCCCTCACCAAGCCATCCCGCTTTAACACCCACAACCCCCTAAACAACCCCAACCAAACACCCCCCCCCCCCCCCCCCAACCAAAAAAACCCCCCCCCCCTCCCCAACCAATTCCTTAACACCCAACCTCCCTCAACCCCCCCCCCCCCAAAACCCCTCCACATCTGCCTTCCCACCCCCCCCCCCCCACAACGCCCAACATCTTGTTCCTAACCCCCTACCCCCCAATTAAACATCGGCCCCCCAAACCCCCCATCCCGTGTTTTCAAACAAAAACCCCCCCCCACCTCTCGCCCCCACAACCCATCAAACCTTCCCCGTTCCGTCCCCACCCCAACCCACCCCCCAACACTCAAACCCCTTCCCGCTCCCCCAAAACCCCCACCCCAAACACTCCCCAACCCCCCCCCCCAAAAAAACACTCAAAACCCACACCCCCACACCCACACCTCTCCCCCCAATTAAACCCCAAAACCGGCCCCCCCCCCCCAACAACCCCCCCCAACCCCTCCACACCCTCCCCCTTCTTCCGTAAACCCACCCACCCCCTTACAAATCCCCCCCCCCCCCCCCCCCCCCCCCCCCCCCCCCCCCCCCTTCCTTGCGGGTCGATTGAAAGAGCGGGGTTTTTTTTATGATTTCGATGCGGGCCTCGGTTGGTGTGCGTTCCCCTCCTTTTGTCGTTTCTTTTTCGATGTTCTGTCCGTTTCGGCCATGAAGATGTGGCGGCTTTCTTTCTTTCGACCAGATATTGTGCGTCCTCCGCGGACCCCCCCTTCCAATGCTTTGGCCAGTGCGGACCCATTTTCTGGGTGAGGAAAGTTGCAGAACCTTTTCCTCCTTTTTTTCTCCTGAAAGAGATGATGAAATCCGCAACCCTTGGTATAATCCTTCTGCAAGGGACTGCAATTTTTCTTTCCCTGAGACTCCACCACATCCACCGGAGATCAACTCAGAACTTGCGGCCGACCCTTCTCCCCCTAAAAAACAATTCCCCTCTTTTTTTCCCCACAGTCCTTCGCGCTCCTTTTCTCCCCACCTTCATGCCGCTTCCCCCCCGAAAGGAGAGAGGTTGGAGTCCGAGAGAACCACGGCTCCCCTTCCTTTCGAGCTCCCCCAAACGAGGAGTGACGTCCTTGCCCGGGCCCTTGTGGAGGCGCGACGCGAAGTTCCATTTTATCCGCTGGTGGCCCCCTCGCGGAACTTGCTCGCTTTTTTTGATACGTTTACGGAAACGTGTTTCTGTCCTTATCGCGGTGTGCCCCCCACAGTGTTTTCCTCCCTTCAGCCCCGGCGGCGGAACCTTTCTGTCCGCGGATTTTTACTCGAGAGCTGCCAGCTGCCCTTCCTGGCAGTGAAGACACGAACTTCCCTTCGGCACTGAGGCCCTTGAAGGCGCCCCCCTCTTTCGTTATTCTCGAAGCGACAAGATGATCGGTTTTACGGTCTTTCCGAGTGTTCAGTCCACGAACGCAAGGATTGGAGCCTTTTTTTTTTTTTTTTTTTCCCCTTCCGTATTCCTTATTCCCTATCCCTTTCTGAGTTGAGGTGCGAAATTCTGGAGCGCTTTTCGATCCGACGGAAGTGGAGTCGCAGGATCCAGGCGAGGTGTTTTCTTTCGGAGGGAATTTCCCCTTCCCCTTCATATGCCGGCGCACGGAATATGTTGATCGTGGATGAATTTTCTGTGGAAATGGTGGGCGTTCTTCTGCAGGACATTATTACGAGTTTTTTTTCCTTCCCTTCTTCATGACGCTCGGGCGCCTCGTGCATGTTCCTTGGAAAGCCCGGTTCGCATCTATATCTTTCCTACTTCCCCTTTTTTTAAAGGGTTTTTATTCTTTTCCTTATCTGGGCTTTTTTGGGCCGCGACACCTTTTTATTTTATGGTCTCAATGATCGCACAGAGCGGTGCATGCTTTTTTTTTCACTAGTAACTAATGTACGTCTCTACTTCCCTTTCCCCAATCATTTTAAAGTGAGTAACATTGACGGACCCTGTTCCGGCTGCGGAAGAATACGCCTTCTCCTCGGAGCAGGCAAAACCCACCCTCTTTTTCTTTTTTCCATTCCGTCGGATCTAACCCCTCTCAGTTCTCCAGAATTTCAGCCGAAAGTGTGTCCCCCTGCCAGCGATAGGCATACTTTCCCTTCCTTTTTGCAACGCCGCCTCCGTCTCTGCGTTTGTGGATGTCGACGCGGTCAACCGACAGCGTTCCCTTTCCATCCGTTAAGTAAAACGCCCCCCTCTTGCATAAACGCGCAAGCTTTCAGTTTCTCTTTGAATGTAGCGAAGGAACCCACTTTCTTTCCCCCGGTTCCCCTAGGCCGCTCACGCCAGATATGTCTTTCCTCCGTCCGGAAATATGAATTCCTCTCTGTATCGCCGAAACCACTTTTTGTTCCTTTTTTTTATCCCCCAAAGCAGATCCCCTGCCGCCCCCCCCCTTTTACGTCCTAAGAGAGGCCCAAAAAAGCCTTTTCCTCCATTCCACCACCCCACACACCCCCCCCCCCCTCCCACCCTCCCAACCCGCGCCCCCCCGCTCCCCACCCCACCCGCACTCTTCCCCCCCCTCTCCCTCACCCCCCCACTAGTCACCCCTCCCCCCCCCCCACCCCCACCCTCCGCCCCCCTCCTCCCCCCCCCGCCTCCCTCCCCCCTCTTATTTTAACGCCTTCTAATCCGCGTGAAAGCTCCTTCCATCCCCGTCGCGCTCAAAATTGCCCTTTTCCCGTCACTAGCTTTTGTTTTTCAGTTCGCTAGCAGTAATCCTTTTTTTCGCGTTGCTGGGTATCAAGACGTTATTTGTGAATCCGGACTCGGCAGGGTCCTCTTTCAGGATTGCGCGAGCGCGGACTGCTTTCTTTTCCCCATTCCTGTTTGCTGGGACTTAATCTACTACGTAGATTTCTTCGCTGTTGAGGGATCGCCGGTGCTTTTTCCAGCGGAGCTTCCGTCCCCTCTATACCAGTTCCGCAAGTTCCCTTCCTCTTGTTCAAAATTCCGTCGCGCCGCCGACTTCCTCACTTCCCTTCGAAAAATTCAGACAATGCCAAATCCCCCCTCGTCGGTTGTTGTTACAACCGTCCACTTTCGACCCATCCCCAAAACTTTCCTGCGAAGCCCCTCCCCAACCCGCAGCTATAAATCCGCACAAAACTCCCGACACCTCCCAATCACCCTCCCAGGACCTCCCTCGAAATCCTCGCTCTTTCCATTCGAAGGTCCTTGACCGCAGACCTTTTTTCATCCGCTCCACCGAACTGGCTCCCCTTCCGTCACCGGTAAAATTCCTCCTTTTTCATCCTCCGTTGTTTGTTAATTTTACCTGTGCCGTTCCCGGAGGCCCCCTTTTTTGAGTCTCGTCAATTTTTGGAGGTTTCTTGGCAAGGAAACTCGTCGAATATGAAAGAGCGTTTCTTTCGATTGCGGGCCTGTTGATCCCGGTTTTTTTCGTTGGCAGCGACGTTTTTTCGTGAGGCCAAACCCTCTTTTCGCGGGTGTTCGGGCCCTTTTCCCTGTGGCGGCCTGCGCCCTTTTGGGCGTTCCTCTGTGTGCGGGTTGTAAAAGCCCTGCCCCCCCCAACTGAAAACTCTTTTCCCAAGGAGTAATCGGTCCCTTTTTTCAAGTGGCAAGAACGGTTTTTTCGGTCCCCTTTCAGTGAGTGATGAAATAAGCAACCTTCGGAAATGGTATAATCTGCTTTTCCAGGACTTGAAATTCTTTCTCGGAAACCGAAAAATGTCTCTTTCCCCCCCCCCCAACCGGCGATCCAATAAAAGCCCCCCAGAATCGAAATCCTGTCTTTTCTCTCCTTCCCCTACAAAAACCCCTCATCCGCGAAGGTCCAGAGAGAAAATCCGCACTCCCCCGGAAGGAGTACCCCCCCCCTTACAGAGCGGTCTGGGAGACCAGCAACTCCCCCCTTATGCGAAATAAGGCTTAAAACGCCCAAGCTAGTGACCGGACAAACAACTTTGAGTTTTCGCGACGCGTCCTCAGGCCCTCCCCCCCCCTCGCTATTATCCGTCTTTTTTTGGACATGGCGCGGATGTGTTCTTCAACACGTTAGTTTGGATTCTTCCCTGTGTTACCCTTTTTGTGCTAGACCGGGCACTTTTTTGGTGGTTCTGGAAATGATTCATAGTACCTTTCTTTTTCTCCGGAAAGAGATGGCGCGTCCCCTTTGGACCAACTTTTCTTTCCGTTGCAGACACTTCCCCTTTTTCGGCCACGGAGGCCATTGACTCCGTTTGATGCGACGCGACCCTCTTTTACGGAGGCTGTCTGGGCAGCCTTTTTTTCAGTACCTTTCTCCTCCCTTCCCCCCCTCACAGGGATTTTCTCCCTTCTCCCGAGTGGTCTTTCCTATCGATGCGCGCTTTCGGCGCGGAAATTATGGAGACGCTCTTCCCCCCTCTCTTAAACTCTTGTTCGCCCCCGCCTTCAGTGGCTTTTTTTTTCTTTTTCCCTCGAGCCGAGATCTTTCCTGCCGCCGAAATTCTTCGCAAGAACTTTCTACGGAATAAGTTGATCGTGGAGCCTCCCGTCCGGGCATGCCGCACTGTAACTTTTTGTTTCGCCCACGCTTTCCCCCGCTCTTTTTTCCCCTTCCCTGCTTTCCAGGGAAGTAGACAGCCTTTTTTTTTCCGAATACAGTTGTTCCCGGAGACACGGTTTAGACCACCTCTTTCTTTTTTCCCTACTGTTTTGTCTTTCTCTCTTCTCCCCCCCGTGCTCCAATGTCCTTTCCCCCTTTCTTCTTCCCTTCTTTTTTGAGCGTGGCGATTCCCTGGGCACGGCTCGCTTTTTTTTAACCCACACTTTTTCCTTTTCCTTCCTGTCCCTTCATCACGGATCCCCTTTCTGCCCTTGCAGATCAGCTGAAGTGGAGGGTCTCCCTCCTTCAAATACCCACCCTCGCCCTGTTCTCTCCGCACTTAGTCGATCGAAACACTTTTTTTCCTCTAGGCGTTATCTTTTTTTCTCCCAGAATTTTCCGCGCGTCCGGTTTTTGTCCCAGCGGCACAGAGATAGGTTTTCCCACGCGATCAGCAGTGCGCAAATCCCTTCGCGGTAAACGACAGCGAAACAATCTCCCCTCCAAGACCTCGCTCCCCTCCTCTCTCTTGTTCGCGTTTAGTCGCCTACCTTCCCTTCTCCTCTCCCCCTTACAAGGGATCCCCTTCTCGCGAAGAAACTTTTCTTGTCTCCCCCCTCGAAGAATAAGCACCCGCTCTTCTTCCTTCAGGTATTAACTTTATTCCCCTTCTCTGAATCAGTTCCGTTCTTCTGTCTTTTCGCCCCGCAACCCATGTCCGGTCGAGCACAACGCGTCAGAAAAAACGTTCCGTCCAACTTTCCTAAACCAGGCCCCACTTTCCTCCTTTTCCCCCAAGCGGATAATCCTCTTTCCTTTTTTCCCCTTGAAATTAGCGTTTTTTTTGCCTTGGCCAGGCAAGGCCCCTTCCCTTTTTTCATTTCGACGACGTAATCCCTTTTTCGTTTTTCTTTTCGGCTTTGGTTCTCCCCTCCCTCTCTTTTCAGGTGTATTGGTGGGACTCCGGCCTTCTTCCTTGCGTGGGCGTGAAGGATTGTTTTTTTTCGGACTTCGCCCGCGCTTGAGGGGAATTAATCTACTCCTTCTCTTTTCGCAGATCCAGTTTCTCTTTTTAGTGGATAGCGGTGGATTTTCTCATTTGAGTGTCCTTTTTTCCGTCCTTGCTATCGTGCAAGTTTTCTCCAGTGCTTTGAGGATTTCCTCCCTTCTTTGTGCAAATCTATTTTCCTTTTTCCCCTCGCCGCTCTTTTTTCTGAAAATTTTTTTCCCATCGATACTCCTTGTGCAGCCCCTTTTCCAGTTTTTACGCGTCGTTGTATTTTTACCCCCCCTCAAAATCCTGTGTCCCCCCTCCAAACCCCTCCAAAAGCTTCATGGAAGACTCCTCCTATCCCAGCTCTGTTTCCCCTCCCCCAAAATCAAACTTTCCCTCTTCATTCCGCCTAGTCCCCCTTCCCGCCATCGAAAATCTCTCTTTAATATTTCGACGGAGAGCCTTGGGTTTAATCTTAGACGATCCGCCCCCTAGTCTTCCTCCGAACTTTTCATCCGTCCAAAGGTACACTTCA
>Ga0179593_1480824_pt1 | contig 11328 bp, 12 predicted proteins | sample CZODoug2_1_08_16_FD_185931 | JGI IMG/M metagenome (GOLD analysis project Ga0179593, IMG submission 185931) | Vadose zone soil fungal communities from Angelo Coast Range Reserve, California, USA - CZODoug2_1_08_16fungal (PacBio error correction) | ecosystem: Environmental > Terrestrial > Soil >... | reverse complement strand
TCTCCATAGACGTCCCGTGGAGCGATTTTGAAATCTCTGTCCCCGCCACGCCGTCCTTCTTTTTAAGCTTTCTCCAGCTTGTACTTAGAGTTACCTCCTTTAAGCCCCACCTGCCTTGGGGCAAGTTCAACTCCCGTCCCCTCCCCCCCCCAGATCGGCCTTGAACCCCCCCACCCATGCCGCCTCCAGAGTTGGAGATCAGGATTCTTTGCCCGATTATTATCATCCCCCGTTCACCCTTTGCTCGCGTGTTCGTCCTTTTTTCCTCTTCCCTACGACCGTCCTCTGATTCTGGGAGGGCATTGCCATTACATAAGGGCAGTTTCAACACCGGTCTTAGGTTCTATATACCGGCAACTGATTTGTTTTTAATTAGTTCTTCGATGTGTCTCTGCTGGCCCTCAACGATTACGTTCTTGGGATATTTTTTTTTTCTCTCCCTTTTTGTGTTTATTTTTCCTCTGCCTGGTCCCGAAATTTTTCCCCAACCTCCCCCCTTTTGGCACTTCTCCGTTCCCTCTCTAGACCGACCCCTTGGGTCTGATATGCGTAAGCATTTTTGGACATACTTTTCTTGAGGTTGTCCCCTTGCCGTTTTTTTGGTTACCCGAACCCCGTAGGATTCCTGCTTTCTCGGAGACTTTCCCTTTTCCGAACCTCTGTTTGCGTCCGTCCTCTCTTCTGTGGCGATCGGAACTTCACCTTTTGTCTCACTACGACTGTTTGCCTCGTTATTTTTCCTCCCCCCGTACCCGTTCGACATTCTTCCTGAGGTGTTAGCGATCCTTGCGCTTTCCTCTGAAACACGTCCCCTACTCTCCGATGGGCATTTTGTTCCCCCAAGGCAATTTTCACGCACCAAGGGCGAACGCCCCTGCGTCCTCCCCTTTACGTTCTTTTACTATCCGTCCCTTCCCCGGCCTCAGCAACGCGCGCACTTTTCCCCCCCCCCCCCCTATCCACAACTCAGCGTTCCGTCGCCGTCACCCCCCTTTCTCAGTCCCCTCGCTACCAAGTCACTTGTTTTTTGCCAACGACCGTCACCCTCGAGTGCTTTTAGTTTCCAAGTTCGTGTTGGTCCGTCTGTATCCCCCAAAATACCCACCGCGACCTTGCCAGCTGTTTTTACGAGAAAGAGCCCTGCCCCGTACCCTTCCGGAGCCCCGCCCTTTACCACCCCGCTTTTTTTAGATAGAGGCCCCATGAGGCCCCCGTGTCGTCTCCCCCCCGATGGCCGTCCCCCCCTCTGCTCAAACGGTTTGTCTAACGATTTCCCCGCAAGTCGCTCTCGCATGTCCACCCACCTTTCGTCCTCCCCCCAACCCCGACGACCGTACACCGCTCTGATAGACCCTTCAAATCAGCACACTACATGAACACTCAAATGTCTCCAACTGTTCGTGGATCGCTGATGGCCAAAGTTGCATATGTTTCCTTGCACCTTTCGGCCTGTTGGTCTCTGGCGCTTAACCATTTCCCGGTTGTGGGGTCCGCTTTGGAGAAGTTCTTCACCTATTGTCAACGCTGTGCTATTCCCTTGCGTTCTGACCTCAAGCCCCCCCAACAAGCGAGTTTCCAACAGGCTTGCTAGGTTTCGCGTTGCCGTTTTTTCTCACCGATTCGGGACTTTGTTTTACAACGTTCTCCTCCTTCTTTCACCGCATTCCCTTCCTCTATCCTCAGCTCCTTCGGAAACCGCTTGCGACAATGCTTGAAGGTTGAGCGTTTTTCGACTTGGAATTTTTGACCCCTCGGCAGTCCCCGCGGCCGTTAACACGTCTCTCCAAAGTGCCCGTTCAGTCAACGTAGGTCCTTCCTTAAGAAGCCGCACCCGCCCACTCTGAGAGTTCTGCCCCAGTTTATCCCCTCATGCTCTCCGCGTTTTGGCCCTCCTCCCCCCGTGATAAAAATATTCCCTTTAGGCTCCTATCTTTTCGTTCCAGGACTTTGAGCATGACCGTTTCCTTATCTTAGTGTGCCACCCTCAGTCTGTTTTTTTCCTGACGCCGGTACCCAATCACTTCAATAGGTTTCCGCTTCCACCGACATTTTTTCGTTTTACTTCATCTGCTTACCCCCTCAGACACGACTCCTTTGTGTTTGGGGGTTTCTTTTCATCTTGCTTCAGACTTTTTTGTATTTGAGTCTTACCCCCAGCATCCTGCCGCCTCCCCCCGGGTTGTCCTGTTTATTACCGGTGTGTATTATTAGTCTCCCAATTGTTATCGAGGCGGTTCCGTTGTCGGTTGATTTTTCGCACCCCCCTCCCCGCCAGGAAGGCGGAGCCCTTTTTGAACTAAGGTTCTTTTTCTTCCGCGCCCTTTTCCCATCCCCGGTTGCCTCCCCTCTCGCATGCTGGCCACAGGCAATCATTTTCGTTTTCCCACGTCTCGTCAGAGTATCGGTGCCTCTCCTGGGTCGAGGAGATGGTGGTGAGGGTGGCCCTAAAACTTTGCCATTTTTTTGCTCGGCCGAAGTTCCTTTCGTTTGTTAGGAGTACCCGCAAACGATGCCCCGAACTCTCCAGTCCCACACTGCACTTCGGTTTTTGCATCACAGCACCCCCCACGTTGGGTCCAGGTTCCCTGTAGAGAAGTCACCGAGCGGCACGTAGCGTTTCTGGTATCCCATGGATTTTTTTCCATTCGGTTTGTCTTCCTTTAATCCCTGTTTCTGGTCAAGGCATCACCCACCCCTTTTTCAAGTGTCACCTTTCCTACTTTGTCAAACAGTCTGTTTGCCCCACCGAATAAGTGGCCCCTCCCCCTTTCCAGGCGGACTCTGCCGATGCTTTCCGCCTTATCCCTGATTTCTTTTTTTTGCCCTCCTTTAGTTAGGACGCGTTCGCCATAGGACGGTTTGAGTATCGTCCCCTTCCTTCGGACGTATTCCCACCCTCCTGAACTCCGGGCCCCCACCACATTAGGTTACTGGCTCACTCAAAGGAGCAAATTCCATTCCCGCCCAACACGGCTTTCATTTTTCCCGGATTTGCCCGCCTACCCGGTCTTGTGTTCTCAAGAGGCTATTATAGGAGCCGTCCCTAGGTACGCTCTTACCTTTCGATTATTTCCCCTTTTTGATGAGTAGACGGAGCAATTATATTCCACCGTTACCAAAGGAACTGCCACTGTGACGACCCTAATTGGACGGACCTTTCATTCCCTTCCCCCGCTTCCATCCCCTTGATGTGAAAGCCGCTTCTTGTGTCGTGACCATCCCTTTCTAACTCTTTCCCCCTACCGCTCATTCCCGTCCGGCCCCATCACCCCTTTAAGCACCCGAGACTGTCTTTCTCCATGAGTCTTCCATCTAACAACGGTTTACCAAGGCAGATTTCGAGATTTCTGGCTCATTAATGCAACTTGTCGTGTATTTTTTGCATTGGCCTTCCTCTACCTACATCTTACGGTAGTCTCAGAGATTGGTTGTTTACCCTCTTGGACTCCCATCCAACCCAAGATTACCCCTCCTACGCTCCTTTCGTTCTCTTTTAGTTTCACCTGTTCCATTTGACAGAAGTTCCCCAGAGTGATTGGCGTGCTCCTTTCAACACTCGCCCCCTCCTAATGATTAGAGTATCCCTTTCGAGAAACATCTTTCTTGCCACATTTCCCACTTCCCCTGAGTGAAACGGTTATAGGGGGGTTTCTCTGCAGCAATATCCACCGTTTCTTGGCTTTTTTTCAGTTGCTACCAGCCCCCCCCTTCTTCCTCTCCCCCCTCCCCTGTTACTGGTGAGACGTGCGCGCCCCCTAGGCAACCCTCTTCCCGTCTCGCTCAGCGCGGTTGGTTTAATTTTATCTCTCTTCCTCCTCCTCCTTTTTTTGTGATATCTCATCACGTTCTAATACTCCTGAGTCCTGAGTCAGAAGAGCGACTTGGCGCTGTTTCTTCCCCTCTCCGTGCGCCCGTCCCAGGACAACATGGTTCCTTTTTGGTTTTATTCTTCACATGAATTGGTTGATTTTGGGAGGAAGTCGAATCCGGGCCAAGCAAGATTTGGTCTATTTGCAAGCCGCACATTTTCAATGTGTTTCCTTGTCCGTATTTTTTCGACCGCGTCCCACGTTTCTCGCAATCTCCTTCACTCCTCCAATTCGTTCGTCCGGTGCTCCTTTCCTACCTTCCCTTTTACCACAACTAGGCTTCCCAACTTCCCCTTTCCACCCCTCCTCCGGGAAGATACTTTTTTTCCCTTATTATATGTTTTTTCTCAGATCCACTGTTTAATCAACCAGCTTTGACGAAGTCAGTCCCGTTTTTGTCGGCGCCGGTCTCGCGGTCTGCCTCCCCCTAACTTTCATTATTCTCAATATAGCTCTTTTGAAAACGGGCTCTTCTCCCCGAAACTTGCTGCACTTGGGGCATAAACTGTTGATGTTTCCTAGTACGATATCATCTGTCCAGTATCGAAGCCTTTGTATAGGGCGACCCCGATCCCTGTGTCTACCCACATGTTGCTGTCCTCTGCCTCTTTTATCTCCCAGGTAAGTGCCGGCACCAGGGGAACTTCGCAGGTAGTGTTCCCGGTGGTAGAAGTCCTAAAAGCCGCTATACCCCTCTCCCTTATTATCATCTATCACTGTCTAATTCTACCTAATGGAAGGGGGCCTCTCCCCCGGTAACTGCTATCCCCCCTCTGGTTCACCTCCCTAACCTTCCCTCTTGGTCTTTTATTTTCTGGAAGATGTTCTTTCGAAGATTCAAGATTGTTCCTCCCCGCGATGAATTTTTCTCTTAGTTGGTTGTATACTGTTGACCCCTTTCAGAATCCCGCCCCCCACCGTAATGATCGATCCTTACTACCTCCGCGGCCGCCATGAGTTGATTAGCCTTTCGTCTTATAGTGATATCTTCGACATCTATGTCTGGTGTTTTTTGGAACCGAATGTTGCTCAAACCAATCTTTTTTCTTTAATAGTCTAAAGTGTTTTTCTCAGTGGCACCCCACCACTGACTTATCGACCAAATCCTTCAGCCCTGGACCACCCCGGCCCTGCGCTCAGGAAAGTGCCTCTCCTCTTTCAATTTACCCAAATGTTCCCTCTTGCATGGCTCCCCTAGCGGGTAGGGTGAAGAAGTGAAGAGCTTCTATGCTTCGTCTCCTAAGCACCCCGCAATCAATCTATCTGATCTCCCCTTATGTGCCGATTTAGTTTTCTGAACCCCCCCCCTAGAAAGTCTTTCCCTCCTCTGTCTAAGAAAAACCTCTTCAGAACTATTAACTGCTTCTCACGTCGGACTCATCTTCCAGCATTGCTCTAGAGGGCGAAAATTTTTCTGATTCACGGGTTTTCTTGACGCTTAGATTTTCTTCTTACATTTTCCTTTTCCGGCGCTTCTGTTGCGGCTTCTCTACGTCAAGAGATCAACCCTCTATGACAGCCCTTTGATCAAGGGCCGTCCCCACTATAAGTTATCCCCCCCACTTTGAATCCACAACCTTCTTACCTTTTTTTTTTTCAGGCGCACTTCTGCTCTGAAGCCCCTCGGACTCCCCGCCAAGCGATCTAGCTACTCTTCCTTGATCTTTTTTCCTAGACTCTTGGGAAACGAACCCTCTCCTGTGATGGGTTTCGCCTGAATGTTCCAACCACGTGACGTGATTTCCGCTTCTGTCCGTACTGAACGACTGGCTTCCGGTGCCTATCCTGATAAATCTTACGGGCGGGCTGCCTGTACCCTCTGTTCGACCGAAGTGTTTTCTTACTTCACCGACTATGAAAAAGCATCTAAAACCTTTGACATCCACTCTTGGCCCCCGCCTGTTTTCTGGATACTACTATAGGAACTTTCTTCGCTTCTCCGTGGTCGGTCCCCCCTCAAATCCCCCTCGGTTCCCGATTTGGTTCTTCATTTCCGACCTTAGGACTGCAGCTTTTTTCGGGAATAGGTGTACGCTTGAGTGATGCTCGTTTTCTCTCCAGGACCCTCCCGAATAGCCTCCTGTTTTCCCTAGAACTCGGTTCTTTTCGTACCGGCTACGCGCTCGGGTAGAGACGTTGTCTCTTGTAAGAATCTCTTACTTGATTTCGTCCGCTGTTTTGCTATCTTTATTTCCCGTCCCTGACTTCCGATTTTAAGTAGCCCCCCCCTCCCCGCGTCCTGTCCAGTGTTCGAGAGCACTTTTTCACTTGACTCTTACCCCAACCCCCAGTTTGTCTAGCGTCTCCCCTCTTGGCTAATTCTTAGTGTTTCCCCTTCGGTTCTTTTCTTTGGCGAGGGTACGTCCTTTCGTAGTAGAGTGTCTTCTTTCGGCAATCGTTTGTCTGACCCTATGATATGATCCCAGCTTATCGCCCTTTCCTTCAGTCCCGCATTTTTATACCCTCGAGTTGTTGTCGATGGTCCGTGGCACGGCCCCATCTCTGCAAGAAGGTGCCCCCTCTGCCCCCCCCCTCTTCGCGGGTTTTGTGGTAGAGGTCTGACGTAGCGTCTTGAACCTTGTCCGATATTCGATCGCCCACATCTTCTTTCTTTGGTGAGGTTGTAACCCTTCCCTTTAAACTCCTTTTTCTTGGAATCCCAACTCTTTTGACTTTTTTGCGCCTATTGATGAGAGTTTTTTTACCCCTGATCGTGCCCTCTCAGGACCGGTCCCTTTTCTTTTCTCTCTTTCCCTCGCTTTTGTTTTCGGGAATTCCGTGTGGGTAGAGACGACCGGGAGGGATGCCGCTGGATGGTAGTCTTTGGGTACCTTTGTAGTTTTTCTGGGTTACACCCTTCCACTTCGCGGGTGTCGGTTTTCCTCGTACTCCACTCGCGGTTTTCCCACATTCAGTACGGTCCCTTTCAGGTTTCCCTGAGCAGACTTAGTTCGAACTGTTTTGATCCGAAATCATACAGGCCTTTCGGCGCCCCCCTGTTAATAAGAACTCTGTGGCCCTTCCATTGCTGACCCCCCTTCATATTTTCTTTTCTTCGTTTAGACGCCTGGGGTTTGCAAACAGATCCCTTTATTTACCCACCCTTACGTTTCGATTCTCTCTCCAATTCACTCCCTTCCAAGTCTTGGTCCTTCCCCGGCTCTTCCCGATTTCAGATTCTCCCAGTCCGATCAAAGGACCAACATAAGAGTCCAATCCTACCCCATCACGACTTTTGGGACCACGGTATTTCCCCCACGCTAAAATTCGCTATCTTTTTCCAGATGCGCTTCCGTAAGCTTCCTTGTACAGAAGCAATGTGCTTTCTTTAGTCCTTTCCCTTTCCCTTTTCCCCTTACCGAAAGGTTTTATGTATCTCTAATCTCTACCCACTCTTATGACTCCCCCCCTTGATTGAGGAATCCAGACCCTTAAGTCTCCCTTTATCCTCGAGTCGGAAGGACCCTTGTTTTTTGGAGAGGAAGTCTGAGGTTTTGCTTCTTCCCCACCTTATTCGGTCTTGTCGCGGAGATTGTCTTGTTAGGCTTGTGTTCGTGGCCTTCTCCCTACCTCTCCAGGGCGGTCATCTTTTCTTTAGAGAAACTTTCGTAGCTTTTCTACTCTCCTCTTTCACCCCTCTACTTTGTTGTAGTATCACGCCCTAGCAAAAACTTGTCTAAGAATCACCTATGAGGGTACACCGCCTTGGCCTAGTAGAGGTCGCCGATTAGCACCAGACGTCGCACGACCTTCCCTAACTTCTTAAACGCTCACTCCCACCCAGCTCCTGTGGAAAGACAGTCCCTTCATCCAACCCTCTTCTTACGAGCCCACCCCATCTCAGGAAGACTAAGACGGGAGACCTGGTACAAAAGGGAACAGCGGTCTTCTCCTATGCCCTCGTGACGTTTAGGACGAGTTTCCTAGCCCACCCCTCCCCCCCCCGTGCGATTCATCCAAAGGAAACTCCATCGGTATTTCTTTGGTCCCACTTCCTTCCTCCCCCTTACTAGCCTCATCCCCCTTCTTCCAGCTCCTCACGCCTTCTGATGAATGTTTCCCCCGAGTCTAGATTTTCTTTCTTTTTTTTACCGATGATGTCCCCTTTCTTTCCGGTTTCCCTTTCCTTTGCCTGTTTTTGAGCCTGGTGCTCCCCAGATCCTCTCCCTTCCACCCCTCTCCCTCTCCTTAGTTTCCTTATAGCCGCCCTCCCCCGGGCTTCTCCCCTGACTCTCCCTGTTTTCCAGTTGAATTTACCCACCTGCTCTGATTGCCTTCCCGGTCCGGGCCTGTTCCCCCTCCGCACCCCTCGACCTGTTTCTGCTCTCCCCTTTCAATCGCCCTCGGATGCTTGGTCGCGATGCCTTTCTTCTTTCCTGGCAGCACCATTCGCCTACGACTTGGGGTCCTTCACTCCTTACCTTGCCCCCTCCTCCTTTTTCTTTTGTTCAGAGTGTTGGCGCCTGCCTATCCACCAGACCAAGCCCTCTCCTTTAGTGCTTCCAGCTCCTTTCTTTGACCCCCAGTTTCTGGGAGGTCCCCCCCTAAAAGAGTCGCTTCCTACCAATTCCGCTTGACAAGTCCTCCCTCCCCCCGGCTTGACTACCTAACCGATTCCAAATTTGTTTTTTCGCGGTCATCCCGTTGAGCTCCCCAGCCATAAAAGGAGCGACCCAAGACCGCACACCGATCTTTTCTTCCCCCTACGAACTTGCTTTTTCCGGTTTCTTTTCCCCCCCCCTCCACCCCCTGAAACCAAAGTGTGTTTTCTCTTCGCCTTTTTTTTTGAATCCAAGAACAGACTTTTCACTAGATATACACCACACTAAATCTATCTTTCCCACTTTATGAACTTTCTTCGTCTCTCTTGCCCCTATCGAGAACCCTGCTTCTCCCCCTTACCTCATTTGAATTTTTATTATTGCGATAGTAGACTCCTGGTTTTTCATCTAAAGCAGGCATCCCCTCTCCCTCCCTCCTCCATATTCCTTTTTTCCCGCCATCCTCCAAAATGTGACCATGACCCCCCACATTGCGCCAATTCGGGCTGTTGGAACCCCCCTTTTTTCTAACCGCTTTCAGTTCCCCGCGGCCTTTCCTTGTTAAAACGTTCAGGACCGTATGTGTCGTGAATGACCTAAGACGAGCGAAGCTCCCTCTTCCCTCACCTCTCCGGCGAAAGGCCCCTTCTTCGTTTCGATATCCCCAACACTTCTTTTTTCCTTTGCCCCCTTCGTGCGCTTCCCTTGAAACGACCGACTCTCTTCCAGAAAAACCAACGTTTTACTCCTTCGTGAGCGCGGCATCCCTTTCTCTCACAGCAATCCTGGACCAAAGATACTGCACCCAATCTGCAGGCTATCCTTTCGTCACTTCCTACGTTTTTCCACCATCGGGCAGCTTGCTTCGTGTTCCAACCATAGAGAACAAGCGAAACCCTCACGTTCGAGGATGATCTTTTCACCTCTCCTACCTCCCGAGGCTTTTTCAAATTTTAGGTCCCACTTTGATAGTTTTTTTTTTTTTCCTCCCAGCCTCTTTGATTCTCCACCCCAGATCAGCTTGTCGCGACTATGGCGTCCATTACCCGAGCTGAACTCTTTTTCTTCCCGGATCGCGTGTAACCTGTCGCCGTTTTTTCATCGGATTCCATGTCCTCAATTCTGTTGAAGTCGTCACCCGACCTAGACTGCGTCGGGACCAAACGGCTGATTCAATGACCCCTCAGCACCGAATCTGTCTGATTTCCCCCCATTAGCTTATTTGACGTCACGTTGGTCTTCACGTCGAACTCCCCTAAGCACACGTCGGCACCTTTTTTAATTGTTGTTATAAAAACCGGGGCTTTTCCCGGGATCATCTCTTGGCTTCATTGGGCGATCACTTTTTTTGATCTCGGTGCCGTCTCTCGTACAAATGCTCGAGACCGTGAGCCTTTCCATACCCTCAGCGTCCTCCTGCATACCGTTCTCGCCCACAGCCTGCTCTATGGCCCACCGGCCAGGGAGCGACGTGTCCCTCCCTCTTTTCTATGTTGAATGTCTTGATCAGAGTCCGGTTGCCGGAGGGGTTGTCCCCCCCCCCCGTTGTACCATTTTTCTTCAGGAATCTAGCGCGTCGGCTGTGACTTCTCCTCCTGAAGAGGCGACATCTAGGCGCCTGAATCCCACATGAACGCGGTTTCGTTGTTGTCGACCCCCTCTTTACAGATCCCCCCGTGACCTTTCCTCTGAGGCATGTGCCTCGGTTCCCCCGCTTTTGCAGTTGAGGTTGCGTTACAATTTTTTTTCTAGTTTTGTCGGTACGTCCTTGGTGTGTCCCCCCACGGCGCACACTGTCCGTTTGCTTCAACTTGTTAAACCCTTTTGCGTTTTTTTTCCCCCCCCAACCCCATTTTGCCACTGATACTTTTAGCCCCCCCCGCTTCTCCAGTTCTATGTCCCCCGCTGGCCCAGCGGCATGCGATCGCTGGCGCTGAAGGTCCGAACGCGTCTCGCAGCTGGGGTGGTTTGCGGTTCTGCCGGCCCACTGCTCGTGCGCCACTCCTATTAGATATCCTCACCCACCAATTTCTTGCGTCCAGCCCAGTCCCCTTGCCCACCCTGGCAACTCGAACGGCGCCTTTGGTCCCTGCGTTGCCCCCAGGCCCCCCCCCCCTCTTGTGGCCCAAAGAAGGTCTGAGGGTCGAATCAACTTCCCCATTATTCCGGATGAAGTAATTTTAGCTTTCCCCTCTCTTTTTTCCCCCTGGTCCTTAGGCTTGCCGGCTGTTTAACACAACCCCCCTCCTTGCTCTCAGGTTCGGCGATTTCCAAGGTTTCTACCCCAATCTTTAACCTCTTTTAAGCCAGCCAACCCGTTCATGTTTCGCCACGGTAGCCTTTTCAAAGCCTCTCTCCATTGGCTCTCTGAATTCGTTCGTTTTTTTACACATCACCACGTTCGCAACCCTCCGGTCCCTTTGCAGCGGTCTCCCCCCAACTACCCACCCCCCCTTGTTACCCAGGAGAGAGATCTTTTTTTTCCCTGGCAGGTCGTTTTTCGGTCCAGCCGAGTTTTCCCCCTTTCCAGACGCCTGGCTGTTCTTGGTTGATTTCCCACGCTGCTGCATCTCCCTGCAAACCCTCTACTAAGACCAGCCCTATCTCTCTCGTGCTTGTCCTGTTGCCAAACTGTTAATTTTGACCCTACTAGCATCCCCCCTGCTAGAGAATTTCTTTCAAGTATGTTGGTGAGAAAACCCCCTGTTTTTTTCGACAACTTTTTGACCACTTTTACCGTTAGTAGTGGCCCCCACCGGTTATAGTTGCCCGGGCTCCCCTTGCCCGGTTTGGCTGCGTAGCTTTTTCTCCCCCCCCCAACCAATTTTTCTTTCGTCCCTCTTCCTTGAATGGGAGGGGAGTGCGTCCCCCCATTTCCCAAAGTTTTGCCGTTTTTGCTGCTGTTTGATGAATAACGT
>Ga0179593_1809425_pt1 | contig 11329 bp, 15 predicted proteins | sample CZODoug2_1_08_16_FD_185931 | JGI IMG/M metagenome (GOLD analysis project Ga0179593, IMG submission 185931) | Vadose zone soil fungal communities from Angelo Coast Range Reserve, California, USA - CZODoug2_1_08_16fungal (PacBio error correction) | ecosystem: Environmental > Terrestrial > Soil >... | reverse complement strand
GCATAGGAAACGAACTGAATATAGGACTTCTCAGCCCCCCTCCCCTGATGACATTATGAAAAACTCCAAGCTCCTCCCGTTTTTCAAACGACCATGGGGAGCCTGTCTTCTTTGTCATCCGCGGCAGGAAGTGTGGCGTTCCGACTTTAGACCCAATGGTTCTTCTCCCAACTGATCATTCTTTAACCCCCCTACCGCAAGGGGTGCGTAATTTTTCGCTGACACCACTGTATTGGCCTTGTTTTTACTTCTTTGGGAGTATAGGAGTTGCCACTTCTTTCCCCCACAATATTTTTGAAAGAGAGAAAGAGCTTTCCCCATCCCCTCTTCCTTCCTTTTCCAATGGGGAATGCAAATGAAGGGATATACGCCCCCAGTTGCTCAAGAGTGAATGAATCGACCTTTTTTGATCCCCCCGGTCGCAATAAACGGCTTATTGCTCTCCCTCCCAAGGAAGTTCCCTCTGCGTACCTTTTCCCCCTTTTTCCCACTCTGTTTTCTTTCGGCCCCTGGAGCTTTTTTGCTTTTCGGGTGGGGGCGCACATCAAAATATCCGTAACCCGCAGGATCCCCCGCCCTCCTTCAGACCGTGTTTCCCCCAACTTGACAAGTGGGCTTTCTCCCCTGAGTGGCGGGTCAACGACGTCGACACGTCTTTATACTCTCTTTCCTTCTCTTTATGGATGCCCCCATTCTCAAGTATTTTTTACCTTCGATTTTTTCCGTAATAGATTTCCCAATCAGGAGTTGTTTTCTCAGTAATCTCCGACCAGAAACTACTCCCTTTCTTTCCTGTTTTTTTCCTAAAGTCAGAGGACCCTCCCCCCACCCCCAAGTGACCTGTAACGGCTTGCCCCAACCTCTGAAGGCTAAAGAGCGGCTTCTTCCTTTTTCTATAAGGGACGAAGTCCTTCTCTTTCCCCCCGATGTACGTTCTTGGGATCCCTCAGAGTAGCACCACCCTGGTCCTTGTCGTTCTCCCCCGGCTCTAAAGATAGCTTTTCTGCGTTCTGAGAAGTCTTTCTTGCACATAGACTCCCCCCTTCTTCCCCCCCTTTAGAGGACTCTTAGATTGCTCAGTTCCCTGACCACGGTTCCCTTTTTAGTGATGTGGTAAAACTCCCCCCTTTTCGCCGGAAACGCGACATATAGAAAGAAAGCTCCGTTTCTGACAGAGACGTTGCGCGGTTCATCCTTCAGGAAGACTTTCCCCAGAGAGGTCTGTAGTGTTCCCCTTGTCTGTGTACTTGAAGCCCCCCCTCCCTTTGACCCGATGACCGTGGTGGCCGTTCCCCTTTTCTTTCATTATGAGATGGGAGATACTTCCCCCAAGGTGGTGCGAGGATTTCTCTCTAAAATACTTCTCTGTTCCCTCCTTAAAAGTATGGGCCGGTACTTTCCCCTTCTTTGTATGCAGTCTCTATCCAGATCATTTTCCAATAAATGCTCGTTATTCCCCCAGTCCTCCGGCCTCGGACACCGACGTCTACCTGTACGGTGGTGGAGGAACCCCCCCCCTTGTCCTGAGAACTCGCCCACCCGTCCCCCTCTGTTTCCGTTCTCAGTTCCCCGCATCCATGCCCGCTCTAAGGATCGGAGGAATTGTTGACCTTTTTTTTTTACTTTTAGGGTCATTCCATCTAGCCTATTCCCGTCCTACGGAAGAATTCATGTGGGGACAACGACCTTATTTTTACGTCACGAGCAGGCTTACTTATCTTTCTTGGGCGACGATCGCCCCCGCTTTCTTCGTTAATCAATTCAGTTGCCACCAGAAGGAAAATCTCGTACCTCTTCCCTGCGTTCCTTTTTAACACGCGAATCCTTATTTCGACCAAAAGGGGGTTATCTATGTCCTTCCCTTTCTTCTTCCCCCCGCGTACGCGTTTTGATATGGTGCCTTTCTCATGCAAACCGGCTATTTTTCGCAACTTCCGTTGGTCAAATCGACCACCCCCAATAAATTTAAGCCTTTTCCCACCGACCTTTTTCCCAACTCCTCTCGCGCGGGGTAGGAGAAGGCAGTTTTTTTGGAACGTCCAAGAGCATGGGTTCATTTTTTGTTTCCTTCGCCATGCAGGTGCAGGTCAGCGGTGTCAGAACCTTTTGGACGGTGTGCTGTTCATTGCCTTTGCAACTCGACCCGATCCAGTTTTCCCGTGACAACGCATGCCCGCCGTCGTTCTTCTTTTAACCCCTTTCCATGAATCCCTGTCTCCTTTTCCTTAACCAAGTTGACCTCTGCTCCAATTTTTTGCATTCGATTTGTTTCTACCCCCCCCTTCATAATCCGTTTGTTTGTGTTAGAGTCTTGTTTCTCCCCCAGGGGCGACCCCCTTTTTTTGTCGTTCCAGGGAATTGCCCCCTTCGGTCATCTTACGCAAACGGCATCTTTATGCTTGAGCGGTTGAGAAGGAGTTCTTTCTTTCGACTCCATTTGTTGCCATGTTTTTTTAAGATCTTCTTTTTTTCCCCCACAGCCACAACTTTCGCTTAGAAAAGCCGTTTCCCTTCCCTCCCCTTTCGGTACGAAGACATTTGCTGTCTTTTCCTCAGACAGAACACGGCCCCACCCAAACCAACCCCCCCCCCCCCCCCCCCCCAACCAACCCTCGCTTTATGCTTGGCCGTTGAATGCTTTTTTTCATTGGTTCTGCCAAAAGACTTGACCTTGCTTTCTGAACGAAGTATCGACTTGCTACGTGGCCCCCCCTTCCCCTGAACGCTTCCAAGACCTTTCCAGTAATTTTTCCCCGTTTGCCTTCAAGTTCTCCTTACCATATTGCCCCGTCTTTTAAGACTGAAGGCTGGCCCTCGTCAAATGAATGTGTCCCACCGATTTTCGTTTTCATCTCGTTAGAGCCACCCTTCCCCCCAAGCTTCCCTCCTCTTGGCTATGTTAGTTTCTTTTTTCCATCCCTAGCGGTTATAGGTGTACCACATTCTTTTTTTCCTTAGATCTTTTGAACCCTCGATCAGATTTCCTTAAATGGATCCCCCCCCCCTTCCCCCCCCCCGTGTGATCACTTTACGCCGCGCCCTCATGTCCACCTTCACTCCGGGGACGGATTGGCTGTAACCACCAGAGTCTTTTATTACTCTGTAGAGTGCTCCCAAGGCCCCTCTTGTCTTTCGCCACCAAACGGAATGGTATCAGAGGAGTAAGAGGTCCTTTTGACCTCCCTCAGTTCCGCATCTAGGTTTCTTTTCCCATTGGATTTTCCCTCACCCCCTGCTAGGGAAGGATACACTTCTCTTTTGCCGGCAAGAGGAATTTTCTTTCCTTCTGTAGTAGTATGGGACTTTCGCCCCAGCGTCTTACCAACAACTTATTTCTCTTTTGAAATGCTCTCCCTCTAAGCATGACAAGTCGTTACTCGATCTTCCACGCCCTTTAGGGCTGATTCTTCTTCCCCCCCCCCCCCCCGAATTCCAACAAATTTTTTCGCTTTTCGATGTATCTTGAGCGCCCGTTCTCCGCCTTGGGTCGAACCCTTGGAGTTTTAGGGCCGGGGGTTCTTTCGACCTAAGGTTGTGCACAGCCTTCTTTCTTTAAGAAGCATTCCTTTTTGAAATTTTTTTCTCAGGCTCTTCCCTCGCTATTGACGCGCTACTTACTCCTTGCTTAGTCACAGATATAGTGAGATACGAGTGGTTTTTCGTCCTCCGCGGCGTGCGTTACTTTCTTTTTCCCCGCAAAACGTACCTTCTTTTCCCCTCCCCTAGACCGAGGTTTTTTAAGCAAGAAGCTCTTGGCGTTCATTTCCTTTACGAGTGTTAATTTTCTGATTTTTCCGTGCTTCGCCGGGGCCAGACGTCCCCCGGTTTTCCGCTTTCCGAGCGACAACTCTTCTCCTACGCGGTCTTTTTGAGAATAGATACCCCATAAGTGAATTTCCCTTTTTGTTTGACTCCGAATAGATTTTTACTTTACGACTCCTCCCGATCCCCTTCCGTCGACAAGTCGGTTGCCGCTTTTCCTGAAACTAAAGCCAATTTCCTTCAAAGTATAGTTTATAGCGGGCTCTCGTTCTGGTCCCCAGTATTTCGTGTCAGCATCACCCACCCCCATGCGAAGAGAAAGCCCCTCCTTAAGTTTTTTTATAAATCAACCCTTTTTCCCCCCCCCTGACCCTAGGCAGCGGCGTGTGCTGAAGGGCTCGGTCCTTTAGACTCGATTTTTCTTTCCCCCGCAGCATTTTTTTGGCTGTGGTCCAAGGCTCTGGCCCCTTTCTGGCCTCCCCTTGTGAACGGAGCTGCTTAGCGGTATAGTTTATATTCCCATCCTTGTAAAAGTTTTTGCAGTTTCGCACCAGAGCAACATCCTACCCTCTTTCCCCCCCCCCCTGTTTTGATCGAGCAAGTGAGCACCCCCTTCTTACCGGGAGTTAACCTATGAGTCGTTCTCTTTTTTTGTAAGACACCTTGTTGTTGCCCCACACATTTCTTTCCCCTGCGGGTTCCGGCCCGCGAATACCAAACTGGGTAAGTTGAGGACTGGTCGTTTGATCTCTGTTGCCTTTGTTTGTTGTAAAGCTGCCGATCTCTTTTTTCTTTAGGACGATACCATTCCTCCCAATTTTCTCTCGGTGTGTTTTTCGAGACTTGGGCTGGTATTCGTCTGAAACCTTCTTCGTCCGTCCTCTTTAGCTTTACACCGTCCCTTAGTCTCCCTTTCTCTTTAAAAGCTTTGACCCGCGGGCTTGCCACGCACCTTTGGGATTTTTTTCGCGTGGCCGCGACCCGGAAGTTTCCCTTTCTTTTTCCGCTTTGGGCTTACCCCAATGAGTTAGGCGACCAGCCGACTTCTTTTTTTTTTCCCAAATCCCCTTTCCAGAGGGTTGGCAGGGCTTGCACCAGTATTTGGCAGGCGGTACTGTCTCTTTTCTCTTTTTTGTGATTAGTTCACGTTTTTTCCTTATCCACTCTGTCGAAGCGCGTCTGCATTTCTTGACGGATCCAAATGGCGTGGGATCCCACCCCTTATATACTTTTTCCCCTCAAAAAACACAGTACTCCCTCCCCTTGATCTATCCGTTCCCCCCGCATTGTCGCTTGTCTACCTTTGAACCGGCCGTGGTCGACTAACCTCTTTTCCTGCGTTTTGACCGATTCGCTGGTGATCTGTTTCTTTTTGGCTGGGGGCGGCCGCCCTTTCCCATCTTTACAGCCCAGGAGCCCGCGACCGTTTTCACCTCCTTGCACTGAAGTGTCTTTAAGGCCTTCGCGGCGGTAACCTTTCGTGGTTCTCCTTTCCGTTTTCGTGAGTTCGGAGGCGCGCTGGAGCAAAACCTGTCCTAGAACTTCGTCTGTCCGGCCGGTGCCCCTGTCGGCGATTCCATTCCTCTTTTCTCACGTAGCGCCGCCTCCGAAAACGTATGGAAAGCGGCTTCCCTCCCCTTCGTCCCCCCAATAGACTGACACCACGTTGCTGGCCCATTGACATCTTTCAGGCGCCCCTTTTTTTGAACGAACTGCGAGGTATATGACTGTAAGTCTTTCCGTTGCTGGAATCCTCGTCTTCCCCTCAAACAGATGCATGATTTTCCCCTTATGTATAACGATCCCTGTATTTGGTATATCGCCTTCTCTACTGGCCCTAGACGAGTCTATTCCTTTTTTTTTTTACTTTCGCGTCCTCGTGCACTTGCTACCCACAAGCGTGCTGTTTGGTTTTTCCCACCCCCCCCAATCCGAGGGACATATAGAGACCTCTTTTTTTTCCTGACCGAAGGCGGGAGGTATTCGGCCTGACTTCCATCTACCCCCCCTTTTGTCATGTATTGTATTCTGACGGACCTCCTAAGACATTGAACGATTTTTTTTTGAGTTTCCTCCCCCCCGTTTTTGTAGATGCGCTGAGGCCCCCAAGCCGATCTTTTTATACGAGGAATCCATCCCTTTGATACAGACGTAAGGTTTCCCTCTTGTTGCTTTCCCCCCCAGGAATTTATCCTTCCTCCTTTGGCGACGCTATGGCAATCAAATTCGCCTGCCAACCGGGAATCCTTGTCAGCAGGCCACCCTTACGTTCCTGGTTTTTTTCCTGACAAACATTAGGGTTCCTTGCTTCCCCCTTTGGAAAAAGGGAATCCAGCTTTTCCTTCACTCCAAGGCTGCCCTCTAAGTTTTCGCGCTTCGCAGGCGCTGCGGTAACCGTGATGGTTTTTCTCAATTCCTGTCCATCTCACCCTAGGCAGATCATACACCGCGACCGCGACTTTTCCTTGTTTCCATTCTCAGTGAGCCCAGGGCGGCTCCATGCCCGGCGAGCTGATAGTGAAATTTTCCCATAAGGTTTGTTCCAACTGGGGAAACGTTATGCTTCCGTGTTCCGGAAAATCTTTCCACCCCCTTTCACACCCCCCCCCCTTCTTCTTTTTCCTTGGACTATTTGGCGTATGGCGCGCTCCCTCTTCTCGCGCGATGACAAACCGATTGATACGTCGTTCCCCACTCTTTACCAAAAAATCTTCCATTTCCTCTCCATCCCCCTCCCTGGACCCCTTTTCACCTCCCAGTCCCTGCGTTCTCCGGGGTCGTGTCTCCTTACTAAGTGAATGTAGTGACTGTACTTTGCAGGTGCAGTGTTCTTCCCTCGCGGCGGTCTCCAATTTTCCCTCGACTTTTTGGTTCCGGGCCTCTTACAATCTCACCCTCTCTTTCCTTTTAGAAAGCCCCCCTGCGTTCGCGCGCCTGAGCAAATTTTTTGCCGTGTCCGTGTTGGCTAGGTCTTGGCTTTTCCCTGTCCCCAAGGGATCGTTCTCTTCATGTTTTTCCTCCCAATCTCTCTTACTCTTTCGAGAATTGTAGGAAACAACCCCTTTTGCGAAAAGATCCTTTTCTTCTTTTGAATTTAAAAAGTGTTATCCCATCCGCCTAAACCTCCCTTCCCTTCCTTCCTACCATTTTTCGCGAGCCGGACTCTGTTTCTCAGTGACTCTCTTCTTTTGCAGTCCCTTTTGCCATCCTCGATGTCCCCGGGCTTTCACCGCACCCCCTTCGACCCTGTCTCCCCGCCGCCGTCCTCCCCTGCAATTTCTAGCGTCCTTTCATTTTTCAACGCTCTAGAAGTGCCCCCTTCCACCCGGATCCGCTTTTGATCCTTTTTGCGCCTTTTTGGATTCGGTTATCGTTGAAAACGCATGTAGCCCACCCGTTGAATTTTTAGGGGCTCTCTTCCTGGTTGGGAATCTCGTAACCTGAAGCGAACGATCCCCTAGACCTACTCTCTCCCCCAGTTCCCCATAGTCCCAATCAGAGAAAAAGTTGAATTTTTCATCTTATTAGTTACTATTTGCCGTCAAGACCCCAGTCGGAGATGGCTGGTCCCTTAACGTTGCAGTAACCTTCCTTTTTCTTTCCCCTTTCCGCGTTCCTAGAATATTTATTCCAAGGAGACGCCCTTTTTCTTCTTCTTTTCTGATTTAACCCAATAATTAGATGATGCCCCTGATTCTTGTCTTCGGATAGTTTTTTGTCCCTCTCCCCAGATGGGTACATGGATCACAGAAAACTTACTTTTTACACGACTCTCCTGATAATGCGCGTTCCTCTTGAAAGAATTTACTGTTCGATGACCCTCACCTCGCTTGTTCCCGTTGTCCATGTAGTGCGGCAGACATGTGTTGAGTTTTTTCCTCCCAGGCAGTCACGTCGGCTTTGTCTTCGGCAGGACCCAATTCCCCTGGGCTCTTCCTACGCCGACATGGATGCCACAGCACATGTTTTCTCGAGCGCACCAATGCCGCCTTCCCCTACAATTAAGCCTGCACGTCTCAAGCTTCTAGTTGTTTTCCCCTCGGTCTCCATTATAGTGCCAACGCAAGCTGCTCGACCTTTTCAAATCGTTCCCCTGCATCTTCAAGGGGACTGGTCCTTTCTCCCCGCCCCCAAAACCAGTTTTTTAAACTCTTCTTTCCTTTTGAAGCGGCCGTCGCTACCGGCAGACGTTTTTCCTGGCCTCCGTCTTTCTGCGATTTCCTCTATTCGAAATGTGCCAGTCCAATCTTTTGGGTCATTCGAGAGAATCTATGCTTTCCCCTTTGTGCTGCAGCAGAGGTCTGCGTCCGATATGTCCTCTCGATTCAGCCACTCCTAGAACTTTTCCTACTTTGTGGTCCTCGGACAATGAGTAGAAATTCGTGCTTGTCCTGAAACTTCGCGTCTCCCACGGCATTGCATCCCCTCCTCTGACCGAGCCCCCTGCTTTTACGCGAAAGCGACTCTTGCGCTTCAGAATGTCCCCTTCGCAAGCGTGTCTTTTTCTTTTTTCTTTTCCCCCCTTGGCGCCGTGATTGCGCAGCGGGAGACTTATCCTCGGGGATTCGGCGATTAGAGATTTTCGAATCTCTTTTTCTTTTTCCCCTCGACTTACTTTGTACTTGCACGAAAGGTCCTAGTGCAGCCTTTTCTTTAACTCCTCCCCCCCCGTTGCCCGCCGAACTAGCGAAGAACCGCCCCCCGAGTTAAACTAAAAGTTTCCTTCGCACTCCCCTTTTTTGCGCTTGACCTACGGGGACTTTTTTCAGCTTCTTTTTTGACCGAGTATTTTCAGTGTTCCTCCCCCACCTGAGCAGAAATCCTTGCGGGGCCCGCCTGGACTCCCCGAACACCCCTTTCTTCCCCCTTTTCTCCCCCTGCAGTTCAGGAGTGTGGATTTACGTCCTCAATGAGTTTCTTCAGACCGATCCTGAGCCGTTTTGTATTCCGCGTGACCCTTTTTGGCTTGTTGCCGTATATCCGTGCTCTCATTTTTTTCTTCCCACGCCCATCTGGATCGTTGACACGTTAAGGACAGCGTCGCGTCCATACTTTAACTGTTACTGCAACTCCTCGACGCCCCATTTCCCCTCTCTGCACGGAAAAATAAAATTCTCTTCACTTTGCCCTTGCCCCACTGTCGGGAGTTTCTCCTCAGGAGGTGTAGCTCCAATTGGTCTCCGCCCCGGCTCCGCCCCCCCCCCCACACATGTCGGTCCACCCCTTCCCCCGGTCTCTTTTCAGCGGACTCCGGCTCACAATGTGTCCCGTGAACGCTTTTGCTTGGGATGATAATCTTCGTGTTTGCCCGGTTTCAAGCTGCGAGGCCCTTCTTCTTTTAGGATAATGTTACCTCCTCTTCTTTTCCTTTTTCCCTCCGTGTTGTTGTGTCTAGCTTTTGTTTCTTTATCGGCCAAGACATAGAGGCCGTTCATCGAAGCTTACCCCCCTGTCCAAAGCAGCGAGACCTCCCCTTCCCCTAGCCTTCTTTCCCCTTGTGATCGGACCACAGTGGGCCCTGTTTTTTCCTCGACCAGCATTTTCTTCCCCGCTTTGCGCAGAAGTGTTCGGTTCGTCCGGCATTCACAACGCCGAATTTTAGGTTACCTTTCCTTTTCGCCGGGTTGGAAGGGCAATTTTCTCCCCCCCCATGTATTTGCCGTGCTCGGATTTGCCTTTTCGTTGAGAGTCACTTATGCATTTTTCCAACCTAGGGACTCGCGCGACGCCTTGTCACCCCTTTCCTTTCCTTCTCAAATGGCGTGGGACACCCCCTTCCCTTTCGCCAGGTTATACGGCCAGCCACACGGCCCCGGTCTTTAATACCGAGCTCCGATCGGTCGCCCTCCCCGAAATTGCTGACTTTTCCTTCCCCCCCTCGGGACCGGAGATGATCTTCATCTTTTCTTGATTACGGTTGACTGTTCTTTTACTCGAGCGTTCGGGGTGGTTGGCGCGCACCTCGAAATAAGGAAAGATCTCTCTAGAGCGTAAGACTGCCCCGCTCATGAATTTGTCGATTTCGTTCTCGCCCTTGTTTTTCTTCCCAGACGTTTAGAAGGAAGGAGTTTTTAGGCGAATCCCCTGGACATGAACAATGAGCAAGTATTTTCCTTCGCTTCTCCGCCGCGACACGACTACTTTTGTTCCCCCCTTTTTTTTTTTCTTGAATCCCGTCGCGAAGCAGACGGCCCGCCTTCCTGTCGCACCTCACTTCTCCCCCCACCCCTTTCGTTCTCGGACTCCTTTGGACCCTTTTGAAGGCGGGCCACCTTCTGTTTCGGTAAAGATAAATTTGCGCTTTCTCTTTTTTCTTCAAAGAGGTAACGGTGATGCTGAATTACCGGTCTCCAACGCACCTCTTGTCTTCTTCCCAAGAGGTTCAGCTTTTTTCTTCGTGATCTCATCGAAGTCCGCTTCATAGAAGAGGCCTATTGAATGCTGCACCGTCAGTTTTTCTCGGCATTGACCCAACCGGACTGTCTTGCTGTGGAAACACCCCCCCACCCCCATACCACTTTCCATATGAGCAGTTAACCTTCTTCCAGGGGTTTCCATCTTCGTGCCGTAGGCGCATTCCCCCCCGACATCAAGCGCAGGTCTTTATTTTTGCAGTTCTGGGTCATTGACTTCCCTCCCCCCCATGCCCCGATCCCTTGGGGCTCCTTTGAACGCCCCTTGTCAGAGTTTCTCCGTTACCCCCTAGGCACGATAAGGTGGGTTTCTTTGGATATCCCCATATGAGCAGCTGCGGGATCCAGGCAAATTTTGCCGGGCAAAAGTTTCCTTACGTCCTGCTCCCCTCTACGGGGGAGACGTCTCTCTTTTCCCAATCTTCTGGAGATCCAGCGGATCGAGGGGGCCTTCGCAGTCTACGGTGCCTGTACGGTTTTGCGTCCCCCCCTGCACCCCCGGGAGGGAATTGACTACCCCTCTTGAATCTTCACGCTGGTTTAAGAAGTCCTCCTACCCCTTTCCCTTTGGAATGAATCCTGCGCGCATGAGAATTTCGCGGCGTTTTCTGGGGGTGGCTTTTCGGGATACATGGATCCATTGCGCGTTTGCCACTGGACGGCCCCGTTCCGCTACCGCGTATTTTTTGACACTTTAAAGTCTTATCTTTTCTCTGGATCTGGGAGTTTTTTCCCCCCACGGATTTTACATCAACTACTTTCTTAAGTAAGGCACGAAGGGAAATTGGCTCGCTTTTAAGTGTTGACCTTAAATCTCTTCCCTTATAGGAACAAGATGCCTTTTTTGGCATAATGGCGTATTGGCGCGATGATCCGGTCGCTTTTGCCTGAGACCCCAAGTCTTATACGTCGTCCCATCTCCCAATAGTGGTACACCTTTTTTTCACCCCCCAATTCTGTTTTCCCAGAGAACTTACCTGCCCTTCCCCCTTCCCCCGAGTCTCTTACTGGGTCGTTACGAGGTGAAGACGTTTTCTTACACAGAGCCGTTAGTTTTTTATACGCAGCCAGGTTAGTTTTCCCGGCCAGCGTTTGAGGGCCCCCGGTTAAGATTTTTCGTGGACGTTGTTTCCTCTCTTTAGTAATGCCCACCG
>Ga0179593_1759187_pt1 | contig 11329 bp, 11 predicted proteins | sample CZODoug2_1_08_16_FD_185931 | JGI IMG/M metagenome (GOLD analysis project Ga0179593, IMG submission 185931) | Vadose zone soil fungal communities from Angelo Coast Range Reserve, California, USA - CZODoug2_1_08_16fungal (PacBio error correction) | ecosystem: Environmental > Terrestrial > Soil >... | reverse complement strand
AGTCCTCGTCCCTCAACGGCTCCTCGAACGCTCGTTGTCTCTTCTCAGCTGATGACACCGTTTTGGAATGGATTATTTTTCGATTTACCCTCGACAGACGAAGGCAAGGAGATCGCCTGTTCCCCTTTTTCTCCATCCATCAGTTTTTGACAGGCCCCCCTGAAGTTTTCTTCTTATTTTTTCCCCCCAAGCTTCTCCTCCTCCGCCGGACCTTGCGTGAGGTCGGAAGGGAGTACCCCTTTTTTTGATGAAGCCTGAGCTTGCCTCATCAGGCCGGGAGGTCAGCAAGGTCACTTTTTTCTTTGTGGACCTGACTGTAAAAGGCTGAATCCACGAACCCCCCTCTGTCCTCTGTTTTTCCTTTATTTTTCCCACGAGCTGGTTTTTTCTTTTTTTACGGAAGTTTCGACACCATCTCGTCCGTCTTTCCCGAGAGAGAGCACAAGTTTTTTTTTCCCCTTTCTCCTTTGCATCACCGGGATAAGGGATTTAATACGGATGATGCACGTACGAAGATTCTTTACTTTCTTCTCAGTCGAGGCCTTCAAGGTTTCTCTTTCCATTTTTTCTCACCTCGCCACGGTAGATGCCCCGTTTCCCCCTCTTTCACGGGGCCCATGACACACCCAGCTTTTTGGTTTCTCCCCTTCTATTTTTTTACGGACTGGAGGGCCGCCCTTCCTGTGGTACGCTTTTTTCCCCCCAGGGCGCGCTCTCTTTTTTCAGTAGATACGGAGGGACCCCCTTCCTCTCCCCTTTTCCTTTTACTCGCTCCATGATGCAACCTCTGGCTCCCCCTTTTTTTCGGACGTCTTCTGGGCCCCCCTCTTCCTTTTGTCGCGGTTCTCACGATGAAGTCCCCCTTCCGACCTGGGCAGCAGTATTTCTTTTCTTCAAGTGGCACCTCGTTCTCCCCCTCGCGGGAAGAGACAATTCCGCCACCAGCTTTTTTTCTTTTTTCCCCCTGTACCGAGGCGAACAAGATTCCTCCTTTTTAGTGATGATGACTTGACCCTCTACATTTATCGCCGCCGCGGAGGTTCTTTGGTTGGCCACTGGCGTATTTTCCCGTCCTCAGTAACTCCTTCTTCATAGAAGGAAACAAAGTAGTTCCTTTCTTCGAAACAGGATGGTGAAGAGGCCAGTCACCCTGTTCCCCCTTTCCCCGTTTTTTCTTGCTCTTCCCTTTCCCCCGCCCAGGCACCCCAAGGACCCCCCTGCCTAGGCGGCCTTTATGATTTCTCTCCTTTACCCTCTCGATCGAAAGAACACCCCTTTTTCTTCCCCCTCCTCCCCGGACCAAAACCCGATGAACCCCAAGGTTCTTTGGGAAGGCGTAGACTAGTTCCCCCGTCGTGAAGCCGACGATCCTCTTTTCAAGAACTTTTTTTTTGAGGTTGTGGTACCGAGTCCTTTTCTTGTAAGAGGAGAGGTATTAGGGATTACCCCCCCCCCTCTGTCAACAAGACGGGATTAGCGCTCCCCCACAAAGGACAAGACTTGCCCTTTTCGAAGCTACGGAGTCTGCACGGCCATTTCAGTTGATGAACGGAACGGACCCTCCTTTTTTTTCTCCTTTAGTATTCCGGTTGGGGAGGGTAGCCTTTGAGTACCTTTTTAGTCGGTTCCGCTCCTTATCTATAACGGGGCCCACTCCGTGGAACAGGTCCCTTTTCCTTGCCGCATCCCAGGTATGTACTCTTTTTCGGCTCCACAGACAAACGAAATTCTTTTTTTCCTCCCTGCAGACGCCGTTGTTTATCCCTTTGGCCTCCTTTAGACGGTCGATAGCCCCCCTTCCCCCAAGCGTGAAGCTTCCGATCACCCCGCGAAGGTGGAGAGGCTCCTTCTTTCCCCCTAACGAAAGTGATGGGCCCCCTCAGTATCTGGGAAGAGAGCGAACTTTTTTCCAGCGCTTTCCCGAGGGTGCCGCCTCCCTCGGACATTAATACCCTTTTTCTTCTTTGCTTCGCGGGTGAAGCTTAATGGAGTCGTTACCCGCGCCGACCTCTTTGTAAGGATTTTTCCGTTGTGACTTACCAAGAAACGAGGTGCCCAATCCCCTTTCCCCTTGCGATGACTCTGGGAAGGCCCCTTTGATACTCACTCTCCTCCCCTTGCGCTTCGGAGGATGATCCCTTTTTTTCCTTCTCCCCTAATAATTTTTTTCCTCCTTGATAATCCTCCTCAATCTTTCTTCGGTAGTAGAAATGGGCCTTTCCTCTCTTGTTATGGTAAACGCGGGTATTTCCTTTTCCCCCCCCACGTCAGCAACAAAGGACTTCCTCTTTCCGACTTTCCTTTTTTCGAATAGACTACTCCCTCTTTCCGTAAAAGACTACCTCCCCTTTTCCTGAAAAGACGGGATTGGAGCATGTCGTCCCTTTCTAGCCCTTTCCTTTCCCCCTTCTTTTCGTTGAATCATTCGTTCATGATAATGTGGGAAAGCCTTTTTTTCTCCCTAGTCGAAGTTTTCCAACGTCGAGTTTAGTGTTTTCTCTCTTTCTTTCGTTGCTGCCAGAGCTTATTTTTTTTCATTCTGGTCGACCGGCCCGCTTTTTAACACGGAGATTTTTCCTTCCTCGAACCAAGTAGTGGATTTTAGACGAGTGTTTAGAGTCATAACTTGGGCTTCTTTCTTTTATGTCTTTTTACCCCCTATGTTATATATGCCCCGTTCACCGACGACGGCCCTCCTACCCCTAAACAAAGGACCTTTTCATCCATTCTTTCTCCTTGTTAGTGACGTTTTCCCCCCTGGTGGCTTTTTTTCCACGACGCGACCCCCGCCCTTTTTGCTCGGCAGGCAATCCAGCGCTTCCCTTTTCTCTTCCCTCCGCTACAGAACGGGGGTGACGCGGGTGGTGTCTTTCCCTTTGAAGACCTCGAAGTCTACCGGACTCGCCCCTCCGCCAGGAGCTTTTTTTATCAGCGGGTGAGGGCAAGTCTTTTTTCTCTTTTTTCTTCACCGCCGTGGAACATAGGTGACTCACACTCTCCCACCTTCTTCCTTTGTGGTTTTTGATGATGGTTTTTGTTCCGGTACGATATTTCCCTCCCTCCTTGCCCCCGATAAGAAACTGATGTCCAGGTGCCCCAGGCTTCGTCGACGTTTTTTTTTCTTTGGCACGTTTTTTTCCCGGGCCCGGTGGACCCCTTTTTTTTTCCCTTTTCCCTTCCCATTAACCTAATGTTCGGGCTTCCAGCTTGTGACTAAGAGGGGTTTTTTCGCATCCGTGAGGATCCTCCCCCTGAGTAGCAGACCCGTGGTAATCACTCCGCTTCGATCATGGTCTGAGTGGTTCTTTCTCTTCCCCCGATAACAATAGGGTACCTGTGTTGATATTGTCTTTCCGGTCTCGTCGGACCGCCTTTTCTTTCTTGGTCCCCTCCCGGCGACGATGGCTTTTCTCGTTTGAAACTGGTGGTTTTTTTTTCTTCTACCGTCTGCTGCCCAGGGTAGCCTTCGGGCCCCTAGCTTGGACGTCATCTTTTCTCCCTCTCTCCTGAGCTTGGAAAGAAGAACCCCTCTGCCCGGTTCCTCCCTGGACGAGGATTCTCTCTTTCTCTTCGGAGAGGTACAGAAGTCTTTTCTCCCTCCTCGATGCCCGCCATGGTTCTTGGATGTCACCCCACATCCCTTGAGCTGCCCGACGTTCCCCCCCGTCTTGCCAACTTTCCTACGGCGGAGTTTTTCGAAGGGACATCGTGGGCCCCGCGGAATCGCGGAACTTCCCGAGGTTTAGACAAAACTTACGTCTTTCCCCTTCCTACTTACACAGGGGTCCCCTTTGAGAACTCCCCCCGAACCAGCGGCGTATTTTCTCTCCAATCAGAGCTCCCCCAATCATACCATCTTCTGGCTGACGGTACTCGATTTCCCCCCGGGTTTTCCGCTCTCTTTTGAAAGAGAAGAGCTGGTCTTTCCTTTTTTTCCTGGAAGCGCCTTTGAGCCCTAAACTTCTCCGCCAGCTCGTGGGAAACCTCCCCTAGGGGTTTGATGCTGCTTTGGAAAGCATGTCCCTCCCCCCTCTTGACGCAGGGGACGTTGAGCCTCATTTCTTGACTTGATTCAGGATCGGCGTCATCGCAGCCACGTTTCTCCCCCCCTTTCGGAAGGATTATTGTCTTCCTGCATCGAGAGATGGGAGACCACTTTTCCCTTTTTTCCCTGTAGGAGGGATGTTAGAGGGGTTCTCCAGACATTCTCCCTTCCTTTCATTTGTCTTGCTTCCTTTTGTTACAATCCACCTCCCGGCCACGTCCTTCTCCTCCTACCCCGGATATGGTGGATAGGTTGTTTTTTCCAGTCGTAGGTAGCCGTGGCTTCCGATCGGAAGATCTCTACTCTTTTCCTACTCTTTTTTTCTTCCCCTATCCGAGTCTAGGAAGACCACCTTTTCTCGAGCCGTCATAGGAGGAGAGCATCTCTCTCTTCCTTTTCGTTCTTGCTTTCGGTTGTTTTCTTCTTTTCATGTTGAAAACCTCTCCGGAAGGCCGGAGATTCGCCTTCTTCCGAGAATACAAAAGGACCGGCTTCTTCCCCCAAGATCTCTCTGCGTGTGCCTTGAATATTTTTCTTTCTCTCCTCCTCCGTGATCTTCTTTCCCGTCGATGACGCCGGATTCCTTGTCCACCTGGTACGGAGGTTTTTCTGTTTTCGGTCCCCGGAAAGCAGAACCCTTTTTTTTTTTTTTTCCCCCCCCCCCCACCAAACACACCTCCCTAGTCGAGTGTTTTCCCACTGAGCTGTACTTTTTCGCGGGCTCACGGCAGAGCCTTTAAAGCCTTTTTCAATGCCTTCCCACCGTTTTCTAGAGTTAACAGTTTTTTCCCTTCTCCGGTGAGTGGCCCCGGCGGATTTCCCCTCCACTTCTCGAAGTCGGGTGATAGGCGAGGTTTTTACTTAGGAACAGCAACTTCGCCACCGGTCTGCTTTTTCCCCACGAGGTACGGACAAATGACAAACGTCCGCCTTCTTTTCCTTTGTTGGACAATGCCGGAATTGTTTGAGCCGGTTGGCCTCTACCTCGTCTTTCTCTAAGAAAAGGGCTCTTTTCCTTTCGCTCAACGTCGGGCCCCTTTTTACTTTTCTCGTCCTTTTCCATAAAAGGGCTGAAAGTGGATTTTCTTTCCTCCCTTTCGCTGCTGGCTCCGGCTCACACGATGATTTATGCGCCTAGAAGTAGAAAATGTTCCTCATCGTTCCCAACCGCGTGCAGACACCAGTTGTTTCCCTCCCCCCTTCCCCACCCGACATAGTTCTTTTCTCTTTTTCCAAGCGTGGCGTCGACGATTCCCTCAAGAACGAGGAAGAAACCTTTTCTTTCTTTTCCGTTGAGATGAAGGACCTCACGGTTCCCCCATTCCGCCTCGGGCGGTTTTTCTCTTTTCCTTTTGGCTTCCCTGCAGTCAGGCCCTTTGGAGTTGTCGCACGTCCTCACTACTCACCTTGCTTTATAGAGGAACCATCGTAGTAAATGTCCTGCCATTAGTTTTTCATCGGTAACATTTTTCACAGGGTTCCACGTGAACTTCCTCTCCCCCTCCCCCCCAGACCCTCAAGCGACGAACCACGCCGTATTTCGATGGGACAGCAGGCATGATCTTTTTTTCCGTCCCAAGGGTCTGATAGACTGAAACCCATCTCATGAATTCTACCATCCTACCACCACACCGATGACCCTTGATTCGTCTTTTTTTTTTTTCCTTTTTCCGAGAAGCTTAGACGCCTTTCCGTAGGTCACTCCTGAATGACTCTTCCCTCATCCGTGCCCCCTTGAACGCGGAGGCCCCCCTCCCTTTCTTGTCGTTTTTGTCGTACTTGTTTCCTGCGGAGATCTTCCCTGGAGTAAGAACCCCACAGATGTCACCCGTGGGCTTTTAGTCTTTTGATTGACCCCTTCAAGATGGAAGAGCTATCCCTCGGTATAGTTTTTTCTCGCTTCTTCCACGGAACCTAAAAAGGGGTTCCTTTTTGCAAGGATGCCCTCACTGCCCCTCCAGAGGTGTAGCCCTTTGTGGTTTGTTCCCGTCGTCGTTGAACGATGCATCGAGAACATTTTCTTTGTGACCGGACGATCATGGATGCAGGCCTCATCCCAGGTATCCTGGACCACGATTTTTTCCCACAGACTTTTTCGCCGACGCCGCTCCTTTTCGGGGACGAGGCTCTTTTTCCTCTCTCCCTCCAGCAGAACAAAGAAGCGCAGAAACGTTGGACTCTGACCACGACCGCGAGGTGCGACGCCCTCGGCCCCCATTCCAACGGAGCAGGCCTCTCTATGATCAGGTGAAGGGGGCCCTTCCCTTCAAGGAAGAGGTTTTTCATCTCGTACGGCATCATTTCTTTTTGCACTCCCCCTGACGATGAATGGGCGGAGTACCCCCCCCCCCCCCGAGCCCGATCCCTGCGAAACTCTTCGAAGCCGTGGCGTTGCTGAAGGTTGTGGTAGCTTATCCTTTACCCGCGGTGCACAATCCCCCTTGAGATTCTCCTTTTTCCATGGCGACGACCGATCCCCGAGATGAGGATTTTCCCCTATTCCTCTTTTCCTCCATGTTTTTTTTGTCTTCTCTGATCATCCTCTCATCGTTTCGTCGACCCTCACGCACGTTCGGCTTTGGGAAAATCGTTCTTCCCTTGCTCCGTCACACCGTCACTGACTTCGCTCGTCTGCCAGATCGGCTTTTGTTTTCCCCCCGACCTCTTCATCTCCCCCCGCTACTAAACGGATCCCCTTTTCTTCCGCGGATTCTGCAGTCGATCTTAGTTAACACCCTCCTTTCCCGTTCAAGTTTTTTTGCCTTCGTCACCGTGATTTTCCTTCCCCTGAATTTTCCCTCCCCGGACCTCGGAGAAGTCGCCCCCCCCCGCGTTCGTGGTGCTAGGCATCCTTTTTTCTTTTTGCTGGGTATGAGGGCCCCGACTGACACCTTCTCCTCTTCCCTTCGGAAGAGGAGGAGGAGCCCTTTCTTGGAGTTTCTTGGTCAGCTTCCCTCTATGAGACGTCAATGTCCCTATTTTTCCCCCCTCGCCGTTGAACAGGTTCTCTCTGATCCTGTTAAACCGACCTACCGGAAACGCGTCGGCGACCCCAATTCCCCCGACCTGAGGCTTTCTGCCGGGACATCCCCCTGGTGCTGGCGGTGAAAGACGGCCGTTCTCCCCCGAAGTGGAGAGGTCTCTGAAGTTCCCATCCAAGAGTCACGTCAGGCGTGGACTTGTACAGCCATCCATCACGTGTTTGGGGGATGACACCTTTTGTGGTGGTTAACCCTAATCCTAAGATTTTACGCAGGCCCCTCAGAGCGTGATTCCCTCGTCGTGCACGGATGGGAGGTGTACTATTTTTCCTCCCCCGTAGGCGTTCTACTCGCCGCGTACCCCTCTTCCCACCGTGGCCCCTTTTTTTTTTTTTTTTTTTTTTTCTTTTCGTACTTGATGATGATTTTTTCCTTAGATAGACCCTTTTCAAGGCGCCCCCCGATGTACACCTTGCCGAATACGGAGTGGTCTTCGCGGTGTTCAGTGGGGTTTTCTTTCCTGGTGATAGTGATCAGGCAAGACCTTGCAAGGGGTGACCTTTGCCCCTTGTCCTCTTCCTTTCTCACTCGGGGTTCCTGCTCTCACGCTTTTCTCTTCATGCGGATTTGGCGAAAATGCCCCTTCTCGTCCCCTTCCTTTTTTTCACCGCCCGGGGCATCACTCTCCCCCCTTCGATCTCTCTTATCAACGGATCCCATCCTTTAAGCTGTTGAGGACTCGGTATGCCTTTCCTCTCCTCCACTCTGGTGCAGGGTGTCCGTCGAGAAGAGGTCTTTTGCCGTTGCCCCACTGGTGTTTTTTGATCGAAAGTCTGATTTCTCGAGATGGAAGTCATCGTGTTTTTTTTTTTCCTCGCCGCACCTCGACCTGAGCTCCAGAGACTCCCGAACATCCACGGTCCTCCTGTTGCAGGCATGACGCTCCCCTTCCCCTCTTCTTCTTCCTGTTGGAGAGACGGGAAAGAACCCTGTACTCGGCGCAATCCTTCCTTTCTTCTTTCCCCTACTGAGGAGAAGGCACCGAATGGGCTCCCTCCTTTTCATGCCAAACAGAATCGACGACTACCAGTGTGGCAGGTGGCCGGCCTTTCCCTCCCCCCCGGATAGACCTTCTTTCTTTTCGACCAATGACGCTCACCTTGACTTCAAAAGGAGCCCTTCTCCACACGAAATTTCGACGAAGCTTTCCGTGTTCTTCACCTTTCCTACACTCCCGGTGATACTGAGGCGTTCCTACGAGAAACGGTTTGGCTTTTTTTCGCCAGGGCATCGACAGCTCCTCCTCCTTCGTGTGGAAGGGAGCGTCCTCCCACGTCGTCCTCCCCTCCCCGTTGGAAACTCTCGAAGAGTCATCGCCTTTTTTTTTCTTTTCGTGGCTTTTCCCTGACGATGGACCGTGATTGTCTTCTGTAGGAGAACGATTCCTTTTTTTTCCTTCCCTCCGCAACGTCCAGAACTTCCCTTAGGCGGATAGAAGACATCACTCTGTTTCCATCTTGAGAGCTTTGGGGACACTTCTTTTTTCTGAGTTGATGGCTTTTTCTCTGGCCGTCACGGATGTTAGATGCCTTTCCCCTCTCCAATCAATAAGGCACAAAGATTTTTTTCTTTTCTTCGGCGCGAAGCCTATGGGAAGATTGTCGGGTAGCTGGCTGAAGATCCTCCTTTCCTTCGCTTTTCCTACCTCATCGTTTTTTGTTTCTTTTTCCAGGCAGCCACGGCTTCCCTCTTTCGGTTAATAGGAGGCAGAGAAGTCCCCCCCCCCCCTTTATCCGTGTTCGTGTCGTTCGATTAGGGGAAGGTTAGGTGTGAGAGGAGACACGACTCCTTCCGACAGACGGAAGTCCCCCTCTTCAATACCCCCACATGAGATATTCGTCGTCCCCCCTAGATGGTGTGCGAAGGGGACCTTCCTTTCCTTTTTTTCCGAGGAGTAGGTCGGAGGGCGTTCGCTTCTTGATCATTCTCTCTTTTCGTTTTTTTTTCTTTCACGGTCCCGAGGTCCTTCTCCTTTTTTCCCGGCAAGAATTCCTTCTCGTAGAGGAGGTTCCCCCCCTGGTTCGGTTGATTAAGTAGTACGGGCTTCTCTCTTCCGCCGGACTTTCGAAACATTCGAGTCTATGCAATTTGTCTTCCCTACGTTTTATCGAGACTCCTGTATAAGGTCTTTTCCCCTTGAGGACGCAACGCCTTAGTAGAATTAGTGATGCTTCTGATTGCGCAGGTTGACGTATGCAATTTTTGAGCTTACGAGCAATAGCAACGTCCCTTGGCCAAGAGGTCCCGGGCCCCCCAAACTAAGCAGAGCTTTCTTTTTTCCTTCTTTTTCTTTTTGGAAGAGTGGATGGAGCAAAAGGCTTCCGCTCCTATCCTCCCTAGAACTTCGCTCGTCAGGGTTTTCTTAGATACCGGCAGGGACCTTCTTTTTTCCATCGAAGCGGGCCTTTTTTCATAACCTGATTCAACCCCCCTCCCCTTGCTCCCTTGTATTTAGGATTTCCTCTTTCCCTCCTTCTTTCGCGGATGGCTTTTCCTCCCCCTTTCGACCTCGACGTCGACCCTGTTTCCTCAGGTTCGAGACACATTCCCCCCTTTTGAACCTCAGAGCCCACTAAATTTCGCCTTGACTATACTTACAGCACCAAGAGTTGGAGTCGCGCTTTTTCCCCCTGAAAAGATTTACAGAAAAGCTTCAATTTTCGGATGGAGATAGTTGATTATTTCCCTCAGACCATGATCGCCGAAGAGGATTTATGACCCGTTCTCGGGGCTGCCCATTCCGCTACGGCTTCTTTTCCCCCCCGTACTCCCCCTTTCTGGAGAGCACTCTAGTAGTAAATGTGACGCCTTCCCTACAAAGGATGGTGAAGATTTGCAGTGTGAAAAACTTTTCCCCTTCCCAGTATTGCCCCCCCTTAAAATCCTGAAAACCGCGACTCCCCCCCCCGTAGGATTCCCTTGCAGCAGGTTATGGTTGATCATTTACCTGTCACCTTTTATTCCCCCTGAACCAACAATCATTTCCTACAGACCTTTGACCCCGGGCGCCGGTTTTTTTTCCGTCGACGAGTAGACGCTTTCCTCCGCCGTACGAGGACCCCTTCCTACGGACACTAGTCCTTGGAATCACGCCTCTGGCCTTTTGAAGCTTTTTGACGTCCGGGATTTTTCCTCTTCGGTTGAGGGATTCCCCACCCCCCCGCCGTTTCACAACTTGGATGTAGCGGGTGTTCCAAGGACCCCCTGCGCTGGTTGGCCTCCTCTCCCGGCAGGTTTTTTCTCTGCACGGCCCGCCCTGGGGAGTTGTCTTTCACCCCTGCTCACCCTGGTCTCTGCCTTCAGGGTTGGATTATGGTTGACGCGTTCCCGTAGTCGTTTCTTGAATTATCTTTCACGGCTCCAGGAAGATCAGGGTCACATTCCCCCCCGAAGCCCCGGGATGACCCTTGTGAAAGCGGATACCCCTCCGATTTTCTTTTTCTTTTTTTTTTTTGTTTCTTTTTTTTTATCCTCCTCCTCCGTTTTTTTTCTTTGAAAGCGGACGAGGAAGCCTTCTTTTTCTCCCTAAACCCATCCCTCTTGCAGTCTACCCCACGATGAAGTTTCTACGTGGCGAGGCTCCTCTTTGCCCACGACGAAAGCTGGCCCTCTTCCCTCCTCACGCAACTGATAAATTTTTTTTTTGAGTCCGGCTCCAGAGCAAGGCCGGACTAAGCGCCAGCTAGAAGTCCCCTCCCTTCTGTGAAGTTCCTATCTTTTTCGACGAGTCGATGCACAAAAGTCTCCTCTTCATGGCCGGAAAGGCGTCAGTTGTTCTTTACCCGGTTTGTGACTGATAACGGTGTTGCACCCCCCCAGCGAACAGTTTCTATGGGAAGGCACATGTTTCCCCGCGATCCCCCGAGGATTTCCACCCCCGGACATATCTGGTGTTTCCTATTGTATTTTTTTTTTTCTCCTTATTTTCTTTCCTTTTTGTCCCCTTTTTTTTTTTTTCTAGTTTTTTTTTTTTTCTTTCCCTTTTTTTTCTGCTTTTTTTCTTTTCTTTCTTTTGTTGTTGAGATTCTAGCGTTTCCCAGGGCCCTAGGAATCGACACGTTCTTTGTTCACGAGGTCCTTTCGTAACCCTCAGCACCCCGGCAACCCCGGAGCTTGCAACCATTTCCTTTCCTTTGTGCGGCATTCCTCACCCCCCCTCTTAATCGTCACCCTGACAAACGGAATGAACGAACGGGATTTGTCCTTTAGATGCTTTCTGACGTCCTTCGGAGTCACCGTGATA
>Ga0179593_1583439_pt1 | contig 11329 bp, 9 predicted proteins | sample CZODoug2_1_08_16_FD_185931 | JGI IMG/M metagenome (GOLD analysis project Ga0179593, IMG submission 185931) | Vadose zone soil fungal communities from Angelo Coast Range Reserve, California, USA - CZODoug2_1_08_16fungal (PacBio error correction) | ecosystem: Environmental > Terrestrial > Soil >... | reverse complement strand
CGCCGCCAGCCTTCGTCGACGTCTTTCCCTGTTCTTCTTGACGGCTACTGGTTTTATAAGGACGAGATTCTTGTGCGTTTTCTGTGCCTCCGGTGAGTGTACCTTTCTACGAGATGCTTCGTCCCCGATTCTGGTTCGTCCTTCTTTCTCCTTTCCCCCTCACCTGTCTGTGCTTTCTTCAGTAGTCAGCAAAGAAGGGTTGATTCTCTAAGGCGCCTGTTTTTTTTTTCCGCTCTCGTTCTTCCCGGACGCGCTTCGTTGTTCGCACCCCGTAGGGAGAGGTCGAGTTCCCTCCGTCTTCTTGTATGAAAGTTTTTCTGGGATTGCCCTTTTTTCGAATTTTTTTCCCCTTAAAGTGAGTTCTTCCTGCCTATTCGCGATCATAGACAATTCTCCGAGGTCTTACCTCCCCCTTTTCTTGCGCTTTTTTTTTCCCCAAAGGACGATGGTGGGTTCTTTCTTTTATTAGGGAGCTTTTCGATAGACCCCCCTTGTACCCCTTCTACGACCTTCAGTGGGAGAAGAATAGGAGTCCTTTAGTGACATCTTCCTCCGTCACCGTCTCGGGGGTCTATGACACTTCGCTCGCTTCGTGCCTGTTTTTTCGGGTTCCCACGATCGTCCCCTTCCGGACCCAGGCCCCCCCTTCCCCTTGGCACCTTTTAATCAACTCACGGTCGTAGCTGGTTTTTTTTTTTGCACCACTTTTTCCTTCTTCCCTTCTCGAACCACACGCGCAAGACGGTATTTTCCTCCTCCACGTCGAGCCCCTTTCGTCTTTTCTTGAATCTCGGCCGAGCGAGATGATGGCTGGAGCGCGAAACGATATCGCCTTATCAGCCGCGGACGCCTTTTTTTAGCGTCCGAGCTTCAGTCTTTTTTTGGGGCATTTACCAGATCCACGCCGGAGCAAACTTTTTCCTTGAGTCCCCCCAGCGTTTTTTTTTCATCGTGCCAGCTTACCAAGGTAGACATAGAAGTCCCAACCCTCGAGTGAGGCCCTTGGCATCCCTCGCTCTTCGGTGCCACCCTCCCCTAACGCCGATGAAGGAGGAGCTCTGCTGTTTTCATGGGATTGCGCCCTGTCATTTTTTGTCCTCGTTTCTTTGAGCCGTCGGCGCCGTATGGAGTAGAGGCACGCGGCTTTTTGTCTCTGAAGAGCCCCCTCACTGATTCCCACCTGCACGAGAGGAGTTCGATTTCTTCTTTTTTGTACCTTCTAGCCCTCCCTCTTTTCAGACGATTCTATTTCCAACCATAAGTTGTTGGTGTTTTTGAGAGAGGTAGACTTCCCCCTTTCCCTTCACAGTAGAGTTTCTTCGGCCAAAGCAAAAAAGATAGAGAACTTACTAAACCAGAAGGCTCCTCAGAGGTGGCATCGTCGGAAGAGACCACACCCTTCCGTCTTTCCCGCCTCCTTCCCTAGAAGTCTCGTTGCCGCTCCCCCCGACGGGCGAAGACTCTATGCCCCCGCGCGGCGCCTCCCCAGCCTTTTTGGCAGTCCCTTTTTCGGCTTTGGCGTTTTGGCGCTCCTGCAGAAGTTCTTTTTCACGTACCTCCGCAGATCAATTTGATTTTCTTTTCCCTTTCTACAGAATTGTAATTTCCGGTAGTCAAAAAGCTTCTAGGGACGAAGTATTGTGAATTAGCTTCCCACCTTCTTTGTATCTTTTACAGCTCCATGGAAGAGGCCTCAGAGATTCCGGTTTGGGAGCGCCTCGTGAGGGCAGTTATGTCGGTCGTTCGTGTCGACGCTATACATCAGACTTTCTTTGCGGATCCCCACCTTTGCCCCTTCTTACGACTCGATAGATTTGGTCTCTCTTTTTTTCCGCGATTTAGATCTTTCCTTACGTTTGCACTCAGGATCTTGGCCTGAAGGAGGTTTGGGACCAGCCCCCGGTTTTTCTTCGTTCTCGAGTCCGGGAGGTTTTTCCTTCCTGGTACACGTAGTGCTGTCTCCCTGTCGATCCCCCAACTCGGCCTTTCCCGCGAGCCGGCCCGCTTCCCCTCTCCCCCGAAGGTGATTTCAATCACTCGCGAAGGAGTCTTATCACGTTTCTCACCCCCGATAAAACTTTTCAAATCTGTTTTTCTTTTCTGACGAGGGCAGAAGTGATCCCCCTCTCGAACCCCTCCTCTTCATTTTTTTCGGGCCCTCTTCCCCGAGGACGTGGAGGTTTGGAGATTTGTCACCGAGTATGTCCCTCTGGTCAAGCGTCCTCCCAAGTCCGGACCCCCGCAGCGTGCTCGCTTAGCCTCCTGCGTGGTCGTCCTGACCTTCATCGATACGAGACGCGCGCAATGCTTTTTTTTTCCACCTTTTCCCAAATTCGTCTCTTTACAGCTCTCCGTATCCAAGAGGTAAGCTTCTTAGTCCAGGGATAGTCCCTTGGCTCGCCTCTGGATGACGGCTCCTCTGAAGCGGTGATGGAGAGCTTCTCGGCTTCTCCACGAGTTTCCCCCCGTCTCACTTTTCGATCCCTCTTTCCCTGAAAAGAGGACCCCCCAGCGATTCCCTTCGAAGCTCACTCCTTAAGCACGGCCCTTCTGAAGTGAGGCTCTATGTTTATTGAAGGCGAGCTAGGCTCTCCCCCTCCTTTTCTTTTCTTTTAATATCCTTTTGGTTTGCGCCCGATTCTCCTATTACTCTGCTCCTACGAGCGTGCTGACGGCGTCCCTTTTCCTCCGCTAGCCTGTTGTGAGCAGGCCGAGCTTATTTTCCCCCCCCCCTGAGGTGAGTGTCCCCCCCTTCCTTCCGAGATGGGCCCGATCCTTCACGTCCCCTCCCAAGCAATACCCCTCCACCGCCTGTTATCGTAGGCAGAGCCCCTTTTTCGTTCATGTATCCCTCCCTGATCGCCGATTTTCAGTCTCCTGCCCCAGTCGTACTGCGCGCCGATGGGAAAGAAGAGATTGCTTTTCTCCTTATTAGGATCTCTTTCAGGGGAAGATTTCGGTATTCTGTCCGAGCACTTCCCCCCTATCTGCGGTCCGGGAAATTTTGCGGAACGTTCAGGCTTGAAAGGAGTTATGGGTTTCTTTCATCCTAAGCCGCTTTTTCCCCAAAATAATCGTCCTTTGCCTTGGCAGCATCCCCCAAGGACGCTCTGGCTCTTTCTATTCTTCTCCCTCTTCCTCCTTTCCATAACAGAAAACAAATAGTTCCCCCTCTCTCTGATCCCTTCCCCTTTCACATTCCCTCCCTGGTCCAGTATCGGTTTCCAGAGGGGGTGGATAGGAGGAGACTCCCCCTTTTGAACAGGATTATTCCCGGGAGACGAGATCTTTTTCGAAAGTTCACGAAACTACCGTTTTCCCCATTTTGATCAAACCAGGAGTCTTTTTTTTTCCTTTCTGTTGAGTCCCTGGATCCTTTATCCAACGACTTGCTCCCCCAATTGAAGAAGGAGAGAGCCACGTTTCCGGCGAGTTTAGTCCCCCCCCCCCCCCCCCCCGAGGGCCTTTTTTTAACCGCCGGAGAGAGAGGCAATTTCCCAGCTATTTTTTTCTTCCGACCCCAGCCTCCTCCTTCACCCTTCCCAGACCTCGATTTTTGGCATTTTTTTTCTAAGTCGGCGACCCTTTTCCCCCCCTCTTTTTCCCGCTGAAATCGCTTCTTGGGCCTCCCCTCATTATGGGCGAAAACCCAGGTCAGCCTAGTCTTTTTATATCGTTATGCCAACGAAAAGGTAGCTCTTTTTCGACTCCTGACCGAAATCCTTAATCTTCCTCAGGAGGAGGCCTAGTGGTTTGATGACGAAGTCGTCATCAGTAGTTCAGACGTTTTCTTCCCCCATCTCCCTAGGGCGTTGGACGGGAAGGGAATCCGGATTTCCTCCCCACAGCTTTTTGCCAGAGCCACAGTAAATCGGGCATCTTTCGACGCTGAGAGTTTTTTTGAAGATTCCCCCCTCGAAGCAAGCATCGGTAGTGCTTAGACGCCCTCCTTTCTCCCACTTGGGACCCACCCCCCCCCCCCCTTCGTTTTTGTTGTTGTTCTTTTTTTATCTTTCCCATCCGACCTTAACAGTTTTCCCCTTTTTGAGTCTCCTGAGTTGCCCAAAGCCCAAGCCACTAGCCCTTTGCGATTCTCGCCGAGCCACTTTGCCATTGGAGGAGAACCCCTTTTCTGCCGTCTCCAGAAGAACCGACGTCTGTTCCTTTCGACAACTATGAACTTTTGCCGAAGATTTCTCCTTTAGACCACCTCAACCTTCGAGGAAGTCCCTTTCTTTTGTCGTGACGATATGGCTCTTAAAAGGTTTTATTGGCATGAGAAAGAGAGAAAGAGAGTCTAGTCCGGCCGAGGATCCCCTCGGGCTTGTTGTTCCGAATCTGTCTGATGAGGTTCTTCACTAGCAGGCGACGTACTCGGGTGCACTTTGCCTGCCAAGTAGTTTATTTTCGTTCTAGCCATCTGATTCCCCCACTCTGTTCATGAGGAGGATGATTGTTGTGGAAGTAGGTTGTCGCTTCTTGCTCCTAATCCCTCTCGGGATACGTCCCCCCGGCATGGATGGAACACCCGACTTGACATTCTGGCGTTTTTTTCTTTTTAGTGTGTTCGCTTCAGAGATTGAGGTTCGAACAGCGACGTCCAAACTACGGAAGCTCCTTTTTTTCCGTCCATCCCCCCCCGAGGACTTTGGGTTTTCTTCTTTAGATAAGGGCTAAGGTGGGACCTTTTCACGGTCGAACGTTCCCGGCCCCCCGATTTTTTGAGGATTTCGCCTTTCTTCAGCGACGGTGAGCCACGGTGCTCCCCCCCCTCTCCCACTCCCTTCTAAATGGGGGGGTCTGATGCCCCTCTGCTTCTCACCGACTACGACTCCCCTTCCTTTCCCGTGTAGAAAAGCTATTTCTTCTTCTTGTAGGTGGACCGCGGAGAGGGAAGAATGACTTCTCTCAATATTCCCCCGACCTAGTCTTTTTTTCCCGTCCGACATGCGGAAGTTTTTTTGGTGGAGATTTTCCCTCTTAGGAAGGGTGATTCTCCAGAAGTCCTTCCTTTTTTAGACATTTCGTGTACAGAAGAGGATTAGACTTCTCCCCTGATGAGACTATCCCCCGCATTTTAGTAATGACTTTTTTTTTCGTTAGCCCCGCAGCATCGAGGATTTTCCCCCCCTTTTAACGTCACGCACGACCCTATCAATCCCCCGCGAGGAGAGGTCCTTTTTTCCCCCAGGGATAGACCCTTTTGATTTGGTCTTGACGAGCGGATGGATCTGAGTCGAGAATTCTTGCTTGTTCTTTAATGACACTCTTCGTCCCTCTCCAAATTTCCCTTTGACAAGGACGGGGAAACGCACCTCTTACATAATCCCCTCCTTTCTCCCCCCCCCTCTGAGTCCTCCTCACGCTTTCCAGCTTCCCCCTTCCGTAGGAGAGATTCTTCTGTCATCGGTCATAAAGGAGGAGCTAGGCGCGCACCCTTTTCTTTCTTTTTTTTTCCTACCCTCCTTCCCTTTGTTTTGAGGCACAAGATTTTTATGACCCTAGCCTCCACTTTAATAGCAGGATCTCTTCAGCCTCCGTCTTTTTAAGGAGAAGAGAGTGTGACTCCCCTTCTTTTTGAGATTTGATTATGTGTTTGTCCCCCAGTCTCCGAGTGATACCCCTGATCTTTTCTCTGTTCGGCCGCATCCATCAAATGCTGATAGAGAGAATTTCTCTAGGAGCCCCCCCCCCTCCCCCTTTTTTCTTAATGTTCATTTCAGAGTCCTGCACCCTCGAGGCGATCCCCGCGGTAGACTATATTGTTGAGTAAAAGTCCCGCTGGCGAGCTCTTCATATTCCAGGTAAGGAATATTTGGCAGTCTATTATTGCGAAGCTTAGTCCTTCCCTTCTCTAGCCTGATTCTTCCCCAAGGGTACTTCCCTTTTCTCTCCCCGAAAAGGTATCCCCGATCTCCCCTGCCTTGCATTTTAATTCCCCCTATGTTTTATTAGGCGCTTTTTTGTCCTCCCTGCGGTCACTATCCTCCCGTTCAAAATCTTTCTGCAAAGACTTCCCCCCGATCGGTGTAGGTTGATAGCCCCCCCGAAGTGAAATCCGCCTTCTCCTCCCCCCTCGTTTTGGGGATTGGCTCGGGGTCTTTTTCCCCTCACAGGCTCGCCGTGCTTCCCCCCCCTCCCTCGAAACTTTCCCTCCCTCCCCCCCACCTGAACCTCCCCCTTCCTCTTCTTTTTCCAATACCCTCTGGCGGCGACACTGCTGTACGGCTTTCTTTTAGAGTACAGATCCTACTTTTTCCGTCGAAAACCCCTCTTCCCAGACCCTTTTCTCTTCGAGTCGTAATTCTCTTGGGAATCTTTCCCTTTTAGCTCCAGTCTCCTCCTTGATGGACACCCATTCGTCGAAACAAGTCCCCCCCCCGAATACCCTTTCTTTTTCATTGCGCGGTTCCTCGCGTCCTCTTAAAGGTTTTTTCGAACCATACTACAAGACTTTTCTCCTCTCCCCGATACTATACCTCGGAAGAATTAGTTCCGGGCAAACCAAGTCGCCCCTCCCCCTCTAATAGGCTTCCTTCTTTCTCGTTACTTGAACCATTCTCCTGCGAGAAGATTTATGAATACTCCCCCCGAAGATTACGGACCCCCCCTCCTCTGAATGAATATTATGTTTTGAGCCTTCTTTTATCCCCTTCTAGGGTTTTGTAGAGAGCATCCCGTAGTCCTTTTTCTCTTCGCTCTTTGGTCGAGCCCGCCCTCCCCCCTCCTAAGCTGCCTTATGACGGACATTTCGTCGGTTGCGTGGTGGTCCTTTTTTGGCGAGTACACCCTTCGCCCCCGTTTTATTCCCGTCACTCTTTATCATATCTTTTTTTTCTTGGTTGTGGGTCGAGAGACCATTTTTTTCCCCTCCGGCCGCACCTGTCCCGGGCCCCTTTTTCTCCCGGTTCGGTTACCCGAACAAAACGATAGACGCACCCCTTCCGACCCCCCGGCCGGCTTCCCTAGATGATCCTTCTATATGTTTTGCTGAACCCCCGATTTTTTTGATAATATTCAGTTTTGCCGCGCCCCTCCTTCTCCTGCGTCGGGGAACTTTTTTTTCGACCTCCCCTCCGATCAGCGAGGGATCCTCCTTTTTAAGCCCCTCAGCCCGCCCGTACCCCCAGTTCTCGCCGGTTTATGGGCGGACGATTCCCCCCCCTCTCAGAGGAAAGTCAAGTTCTGACACCGGAGACTTTCTGCCCTCCTTCCGGGGTAGGAATTTAAGCCCCCCTTTTCTTTCTCCCTGGGTCTTTTTTCCCAATTTCGGTAAGGCTCCCAGAAGCCCCCCCCTCTTTTTGCTGGTAGCGTACTTCTCTAACCCCTGGAAGCTGATCTTGTCCGGAGTCGAGACGTGATTGCGTCCTTGCTGTTTGTCCTTTTCGTAGACGATTATGTCAATCAGTAGCCTCCCCCGTTTTCCTCCCTTCACCCCCACAGGATGCTCCGTGTGTGACGAAGCGCTTCCTGACGTTTTTCCTTCCTGCGTTTTCTAGTGGCCGTAGGGAAGTCCTTACGTGTCCAAACCCTTGATCAGCCGCATTTTTTCACCTTCGCGGGTTCCCTGCTCTCTGTTTTCAGGTGGGATTTGGTAGTTCTCTCCTTCGATAGGTGCGCTTTTCTCCCCGGTCCTTTTTTGGGGCTTCCTCCCGTCTCTCCACCGCTCTTCCCTTGGACGTCTGACTCTTTGTCACTTCAGTCTTCTTTCCCCGACCTCCTTCAAGGATTCGGGCTGGTTTTTTTTTTTTTCGTGAGAGGCTTCCCTGCAATGATCCTTCTCTTTCCCTCAGACCACCCCTCGGTCCGTTGGTCCTCCTTTACTCGGCAAGTCCTCTTCTCTTTGGAGTTGGAGGAGACCTTTTCCGGATTAGAGAAGGCCCCCTATCCGTTCCTGCTCCTCGAACATCCCTTTTCCCTTTCCTTTTTCTAGACCTCTCTCTTTGAGACCTCGATGGTGGTCTTTTGGCACCCCCGATCCGAGCCTCCTTTCTTCTCGGCCTCTTTGGGCCTGTGTTCTAATGAGGCTTTCTCCCGAAACTGGCTCGCCGCGATCCCCCGCATTTTCTCCCTCCCGGATTTGTTGATTTTCCCCTATCTACCCAGAACAAGGATTGCTTTCCCTAGGCCTGAAGTAGAGCTCCTTGTGATGGAGTCTTCGCCCCCACCGAGAGATCTCCAGAGCACCCGAGTCCTCAAGCGGTGACACTCCCCCCCTCCCTGGACCCTCAAAGCTAGGCTTTTTCAGCTATCTGCTTCGCCGTAAAGCCACCTTCCCCTTCTTCGGTCTCGGTAGAGGCTTTTCCTCAGGATTTCCTTTTTTTTTTTTTCTCTCCCATATATTCCTTCGATTTTTTTCGATTTTCTCTCAGTTGCTGCACGAGATCCCTCTCGCGTACTTTCGTAGACGTGCTTTTGTCCTTTTTCCTCCTTGAGCCGCTGTTGTTGCTTCTTTTTCTGAGTCTTCTTTGTCCCCCTTTCCTCGAGGTCTCCCCCCGATGGGTTCGTCAGCCCCGATAGCCTTTCCCCCCCCCTCCATTTCAAATTTTTCTCACCTGACCTCTTTCTTTAGAGCCATTCCTGTTTTCTCAGTAGCCCCTGGTTATTACCGAGGCTTCCCTCTTTATAAGAGGACCCCCTGTTCGATCTCTTGTTGAAGTCTGCAAACGCAGTGATGGAGCGCGTAGCAGTCAGGTCTTTTTCTTTATGACCTTTTAACCGTTCCCTCTTCTTCTGTAGTCGAAGCTCTTTCCAAACGTGATGTCTCTCTTAGGCTCTCCCATTCCTTTGCCCTCCTTTTCCCCCCCACGTCCTTCGGACTTGAAGATGCCTTTGACCACGGAAGATGGTGTGATCTCTTTCCCCGATCCGGACCTTCGGTCAAAAATCCCCTTCCAACATCGTTTTTTTTCCCCCCCTCCGCCTGTGATCCTTTTTTTGTGCAAGACAGGAGAACGAAGTGACCCTGAGTCAGTTAACCGTATTTTTTCGTTTTATTGGAGTGTTTCCCCTTTCCATCACTGGCTAACCTTACAGGCTGACGGATTTCCTTTGACGCTTTCCCCGACCTTTATAGGCTCCCGAAGAAAGGAAGGACCCCTATTCCGCCAGATTCCCAATAAGACCTAGATGCTGTAAGAGTTTTTCGAAACCTTTTCTCTAGTTTAATTTTACAGTCGGCCAAGACTTTTTCTACGAGCCCAGACGGAGTCTCCCCGTCGTCTTTTCCCTACGTTATTAGGCCCCTAGGCTCTCCCCTGAGAGATGGATTTTCCCTAATATACCCCTACGAAAACTTAGACTAAGAACTAAGCCTTTCCCCCCTGGTCGAGTCAGCCCCCCCTCCTAACTTCCCCGCTGAAAAGTCCCCCCACTTTCGAACTTTCCTAGCTGAAGTTTCAAGCAGGTTGGCTAACCCTTTTTAACACGTGTGACAGTAGTTCCACATTTTCTAATAATAGGTTCGTTAGGTTCCCCCCCTTAGCTGACTTAGAAGAGTGCCACTCTCCGCCTAATCCAGAAAAAATAGACCTAAGTTTTTTTTTTTTCGCCAGCTATGCTGTTGGGTAGGGGAGAATTGCCCTGTGAATGAGTGAGTCGAAGTTGTTGGGCGCCTCTCTTTGAGAAGGGTGGAGGTAGTCTCCGGAAGATTGGTGTGTCCTCTGAAAGACACAACGCTTTCTATCTCTACTTTAGCCACCCTTTTCTTACGGTGGAGAGCGGATCTCTCTTTTACGGGATCACAGCCCTCTCCCTTGTGACGGTCGTGACTTTCCGAGTTGGATATCGAGGTGTCCCCGTTGTTGTCTCTCTTCGAGAGCTCCGAGGCTTCCAGGTAGCGTAAAAAGTTTTGTCTTTGAGCGAATGAACGGGTGCCCGCACCCCCCCCCCGAGTCTGCGCAATTCCTCCTCCCCCAGAAGCTTCCCGGTATTACTCTTTTTTCATTTGTTTCTGGGAGCCCCACGCTGCCGGTTTCCCGACTTCAGGAGCCTTAGGTTTTTTTTCGAGACCCTTCTTTTTTCCAGGACTGAACCCCTTTCGGGCCGCCCCCCTATCTCTCTTCAGTTACTTCTTTGGTCGGACCAGGTGGCCCCCTCTCTCCCTGAGGATTTTCTTTTACCGTCGCTCAGAGGCCTTTTTATATTCGGTCGAAACCCTTTTTTTACTAGGGAACGATTCTTCCGCCCTGCTTCTCTCGTACTCCTCGTGAATTCTTGCACTCGTGTAGTACTTGGTCTCCCCCGCCTGGAAGATGCGGGACCCGTATTTTTCGTAGGTCTTCTGTAGGCCCCTGTTTTTTTCTTCCCGAAGCCTAAGCCTCTCCTGGGATTGCCAGAAACCAGGTTTCTTCCTTGTAGTCCCGGCGGCCGGCCTTCTGGCGGATATTTTTTAGATTCCTCTGACTTTTTTTCGGGATTCTCCTTCCACGAGTGGCGCCGACTCCTCCAGCCTCCGCCTTTTTCTTGATTGAACTGCCCTTCCCTTAGGTCAGTGGTCCTCGTAAAAGTTTGGTCTTTTTTTTCTTTAGTGGCCACCCTCTTTCGGAATCGCCTCTTTGCTGACCCCGTGCTCTTAAAACTGATCCTTCCCCCAACCGATTTTCCTTTTTTCCCTTTTTTCGGATTTGTCCCCCTTTCCCTCCTTCGTACCCCTGATTCGCCGACCCCTTGTTCTCTCCCTTTTTGGTGTTTGACGGCATCTTGACCTCCTTTCTGTCCCAACTTCGCCGCCCAAAAAATAGTCCGTTGTTTTTTTTTCGGGGACAGCAAGGCATTTTCCCTGGCGGTTTTTTTTCGGGGACTTTTTTTTTTTTTTTTGAGATGCTCAGAGGTCCTTCCCTGTCTCCCCTTGGAAGGACCGTCCTTCCCTTACTCCCGAGATGCGAACTCTTGAGAACGACTTTTCATCCCTGCTATCCCTTTTAATCGCCCCTCCATTGAGGTGAACACTTTGCACAGAGTCGAGACGACTCTTTAATCTCCTCTCCAACGGCGATTTCCCGGGATAGACTTTCTAAACGGCTTCTCGCCTCCTTTCTCTTCCTTACCCGGCTCGAGCAGCCAATTGTTTGAATTTTTCCCCTCACCCTAGATTCCTTTTAGACCATGACCCATATCGAATCCAGGAATGTTGAAAGCACCCAACTGAGCAACCCCTGATAGCGCGCCGTAAAGCAAGGCTTTACCCCCCCCCCCTTTCCCCGAAGTAGGTCTTTTACGTAGCCTTTACGTTACTCTCCGGCGAGAAAGATTATATCTTCCCCCCTTTTTTCTAGAGATAGTGCGAGCCGCCCCCTGGCTGCAAGCTCTTTTCCTTTTCCCCTCGAGA
>Ga0179593_1493432_pt1 | contig 11329 bp, 10 predicted proteins | sample CZODoug2_1_08_16_FD_185931 | JGI IMG/M metagenome (GOLD analysis project Ga0179593, IMG submission 185931) | Vadose zone soil fungal communities from Angelo Coast Range Reserve, California, USA - CZODoug2_1_08_16fungal (PacBio error correction) | ecosystem: Environmental > Terrestrial > Soil >... | reverse complement strand
GTTCGCTTCGCCCTTGAAGGCGCGCCTTTTCCCCGCTGCTTGTTTTTTCCTTCCCCATCAGGTTTCAACTTCCTTGAACGATGTTTACTGCTTCTCCTGATCTTTTACTTCAATATTTTTGTCTCCTTTTTTTTTGGAAGTCTCCTTCTTTGTCTTATTTGAGATATCCATCGCGATCGCGTCGCTGTTTCCGGACTTTCGGTCCCTTTACCCAGAGCACGGCGTGTCGCCGAATTTCCCTTCGTTTTTTCAGGTTCCCTTGTTCTTGTCTTTTTTTTTCCCGTAAAGGCCCTTCGGGGATGTTGTGTCCCAAAGCCATCGTTCCCGGGACTTTCGAAGCTTCCGACGATGCTGCCAATAAATTGTCTTTTTTTTATTCCTCCCCTCCATTTCCCACGCGCTCGCTTCTTTAAGGATTGTCCCCCCCCTCCAGCACGAATTCGTCCCCCTCCCGCTAATCCACGCCGGATTATTACCTCCCCTTTTCCTCTCTCCCTCTTTTTGGTTTCTCTTCCCTATGTCTCCCTCCTTGCCCTGGAAGACATGAAGTTCGTTTTTCGCGGCCCCGTTCCCTTTTCATTTCGTACGGTTTGCCACCCTGCGTCGGTTTATACCCTTTATTGTTTTTTTTTTTTTTCGACTCGCAGCGCTGAACGAATTTTTCTGACCGATCTTTGGGCACCCGTCCTTTCCTTCTGCTGGCTCGCCAAGGACCCTCTCTTCCTTTCAACCGTCCCGTCAGACCTCTCTTCTGCTCGATGTTCCTCCTGATACGGACTATCTCCCTTTCAGACTCTCTGAACATCTCAAAATTCGCGGCGCTTCCCTCCGTTTTCAGGGACATCTTTTAACCGAGCTATCGACTTTTCAGAGCTTACTAATTTCCTGTTCTCGAGGGACTTTTCATGCCACCAGAGGCTTTTCTTCCCGTCAGTCTGCAGATCTCCCGCATTTTCTTTTCCGACAGTTGCTACCACTTTTTTCGGAATCGAGGAAGTAGCTTGATTCTCCAGTTTCCTCAGAGACCAGTCCGGTTTTACCTTGTATCCCCCTTAATTTTCTGTTAGTCGTGACCAGCTTCTATCCTTTCCCGTCTTTGAACGAACCTCGCCAGCCTCCGAGTTATTTCTCCAACGCATTGCCGCCTCATGTTTTCCCTTGACTTTTGCCAATTGAATGAACGATCGTTTCATGTTCTCCCATGACCCCCCTTCGCTTCTCCCCTCAGAGCCTTCGAAGGACCTTGTTCCCCGCTCGACCTTGTCCGCACCCCCACATCTTTTTTTTTTTGCGCGGAGACGGCCATGTTTCCGAGATTTTAGCTTTTCTTTCTGGCTCTGTTATTGAAATGGGCTCTTGTGAGTGTTTACCTCTTGTTTTGTAGTTTTTTTCCTACGGTGCAGTTTTTTAGGGGATTTCCTTCGTGCCCTTGTTCGTCCCGGAAAGTTACCTCTTTCGATCGGACCTCGCTGCAACGATATCGATCAGCGCGAAGTGTTCGTCACGCCGGCCCCCTTTTTTTGTTCCCGGGCTTTTTACCGCGTAATAAGGTCTTGAGCTGAGCTCGTCTCCTCGTCCCCTACCCGCTGCGAAATACCCCTTGCGCTTTATCGTCGAGATCCTTTTCCTTTTGACTTTCTTGCTACCCCTACCCCCTAGTTTCCGGAGATGATGAACCGTCCCGTCGGCCCCGGCCCTTCACGCCCTTGCGCCCCCTTTTAAGCAACAGAAGCATCTTCGTCATTGAAATTGTGCCGCCTCTTCCCTCTTGATGATTCTCTCATAGGCTCGTTTTAGACCGCGCAAATATCGTTTTTCTCTCTTGAAACCCCTTGCCCCCTTTTTTTCTTTAGCAGAGTTTTCTTCTTTCCCGGATAATGATCTAGCGATTTGTTTGCCCTAAGATAATTCCCACGGTCTGCGTCGCTCCCCCCTCAGACGTCTTTTCGAGTTTTTTCAGAATCCGGACGAACTTTACGCTGCGTTTTCCCTTCGAGATATTGTTAACCAATTCCCCGTCCTTTGGGGCGTTTTTTAGCCATCGTGTTTTTTTCTCCCCTAGTCGGTCAGATTGTTGTTACCTTGGACGCTATGGCTTGTTTCTTTTGTTTTTTCTTTTCCCGTGGACAAGGCAATAATATGCACCGACTTTTACTCTCCCTCTACCTCTTTTGTTGGTACATCGACATGTTAATCTCCGAAGTTGTGTTGTTGGATCCAAGCCCCCACCCCCCCCCTCTTTTTACGCTGGGCTTTATAAGTGTCGTGGAGATTATTTTCTGGTTTTCAGCCCATCCCCCCAAAAATCGCCCTCCGTTCCTGAACGCACGACTTCTCGGTTCTTGGCACGGTTTTTCTTCTCGTCTAACTCTCACCGCGAATTTTTCGGTTCCGAAAGCCGCCCCTGGTTTTTTTTCCTGCACGATGGACTCCTAGCTGCAAACTTCTTCCAGTCTCTTTTTCGTCAGCGGGCGAGGTAGCGGACTCTTCATACCGTTTTCTTTCCCTCTCGTTCACCACTGCCCCTTTTTCTGATACGTTTCCCTTGGGCTTGGCGTGGTAACTGTTTTTCCATCGCGAACAGCGATGTTGCGGACATTTGCTTCAAACAGCCTGCCCTCTTCTAAATAATGCACTGAGGCGCTCGCCCTTTTTTGGGCCCTAATCCCCTTTCTCTCAGCTTTTTGCAATTTGAAGCTTCCTTTCCCCAGGTCCTTTGGCTTTCTCCCTCGGTAGGCACAGAGCCGGGCCCCACTCTGTTTCTTGGGCACCTCGAGACTTTCGAGCTCTCTTCCCGATTCCCCTTGATAGTGTATTTTTCTTCAGTCGTCAACGTTACGGTGTCATGACAACTGGCTCGTCAGGATTGGCTCTCTCCCCCTCTCCCTTTTTGCCTACCCCCACACACACTGATGCCCGAGGACTTGTTCTCTTTGATCGGAGCGGCGGCAGCCAGCGCTCGCAATTTTTTCTCCCAGCCCGCGGAACGTCCGTTCATCGTTCCCGTTCAGCCTTTGCCTATTTCTCCCGCAACGACTAACGTAGTCCCCTATTCGCGCGAGCCTTCTTTTAGTGTCTCACCGACCTTTCACTCCCGCCCCTTTTTCCTTTGATATTTCTTCTGACATGACGGTCTTTGTCCTTCCCTTGGTCCTTTAATTGAGCGCGGAACAGTTCGTCAATACCCTGTTTTGGTCCTCTTTTTTCCCCACCGCTCCGATCCTTTTTTCAGCAGTTTTCATTGGTCCGTTGACTTTTTTTTTGCGCCAGTTCATCCCCCGTTTCCCAAATGCTTCCCCTTCCCTCCTTTTCTCCTTTGTCGTCTCCCCATGCGTTTTTAAAGCTTTCTTTTTGCGAGCGTTTGTCGAGGTTTTCCCGTTTTCCTTTTCTTTGACCGGACTAACCCCCCCCCTTTTTGGGACGACCTCTTATCGATCCCAGGCTAACCCTTACTAGTTTATCTTTCGTTTACCCTCGGTTTCAAAGGTGCTCCGAGAACTGCGTTTCCCACACTACCGATCCTTCTAGGCTGCGGTTCGGTCGACGCATTCGCATATTTCTTCTTCTTTTTTTTCCCTAGTTCACTAGGCTCGCCTGATTCGTTTTTAGAAAGTAATCCTCGTACCCCTGTTCCCTCCTGACCGGCTTGCTCGGCTTCTGTTCCCCTTTCCCCCGCTCTTTTCGACCGTACAGCGATTTTGTAGCTTGAGTTTCTATTCGCCGCGGTTTTTGATTCCCGTCTTGTTCCCTAGTACCCCTCCCTCTCTTTTTCTTTTCTTTCCGGTTTCCAGGAAATAGGCTCTCCTTATAGATCATCCCTCCCCTTCCCCCCTTGGTTTTTGATCCCAAAGCTAGCCTTCGGTCGCGTCCTCCCTCCCTCATTGCTCCGGCCTTCTGCAGCACCCGAAAATTGCGCAGTGCTATGGTGCAGAAGAAGTTGTCCCCAACGTTCACCTGGAGACGCTTTTCTTGAACGGATTTCGCGCGTCCAGTCACCCTCCCTTATTTTTCTTAGTCCCCCCCTCTGATCGACATACCCCCGGGATATTATATCTCTTTCTATACTACGTTGTTTTTTCTAGAGCCCTTTTTCATGTCTTGTTCATGGTTACATGCCGTTCGTTGGACCTCGCTTCCAATCCGGCCACTTGGTACCCATCCCCAACGGTGGCCACGCGTCGAGAGCACGCGCAATTTCTTTCTTCTTGAATTTTTCTGGCCGATCCGGCGTCTATTCTTTCCCCCCCCTCACTCCTTCTCCTTTTTTCTCGCTCCAGGACCCTCTACGAATTTTCCCTGAAACCGGCCTTCAGTTTGACGTTCCGAGAACGTGGTTCCCCGCGTTGATACGGAAAATTATCGAACCTCCTCCCCTTCAGACCGGAATCGAGTTCCAACCCCGTGAATACAGGTCGAAAGGGAGCCGCGTCTTTTTTCTAATCCTCCCCTTGTGCATCTATTTGTCAGATTCAAACCGACTTTGTTCTGTGTATGCAGGGTTGTTTGGGGTGCTTTTTGCCTTTTTCTTAAACCCCTCGGCGTTTTTGTCTGGAGAATTAGTCTCGCTGAATTTATTATACGAACCGTCCGACCCGCATGTCTGAGCATTTTTTTATTTCCTTTTCGGTAGGTCGGAAAGTCGAGTACTTCTCCGATCGTCCTCCTATCACCCCTTAAAGCCTCAGGGTAAGATAGGGTCGATCGCCTTTCGGTCTTTTAATTTACCCCCCTTCGATTCCCACGGAAACGGATCTTTCCCGACATTCAATCCTCGCCTCTTGTTCTTTCCCAAACGCATTGGCGCCGCCAAGGAAATGGGGCTGACCTTTTCTCCTTTCAGTGTAACTCGGCGCAGGTCCTGGTTCCTGACCATGCCCTTCCTTCTTCATCTTTTTCGCGGTCCGCGGCCTGGATGCGCTCGAACGTGCTTCCGCTCCCCGACTTGCCCGCTGTTGACGGGCCAGACCGTCATTTAGAAGGTAGTCATATGGTCGACTTCCGCTTTTTTTTTTTTTTCCTTTTAGTTTTTTTTTTTTTTACCCAGGAACCCCCTCCGCCTCTCGCTGTAGCATCGCTACTCGGAGTTCGTGCGTAGGCCTGGAACCTTTCACGGGACAGCTGAACCTAACGTCGTTGATCGTTTTTTTGCGCGGGGTCGGGATCCGGCTCTCTTCGATTCCTCCCCCCTTTCTTTTCTGGTATTCAAACGAGCGGTCAGGGTCTTTCCTCAGCCGGTTCCCTGAGTGTGCCTGCCGCCCGGAGTTGCCTCTTTTCTACCCCTCTCTTAGTCCCCCTTCGATCCCGTCCTTCTTTCTGCTGGTTTGAATTCCCCTTTGAAGACTGAGAACAAGACTTTTCCCTTCGTATGCCGAAATGTCTACCCTTGGTGCTCGTCCTCCAAGGGAAGACAACTGAAAGTGCTTAGTCTTGGTTTTGCGTCGATCAGTTGCGTTATTTCGGAGCTTGCGGTGGTTTGAGCATGTCTCCGCGCCCCCTTTTTTTTTTAGGTTTGTCGCTGAGTAACCCCCTTGTTTAGCCCGAGGCTGATTCTCTTCTTCGATCTGGTGGTCACGAGACGTCCCGGTATTCCAACGTTAGTCTTCCTCCACGTGTAGCTAAGCCACTGTACGAAGACGCGGCGGGCCCGATCCGAATCGTGTTCACCCACTCTCCCTTTTTTGCGGGACTTTCGCTACCGATTAGGTCTTTCCCCTGTTCCGCCGTCGTACAGCGTTGACCTCATTTTCTTTCTATCGTTTTCAATTTTCTGTCCCTTTGAGACTGGACCCGTACAATCCTAGACGGCCCCCCAGAACTTTCCCTCTAGGCGCATTAGGTTGGTTCCGTACTCTCTTTCTAATTTCTTGTTGGTTTAGAGATGTCAGCCACAAACCCCCCCCCCCGGGATCCGCTTGCGCGCTCGCGTCTTTCTCTATATTTTCCGTGTTCTCTCCCCCCCCTTTACTCCTCATTTGAAAAAGCCCTCACTCTTTACCACGACCCAGATAGGGACAGCCTCCACTCTTCCAAACTTTTCCTTCCCCTTGGTACGAAGCCGAACGACCGGTACTCCTGTTTCCGATCTCTATTGAGGCATTTTTTTCCCTTTCAGTCTTTCTTTCCCTCGAAAGCGGTAGCTCCCCTTCTTTTCCCTTACTAATACCGATGTTCGTGCAAACCCCCTGCCCCTCCGTTTACTCTGAAAATTAGGCACCTAGTTACCCGTGGGGCTGTTTTTTTCCCTGCGCCCACGCTAATCTTTCTTCCTTTGTGTTATCCCCCCCAACACACAAGCAAGAGAGATGATTCCTCCTGCCCCGTATGCGACTCTGCTTCGACATTCCACCTTCTCTCCCGTTTCTCATGTTTCTCGCGGCGGAAACTGTTAATGAATGTCCTAGTGTTTTACCCGATTCTGTGCGTCAGGCGGCAGCCTTTTTCCTTAAGCTTTACGTCCTTTTTCGTTCCGTTTCCGGAGGTCCACGCCATTGAGGCTTCACCCCCTAAGCAGGCTCGTCAGCGGCTGACGGCTACGTCTCGGTTGCATCCCAACCTTTCCTTGCCTCCCTTTTCCAAGGTCTCTCCGATGATCCTCCTGTTCTTACTGATCGCAAAACCCGATCTCCCTGAACCTTTACGTTCCTCCCCAGTAGCGGTGCCTCTTCCTCCCTCCCCCAACACATTCAATATTCGCGCAGTCCAGTCTCCGAGGCTTAGGTTTTAACCCTTTTTCAATTTACAAGAAACCTCCCATCTTCTAACACTCCTCCCCTTTTCCCCTTTCCTGACTCAACTACTTGCCCGGAGGCGAGGCCTGGCTCGCGAGGAAGCACTTTTTTTCTCAATCAACCAGGGCAGGCTTTTAGCCTCCTCGTTCTTCCAACGAGACCCTAACCGTCAGAGGTTACTTTTCGGAAAATAATTTTTTCCTCCCAAATTCTCCTCATTTTTTTTAAGTTGCGATGAAAGGTCCCCCCCAACTCCCTTTTGAATTCCCTTTGTTCCCGTCGAAAATGAGTTTCGCACGATTCGCGGATTCGCGTTGTTTAGAGGTGTACCTTTGGGATATCCTCTTGTCCTCCCAAGGGCGTGGCCGAAAAGTTTTTGATCGATAACCAGGGCTTCCCACCGGAACTTCTCTTTTTCCTTCTCGTAAGGATCACGTTCTCCATTTCGAATTGCCCGATCCAGACCCCTCGAGTATTGCTGCGGCTCATAGGCGAGTTTCTTTTTGGATTCTTCGGAGAAGTAATCGCATTTCGGTTACGAGGCTCTCCTCCGTCCCGGGTTATGACGTCACCAAGCCGCCCTCCCTCCCCTGGTTGATTTAGCTTGACCAGCTCGTGAGCTCTTTAAATTCCTTATTCCCCCCGACGGCGTCGTAGCAGATTCTCCTTTCCTAGCGCGTCTCGGTCTTCAGGATTGAGTTTCATTTTTAATACCATCTACTCAGGAGTGTAGCCGTACGGCTCGTGGTTTCCCCCCAACCCTATATTCCCCTGACAAGGCCTTCCGGGGCTGCCTTTTTTGCACAAGCCGCTTTCTCCGCTCATCCGACTCTCGGCGGACGGATGTCCGCCCAAGCAACTGGGTCTCTCCCCTCGAAGCCAGGGCCCCCCACCGTTCACGAGATCCTTCCTCGATTCCATCTTACCGCGTCCAGCACCACCCATGTTCCGTCCATTTTCCAAGAGCTTACTCTTTGCTATTCTTTTCGTTGTGTTGTGAGAGATAATTACGGTTCGCCCTATCTCTTATTTATGCCGATAGGTGCTGGACGCGGCGCCCCCTGCAATGGCCTGAGCCCTTCTTGTTTGGGTGACCACTTCGTCCGAGAAATAGAAAGAGCAATTTACGGCATCGTCGCCGTTTTTCACCATCCGGATCGATCTTGTGCCCAACACCCAGGAAGGTCCCTCTGCTCCGGCCGAACCCTGACAAGCGGACGGCGACATCCTGCGGCTCGATTGCTTGCTCCCCAATCAGTCTGGAGCCGCGACGATTCGCTATTTCCCCCCCCCCCTTTCCTTGCCGGCCCTCTTTACCGCCGTCTTCTAAGAAGACTTGCACTCCCCTCTTTGATCTTTTGGTCAGCGCTCTAACCCCTTGGAATGCCTTCGGTCTCTTTATTCCTTTTCCCTCCCAACCCGCGGCGTCTCGCGCGAATTGTCCGAACCTTACTCCTGACTATCCGTTGATTGATCGTCTTTCTGTCGGTACCCTAAAGTTCGAGGCCCCCTTAGCCGTGAGCCCGACTCTTTTCTCCCGAGTCCACCTAAGTGGTAAGCCTGGGAGCTTCTACTTTTCGTCTTGTCTTCCCTTTTCCCTTGAAGGCTACCCCCCTTTAAAAAACGTCGACCTGCGAAATCCCATTCTTCTCGTTCTTTCCCCCCCAACTCATTTGCGCCGACGGACCTTTTTTTCCAAGTCGGCCCTTTTCCACGCCTCAAGTTGCGCAAGCTTGACTATTTCCTTTCCTAGGTCTTTAGAATGACCACCTCGGTCTTTTTTTCGCCTCTTTTCGCCGACGGACCTGGTATGACTCTGCATACCCGTCTCAATCCAGGCCGCCTGCCTTTCCTTCTTCGCCCCTACCTTCATTTTACGAAAGTCGAATTTCTGAGATGGGAGTTTCAATGGAGATCTTTTCGTGTCCCCCCTCTCCGCCTTTTCGCTGTGCTTCTCGAATATGACGGATTGTGCTTTTGCGGATTGCTTAGGCACCGCTTTTCCTTTTTTTAATTACTACGTTCCTCTCTCCTTTTCGGAAACAGTGCGCTCCCCGGGAGGGTGCCATTCCCGCGGAAGGACTGGTGTCAAGCCCCAGCTTTGGTTTAACACCACTGATCTTTTTTCGAGCTTCCCCCTGCTAGAGCCTGCTTGGGACTTCCTCCCCTGTTTACACTCTTCCTGCAACTTTCTAGGGAACCCTGTCTCCTTTCCTTTTTCTCATACAGTAGTTGCTCCGCCTGAACCTAACTGAATTTATTTTTTTGCGTCCGGCCCTTGAATACCGGGCCGCCGCTGCCTTCCCCTCCTATACCTCTTCGGGTACTTTCGATGCTCTGGCTTTCCGTGAATATTCCATTTCTCCTTTAGATGTTTGTGTGCACCCCTTCGCGTTGTCTGAGGGAAACCGTCCCCACCACGGGTTATTCGATTTCTTTATCAGCTCTGCTCGATTCCCCCCATTTTCATCATCTTTCCTTTCACTTGTATTTACACACGGTATGAAGCTGTCGCTCCCCCCCTCTCTTCGAGCCCCTAATACGGATCATGCCACGTGCGTTGCTCACCGTTTCCTTCCCGTCACAGCCGTCCCCTGGCTTTTATTCGTACCCGGAATAGCGAGGTTTAACCCGTTCGCTGTTCTTCTTCCGGGTTTCGCTAGGCGGTTGTTCCAGTCGAGCGGCCTTTTTTTGTTTTTGACGGGGACCCGACAATACTCGCCGGACACTCCTTTGATGAGTCATGGGAATCCCTCCTTTTTTTTGGGGCTGCTACATCTCTCTTTTTCCTCCTCCTACGTGGTTTTTATCTATCTCACCACAACCAAGATGCGTGATTCCGCTGCTCTCTGGTCCGCTGCGCCCATCCCCCCAAACTCAGCTCGACTGGCCCTCAGCCCCCTCGCTTTTCCCGCCTGTTTTTTCACGACAGATCCGCATTCTCAAACTCGGAATTTCCCGGTACGAGCAGCACAGCCAGGGCCGATTGTTCACCTCATCCCCCCCCCTAAGCCCCCCTCTTGCACTTCGCCGGATTCTACTAGACATTAGTTTTCCTCTTCAACCTGTTTCCTTTTTCTTCTCGTTTCCCACCACTGCCCTCCCTCCTAGAGCTCGTTCCTGGTCCGGCTACGACCGTGGGGAGGGAAATTTTAGCTCCCATCCGTGTGGGTCTGATAATGCCCAAAAAAAAGTTTATGACTAATATGCACACTGATCAAGCATTGATCATTACAAATGACGATTCTCTTCTTTGCTTCCGCAGCCCTTTATGCCGGGTTAAGACTTAGGGATAATCGTCCTCACGATTCGGTACCCCCCCCCCCCCCTTGGCATGAATACTGAAGTGCCTTCATCGGCGGAACCTCCGCCGGCTTCTCCAGGTCAGGGGCGTTGATTAACTCCAGCATTCCGGCTCGTAAGCCTTGCTGACTTTATCGGAACTCCTTCTTTTTTTTACCCCCAGCTGCTGACGATGAAAAGGGTATTCATTTTTCTTGTCGGAGGCCGTCGGCATCACCCCTGACTAGAAACTGTTCCTCGCCCGCGGTTTGGCCCGTGCCGCTGTCCCCCCCTAATTCCTGCCACGCCGACACACCCGTCGGTCACTCTTCGTCGCGATCTCGCTTCTTTTTTTTTTGGGTTAACAGCGCAGCCTCTCCCTTTCCTACCTCGCCCATTTCCCGGCTTGACTTCATGCCTTTTTCCGGAGTTCACCGGCCCCCCACGTGCCTCGTCCTGGTCTTTGCGAGCTAATCACTTCGTGACCATTTCCTTCTTCTCCCTGATGCGAGATCCCACTCCTCTCCTTCAGTTTTTTTCAGGTCGACTATCTCTCCGTTCAAATCTGCGCACCTTCTGATTTCCCCTTTTTGGCCCCATCTTTTTCGCATGCGCGAAAGACTCCCCCTAGCTGGAGTGTGTCAGACAGTTCCCTTTTTCTTTGCTAAATCTTCTTGCCTTTTCACGGACTACCGTTTTTGGTCCTGGCGCCAGGCTTAGGGGAATTCGTTTTTCTTGGCGGTCTTTTTTCTGTCCCCCCCCCTCTGACCTTTACCTCCCGCCCTTGTTCCCCGACCTTGATTTGGGCTAACCTTTAGTCGGACGACTCTACTTCCGTGGATTCCGCCATCTTTTTTTTCGGTCTCTCTCGCGCGAAGGCGCCCCGACGCTTTTTTTTCTCCGATTCCCCAAGGCTTGGTTGATAGCTCTGGTGACTTCGGCTCGTGCTTCTCTTCCCGGTGTTATCTTCGGCCGCGTTGCGTCGACCGGTGATTCTTTTGAGTAGTTCTGATCTTCCTGTTCTTTCCAGGTCCTGTTTCGATTTCTTTCCGGATCACGTTTACAACATAGCGCCCTCCTCTGACCTCCGGCTTTAAATGAAATAGGAGTTTTCTTATACGATCCCCCGTTTCCCCCCCCTGGGTTTTGTGGCACACCGCACTCGAATCCTGCTCGGGGTCCTCCCTCTTTTTTCTCTCCGATGGACGCCAAGAAGGTGCTTGTCTGGTCCAACGCAACCAAACCGTTTGGATAGGAGACGCTGTAATTGACGGGCGCCCTCCTTAATGTGTCCAGGAACAACTTCAGTTAGGATCGGA
>Ga0179593_1240313_pt1 | contig 11329 bp, 10 predicted proteins | sample CZODoug2_1_08_16_FD_185931 | JGI IMG/M metagenome (GOLD analysis project Ga0179593, IMG submission 185931) | Vadose zone soil fungal communities from Angelo Coast Range Reserve, California, USA - CZODoug2_1_08_16fungal (PacBio error correction) | ecosystem: Environmental > Terrestrial > Soil >... | reverse complement strand
CTACAGGACTGTCACGGGGCTCGTCTGCTCTATTCCCTTTCTATCCTTTTCCGCCACCTCTCCCACATAGAGACTTTTTTCGTATGGCTGCTCTCGGTTTCCTTTTTTCTTCTTTTGAGCGCTTTCCCTTGTTTTTGACCGATAATTGATGCCGCTTCCTCCTTCCCCCCCCCCGGATAAATAAGTAGAGCTATCCTAGTACTTTTTTTCTTTTTTTCCTCAGAGATACGTCTCTGTTCGTTTCTCTTTCTTGTGAGTGTCTCCCCTGCTAATGCATTTAGTTCCACTGTTCTAATTTCGCTCTCTTCGTCAGCAAGACATTACACCAAGTAATCCCAGGCGCCCAGTCCTTTCGCGCCATCCGAAGTATCTGATTTCTCGGCTCCTCCTTTTTTCTATCCTTATGTTTGAGCTGATCATTCTTGCTTAGATGTATTCTTAGCCTGATTTTTCTTTCCTTCCGCTCTAACCAGAATGACAGAGTGGAGCTAAGACCAGAGCCAGGCTCACCAGCGCCACCTATCTGTTCCACATCTTCCCTCACGAGTTCCTTGAGCTACCTTTAGCGCCACTATTTCTCCTCGTCTCTTGCAAAGTACCCTTCGGGATCCCCTAGAGCCAAACATTTCTTTTACTTCCCTCCCCCCTTTTTCCTCGTTCTTGAGTTTTGGTGTTTTTGCAGACCCGTGCCGGAAATGTGACAAACCCTGATTCTTGCGTGTGTGGGCGCGAGGCCCACAAGTGTTTTTTTTCGCTACGCAGTGTTTCAACCTTATCGTTAAATGGGAGACTCCGGATCGCTAGTTTCCCGTTTTTCTTTTGCTCAATTATTAAGGAAGACTAGTTTTCGAAACGATGACGGTTTTTTAGGGGGTGCAAGTGCTGGTTTTTATCCTCCCCTTTCTTCTCACTCTCACATTCTTCTTCACTTCGGATTTTTCCCTTTTGCCCCTTTTCTTGCTCTCATCAATCTTGAAACATTATTCCTCTCTTTGACGTGCTAGGAGCTTGTTGCACCGATTCTTCTCCTTCTCAAGCATTTTTCTGCTCCAGCTTCTTTTTTCTTTTCTCACTTAGAACGGGGAAGGCTTGCTTCGAGTTTCCCGGCCTTGAATGGTTTAGACGCTCTCGCCGTTCGCCTTTTTTTTATCTCTTTCACCACTGGCTTCTCGTTTCGACAGATCCTGCTTTTTAGACCCGCCCCTCCATTTAGCCGAGCATCTCGTCGCTAATAAGTAGGTGCACTGGGCAATGTTCCCTTTCTTCCTCGAAGAAGTTTTTACACAACTTTTCTTATTTTCAGATCTCTTATACAGGCCAGCAGTATAAACTCTATTCTTTCTTCCATGACTTCCGAAAGCCTTTTCGTGGTTGTTCATCTCTTCATGTGACGTTTGCTGTAATCAGCGGCAAAAAGGGCAAGCAATCACAGCTCGGGAGGTCATAGGGTATATCGGAAAATTTGTGACAGCGTTACCCCACACCCTTCGGGATGTTCCTCCTTCCCCTTCTTTTTTCCGGCATGGGGTTCCCTGGGATTTCTTCTGGAAGATTAGCCATATAAGAAGCTGGCTAGATGCGTGCATAAAGCTTGTGGATGCTCAACTACGATGCACAAGTCTTTTAGGCTGGCGCCGGGGATGAGCTGAAGTAGGCCTGATATGTTGGCTTTTCTGAATGGAGCGGCATTTCCGAGCTCTGTTTCTCCAGACTTCTCACGATCCTTACCACTAGTCTTTCCTTTTTGTATGTCTCCTAGATCCTATTCTCGCTCTTGCTCCATATAGGTCAATTTTTCACCGGTTTGGCCGTTTCAGCTGCTCACCCGGAGTGATTTCCCGTTGGTCGACCCCCAACGCAACTGATCATCGTTTCACGGTTCCTAATTTTTTTATGCGAGTATGTTCAATTTTGAGAGAAGTGGACTGTGCAGCCGGTGTCTCCATTTAGCGTCTCAGCCTTTTTAGCTCTTTCAAGCTCCTCCCCCGACTTTTTTTTTGTCAGAGTCGATCTTTGTTTTTCCATTCCTATCCCTACCTGCTGGTCTGCTATTCGAGCTTGCGAATCTTCCTTAGAATTAGTTTTCTGCCCCCTCACTCTTTTCCTGTCCCGTGATTGCATTCCTGCATAAAACCATTTCAAACCCTTTTACTTTGAGCTCCTCATAAATTTCTCTCTCTTACACACCTGTCCTAGACTTTTCTTTTTGTCCCGATGCTTTCTTGAGTATCCTTAAACAGCGGCTGTTACTGTGCTGAAACCTCATTTCCAACCCTTCTATTCATATTCTGGATAAAGATATTTATTTTTCCTCCCCTTTGACAGTGTACCGCGCAGGTATTCCCCCCCACGGTCCTTCAACATCTCCTTAGTTTCAAATAAGTTTTTTGGCCCGAAAAATGCGAGTTCCCCCCCTTTACCTGGACCCGAGTTTGAAATTAATTCTACCCTTCCCTCTTTCACTCCTCTCGCCACGCCCCTCCCCCCAACCATGTCTGTGCTTCACTTCATGGCCCGAAATAAGGATCGTTATTCTCTTGCTGGCCTGATACTCTTTCCCCCTAGATTTGCCCCCCCCTCCTTCTTCTGTACTTGAGACACCTTTGAGTCCATTTCCCTTTGCATCACGAGATTCGAGATCGTCTCTCGCTAAACTATCGATCTAGTGTTCCCTCCGGCCGAAGTCTCTCGAGAAAGTACGCCTTTTTTACAATACTAGTTTTCATCCCCCCCCCCCCCCCCCCCCCCCCCCCCCCCCCTTGCGCCCGGACGTGATTTCTCTCTCTCGTAGTTCATTCACTGCAGAACGAAATAAGGATTTTCTGAGTGAGAGACAAGTTATTGCCGAGCGCTGCTTTATTGTCCCTTTTCTTTCATTTCCCAACTCGCCGATACGGTCCGCGATTCCGGTCTGGTGAGATCGGGCTCCCCTCATCCTTCCGGTCACTATCGAACATTTTGGTTTCAGCGATGTTCGGTTCGATTTTAGGCTCTTTTCTACCCTCATTCCCCTTACAACCTTCCCCCCAGAGTTTAGAACACCGAGGCCATTCTTCCAACTTCTCCCCCCCATTCCAAAACACTCCCCTCTATGCGATTCCGGCCAAGAAGGTATGTCGGTTTTCCCTCGATCTTTACTCCAATCTTTTCACTCTCTTTCTGCCTCCACGTCTCATCAGGTTTGTCTTGCTTTGACCAAGCTTGTGTCCCCCAACCCTTTGCTCCCTTCACGCCAGCGCCTAAAATTTGAACCAATGTTTTAGCCGATAGGCTCACACAAGTGTCTTGCCGAGTGTGTTATCGCTGCACTCTGGTCCCCCCGCGTCGGCGTTCGTGAGATTGGCCCCCTTTTTTCGAGTTCTCTGGCTGACCTTCCTTTGGACAGCTGATGGTCTTGCACGAGGCAGTCTGTTCTCCTAGAAAAGAAACATACTGGAAGACTGCTTAAAGACCCCTGATACGCTTGATCTCCCCCCCACACTCCAGCACTTCCTTGATGCTTAGTCGCTCTCTCCGTAACTCCAGCGCTAGAAATTTCACCTTATGTCTCCTCCCTTGGGGCACTTCGAGACGTGTTGAAGATTTCTTAACTTTTCCTAACTATCCCCTTGAAGTTTTGATGGACCCCTCCCCTCGTAAAGCGGCAATGTAACCCCCTCAGCTGCACTTTCCCTCCCTGACCCCTATCTTTTTTAGCCCCAGTAACGATATTTTTCTAGACTTTACGTCTCCTCCGAGATAGTTGCCCAGCTAGTCGTGGACTAGTTCTAGTCATCTTCTGGCCGTGTCACTTCGCCCCCCCTCTCGAAAAAAGGCCCCCTTTCGGCAAACAGGTAATACGAAACCATTCTTCACCTATTCCAGAATCGACCCTTCTAATTCCCCTCTCTGAACGTTGGAAGATCCTGAATCTCCTTTTAACCCCTTCCTCCTTTTTTTTGTTGTCTTTCTATTTGTACTTGACGCCCCGTGCTCGTAGATTCGTAGAAATCCCCTATCTGCGATCGATAATGTTAACTTTGTCTAGACCGACTTCCCTTTTTCTCTATGATTTTTCTGCGACTTCCGGTTCTATTACCGGCGATCCTCGCCCCTACGATCTACTTCACGCACCCGGCACATCATTCGAGTATTCCGCATATCTTCTGGTCTAAAAGAGATTTTTTCGGAATTTTTTTTTATCGGTCCTAATTTCTTTTTTCTCCCTGAGAATGCCAGTTTTAATTTCGTTAAATTTATAGTAATTGGCCGCCGTCGGCCCGCGGTTTCCCCTTCACATTTAAATAGTTTCCTTGTTTTTCGTGCGTATATCGTTCTGCGAGTTCGCCATATCCTGTCTTGCTTGTTTGTGGAGATTAATCTTCTTCCCCCTTGATCGCCCCCTCTTCTGTCTTCCTTATGGTCTGTATTACAGACTAAGCGTTTGTCATTCCCTCCATCCTCACAGCTTACACTCCTTTGTAATTTTGACGAGGGACCTGGGGTGAGCGACCCATAGGATTTTTCAGCGTGATCCTCGTCTCCTTCGGGAGCACCGTTTTCCCCCATCAACAATGTGAAAGTACGCTTTCCTCCCTTTTCGTGGGTTTTCCCTTCCTGTTCCTGCAAGTTGCCAACCCGATTGCTTGACTGGTCAGCTTTGATCGTTTCCACGGTCTTCGTCGCCGAAGCAGGGTCACATCCCCGACCGGCTGCCTCCTTGATAGAATCGTTCTGGTTGGATTTTACATTTCAGGACTTTCTCTTTTTTTTTTCCCTAAACTTTGTTTTCCCGTTTTTTCCATTTTTCAACTCATCCGCCTTCCCTGACCACTCGCCGAAAGGAGACTTGTCGGTTCCTCGAAGTTGCATGCCGACCTGAGATCCCTTTAACCATTGTACCTCTTACCGATTCGGCTATCTGGCATCCCCTATACTCACGGCATCAATCAGGATTCGTACTCGAGACATGGTGATCTCACTCTCGTCCCGGAGTCTTTTTCTGCCTTGAACATTTCTCTTTCCTACTCATCGGAGAGCTCTCAGATTTTCCCTCCCACTCTTTGCTTCTAGTTTCGAGACCTGTCAATCTGTCTTGGTTATCCACCCTATTCGATTTCTATCTTGTGATCTCCGTCTCGTCATTCCCTCTTCTCCCCCGGGTACGTTCGCCTTATGGATCTTTTTAGAAGTCCTTAAACCTCCCCGCCTTTACTATAGATTATCCTGTCCCCCGAAGTTATACAGCGTCTTGAGTTCGGGATCATGAAGAACCTACGTAGTCTGGTGTTTGCTCGGCCTCTTAGTCCAATTCCCCTTTCATGTATAACCTGACCGCTGTTTTATTTCGCAATTTCTTCACAAAACTGACTTTTCCCCGAATAGATGTTTGAAGGCCGTGGTGGTGTTATGGCCCCTTTTTTTTTGATCTTGCCTTGTCAGGTTTTGAACCTAGTCCTCGCTTGACGCAGTAGCTTCAGCGCCGATTGGGACTGGTTTATGTGCCTCAAGTTGGTTAAACATTTCGTTAATTTCTCCTCTCCAAGACGTCACATCCTTGGATCCCCGTTTGTAGATCTGAGATTCGATTTTAGGACGATCTTTCTCACTTGCAAATGTTTTACCGTTGCTGAAGCCGTTTTCTCTCCCTTCCCCCCTTAACGACTTTCGTGGGGGCGAACCCAACAGAATTTTTATCACGGGCGCTATAGCGCCTCGCAGGGTCTTGCTCGAGTCGGTCCCCGTGTCCCTCCCTCTTCCTCTACTCTTTTTTTGGTTTTTTGAGATGATAACCCGGTGACCTTTTCACGCAGAGGACTGTGGATGCTCTCATTCTTCCCCGTGCTAAGATGAGAAATTTTGTTAGACCACAAAGTGTTCCGTCAACCCTTTGGAGGGTTTCCTCCCCTTTTCCCGTGCCGATTATTCTCTAGTGCCAGCTTCTTCAGTCAACATGGCAGAGCCTGCCTTTTTATCGGCCCTCGTGATCCCCCTGAAACAGCTATCCGGAACCTCTCCCATTCCCAATCCCTTCTCTTCCGATTCGCTCTGCAAGAGGTGAAGTTTTTTCCTGCACGGCTGACGGTCCTCTCCAGGATGGTATTCCCCCCCCAACACTTCCTTTTTAACCCGACGTCATTGCCCATTCGTTTTCCACCTGCATCGCCACCTCTGATGGCCCCTTTCCAGCTGCAAATTTTTTTCCTCAGACTTTTCCCCCTTTTCCAGCCGTTCCTAACCCGAAAAGTTTTCTCAGTCATGCCCCCGACCTCAGGTAGTTTATCCTGTGGCCTGAACCCTCTCCCTTTCTCCCAGTGCTTCGTTCACTATCTCCTCCATTATCAATAACTTCTGACTTGCCCTGGTGTCTGAAGCACGATTTTATGCGACGCGTTCCCTTACGCTCCCCCATCGAGCTCGTGTTTCTACAAGAAGTTTTTGGCTCCAGTTCGAGCCGCGTAGAGCCCTTGGTAAAGATATTCCCCCCCCTTCCCTTGCTGCCTTCGTTGTTCCGGTCCTCCAGGTCGTGTTCCTCCAGAAGAAATCCAATTCTGTGCTCTGCACACCCCCTGCTTTTGAATGCTTTCTGCCGTCGTGTTTTGTATTGAACCCTCCGTGAGCCGGTCCGCCGATCTTGAATGTCAGAGCAGGTATTTATTAGAGAGCCGGTCCCCTTTACCTACGACTCTACCTTCAGCTTGTCTGCTGCGATCGTTCTTTTCCCCCTCATTGAAATTTTTGGACAAACCAGTCAGCGGACCCCCCCGAGTCTGCGAACTGCGCCCCAGAACAAACCCAATGAAACTTGTGATCCGATTGAGCCCTTTAGGAGCTGTTTGTCATTGCGCTTTTGCATTCACGATTTGTCCCGTTAGAACCCACGTTCTCCAAGGGTTTGGATTGCGGCACGTTCGGTAAACCAAAACCACCTTCTCGGTCCACGCCCCTTCCGTAAACTGAACTTTTCGGACTTAGTTGATCCTTTTCCCTTGTGCCTCGTCTCGCGTCACCTCTTCTCTCTCGACCCACATGCACACAGGAGTGTTGGAGTTCTATCGGGACAGAGGCGTTTCTCCTTTTTTTCCCCTTTTGTATTCTGTAGAGCACTTCGCCGTTTTTTGATAGCGCGACCCTACCAAATTCCTGACCGACTTTCTCTCCCCCTCTTCTTGCTCTCTCCCCAAACCCTAAGAAGCTTCTCTTGTTCGGCGTCTCGGACCTCTTTTGATTTCCTTTTTCTAGCCTTCCTGGACTTGCTTTTCACCGATGCTGGTCCCCCCTTCCTCAGATTTCCTTGACGCCCCCTTTTCGACTTACCCCTTTCATCTCAGTTTGTTTCCCACCCTAACTTTCCGCTTAAGGAAGCTGCCCCGGTTCCTACGATCCTGTGTCGAAAAAGGACGATGATCGACCGACTCTTATGCTCTTCTTTTTCTTTTTCATCTCTCTTCTTTTTTCTCTCTTCTTCCTGACCTATTACAGTTAAATTCTCTCAACAATCAGAAGCGACAACGGCAAACTTGCCCGTTCCTCGTCCTTCTGCCATGCCGGAACACCTTCCTCGCATTCGTGACAGATCGGTCTCTCCGTTGTTACGATCTCCTCCTCTCTTTTCTCCTTACTCCTTTTTTTTTTTGCGGATTATTACAGTTTGAGTCCAGAGTTTCTTGATCGAGACCTCAGAGAGGGTCCGTCGATGTAATGGTTTTCTTTCCTTCCTGGTTCTCCTGACTCGTTTCCCTTTTCTCTGAATTTTGATGCTAAGTCTTTTTTTAAGTCTATCCGCGACACTCCTGCTCCTCTCTGCTTTATGCATCCACCCATTTAGTCTATCGCATTCATCGTCCTGGTCTTCAAAGAGCTTAGTATCCTGCCGGATTCGGTTTCCAGTTTTATTTTGGAGAGGAAGCCCGGAGACTCCAGTCGTTTAACCCCAACCCCCCTTTTTTTTTCTTCATTTTCGCGCCTTCTTCCCGAGTTTTTTTTCAGGTTGAACCTTTCGAGCGCTGAGTATCGAGGTTCGAGAGAGCAGCATATCCCAGGTCAGCTGCCTTATGTTGGGAGCTTCTTTTCATTTTGCATAGCGGTTGATCGCCGTTTTCCGATTGTCTAGTCTGTCTCTCTCACCTCCTCCTAGTGGCGCTTTCATCCGCTCAAAAGAAACAGCGCACGCCTCTGTTCCCATAGCAATCTCTACGCTTTTACAGTTCTCTTCCCCCTCTCTCGTCCGCGTCCTTTCCCACCTTTGCATTCTTCCCCAATGTGCATTTCCTTCTCCCTTCGTTAGAGAATATGTCTTGGGGGTTCCCCGGGCCGGCAGACCACCAATGACCTTTTGTCTCCTTTTGGCCTGAGCGGTCAACGGGGCTGTCCTACGAATTTGAAACTATCGACGGCTTTCCGATACCTCTGTTTGGCTCTTGTGCGCAAAGTTATTAGGACGCCTCGTTTTTTCCCCAAAACCGGTGTCGTTTTGTCCTGTCGGTGAGCCCCTCGCTATTGAACAGAGGCACCCCATCTTACTCTTACGGAGGTTCTTTCCTCGTGAAGGAATCCTTGATCATAACCCCCCCCTGCTTGAACAGTTCGGACCAGAGACCTTCCCTTTTCGTTTCCTCCCTTCTCCGCCCAAGGTACTCTAATGGCCTGAGCTTTTCACTTGGTTCTTATAATTTCTCTGATTTCTGCTGATTGATGACCTTTTTTTATTTCTGACGCCCCCCCTCTGCGCCATGGCTTGCTGATCCTCTTTTTCCCCCCTCTTCTTAGCGGTTTTGAATTCTGTTTAGAACCACGATCTCGATTTCTTTTTCCTTCGATATATTTTCAGAATTCTTTTCCCCAGGGACAGTTCTCCTTGGATCATTTTAGTCTGTGACCCCGCTCACTGTTCCCTCCTCCTTTACCTGGCCCTGCATTCTCAGTTCTTCCTCTGTCGGGCCATGTCCTGAATCCCGTACGTTTTCGGGGGGATGGCGGTGCTATTTCATTCTGAGTAATCCTCCCCCCCCTCTTTTCATCTCACGCTGTCCCCCGTCGAGGTTCGACAATTGTCCAGTCCAAAAAAGGAATTTCAAGAAGTCGCTGTTGAATTGCCCCCTTTTGTTAGTTCCCTTTTCTGTCGCGTCCTCTCCTTTGTTTTTGCCCACCATACCTTTTCTCGCTTGCCGCCGCCTTCCTCTCCTGATTTTTACCTGTATAGGTGCCGCCTGGAACAGATCTGCTGTTTCCGACCCCCCCTCCACCCTTTTCGATCCTTTTTATGATCGTCTTTCCGCTTCTGGCTCTTCATAGCGGCAAAATGTCACGGTGCTTCTCTGCGCCGTGTCCCACGTTGGCACTCTTTTGGGTTTTGCGAAACACCCAATTCTTGTCGCACGGGCGCTCATACTCTGATTTCCGAGGTTCCTGCTTCTTTACGAGGTCACGATTTTTCCCTCTTCTTTTCTCCCCCCCCTTGTTTTTTGTTCGAGATCCCTCTTTGAACCTTCCAAGAATGAATTCACCTGGAGGCCTGAGCTCTTTTTTCGCTTTCGACCAGATTCTCCTTTTTTTTGTTCAGACACCTCCCCTTTTCCCGGCCGTTTGAATGAAGTAGTTCTTCTCCAAGGGCCCCCCATTTTCCGATATTCTTGCGCCGCGCATCTAATCTCTCCTAGCAACCCAGGCGAGCCGAATTGTGGTCTTCCGATAGTTGAGATTCCGCCCAGCGCAATGTCATTGCGGCATGACCCTCCCAATCGTCTTTCATACTTCCTTGGACAGCGAAAGTTCCTCTTTTACTGCCACTGGTCCGTTTTCCCGCGCAGGTTTCTTCACACCCCCACAATTTTTTCCCTCTCCGTCCGACCATTCTCCCCTTTTGTGCAATCCAAAATGACGAACCTCGGACCTGTTTTTCCTCTGGCCACTTTTCAATCGATTCTTACATCAGTTATTGATTGCCATAGAGATCTTACCAAGCCCTCGTGACCCGGATGATCAAAATGTGCCCCTGACCTCAGTCCGTTTATTTTATTTTTTTACGGGAAGGTATTAAAATCTCTGTACCCCCTTTTCTGGTTCCACTACTCTCTCAGGAACATAACTGGTCGGACCTTGCCATTTTCCTAAGATGATAGCGTTTAGCCCTAGATGACCACTTTTCTTTTTCTTGTTTTCTCCCATCGTCGAACTAGGGACGTCAACCGGCGACAGCCCCGATTTTCATCATCCGTGGCCCCCCACCGCACGGCGCTCGTGCGTTTTCCAGACGTCTTTTTCATCAAGCCTCCCCCCCCCTCCTTGATTATAGCCCCCCATGGCTGAGATCGTCGCCGATTGTCCTTTGGATGGGATTGCTTACAACTCTCCTTCGGTCCGCGTCGTCCGTTTTGTCAATATTGATATTCAGCATGCAGGCCACATCTCTTCCCCTCCCGGACCCGTCCTCGTCCCTTCAGGGTTCGCTGCTTGGGTCTTCCCCGCCTGAATCCCGACAACCCTTCCCCCAGCCCCTTTTCGAAAAAACGAGGATACTTTTTAAAATTGAGCCCAATAAAACCCCAACACCTTCTTTTGCGCTCCGGTAGATCCTATTCCTCGATAGAGACAGCCGTTTTGACCGCTTTTTCCTCAGCAAGTTTTCAGGACCATTTTTTTTGACATATCCTTGGGTTTTATTGTTTTTCCCCCGTTCGGTCCCCCCCAACTCAAGAAGTGGCACCCCACGCCGTTAACCTGAAGTTTTCGTTTACCAAGGTCCATCGTGCTTTGTCCTATTTTTTGGAACTCGTCCCTGATGTCCTCCCCCGTCCACGCCTTCCTTATTAGTCTTTTTGGTTCAATCTTTTTCGCTTTTTTCGGCCCTTGCGTCTTTGAGCTCCCCTGCGTCTTCGTCTTTTAGCGACTCCCCCCTTACCCCATCCTGTTACTCCCTCTTCCTTTAGGCCCGCGATGTCTGATAAGTAAACCTACTTAATAACGTTGAGATTTAGGCTTCACCCTACAGCGCTCCTCTCTTGTCCCCGTTTTTGGAAGCATTGTTCTCGCGAACCACTTTTACGATTTTTAACTTTTTTAAGAATGTAACCCCCTTTTTATTCTGTGATCTCACTCCGACCTCCTTAAGTACATCCTCCGCCATTTCCGCTGACGATCAGCGGTTGTAGTACAGGACGATGATGAGAGCGAGAGTATTTGATGCCTAGACTCAGCTGATGGTCGTTATGCTGATCGACTTTACTCCGTTCCCCCTTTTCCTTGCAACCCCCACCTCAGTTTTCTACAAGGCAACGGCGTTCTGACCAGGACTGCAATCAGAAAAAGTTCCTTCATCGAATGTGTCCTCCTCCCTATCTCTGGACGCTGA
>Ga0179593_1691953_pt1 | contig 11330 bp, 16 predicted proteins | sample CZODoug2_1_08_16_FD_185931 | JGI IMG/M metagenome (GOLD analysis project Ga0179593, IMG submission 185931) | Vadose zone soil fungal communities from Angelo Coast Range Reserve, California, USA - CZODoug2_1_08_16fungal (PacBio error correction) | ecosystem: Environmental > Terrestrial > Soil >... | reverse complement strand
GGCAATAACACCAGGTTTTTTTCTTCTCCTTTTAGGCAGACAAAAGACTCCGCCCCCATTGTCCAGAGGAAATTCCTTTTCCCCTATCTTTTGGACAGAATTCTGCCCAGGGTCCTTCTTTCCAGATCTCCTGTAAATACATCAATTTTGTTGAACATTCTTTCCCCCCTCTTCCTTCAATCGGACCCTGAACCAGCTCATTTTTCCCTTCTCGAAGAGAAATAAAACTCTTCTCTTTCTTCTTTTTTTTCCGTCGGAAATCGTTCCCAAAAATCTAATTATACCTTGGTTCTTTCCATTTTTGCAAGATCTTGTTTTTCACAGTAGTATTCTAATCTCCCCGTCCGTCCACGGTAGGGAGTCTTTTCCCCCCTTCCCCCCTCCTTTTGGAATTTAATCCCTCCCTTATCTCCATTAGTTATTGGTTACTTTTCCTTCCAACCTGCAATATGAGTTATGTCAAAGACTCACCTTCTTTTCTCTGAAAAATGAGGATAGTTAAACCCCCCCCCCCCCCTGTTTCCTTGTACAGGCCATGGAAGCCCTTTCCCCCCCCCAAGTAATGTTTGTCAGTGAGAAAACCTTCCCCTCCCCCCCCCCCCCCCCATTGATTTGCTCCACCCAGTCATACAGTGCTTATTTGGGGTGAATGGCCACACAAGTCCTTCCCTTTTCAGGAACAATAATCTTTCCCCGCATGGAACACCCTTTCACTCATACCCCACTAGCTAAAATCGAACAACCCCAATTGCAGGTGTCACTGAAATGGAGGTGTTTCTTTTCTCCCCCCCCCCTCCTGTAAGCCGGACGGGTCCTCGTTTCTTTTTGCGTAGGTTCTATAAGCTTTTTTTTCGGAGCAACAGCCACAGACTCCTTTCTTCAGGTAGATTTATTTCTTTCTTTTCCGGTAAGGAATTGATTCCCCAGACTCCTTCCCCCTGTCCACCAAGAAACAATTCTCACATATCCTTGTACTATATCTCCCCTCCCCTTGACGAGGCTCCCCTCTTCCCTAGTCCAGCTTTGTTCCCAACCCCTTACAACATTGAATTTTCCTTTCTCCCCCTACAGCAGGAACTTCTTGTATGATTATCTAATAATACTTTTTCTCTAACTTTGGGAGGGCAAGTTTGGTTGGCCACAACATGGCTGTGTAAACACCTCCTTTTTTTCCCCCCAACAATAGAGGTCCTGCTTTTTTCTACTGGAGTCTCAAGGTCCCCTTTCCCCCAAATGTAGATGACAAGTTCCCCCCTTTTTAAATGCTATTTCTCTTTTCCCACAGTATAAGGTTTGTTCTGTGACACTAACCAATCCCCTTTTTCTTTTTACAGTCTAGGTGGGGCAGGTCGAGAATCTTTCCTTCATGCGGATGGGGGGTGTTCTGGGGGCACTTTGGGACAGGGGGTGGAATTGTGGATCTTTGGATTTGTTAATTGTTGCCTCAAAGGACAAACACCATCTAATTTCAGGTTGGGCCTCCCCCCCCGGAAGGGTGGATGACTTTTATTGTGCACAGGAGGTGATCCCCCCATGAAACAGTGTGATGCTTCCCCCTTGGAAACCTTTTTTTTTGAGAACTGGCGCCTTTGGCTCCCCGAGTAAAAAGTATTGGTACCGTGGGTAAATTCATCCAGACCGCTTCTTCCTCAGGAATATAGTCCATTTCCATCTGGGAACCAAATTTTGCCCACCTTTTTTCTTCTTCATTTGTTCTGACTCTCCCTTTTTGCTATGTTCAGTCTTTTCCCCCCTCCACACATTACTCACGAAAGATGTGGCTTTTTGAAACAGGTTTTGGTCCTTTCCCCCCCATGTAAAGATATGTCACAGTTTCTTTCATCTATCTATTTTTTCCCCCTTTTTGAGATGCACCTGCAAGCTGTGGACGAGCGTGACAGGTGAGTCACAAAACTTCCCCCAAGCATTTTCATCCAAAGCTCCTTCTTGTGACTATTTTTTTCACCCTTACGGAAAATAGGCAACCCCTTTTTGTCGTCGCCCCCTTCCGAAAAAAGGAACTCCCTTCGTGTCCAAATTAGCTCACTTGAAATGGACTCTCCCCCCCCCTCTACTAGGAGTTACCTGTGGGCTGATTTTTCCCAATTTTTACCCTCTCTTTATTAAAGGACACAACTGTGATGAGTACCAGAAACTTCCAGGTTTGGTACCTTCCCCTTCTTGGAAGCAAATAATACATATCTCCCCCCCCCCCCACGCCTTTTTTAGCGTGTTGGACTGACCCCCTTTCTTTTGTTGCATTGAGGCTAAGGAAGTACTCTTCCCAAAGTATTATCTTTTCCCCGTAACCGGTATCCCCTTGCCCCCCCCTCCCTCTTCACTTTACATGACCACAAACCTTCAATGGGTAGTTACACCCCCCTTTTCCCCACCCTTTATACTGTCTTTCACAAACTCTTCTTGATTGTAATCTTTGTTTAGGCTTACACTTTCTTCTCTCCCACCTCATGAACCTGTTGGAAAAAGAAATAGATTTTTATGTTTTTCCCCCTCATGCCAATGGCAAATTTCATCTTCATTAGAGATGATAATCATCTCCCTTCTTCTGCCTGTATCTTCTTCCCGCCAAGAAATCAATGTGTAAGATTTTCCCCTCAAAACCGTGGGATAGGGTTTTCGTCCTTTTTTCCGTAGTATTTTTCCTCCCTTGATGGGTCTGGATCTCCCCTTTCGGTGTCCATAGTCTTTTTCCTTATTGAAGGATTCCGTAAACGGGCCCCCCAATAAACCCTCCCTACCAAAAGCCTTGGTTTGTGGTGGCCTCAGTTTCTTCCCCTGAACATATAGAACCTTTCTTCCCGGACCTGAAGGGTGTCCCCTCTTTTTCCTTTCTACCGACATTCAGTGCCCCCCTGACTTGTCTGTTTGGCATATGTTTTTTTTTTCTCTTCTCTCCCACAAATTTGGGGAGGGGGCCATTGACTTTCGCCTGTAATTTCCAGGGTAGTTCCACTCTTTCTTCCCCCTCCCCCAATCAGGCCTGTTGCACTGGTATTCTTTGTTGCCCCAGGTGTGTAGTTATGGTGGTATGTAACTCCCCAGGAATTGGTGGTCTTTTCCCCCCCCTTCTCTCATTTTTCAGGGACAGTGCACCCCCTTTCCCTTTCCCTCGCGCCTTTTGTATATATTTTTTCCTTTTTTTTCCTAACATAATCGTTGCTTTTCCCAGAGGAAAGAGTACTGGACCCCCCCCTCCCCCCCTTTTTTTCGAGAACCAAGTGAGGATCCCCATTATTTCTTTCCCTTTCCCTCCTTCCCCCTGGGCCTACCGGTGAAAGGAATTAGATACTTCTTTCCCCTCGCTATCAAGCACTTTTAGCTACTGGACCCCCCCTTTGGATACTTAGATTTGGGAATTATCCCCCTTCCCCACGTACCATACCAGAGTTATTGAGAGGCCTTGAGAAAAATAGATGTTCAGGGGCCCCTTCTTTTCCCTTCCTTTTTTTTGTCAACAATTATTCTCGTCCCCCCCTGTTTGCATGTCCCCCCCCTTTTTACTCATTTTGAAATGGCAAGAATTCCCCCCCACGAGAAATATGGGTACCCTTTCCCCCCCCCATCTTTGTCCTCTGGACACTTTTTTGTTTTCTTTTCCCTTCCTTTTGTCTGAATACCCTTCCTTCCTTTTCTTGCCTTACAAAGTGATTCTCTCTTTTCCTTTAGAGAGTACACTTTTAGCTCTTTTCCCCTTTATCATTAGATTTTGGAGATTCCTCCCTCCCCACTGAATAAGTAATATTTCCCCCCCTCCCTTTGAACCCCAGGTGTCCCAATTTATTATCTTTCTTGCCAAAGGGTCACCCCCCTCTTTTTCATCAAGAGATAATTTCCGCCACCATTTTGTTGACCCTTCTACTTTAAATTATGCAATAGTGTGTCCCCTGAAACCTCCAGATTTAGAGTATCATAATCCCCCCTCCTTCTGGAATGATCTTTTGTCGTCCTATTCCTTCCCCAATCATAATATCACATGTGTCTTTCCCTTTCCCCATATATTTGTTTACGTAGATTCTAATCTGTCCCTTTTTTGGATGGAGTATTCTTTTGTCTGCTTGATACTCTCTCCTTTCCTCCCTTTGGTATCATCCAGTATACTTTTTTTTTCTTGCGGTAAAAGCAAATATGCTGTTATGTCCCCTTTTTTCCTAACACTATAATAACTCCCTTCCCAAAATTGAAATTAACACGTTGACTTTCCAATGCATGCGAAGCACTTTCCCCCCCCCCCCCCCTTATCCAGTGTACACACATTTACATACCACAATACCCCAACATGGATTGGTCCTTACTTTTCCCCCCCCCCAGTGACACCCAATTCCTTTGCCATGGCCCCCCATAAACAATTCCCTTTCCCCCCCAATCTCGGTGAACAAAAGCAATGGCCCCTTTTTTTGAATGAATAAAAGCTACTCTTTTTTTTTCTTTTTTTTTTTTTTTTTTTTTTTTTTTTCTCCCCAAAAATATGCAACACCTTTCTTCCTTTTTTTGCATTGTGTCACTGAAATTTTTTCTTCCCCCCCGTCATTTGTATCGTGATACCAGTTTTTCTTTTCTGTGGACTTGTTGACTCCCCTCTCCCCCCCCAGCCACCCGCTTCTTTTGGGTAGGTTAGCGTCTCCCCGTCCCTTAAGGACTCCTTTACAGGATGACTTCTTCTCCCCCCCTCAAAAACAAGTCTTTATCCGGCCAATGATACCTTTCCCTCTCATCCCCCAACTTGAAGAAGATAAAGATTTAAAAATAGCCCCCCAGCTTTTTCTTTCCCCCCCCATTTTTTTTTTCCAGAAGTGACCATCTTCCAACATTCTTTTCCTTCGTGTAATTCTCTTCCTCTCATATTGAGGCTCCTGAGTCGGCCATCTTTCTGTCCTTTTTCTTTTGCATGGCAATTGCTTTTTCCACCACATAAATCCCCTTCATTTTGTTCTATGGGATATACGCGGTCGTTTTCCGCCTAAACTTTCCCCCCCAATTGTAGATGACAAGCTTCATCCCAACTGTTCCTCTTTTCGAACAGGATAAGGTTTGGCCCAAGAACCAACTCCCCCTTTTCTTTTCCTTTCCTCTGAGGTGTTTCCCTTCGAAATCTCCCTCTTAACAGGAGGCTGATGTTTTTAAGGGATGATACCTTTTTTTTGGAATGGAGAGCCGCCCTTTGATTTTTAATGAGTGTCCTTTTTCCCCCCCCTTTTAAAGGACAAAACACAGAGTATTCGGCCATCCCCTCAGTAACTCCCCCTTTTTTTTTTGGTGGATGATAGATTTCTTCTTTTCCAGGAGGTATCAACAATGACCCCCTTTGATGAGTTACCAACTCCCGTGTTTTGGACTCAGCAACCTGTTCTGTCTTTGTATTGCCCCCCTTCCCCCATGGACCAATTGGGAAATCAATCCTCCCATTCTAAGTTATGGCACCCCCTTCCATTTAAAGTGAGCTAATATTTTCTCATTGAACCACTTTGACAATTATTTTCCCTACGTTTTCGGCATTTTGAATATGTTTCTCCTTAATAGTAACAACAATTTCCCCCTTCCCCCCCCCCCTCTTCTGGACCTTTCTTTTGTGAAAATGTTTTTTTCCCCCAGCAAGCTTGTCACAGCTCCCTTTTCAGACAGAACTCCTTGCCGTTGTTGTTGTGATATCTCTTCTTGTCCACGCTTTTACCGAGCGGGACCTTTTTTTCCCCCCCAACCCCAGGAATGGACAGTCCATCCACCTTTCCAAGTGGTCCTCTTCGTTTTTGAACAATCCTTCCCCCCCTTACGGGTTTCGAACCCTGAGTCTCTGACAAACTCAGAATTTGTCAAACTTCTAGTTATCAAATATGAGCCACTTTTTCCCTATTTAAAATAAATTAGCAGTTACCCCTTATCTTTATGTCTTCCTTTCCCCCCTTTTTTAATCGGGTTTCTTGACAACAAGCCTCCTTCGACAGTTGCTCTTCCCCACCCCCCACTTTTTCCAGGTTGTTACCTTCTCCTTGTTGGAATTCTCAAAATCCTCCCTCCCCCCCCCCTGGCCTCTGTTTTCTTTTATTCTATTTTTGCTGAACCACCTTACTTTTTGATGTTTGCGAAGGAAATTACCCAAAACTCTCTTAGTATTCTCTCACACCCCCTTTTCCCCATTATCATCCATCCTCCCCCCCCTCAGCCATTACTTTCCCCCTTTCCTTCCCCCTAATCCGATATACAACGGGATTGGTTAGTTTCTTCACAAAAATTACCTTTTTGCGAACAACTCCCTTTCATGAAAACTTTTTCCAAGTAATCTACATTTTTCCTTGAGACTCGATTCCCTCTTCCCCCGATTGTTGGAACCCTTTCCTTATGTTTTTAAAAAGCCCTTCCATTCCCCCTCCTCACTCGTGCAGACCATGATAATATCTTTTTCTGCTTCATATAGTTTCCCTTGCCAAGAAATTCTGTTTTCTTTCCCCCCCTTCCCTTTACATTTTTGGGAATCACCCGCTTTTCCCTCCGGAGCTTCGTTCATGAGTATTGGATAGATATCTGCGGCAGCTTTCTCCCTTCCTGTTTCTGGTGTTCCCTATCATTCCTTAGTATAAATCATTCCTTAACGGTCACCGGAATAAACCCCTCCCCCAAGGACTTCTGGATTTTTTTTTTTTCCTTCCCTTAAAAAATTATAGAACTCCCCTCGGGACCATGAAGGCTGCCTCTTTTTTCTTCCTTTCTCCATTTTCAGTGACACATCACACTTTTTCTGTTTTTTTGGAATATTTTGTCGAGTCCCCTTCCAACCCTTTGTGGGAGGGTCCCTGCTTTGAATGGCAGATTATTTGTTTCTTTTTTCCCCCGTCCCCGTGTGTTAGGAATTTTCCCCCCCCCTTCAATTGGTGTTTCACTGTTTCTCCTCTAACATGTTTCAAGGCTGATTTTTTTCTTCTTGTAATAACTGACAAGAACCTTTTCCCCTTGCTTCTGCAGGCATTTTCCCTTCTTTCCTTTTTTTTAAATAGAAGAATTGTGATGTCTGGACAGACCCCTTTCTTTTTTTCTTTTTCCCAGAATCCCCCTCTTCCTGTTCACAAATCCCCCCCCCCCTTTCTGTGAGGAAATTACCAAAATTATTGTATTCAAGTCCATCAAAGTGGACTTACCCTCTTTCCTTTCTTCTCATACTACTGTGAAAACCCCCCCTTTTTTTTCTTCCCTGCACTCTCCTTTACTTTACCCTAGAGGAATCTATTTAAGAAGACACCCCCTTCCCCCCTAGTGGATTGAGAGGATTCCCCCTTTTTTTCCCCCAGAGCGGGAAGGGGACACAAACACTTCTTTTCCTTTGCTTCCGTCCAATGATTCTGTCAGTTTTCCCCCCCCCCCTTTTATTCGAGATAGTGAGGAAAAAATCATTGTTCCTTATGGCCCCCCATAATCTTCCATCTTTCCCCTTAACATAGTCATTGGACACACCTTTGTATGTCCTCACCCCCTCCTTCTTTCATTGAGTTGGTATTTTCCCCCTTTATTTCTTCTCTTTCTCCTCCTCCTTTTTTTTTGAGTCTTGCTACTGGCAAGAACCCACCCCCCCTTTTGGAAATGATATATTAGGCCCTTCCCCTGTCCCTCAGGAATATTCAAACATTCCTCCTCCCTCATTTTGAAAAAACCCTTGTTTCCCCTTTTTTTGAGCAATTCTTGCCCAGGGGTTTTCTTGATTTTGTCATCACGAGGCTCCTTTCAGCAAACATTTTTGTGGCCTTCTCCTACTTTTTGCTGAATCCCCCCCCCCATTTTTCCCCCCCCCCGCTCGTTTCATCAAGATAGATTATATAATTTTCCTTATATGTGTATGTCTGACTTAGCTTCCCCCCTCCTTCTCCATTGGGTTATTCAAGTTGTCCCCCCCTCCCTTTCTCCTCATTTGTTTTTTACATTGTCTTCTCCCCTTTTGAACATTCACGTCCAGGTGATGGCTTATCCTTTTTCCTGGTAATCCTCACTTGGTATCTCCATCCTTCCCTGTAATATGTTAATTCTGGAACCTTCTCTTTTCTTTCCCAGACCTTTCCCCCCATATAACTTCTTTATTAAAAATTGCCTTGTACATTGCCATTCTCCCTTTTTTTCCCCCCCCCCCTTCATGGGATTGGTAAGTGATTACCAACCTTCCCCCCCTCCCCTCACACATAAGCCTTTCCACCTTTTCCCTTCATAAAAGTGCCAACCCTTGAATGGCACTACCTTCCTTGTAACTAACCTTTTCTTCCCCCCCCCTTTTTTCCTCTGCCATGCACCTCCTGCCCCTACCACCCAAGTTGTTTTCCGAGCTCAAATCTCCCCCCACCCTTTCCCCCGGACAATTTCATTTTCGGTTTTCTCCCTTCTGTAGACATTCTCAAACTCCCCCCTTTCCTGAAATTTTGTTCAGAGGGTTATAAGGTTCCCCTTTTCTCCAACTGAGCAACCCGTCCCTCCCCCCCTTTACTGCTTGGTAGGTGTTTATTTCCCCTGGGAGGTCCCGTTACTTTTCTCTAATAAGTTAACCTTTTGAAACACCAAGAACCCCCCCCTTTCTTTCGATCAGCCCCTTCCTATTATCTCCCATTCCCCCAAGAAAGATCCAGATGGGGACCTTTTTTGATGAAAAAAAATGTAAAGAATTTTCCCCCCCCTTCCTTCTTGGAATGGAGTTTCCTCTTTCCTCCAGGCACATCATTATATCTGCTAATAGATAATTAATTGGAATTATGGGTTTTCCTTCTGTGTAAACCTTTTCCCTCTTACCCCCTTCTTTTTTTCCAAACCATCGGTTCTCTCTCCTGAGGGGGTAAGACTAAACACAATGTAGATGACAATCCTCCCCCTTTTTCCATGATATGCTTTTTTCCCCCCCTTCTCAATGGTTGTGCACCCTTTTCTTTTCCCAAAATTGGGAGACTTTCAGAGAGAAAGAGAATCTTCCCTCTTTCCTTTTGGGATGGATGGGCAATTGTTCCTTTTTTTCCCTTGGGTGGAAGGGAGTATGAGAACTTTGGATGTGGAATATGTAATGACTGAGCCATTTCTGAATAAGGTGGAGGCCGCCACCCTTCTCCCCAGAGGCAGGTTGTTTTACTTTCTTCTTTTTGCACAGGATTTTTTGGATCCACTTTGATGAGTTACCAAACCTTTTTTGGACTCAGCCCCTTTCCTTGAGTTGTGTCCTGTGTACTCCTCCCCCCCCCAACTTATGGTTCCCCTTTTTTGACTCCCTGTTAACTCTATCTCGTTATTGGAAGATAATTTGAAGATATATGATCTATCCCCTTCCCCAATTCTGAGTACCCTCTCCCATTTTAGACCTTTTTGCTTTTTCTACAACTATGAATAGTCAACAATTTTCCTTCCCTGCTGGTGGTGGAACAGTTTGGGTCCCTTTTTCCCCCCCCCCCCCCCAAAGGCAAGCTATGTCACAGGTGGCCGTCTCTTCTTTTCCCTCCCCTAAGTTTTTTTTCTCCTTCCCCCCTACCCCCCCAATTTTTTTGTACAAAAGGTTTTGTCCCCCCCCCCCCCCCCCCGAATGAAAGGGTCACCCCCACTTTTTTCCTTTCCCCTGTGAATATGAATTCTCTTTTTCCCCTTGCAACAAGGAAAAATGAGTCCCCATAAGCAATATGTGTCCCCCCCTTCCTTCTCCATATTAGCTCATTGCCCTGTTTCTTATATTCCATCCCTTAGAAGATTTTACTCTCCCAGTTGATTCCAAAATTTTACTTCTTTATTAAAAGTCCCCCCTCCCTACTGGAGCCAGTTGCCTTTTTTCCCCCCCACTGGTTCCCTTTTTCCCCCCCTTAATTTTGGCATCACTCCTGTGCACCCCCCAAAAACTGACCGCTGCTTCCCCTCTTTTTTTTTACCCACCTGAATATTTTCCCTTTTCCCTTTCTTGCTCAGACCTCCTCCCCCCCTCGTATACTTCCCCAAAAACTTGTAAAAAGATTTCCCCCCGAAAGTAAACCATCTCCCTCTTTTTCTTGACCAACTCATCTTCTTTCTCCCCTGGATGGTTTCACCTCCTCACATATACTGTGAGAAAAAACCTTTGAAAAAAACAGTTTTTCCCTGGTCATCTTTTTTTTTTCCGTGTTTATTCTCTTCCTATAGAAAATCATGAACCGGTTTTCCCCGCCCTAGAGTATGTGTTTCCTCCCCCTTTCCATGCCCATACCTTTTCTTGTGTTAAGCCATTCCATGAATAATGATGTTCCTGTCCCCCCTCGTAAAACTCCCCTCCCTATGTTGTAAGATTTTTTTTTTCCCTCCCACTCAAAAGCTGGGCTTTCTCCTTTTCTTCTTTAAGTATTCCCCTTGAGATTTTCCTATAAACTTGTTTCGTGGTGTTCCATAGACCCTTTTCCTTTTCACTTAGTATGGACCCAGTCTACACACACTCCAGGAATAAATACAATACCTACCAAAGGTCCCTTCCTTTTTGTGGTGGCTTCCATTCTTTTCCCCCCCCCCCTTCCCCCCCCTCCCTCCCAATGTTATCGAGGACCTGAAGGCTGGACCGCCCCCGACATTTCAGTTGACACCCTCCCCCCTTTTTTTTCTATTTTGTGTGTGAGATTTTCTTATTGAAACACCTTCCCATTGTGCCATGCAGATTATTTGTCCTTGCCCTTTTTAGGCCATTACCCCCACATCCTTTCTGGTGGTGGCACTTCTTTGGTGGAGCCAATCAAGTTCCCCCTTTTTTTGTGGTATTTAAATTGGGTAATCATGACAATTGGGCATGCTTCGCATTTCCCCCCTTTCCCTTTTTTTTTTTTTAGTTAATTTTTAAAAGACTCTCTAGTGGGATGTATGCATGTGATGTCTTCCCCCCCCCCTTCCTATTTGATTTTCCCACCCCCCCTCCCCTTGTAAAAAATACACCATTCCTACTTCAGGATTACCATGCAAAATTATGTATTCACTCTCTCCTTTTTTCCTTTCACAATATTTCCTGTGACAGCCCCCCCCTTCCCGTTCCCCAAACAAATCTCTTTTTCCCTCCCCATCCACCAAGGGATAATTAGATTTTGGTCTTCAAAAGATAAGTCATATCCCCTTTTCCCTTTCTTTCATCTAAATCGGGATCCTCCTTTCGGCGGACCCCTTTGATTCCGACAATTTTCTGTCAGTCCCCCCCCCCCCCTTTTTGAGTAGTACCTTACTCTCCCCCCCCCCAAAATAATTGTTTGACCTCCCCCTCAAAAATAATATAAATAGGGACCTCCCATTAGGTCAATGTTCTGGCCTCCCTTTCTTTGGGTCTGCTTCTCCTTTTTCCCCCCATTCTAATTCTCCCTTTTTTC
>Ga0179593_1479566_pt1 | contig 11330 bp, 12 predicted proteins | sample CZODoug2_1_08_16_FD_185931 | JGI IMG/M metagenome (GOLD analysis project Ga0179593, IMG submission 185931) | Vadose zone soil fungal communities from Angelo Coast Range Reserve, California, USA - CZODoug2_1_08_16fungal (PacBio error correction) | ecosystem: Environmental > Terrestrial > Soil >... | reverse complement strand
AAAAGGCGCTTGTAACTGACCCGCATTTTCACCTTTTCTCCCTTCGTCCACCTTTTCCCCTCCTCCGTTTTGTGCGCTTATATATTCCCTCTAGATAAAATTGTCAATGCCGTTCCCTGGGAAAGGTCTAAAGTGCGACTTTGATCCGCCATCGTTCTGCCCCCCCCATCCTGGAATTGGGATCTCTTCCCCCCAAAGTTCCCTTTGACACATGCGTCCTATTGTCGATGTATCCAGTTCTCCAAATGGGCCCCGCCCCGTTTTTTTGGTTCAATCAAATTTTAGTAACATCGTGACTTTTTTTTTATTTGCCCGACGATCCCGCTTTTTGTAATTTCTTCTTGTGCTTGCCATCTATTTTTTCCACCAAGTGCTTTTGGTGCGTTTTTCAAATATTCTTGGGTTGGTAGGTCCACCCGTTTTTCTTGGTCCTGCCTTCTTCTTGGCTTCCCCCTGTCCTTTCTTGACTTCCCAGCAAACCGCTCGATAGGAACAACGATTTATCATTCCCCCCCCCCCCCGTATTATTTTCCTCTCCCTTTCACCCCCCAAACAGATGCTGAACACCTAAACACTCGTGCGTTTCTACTCACTTATTGCTCCTTCCTTCCAACGCCGAACTACTTGCTGCAGGGGCCCTTTGTTAAAGGTCCCCCTTTTTTTACTTCAACCTTAGTGCCTTTTTCCTCCTTTCCCTCTCCGCCCCATCCGATCCACCTTTTCTTATGGTAACCTTCCTCATGTCTGCTTGCCCCTTTATCTGCCCTTGAAAAACCGGCCGGGGGGACTCAACCCGAGACCCGCGCTAAATGCGCCCTCCCCCCCCGGTGAAGCTGGACGATGTTCCTTTTAACTCTGTCTGGAGTTTACCCTTCGACACTTCCGGCACTCTTAATTTCAATATGGCCGCGTATCCCCAAAATGCCGCGCTTCCGCTTTTTCCTTTGCAGGGGTGCACAACCATTTTTGTGAGAGATGTCTCCCACCCTTCACAACCCCCCTCTTCACCGCCTTTTTTGGACGTTTTGCCCCTCTTTGCTTTTTCAACTTCAGCCCCTCTTTTTCCCCCCTCCCCCTCCTGATAGAAGAAGTTCTTTCTCAAGGCTTCTCACACTGGTGGCCTTTCTCCTGCTCCTGCTTCTCAGCATCTGTTCTGCGCGGTGGATTCGAGGATAGGCCGAAGATGAGCGCAAATGATCCCCGTGATTTCCGAGGGGGGTTTTTTTTTTTTTAATGGCGCCTCCTAAATCACACCTCATTTTTGCTACGAAGGTTTGTGCCGTACATTTACTTTTTTTTCTTGACAACCCTATTTGAGTTGTATTCTACTGTGTCCCGCTCCCCCCTTTGACGTTCAAACTGTTTCACTTCATAGTTCCCCCCCTCCCTCCCCTGGTTCCCCCATTTCCCGTGATGGGTGATCCTTGCAGACAATTTTTTCCTAGTGGCCCCTCCTGGGTTTGTGATTCTCTGTCATTTTTTCTACTTTTTGCCCCCGCGATGCCAGCGGAGTTTTTTCGAAATTACATGACGTTTTCCTGTTTTCAACTTTCCAGTCGAATGCCGTTCTTTTTTTTGCCGCCAAGCTCCGTCCCGCGCCCTAAGACCCCCGCCTTGTCACTCGCAAAATTGCCGTTTCGGTTTTTCTGACAAACCTCCCTGGGACTCTCTCCGGCAAAGAAGTTTTTCTCCCTGGTTCATTCAACCTGCTTTTCCCTTTAGTTTTCTTCCGACATTTTCCCTTTCAAGAACGGGACCGCCCCCTTTTTCTTTCACTACCTGGCGAAAGCAGTTTTTCTCCCCCCAACTTTTTTTAAGCCCTCCTCCAGGGATCGTTATTTTTTTTCCTCCCTCAGTAAGGTCTTTTTTCGCTACAACCCCCTTCCCGGATCGCCCCTTTAATTGAGAACTTTTGTGTATGAGGACAACGGGGCCCTTCCTTTTAAGATTCACCGTTTGTGTTGTCTTCTATTTTTGGCCGGCCATTCAGACACCCAGTCCCCCCCGATGCCTCTTTGGGGACCCCACCAGGGGGCGGTCGTTTCCTCCTCTCCACCTCCACTCCCTCTTCCTCCCACTTTCTCTTATCTCCCCCCTCTGCCCAACCTCCCCCCCTCTATTCTCGTTCCCTACCCCTTTGCTTCCACCCTCCCCTCGCTCCCCCTCCCTTCTCACCTCTTCGAACCCCCCTCCCTTCCCTCCCTCTCTCCCCTTCCTTTCTGGATCCCCGCGCGCCTGTGAACAAAAACCCCCCCCCCCCATTTTCATTCAACCCCCCCGGTCTCTTCTTTTTGACTTTCCCTTCCCTTTTACCAAGTCCTCCGCGCATTGACCAGCGAGTATCCTGAATTGCAAGTCACACCTGACACAGGCCGGGTTCGCTCGTTCCCCCCCCTCCCCGTCTCCCGTCCCCGAACGGCCCTGTTTTTTTCCTTGTATCCCCCTTTCCTCCCTTTTTCCGTTTGCATACGCGTTCTTTTTTTTTTCCCAACAATTATGGGGGGGTTTTTCGACACCTCTCATCAGGTGTTGTTGGAGCCTTGCCCACTCTCACATTTGCCCATTCCCCTATATTTCCTCTCCCCCCTCCCCGTAGGCGCCGTGGATTATTTAAATGGGCACCACCTTTTCTTTGAGGTTTCAGTTTTTTCTGCCTTGTCGCGGTCTTGGACGCACTTTCTCCGTTCACTTCGTTCCTTGTGAATGGCTTAAGTTTGGATCGGGTCCTCGATGGTGTCCTTTCCTCCCCCCCTTTTAAGGCCCACAGAATCCTGGTTTTCCCTGAAAATTTTTTTAACCAGTCTTCTCGGCGTCTGATCCAATCCCTTTCCTTTTTTATAACAACTCAAAAAAATCGTTCAAAGTGGGTTTCTTGATTTTTTTCCCCTCCTCCCCAACCCTTCAGGAATTCTCCTTTCATCCGCCTTGTACGACGTGCTCAACCTCCATTTTTTCCGGGGATTTTTCACTCCTTTGTAGTGACTTTTCTCGGAGGTCCCTCCCCCCCCCCTCACTCTCCGCTTTTGGCTCAATTTGAAAAACAGTCGGGCATTTGGATCGAGGTGACCAATACCACTTTTTTGCGACTGCTCTTTCTCTTCCCCTTCGCCGTCTCGCGCCGAACCAATGTCAAAACGCTTTTCTTTACGCCGCCTTAATTTTCGACCCTGAAAGTCATTTTCACATGTTCACCTCCCCACAAACCGCCAGTTCCATTGCGGAATGAGGTCCTTTTTCCCTCCGCGGTCCGGCCCTGCTCTTGAGGTCCCGAGTTTTTGCGGTCCAGTGTGTTAAACTTTTCCCTCTCACTTGCATTTTAATCGCCTTGCCCCCTCGTCGTTGCTTTTCTGAACCAGTCCCCTTCTGACCTGCTCTACTCCGACGCCCGCACATTTGGCCACTCGGAAAACTCTACTCCCCCTTTTTTTTTTTTCCCTCACGGATTGGCACCCTGTCTTGTGTTGGAATCCTAGATTCCGTTTTCCACGTCCCTTTTTTCGCGACAGGATAATTTTTCTGCTTTTTGGTTGGGTTACGAAGCGTTCCTTCCTTCCCCACATGAATCCCCAGTCGCCTGCCCCTCTGCCCCGGTTTTAACTTTCTCTTGGCTTCCCGAACTCCTTGGGATCATGATACGAGCATAATGAGTTCCTCGAATTTCCCCTTCGACCTTCCCCCAGTGGCGGCGCTCAGTCTGAAGGACTGGTCAGTCAGTACAGTGCGTGGATCCCCTTTATCCGAATGCCTTCTGCCCTCCTTTCATTTGGTCCAATGGATTGCCCCAGTTGATTGACTTTTTTTGAAGAAAGGTCTGCTTTTCGTCCGCGCCTGCGGCGGTGGCCTGGTTGGTGCTGCCATCTCTCCCCCTTGAATCCGCCTCCGCTTCCAAGGCGCTTGTTGGATCCGGCTCCCCTCGTGAATTGCGCCCGCATTTGCTTGTAGAAATAAACATCAAAGCCTAGGTGGTCGGTTTCCCTCTCCCCTTTCTTTAAGCTATGTGGAGGCGTTTTGCATTCGTGGGATGACATTTTTTTCCCCACCAGCCGGTTTTTAGGTCCTCTCCCTTATGGGCAAGTATCCGGTCGCCGGCCCTAGCCTTCTTTTGACGCGGGAGGTTGCTTTGCTCTCTTCTTCTTAATTCGAAAACGCACTGGATTTGAAGACCAACGGGACCCTTTGGCCCCTTCAGGCGCAGTAGTCTCCTCTCTTTTTTCGACTTTCACCCTCAATAAGTCTTATTGCCACTATGGTTTCGTTTTCCTTCCCTCAGTTTCTTCTTTATTTTCCTATTTAAAATACGTTTGGTATGATACCCCCATCGGTGGTGCATCGATGTTTTGCGGGTGCCGATATTTTCCATCCCCGCTTCTGTTTTTCCTCCTTTAATTGCCATATTACCTCAGCTTGACCTGTGGACGCCCCCCTACCCCTTTGCCCCAACGCCCCACTTTGTCCCAAAACTCGCTCCAGCCCCTTCCGCCGTTCCCCACCGGCCGTTTATCGTAATCGCTTTTTTCTTACTTAGTATTACTTTCCCCCCCCAACTTTTTTTTTGCGGGGTCTTCCGCAAAAAGTGACTACATAAAGCGATCCCCTTTTCAAATTTCCTTCCACTTTCCTTGATTCCCGTCTCCGCTTGTTGTGTTTCTTCAGTCTACCTTTGCAAGTCCCCTTCTCCCCTTACGGCATTCCTTTTCTCTCCCTTTCGTAACCTCTAACCCCCTAATCATCCCTTTGGTGGGGAGAGATATCTGGGGGTCCAGCTTTTTTCTCTTTCCCAAATTTTTCCCCCCCCTTTCATGTCCCTTTTTTCAAGAGCCATCGGCTTCGCACTACTCTTTCGGACGGTGGTCTCCTTGACCGGACAAAGTCAAATTTTTTGAAATTGCTCCTCTTTCGGAGTTCGTCTGCAAATGACTAACCATAACAGTTTTGTGTCGCAAATCCTCCTAATATCCCCGCAGCTTTGGTACACCCTGATTCAACCGTTCACTTGCGGATTGGATGGGTTAAGCGAGTTGGGATTGAACTTAGGGCCTGGGAGTTGCAGTGTGTTTTTCACCTTAATTTCTTCGGTTTCCTTAGTCCCCGTCTCCGGCGGTACCGTCTTTTTTCAGAAGGTGTGATTCCCCCCCCTAAGGTTTTTTTCTAACATCAGCGTGCCAACGCGATCGCCCCAAATTTTGATTTTTATCACTCCCCCACCACCCTTATTACCTTTTCAATAAATTTAACCTCAATCCCTGCTTTAGAACCACTACCCCCTCGTGCAGGCCTCTGTTGTCCCCGTCTTTAACACGCTCGAAATACACGCGCCTGCGTTAACTGTTCAATCTAGGTTCTTCCCCCCCTCTCCATTTCCCTTGGACTTGGCCGTCGCTCCCCCCCAAAACAACTCCGCTACTCCCCACTTGGCCTTTGCTCTCCCTTCCTCAACTTCCCTTGACCATATCTCGCTGGGAAAACCTTAGGTGCACCCTCACTCCTCTCCCAGCGCTACCTGGCCCACAACTGCTTCCAGATTCTTTCCTTTAGAGTTTCCCTCTTGCCTTTTGGTCTTTTTTGTTTAATCGACAAGGCCCAGGTAATGAATAGGCCAGTGGCTCACTGAAATGCTTCGCGATTTGTCATTGCAGGGCGGGTATTACCTTTTTGTGGATCGATGTTTTGTTCCCCAGCTCTAAGGCTCTTTTTGACTTGCCAAAGTAGGGTTCGTCTGCCTCTTTTTAAATTCCCTGACCCAGTTCTTGAGAAGCATCTGCCGTTCGATTTTCCGCCCTTTTTCTCACCTGTGATGCAGGCCCTTCTCGCCCCTAGCTTCCAATTGCTCTCTCCTGTTCCTCTATCTGAGGAACCAGGGCTTCGAGCAGCAAGCGCGGATTTCTTTCAATGGCCTCCCCCGATCAATCCCCCCGTAATAATTTATTTTTTTTTCCTGGCTTTGTCTGAAGATTCCCCGTTCCTCCAAATTCGTTCTTTTTCGCCTTGGTCGCTCACGTTTGGCCCTTTTCAATATTTTTTTCACACCACCCCTTGCCCCCCCCCCAGAGTTCCACCTTTGAGGGCGAGATTGATTTTCCCTCCGTCTTGGCCCCCCCTGGAGTGCTTCTTTTCCTTCTCGCGGTGACTCCTCTAGACCCGCGTAGGGCCCCCCAGCATCTCTTTGCCCTTCCGACCTTGAAAATTTTTTCCCTTCTAACTGTTGTCTCCAAATTCTTGGTTGGAGCCATCCGCCGACCTTGCGTTAAACAGCCTGTTCAAATGCCCTTCGGTTTTTCTTGTATTCTCCGGGAATCGGCGCGCACTTTCATTTTGACCCCCATGTCTTTTGGTGCTAGAGAGTCCTTTGTTGAAGCGCCCCCCATGGGTGTGTGATCTTCCCAACGGATGGCAATAGAAACTGTGGTTGACCCCTCCCCCGCCGCCTTTCCCTTTTACGCGCCGCCCGGATTATTTGTGCGCTCATGAGATTTGATGTCCCCAAATCTCACTTCGCACGTGTCAGCAGGGATAAAAGAGGCAACGGGCTGACGTACCATTGCTTCCCTCATTGTGTTGCTTTATTTTGGCGCCCATTAATGACCCACTTTACTTCTGTTCATCCCAGCTTTTTGCCACCTTTATATCCCCACTTGAATTGAGTGGTCCTCCTCCTCTCTCGTTTTGAAACCCCACCCCATTTTCAAAAAGATTAGTTGTTCTTTTTTCCCCTTCACGGCCAAGTTCACCTCGTTACTTCGTCTTTCCTGGCCAGGTTACCTGCCTTCCGTCCGCCCAGTATGGTATTAATCGGGCACTAACGTGAGCCCCGGCCCCCCTGACCAGTATCCCATGGTTTGGGTTGGCACCACCACACCACGGTAGTCCCTCCGGCCTGTTTGAGACAATGCGGGCTATTGAAATTTGATTTTGATGGATCTCTTTCTCCTCCCTCCCTCGTGTTGTTGGTGTTTCCTCTTCCCCCTCCACTCAAAATTCATTGCACTCGACTCGACCAACGCACGTGATTTGATTATTTTCCCTTTTTTCAACCCCACAATTAGTGGATGGTTTCTTTGGTTGAATCAGGTCGCCGAATTCGGCGTTCCTGAAACGTGCCACTTACGGTCCTCCTCGGTGGGTTCCCCTCTGGTGGCACTTGCTTGCCAGGTTGAACCTTCCCACCTCCTCCTTTTTTTTTTTGGTAATGAATTGTTGTTGGCAACTTTGCTCTTCTTGCAATTCAGTGGTATCTTTTTCCACTTCCCCCCCCCTGATGAAACTCGTGAAGAGTTACGGACAAACCTTCTACTACAAACAATGGGTGAAAAGGACTGTTCCGCCCTTCTTTTCCATCAAAAAACTGCTTAGGGAATAGACTTTTCTCTTTTTCCTCCGTCAAGCTGCGGAAAGCGCACCCTCACCCCGCTCCCGATCCGGTTTTCCAGGCTCTTGCTTTTCTCAGTCCAGTGACTTTAAATACAATGGGTATGTATCTGGCGCTTTGCCCCCAATTTTCCGGCGACTCACCCCCCTTTCCACCCGTTCCCTACGCCACTTCTTTTTTGCCGCTTCGTGGTAACATCACCAAAACCGCAGGCACTTGTTTCCCCGCCTGTGTTTCTTCGACGCGGTTGCGGGATTTTTCTTTTCCCCCCCCCCCCCCAAACACTCCTTCATTTCCTTTACGGGACAAATTTTTTTACTCATCACCTTGACTTTTTTAATTTTCGAATTACAGTCTTGCGCGTGATTTTTTTGAAAACGTTAGTTAAATTCTGTTTTAGCACACGGACCCGCACCACGCGTCCCCCCCCTTCCAAATTTGTATTTTCACCCCTCGACTCAAGTTTTTGAACGTGCTCCCCCTTGTGGGGTGGATTCTTATGGCGTACGTACGTTTTTTTTCGCGCCCAGTCGAATCACGTCCGTGCATTGTGCGGGACGTCCCCGTGGGTTCCGGCCAGCCCCCTTTCCCTCAGTACGAAATTAAGGGTTGTATCTTCCCGCTTAGCGCACTATGGAACATTGTGCTCTCTAACTTTTCCCGCCGAGTTCCTGTCCCTCCCCTTTCTTTCCGTTTCGCATAGAGGTATGCAGTTGAGTGTCCCCGTTGCTTGCCCTTCTCATCATGGCCGGTTCTCTAGGTGCCCTTGTTTTCCCCAATTATTGAAGCGGAGCGGGGTGACCGGAAATTCCAATGATTGCGTTGTCCCTGCTGGCGGAAGTGCTTTTTTTATGGGTGGGTCCCCATTTCCACCAACCCTGTTTAATCTCCCTTCAGAATTTCCATCGATTTGGCATGGTATTCCAGCACGCTGCCTTTTTTACCTTTTCCTTCTTTTTTCGACACACGACCCGCGAAGGTTCCACTACCGCGGTCCATCCCTCTTTTCCTCTTCTTTGTGGGTTTTTTTTCCTTTCGGGCCTCCTTTTTTTTCCGGGGTACAGAATTTTTCGAAGGTCGTTTTTTCCCGTCATCTTTTCCGGACCAAACTCTCGGAAAATGGCTTGATGTTTTCCCCTCGTAGCTTCCACTTTGCACCCTTCTGGAGGCGTTTTAAACCTGAGATTTTTAACTTTTCCCCCTTGGCAGGTCACTTCGGTCAAAGACTGAGAATCCTCATCCTTCCTTTCCTGATTTTTCCCTATTGGTTTCTTTTTTTTTTTTTTTGCTTTTTTTCCAGAAGGGATTTGGAAATTTTTTGCACATAATTACGTTTGTTGGGTTGTATGTGATACACCCTATTTTTTTTGGTTCCGATGCGAGCGTTTGTTACGTTCCCTTCCATCTTTGGGGAGCCCCCCTGTCAGTATGCCATAGTCTGTCCTGGAGACCTTTGACCTACACCGTCCCCCCCCCTCTGCAATTTCCTGAAAACCACGACCCAAAGCCCCTGTCAAATCCCTGTTCCAGCCCATCACTGTTCTTTGGTCACGTTTTTGTCCGATATTCCCGTATTCTTCTTCACCCCACACTTTTGCTGGTCAGAGTCGCCACTGAGTCTACACATGGAACGCCCCCCAAATGCCTTTGGCCCAGGGTCATTCCCCGGTCAATTTTCGCATGAGGTTTTCGACTGGAAGCTCCAAGGCCGCCCCCTACCGTTCCAAGCCCGGCTTTTCATTTATAATTTCCCCACACCTATACTCTTCTTTTCCTCCTCCTTTGTTGAGAGCTTCCTTGGTTTTACCCCCCTTTTAGCTAAACAATGCCCTGCCCGTTCCTGGATTTTGCCCCTTTATCGCCATTTTTTTTCTCACACCCCCCTTCATGGGATGAACCTTTGATCCTTACTTTAAAGCTATGCGTTCACTAGTTTTTCTTTTTTGCAATGACTGCCCGAACCCTTTTTTGTCTCATACTTCTCACCGGGCACGCCAAATCCTGATGCCCTTATCTTCCCCGGTTCTACCACTTGATTTGGCACACGCTTTTTTGTCCACTGTCTTTGGTTCCCCGTGTCCGTACTGTCTTTTTTTGTCCTTCTTTTTCCCGTATGCGATTAATTACGGCAGGGTTCTTCCCCAACGAAGTTGTCTGGATGGAAATTTACCACGTAGAATCTCCTACCACGTTTATCATCCCCCCACCCGTTTCTTTCATATACCCCAAATCCCAACTTCTCCCGCTTTTCGTCAAAACTAAAACCTTTTCTAAATCACGCTGTTTTCGTACCGTCTTTCCCCCCTGTCTAGAACTTTCTTTATGCATTCTTTTTTCCCCGGTTCAATAGCCCGTCTTCCAACCCACCCCCCCTTCTTTGACTCCTACCGCCAAACCTCACTCCCCCCCCAGCTCCAAATGGTCCGCCTGAGGGAATTCCTGAATGGATTTCCCATACTTCATTCTCCGTTCCGGCCACTTCCTTGGCCCCCTACAATTCATCGGTTTACAAAGAGACCTTCTCCCTCCCCCAACCTCGTGAAGCTGGATTGCGCAGTGCACAGTCCCTTAATGTCGGTTTACCCCTTATTACCAGTCCTTCTGCCCCTCCGTACTCTCCCCCCCCCAATGAGAGTTACGTCTCCCCACTGCCCGCGATCAGGCTGTCTTACTCAACTTTTGGGAGATGGTCCGTAACCATTCCCACCCCTTTCCTCTTTCCTCGGACTCACCTTCAGGTCTTTCGTCACGCCTCCTTCCCTTTTCATATTGACAGTTTGGTTTTGAAGTCTGTTTTTAAGGTGGGAGGAGCTACTCCTCCCGATGTTTCTGGGCTCTGTTTGCGCGTTGGATTCTCTTGACCCTCTGCGGGAAACCCTTTCTCGAGCAGCACTTTTCACAGAGTTTTATTTCTCGTAATGCAGACCCTTCCCACCGCCTTTCTCACTGTGATTAATGGTTTTAATTCCACGGACTTAGTCCTGACAACACTTCACTCAGGCTCCTGCGTTATTCGACTTTCTCTAACCTGTGAATCAATGTCTGACCGTCTAACCCTTCGCCACCGGTTACCCGTTAGCTGGTAATGCTTCGCAAATTTTCGGTAGTGGCTTTTCGTTGGTGAGGGGCGTATATCGCGGGCTTGCCTTTGATTTCAGACCCAGCTTCCCTACATAGTTGCCCCTTTTCGTGAACATTAACATTCCATTCTGTCCCCCATTTCCGCTTCCCCCAATGCAGAGGGTTTTCCGAATCGCCCGCCTCTCGCTGAACCCCCAGCTGGACCTCGAACCCATTTTGCAGGGCGTTTTGTTGTTTCTTGCTTGCCCTTTTCTGGACCTCGGCCGCTTTAACTTGTCTCCCCAGGTCCTTTTGCACGTGGTATCGCGTTTTCGCCATTTTCACTTGCATATTTTTTCCGCCAGTGGTATTGCCCCTTCCGTCAACCTGCTTCTTCCAATTTCTACCGCCTGTTTCTCCCCTCCAGGGAGCCCGCCGTGCGGTCCGGATTGTTTCGCTGACTTTTTTTCTTTTTTTTTTTTTTCTCTTACACCACCTATCGAAATTTTTTCACTCATTAAAGGTTGTTGTTACCACCTGCGGCACAAACTGTGGTTCCTTCTTAAGCGTCACCGCCCTTTAGTTTCGAATTTGTCCTCCTTAACCAACTTCCGATGTCCATCAGCTTTTGCGTTTTCCTACACTTACTGGGTCCCTTCCTCTCCACGCGTTTTAAACCCACATTTTCATTCACACAGTTTCGTTCTTTCCCCTTATTTGAGGACCAAGATTTAACGTTCAAATGAGTCTCCCTCTTGCCAGTGTTCAACTTACCTCCCTTCGCGGCGGAGCCTTTCGTTTCCCCCACCGACCGTTCCTCTGCTAACGGGACCGCCCCTTCGTGTTTTCCACCCTATCCCCTCGCCGTAGGTGTTGGTCGATGCTGGCCCAAATGTTCGCTTTG
>Ga0179593_1429332_pt1 | contig 11330 bp, 18 predicted proteins | sample CZODoug2_1_08_16_FD_185931 | JGI IMG/M metagenome (GOLD analysis project Ga0179593, IMG submission 185931) | Vadose zone soil fungal communities from Angelo Coast Range Reserve, California, USA - CZODoug2_1_08_16fungal (PacBio error correction) | ecosystem: Environmental > Terrestrial > Soil >... | reverse complement strand
CATCCAAAATTGTGTCCCTTCCCCACACCCACCTTTTGTCTTTTTCTTATGGATGTCGCCCACCTTTACGTGTCGGGCTCTTGGGGCATTGCTCCTTTGCCCCCGTCATCTTAACCTTTTTCCTTTCATTTTTTGCCTGCACTAATGGGGCCCGCCATCTCTCTTCCCAAGCGGTGCATCCCCCCCCCACTCTTTTTTGCAATGTTTTATTCCCGTAACTTTTTGGGCCCCAGACCCCGTGCGGTTCCCATGAATCACCTTTGGCCGCCCCCCCCCCCCCTTCGATTTTTTTTTTTTAGGTTCCGTTTTTCTCACTTTGCGTTCCCAAGTCCACAAGTGGCCTCTCCCCTGATCGGGACCAGCGCAGGGCATTGGCGTGCTGTTTACTTCAGTTTTTTTCGTGCGACTATTTTCAAATGTTCCCCCCACTTTCTTGTTTTGGTCCTTTTGAACGGTTAGCCCACAAGGCAAAAAATGGGAAAAATTGGCCTTTTTAACTGGGTCAGTCCTTCCCTTTGCCCAGTGCTCTCCCCTTTTTGGAAATTGTTTTTTTTTCTCGTTGCGTTCATCTTTTTTTTCTCTGACCAAAAAAACTTTTCCCTGTGCCGGTCCCCCATGTTCCTGCAAATTAGCAGGGTTAGGGGACCCTCTTCTGGTGTCGATTGGATTGTCCAGCCCTCTTAGTTGAGACTTTCCCCGTGTTTTTTCCCCCCCAGTGCATCATTTTGTGATTTCCTTTTCAGGTCTTTGGGTTTGGCCCAACAGGAAATTGGCCGTTTTTTTCGTGCCCAAGCGTTCCTTTCTTCCGGTGCCACCTCTTTTTTCTGTGTAGGTTGGTTTCTATCTGTCCCCCCCCCTGTCCAACCCCCCCAGGCGCGGTAGTCATTTCCCTTTGGGGTCCCTGGGCAATGTGTTCCCGGGATGATTCGTTCGTGGTGGCTCGCCTAACCCCCTTTTTTCTTGGCCCCAACCTGTACAGAACCATGGGTCGAACTTACCCCCCCATTTTTTTTTTCAGATACGCGGAGATTTCACCATTTGCAATTTCCCCATTTTTTTATTTTTCAGGCTCTTTTCTGAGGATTTCTTTCCCTGGCGTTTCCTCTGGTCCCCGGTGTGAGTCCACTCCACTTCCGGTGATTTCTCCCCTTATTGTACGGCGGATGCCCCAACGAACCATTGGCGTGGTTTTTTTTTTTTTCTTTCCCAAGTCCCTTACAACCTCACCGCGGCTGGTCCGTAGGTTCCTTTCCCCCCCTAGTGTTTTCCGGTTTTTTTTTCGAGTTACCCGCCACCCCGCTTCTCCTTTGCCCCGTCTTCACATCGTGTTTGAGCCCCCCCTTCAACTGTTTTTTTTGTCTGCATAGTCCTTTGCTGTCCCCTTTCCTTTTATGGGGGAACTTGCCTGCCCCTGAGAACACCAACAAGCCCACTTACTTCCGTCCCGTTTTCTTCCATCCTTTGGGTTTTTTATTCCCCTCTTCACGACTTGCCGGCTCCCTCACTTTTGTGGAAGTTTCCGGAACGCCGGGAGGAGCAACGAGGCGGATTGTAGTCGGGTGGCTTCCCTGCCAGTACAACCCTGTCTTTTTTTATTGTTCTTCTGCAACTTGGTCCCCCTGGTTTTCCCCCCAAGTAAAATTCAAATTTCGATGTTTCTTTTCGCGGGCCTCCGTTTTCTTGCCCGATTTCCGGTATAGATAGTTTTTTCCTTCCCCCTCCTTTAGTTTTGATTGGTTGCTTCGCGTTTTTGTTTTTTTTTTTTTGGTCGAAACAGAAATTATTGCCCCTTTGCATCTCAGTGCTGTCAGTTTCGTGTTTTTCAGCCCCCAGTTGATGTTTGTTTTTGACATCCCCCCAGTGGCTTTTTTTTCCCTGTCGGGAGGAAACCCCCCAAACTCGTCGGTTTCCTCCCTTTTGGACCCCCTCATTTGCCTTTTTGCCCTCGGAAATTTGGGTTTCGGATTCGGGTTCAACCTTTTTTCTTTGTTAAAAGGAAAACATGCCGTGCCCCGGCTGGTGTTCTTGCTGGGAACAGTTGCGATCTACTCCCTTCTTTTTCCCGACTCAATGGGGAACGTTATGTTGCTCAATCCCTCGTTTTTGTTTTTACCAGTCTTTTTTCGTTCTCGTTTGTTGATTTTTGGGGGCACTCGGGGGCTTTGTTCCCTAAACTCCTTTAAGGCAGACCGGGCCCGGATCGTTTTGCTTTTCCTGTGTTTTTTTTCGCGCAGATTTTTTCTCCAATATGGTCTTCCCCTTTTACTGGTCCCCCCCTTGAAAAAAACCCCCCGGTTTGAAGGGGTGCTCCCCCCCCAGTTTCGGAGGGACCTCCCGGTCCCCTCACCAAATTACCGGTGGTTGCTGGTTTCCCCTTTTATCTGGTCTGGTTTGAACCCTTTTTTTTTTTTTTCCCCCCCCAGATGAATTTTGATTTCTCTGCGGAACGTTTTTCATCATGTCTTCCACCGCGTCATTGCCTGCCGTCCCTTGTCTCGCGTTGGCCGGAACCCAACTCCGGTAAACTTTCTTTCCCCCCCCCCCCCCCCCCACGGTGATAGGCCCCTTTTTGTACAATTCTTTTTTTCCCACTCAATAGTGTTTGGTTTTGAAGATTTTTTTTTCACCCCGCCTGGGGTTCCCTCTTTTGTGGCCCTACCCCCTCCCATTCGTCTTCCTTCCCCCTGCTGTTGCCTTTCTTTTTTGGCCTTTTATTTTTGTTCGGCGCTCCTCTCGTTACCCCCCTAAGTAATTTTAGGTTTGTCTTTTTCATTTCTCTACTTCATCTGGATTGTCATTTCTTCCCCGATATTTCAGAGATTAAACCCAAAGGTTTCTTTTCCTACATGATTTTTTGCGTTGAGGATTTCTCTTCAGCACACCAGGAGGTGGGGGCTTTCAAACCCCCACGGGTTGCACCCTTCCCGGCCACCATTTCTCTTCCCCCCCACACCTCCGGGAACCTCCCCATGGACGCTCTTTTTTTTGTGGTGCCTGTTTTACCGTCGGGCCTTCGTCGGTTTTTGGCGGATTTTTTCAATTTCGGGAACCCGGTCACCCCCCCCCCACCACACCCCCCCCCCCCCCCACCCGTCTGACTTCGGTATTGAAGGTGGTCGGTGGGCTATTTTTTGGGAGCGATGACTCTCTTTTTGTGGGTGTTCTCTCCCACCTCTTTGCCCTCAACTTTTCCCTTATAACGGCATTTTGTTTCTTGACCCCTCCCTAAAACGGCCCGCGAATTTTTCGCGCCCCGTGTCTGCGGCACTTTGTGGTTGCTTGCAACCCGTTTGCCTTTTGAACCCCCCCCTTCTGCTTGTCGGGTTGTCCCCTTTTAGGCCAAAAACCACGTTTGGTCCTTTGGCTGTGGGTCCCCACATGTCCGACCTTTTCCCCCTTTGCCCCCCCCTGGTTCCAAGAGTGCTTTCACCCTTTTCCAACAACTGGGCTTCCCCCCTTGGCCGTACTTCTTTTTCACCTCAACCGCGTACCTGCAGCATCTTGTTCTTTTCCTGGCCTATTGATGTCAATTTTTTTTTCCCCTTAACCCCCCTCCCCCCCTCTCTCTAAGGAGTCCGCTCTTCGCTTGGGGGTTTGACTTCGGATTTAATATGTCCTTTCCCCACTTGGGGACACATTGATCATGCCACCTAGCTTTTTTTCTTTTTTAACTGTGCCGGGTCCCTCCCCGTCTGCCGCTGGTCCCGCGCCTTGTTTCCAAGACGGCACCTTTTTCCCGGTCTGCCTCCCCCTTCATACATTTCCCCACCCTGGGGGGTCCCTTTCCCCTCCCCCAGTGGGGTATGAAGCCTTGTTTCGCTGTTTTTTGGCACTTTTATTTAGATTAATCACCCCCCCCCCTCGTCTCTCTGGCAAATGTCCTATTTTTTTGCGGCCCCTATCTCTTTTTTCTTTCCGGAGGCATCTTGTCTTCATGGGCCCGCTTTCCACTTTTGTGGCGACATCTACCAGTTTCCCCTCATCCTATCGAGCTGTCACGCCTTTCTTAAAAACAAAAACATTGGGTCTTGCAGGTGTGCTGGGCTGTTACTGTTGTCCCTGATTTCCAAGATCTCCCCCTTCGTTGGGGATGGCCATCGAAGTTTCCTGCCCCCCATTCTTGTTAAAACAAAGCCGCAAAGCTTTTCCTCCTCTGGTTTCCCCTCCGAACCAATTGATTTTGTTGGTTCCCCCATTGATATAGGTACGCTGAGTTGACAAGTCGACCCACTACTGTTGCCTTTGATTTTATAACCTTTCTCATCCCCATCGTTTCTCCCCGTTCCCCCCCCTTCCTTCCCCAAGGGGACCCGCCTCGTTGCCGGTGGGCATTCGCGTTTTTTCCGGCTGTTCTGAAGCCTCCCGCGCCCCGTGAGTTATCCTTTTTTTGTTGCTTTAACTTCTGTGTCACATGTTCGGTCTTTCCCACCCTCGGCATTTTTTTTTTTCGGGCGCACTCCTTCGTTCAATTCCCTTTTCAGTTTGCCTTTTTTTTTGGGCCTGGTTTCCCCCCCTTTTGAGTCAAAAAAAAGCTTTTTTTTCCTCGTTGATTTTTTTTAAACCCTTCCCGACTGCCAATTTAACCCCGGGGGTATTTGTTGGGAGGGTTTTTGGGTTCGCCCACATGGGTGACTTTCCTTTTTGCGAACGTGTTTGCCTCTGACCTTGATTTCCCAACCCAGGCACCCTTTCCTATTTTTCGCTTTGTGTGCTCGCTTCCCTTTGTTCACACCTTTCGCACCCTTCCTGAGCCACAAAAGCCCCCTTCCTTCTTGTTGGTTCAGTGCTTTGTTCTTAGTGAAGTTGTGTTTTCCCAGCTGGAAATGGGGGGCGTCGGTTTGGTTTTTTTTGCATCTCAATTGGCGGCCTTTTGTTTTTCCCCCCCGGTTTTCCTGAGTAAGTTCGGCCGCCCCCTTGTCTGCGATTTTATGAAGCAATTGGTACGGGGCGTCTTTTTTGCATATTTTTCTTTTTTTCCCATTTCTCTCCAAACAATTTGTGTTTTGACGCGTTTTCCCCACCCTCAGGTTGAACTTTTTTTTTTTTTCTTTGGCACTGTGCTGGTCTTCTGAATTTGTACAATTACCTGTCCAACTTTTTGTTTGGGGATCCCCACATTGAGCTTTTTATTTTCCCTTTTTTTTTTCCCCTCAGCTTGTTTTTGTTCAGAAGTTCCTTTTCCCCAAAATGTCTCGTTAATTTGTAGCCCTTTTCAGTTTTTTCCTTGTTCTGGTTACTTGGGCCCTGGGTGTTTAGTTAGAGGTGCCGACCCCCCCCGATTTTAGTGTCTGACTCACTTGCTTCCCGGTCCCGTAACGTCGGTCACTTTTTGCCGTTAGCAAGGGCCCCTGTGGCTTCGCCCCCCCGAACACTTTTGGGCCAACAACGGTGCCCCTCCACCCCCTTCTATTGCGTTCACCAGGTTTTGCGCTTCTTTTCCGTCGGGCCCATTTGCCAAACCCCAGTCCCTTTCTGGCGTCTTGTGCCAGGTGCTTGGCGCGTTTTTCAGTGGTTTTTTCCCATTTGTTTAAACCCCCCTTTTGACAGTTCACATTCTTGTTGTGAGATCACTCCCCCTGCGGAAAACCACATCGGCTTCGGCCCCTTTGTATTTTCCCTTTTCCCCCAGGCATCCTCGGGGCCCCTGCTGCGTTGCCCGTGCCCGCATTTGATTCTCCTTTTAACTCTCACTTTTTTCCCTGTTTCCTGCTGGTTTGACGTTTGGCATCCGTTTTTTTTTTTTCCGTTTGCAGACCCCAAAAAAGCATTTTGCGTGCTTTGCCATTTCCTCAGGGGTCCACTTTCCCTGTTCCCCCCCCAATGCTTTTTAACTGATCTCGACGACCGTGTCTGTGGTTTGGTGCACGTTTGCGCACTTTTTCCAACCCCTTTGACCCTTCCTGTTGGTGCCCCCGAGATGCGCTTTAACTTCGCGCTTTCGGACTTCAGTCACCCCCGGGTCGTTCGACTTTTTGGCCCACGGACCCGCTGGTCCCCTGGGGTCAAACCTTTTCCACGGGGCTGTTTTCGTTTTAGACATCGTCTTCCTGGGCTTGAGGACCCAACCCCCCCAAAGGTTCCCACACTTTTCCTCGTGGTGCGACTTTCCCCACCCTCCTGTTTTTAGTGGGGGGCGACATTTTTTCTTGGTTTTTCCCCGCTGTTGGGGGGGGTGGCCTTGACAGTTTGGTTAGCCTTTTTTTTTGGCCGTGTGTGGGGCGGGGAGGTCTCTTCAATATGCATCCTCTTTCCCTTTTTCTCTCGGTCTTACTTTGCCCCCCCCCCCCCCCTTGAACCCCCCCCCTCGGATGATTTTGTTTTTGTTATGAATGGTTCCGTGGGCCATTGTCGGTCTTTTTTTCCGGATTACGCAAGGTGTTTTTCGTTCTGCCCCCAGTTTTCCCCGCGACCTTTGCTTTCCCCTGCGCATAGACTCGTGATTTTTGTTTTTGGTGCCCGAGACTTTTGTGTTTCCCCCCCTTTCCGTTTCGTTTGCTTTTTCAAGGGCGAATGCATTCTGGCTCAAACCCGGGTTTTTCCCAACGTCCTCCCCCACCCCTTTTCGGTTTCATTCCGTGGTTTTCTGGTTAGGACCGGGGCCCCCCTTCAAAAACCGTGTGATAATCCTTCCTTTTCTTCCGCCGGCGGGGATTTTTTTCCCCACCCGGTTTTCCTCTGGAACTCTTTTTAGTGTGCCTTTAAAAAGACAAATCCATGCCTCAGGCATGTATCCCCGATGTCTCACCGATGAGCGTCCCATCGCTGTTAGGATTTTTAGTTTATGATTTCAGGACATTTTCCCCTTTCTGAGGGAAGGCGTTCTGTTGTTGCCAGGGTCGCGGCCGCTTTTTGTCTGGCAGGCAGCCCTTGTGTCAACTTGTTGCTTTCTTGAGTTCCTTTTTTCACAGTTCTGCTTTATCTTTCCTCCCCAACAAGTGTTTGGAAAATGTTTTTTTTGGTCGGGTCCCGACCCCGCAGTCTTTTCCGTAAACTTGCCTTTTTCGGGAACCAACCCCCCCCTCTCCTATCGTTTTGGTGAAGACGGCCTTGTTTGGTCCCTCTATCTTTTACACTCAACCCCTTTTGTTCCCGATAGGCGGGACCCCTTTCTTTTCTTTTTCAAGAAATCCGCCCTCGATGGCGTTGTCCCTTTCTTCAGTGGTCCCTTGTCCCGAACCAAGGGTTCATTTTTTCTTCTCCTCAGGCCTGGGCATGTGTGGCTTCCCCTACCCCCCTGGTACGACGTCGCTTGGGCGATTGGGCCGGTGGCCTCCGTCTCAAACGGGACTTTCCCCCAATGCGTCCCCCGAACCAAAATCTTTTTTTTTTTTGCATTTCCGGTTGAACGAGCGGTCGGTGACCCGGTGGCACTTGTCCTTCCGACAATTTCCTTTTTTTTTAGGTGGGAACGCAAAGTAGTTTGTGTAGTTTTTCATAGGGTCCCCCCCCATTTCCGTGTCACCAATCCATTTTCCTCGGGTCTGTTTTGGTTGCAACCTTCCCCAGATGATTTTTGCCGTTTTGATTCATTGGAACCGATGATGATATTTTTTATCGGAATAGTTTTTGCCCCTCTATGGTATCCTTCTGATCTTGCCTCCCCGTTAACACCTTCGATTATGGGACCTTTTTTAATTTTTTTTTCACAAAGGTATTTTTGACAGAGCGCGGGTCCCCTCGGTTTTGTTAAACCCTTCCTTTCCCCTCCAATCCCATTCGTTTTTTTCTTGTTTTGAATTCGGTCTTTTACGAGAGTGAGCATTCATGAGTTGCCCTTTTTCCCCCCCCTTCCATTCACTTCTTTCTACGGATTTTCACCTCGGAGCCCCGTTCTCCCCTTCCTTTTGGTTTTTTTTTTCATTCCGGATCCTGAAAAAAAATATCCCATGTCCCCTGCCACTGAAGTTGGACTATCTTTCTTCAGGTCCCTTTTAATTCGCGTACCAATTTTTCCTTGGGGTTCCTTGCTTTTCTGGCTTTCATGATTCTCCCGGGGTGACCTTTTTGGGAGGTAAACCCAACAACTTTTTGTCCCACCTTCCCAACCCACCCCTGCGCCTTGACCGTTGACCCCCCCCCCCTTGACTGAGATTTGATTTTTTTTTTTGTTGGTTTTGGCGGGACGCCTTCCTTTTTGGCGGTACCTCTTTTTCAGATTGCCCAGTTTTGCTCCCGTACCGTAATGGTCTTTTCTAACCTCTAACTTCTTTTTTTTTTTCCCCAGTAGATGGAATCTAGGGTTGTTGTTGCAACCCTCCCGTGCCGGCCATGATGGTTTCCCTTCTTTTCGTGGTCCACACAGCCCCCACGTACGACCTGTATTTTCCGACCATCGGAGTCACACCACGGTTTATGGCAACCTTCCGTGAGGCTTCCCCATTTGGATCTAGTTCGGTTTCCATAGTTCCCATTTTACAACTGTTTCAACCCTCCCTGGTCTGTTTCGTCTTTGTTACAACCCCCACACCTAATCCCCTTGGGGGGGATGGAGCAACAAAAGTGTCTTACTGACCTGTTGATCCATTTCCACCATTTTTTTTTTTCACTTCACTTTGAGTGGGATTTCCCGTTTGAACAGCAGCTTGCCGCGTTTTGCATTATACTTCCCTTCTTAGGCAACTCACGATTTCTTTTTTCATCTTCTTTTCAATTGCTCTTCCCCCGCGTCTAGAGTTTTGTTTTTGCAATATTCTGGATATCTTAAGTTGTGTTTTTTTTCCAATGGACAATGTGTTAATTTTTTTCTATGCGTTCTCCCTGCATCCCCTGTTGTTTTGTCTGACAACCCGCCCGCTCGTTTAGCGGACGGTGTCAAGCGTTTCTTTGTGTTTGGTTTTGGGCTCGTTGAGTTTTTTTTGGTCCTTAACCCCACACAAGGAATGTCCTCTCCAAGCTGTCCCCTTTCAGCTTCATAGGTCCTCCTGGCATTTGTTTTTTTTAAGATTCTTAATTCCTACGCGGCGTTGCCCCCTGGCCTATACCCGTCCGCCCACACCTGAGGACACGAGGTATAAACGGCCCTTATACGGTTTTGAAATTTTCCTCGGAAACCCCATCTTCCAGATGAATGTACTGGTCTCCTTGTCCTTGCTGCGGTTGAACCCCCCTTTTTCCCCTCCCCTTTGAACAAACCCAACCCATGCCGTCTTTTCCCGGTGTGCATAGCACGACCGCCCATGTTGGCCCGCTTCGTTTGAACTCTTGGAGTGTCCTCTTTCCCTAGCCTTGGACGCTCCGTGTTTCCAAAACCGACCTGTCTTTTTTTTGCAAGTGAATTCAGGCCCTTTTCTGCTACGGTGCTTGGTCCCCCCTTTTTTAAACAATAGTTGGACACCCATTTCCTTCTGGTTTTATTTCCTTTTCACCCGTGGCTTACATTTTTTTTTCTTTTTTTTTTTTTTATAATTTTTTGCCCCCTCCCTCATTGGCGTTTTCAACCACCTCGTTTGCGCTGTTCTAAGGGGGGTGTTCTGTCTTGCTCCACGTCTTGGTCTTCCTACTTCGTATACCAACGTCTTGTTTTTTTTGTCCAACGCGGCGCTTTCCGCCCACCCATGTTCCGGGGGACTCTACCCATTTTTTTGGAGTTTCGGACCCCCCGGTAATTCCTCCTGAGCTGGAACAAAAAACTTTGACACTCAGTGCGCTTTTACACAAAATTTTCGGTGTCACTTCCCGGTCTTTCCCGTGCCCTTGCTTTTTAGACCAGCTTCCTCCCCTAAAGCATTGCGGGGCGGGGTCCCCTCAACGGCGAGTGCGGGCTTTTGCTCACTGCCCCCTTTTTTTGCTTTTGGTGGTTACCCTTAAGACCCCCTTTCAATGGAAACAAAGAATGGTTTTTTTTCCCCTGACTTATTCACCTGGAATCTTTTCTTCCCCAATTCCTGATTGTCAATGCTTTTTTTTGCCGTTGTGCGCGACAATTCATGCCCCTTTTTTTTCGGCATTTTTTGGGGCGGATTGTCCCCCGTGTCGGCCGATTTGGATCCATGACTAGTTAGGTTTAGTAGTGCCTGTCCCCGGCTTGAACGGCGCTCCGATGATTTTCTTTTGTTTCGTAAAAATTGGTCTTTTTCGTCTTTGTCCGGGGTCAGGGACGTCTTCCCCTGCCCCGTTCTTTTGTTTCGACACTCCATAACATTTGCTATTGGGTGGCCCAGAAATTTTGATTTCCTTCTCTTTGTCTTTTCCCCCAATTACGTTGTTTTGTGATATGACCCCCATTTCCCCCCCAAATGCTGCTTCTTCTGTTCGCAACATACAAGGAGTTGGGCCCCCTTTTTTGCTTGGCCACGGCCTTTCCCTCGCCACAACCCTGAGTTAGGTGACTTCCCCCCACCCAGTGTCTTTCATAAAGTGTCTTTTACGTCTGTCCAATTTGAAGTCCCCCATCCCCCCCCGAGCAGCAAAAATTTGTCCTTTCAAGGCTTCCCGTGTGTTCCTCAGTCGAAAATCCCAACTTGTTTCTTTTCCCAATTGACCCTGTCGTTGTGTGAGCCTTTCCCTCCCCCAACAAATTAAAGAGGTGACTTTTGGTTTTTTTGCCCAGGCAGAATGTAAGTTTATCAAATGGTTCATTTTTTTTTGCCTGGTCCCACTAAATATCCCGTTGTCAAAATTTTTTTCACCATTGTGTCGGAAGTTCAACCCCCTTTTAAAAATCTTTAATGCTTTATGGTCCCCTAATGTGACACTTTTTTTTTCCCCCTCAGCTTCCCCTCTCACTCCTTTAATGTGCTTTGACAATTGTTTGCGAATCGAAAAAAAAACCCCACAACCACTACCCTTGTGAACGCCATGTGATCGTTCCTTTTTTTCCCCTTCCCCAAACCCTTCGTGGTTTTTGTTGACTTTTTCCCAAGACGTTCTTAATTGGCCCGGTTGCTTCCATTGTCCATTTTGGAAGTGGAGTGGTTTTTTTGTTTTCCCAATTTCGAAAACTGCCGGGTTGTCCTTTCCACCGGACTTTTATGTGCGCACAGGCCTTTTTTTCCAATCCGCGCGCGGCGTCAAGTGCCCTTCGCGCCAAGGCGTTCTTACCGTTTTTCACGACCATCGTGGGGTTGCCAATTGGAACTTGGATTTTTTTTTCCCTTTGTCAGGGTGAGGTTACTCTTTTTTTGTTGGGCCGTTGTTCCTCCCTCAACTCACAGGTTTTGCCACAATTGGGGTTTGACTCAGGGTGTTTCTTGACCCCTTCCCCACTCCCCCGGGCGCGTCCCACGTTTTTTTTGCCCCCCTTCCCTTGTTTTTTTTTTCTGAACAACCCCGTTCTGCCTTTTTTCCCCCCGTTTAGTTTTGCCGGTTTGCGCTTGGGAGAGGCGTGTTGG
>Ga0179593_1422285_pt1 | contig 11330 bp, 8 predicted proteins | sample CZODoug2_1_08_16_FD_185931 | JGI IMG/M metagenome (GOLD analysis project Ga0179593, IMG submission 185931) | Vadose zone soil fungal communities from Angelo Coast Range Reserve, California, USA - CZODoug2_1_08_16fungal (PacBio error correction) | ecosystem: Environmental > Terrestrial > Soil >... | reverse complement strand
AAACTTTCGGAAACCACCTCCCCACGCCCATTCTTCGTCCGTTCTTTTCCGTTCAGTGCGACGACTTCAAGGAGCTCTTTTCACCGGGCAGGGGTCGTCAAGAGCTTCATGCGCCACTTGTCTCCGAGTCTCTGATCCCTGCCCAACCGATTAAGCGAACCCCACTTTTTCTTCCCCAAACCTTTCTTTGACTGAGGACGAAGGAAAGGTACTCTGTTCCCTCCTCCGAGATCCTGAATCCTAAGATTTCCCCCGATCTGTAAATTTCAGTTACAGCTTTCATGGAGTTGTGGTTTCTTTTTATCCTTCTACCCTTCCGTCAGGGAATTTCGGGTCAGGTGCTTCTTCCCCTCTTTTAGAGCTGTAATCCCCGTGGCTTGACTCGGTCTCTGACTTCCCTTCTGACGATTGTAAGCGTCAAGTCATGAGACGTGTGGAATACCCCTTTTTTTCTCCTTAAATTCTCCTCGTGATGTTCGTGCTCCGACACGTGACTTAGCAGATCCGGACACCCCTCAGAGCTAATAGAAGACATAGTACTATGCCGATACTCCTTTGATCTCTCCCTACCCCGATCTCCATTCTGTATTCACCCACAGATATCCCGAAGCCTTGAGCCCCCGAGCCCGACTCTTATCGCGGGCCGAGAAGATCCTTTCCCCGAAATTATCGCCCCACGATAGGACGGCCCCCCCCCTGTAAACTCATCCCCTCCGTCCCGAATGTAGTTTCCTTTGCTTCTGCCAGCGCGGTACTTTTTCTCTCGCAGCCCGATCTCGACTTAGACTGGACGTCCCTCTCTTTTTCCCACCCATTCACCTTTTCCAGCCCCTTTCCATCGTTGTCTTGTTTTTCGTCAAAATAGTGGACCGCAGCCTCTCTCATTCCCCCTGTGGAAGAGGACTGGCCTTTCCCCTTTTCTTTATTGTTTTGAATTCCCCTTTTTCTACCACCTCCTCACCGGGAAACATCCCGGAACTCAGAGGCCTTGTGGCACCGCTTTAGAGGGTATTCGTTCCCCCCTGTGAAAGTGTTCCTCCATCGGTCCTCATGAATTGTCTGAGGTTACGTCAAATTGTTCACTTCGAATGTTAAATAGCCGATACTATGACCCGTCTCTTTTCCTTCCTTTTTAAGTGCGTTTTATTTTTTTGCTTAGGCGGAAGTGAGATTAGTAATTTTCGGATGGTTTTTATCGCCCCCATCTTTTGACAGCGATTCAGCAGTAACGGACCCTTTCCAGTCTAGCCTCAAGGGCCCCCTGATCATTTCAAGGGAATCAACAGTAGTGGTGAGCGCAGACGTGATTCTCCTTTCCCTCTGGGCAGTACAGTTCCTGCCCCTCTCTCTGCTGCACGATCGCCTCCACCTACATCCCCCTAACTGAGCGTCATCCGCCTTTCCCCCTCTCCCCCCTCCTTCCCCCTTTGCGTTTTTACTAACCGATCGCCTGACTTTTTTCGAATGCCATCACGAGACCATCACTTCCTCAGGTTCAATGATTTTTCCTTATGTTGTCTCAGGAAATAGTTTTCCCCTCCCGAGGATGGCAGTCTCCCGTAGAGTTCACGCTCCATTCTCCCTGTTGATCTCCCCAATCTGGTGGTTCTCCCCAGCTTTTTATCACTTCGTAGCTGGAATCGCGAATTTCCTCCCCCACCCCCTCCCCTTCCTAAGAGATTCGACTAGTGATCATCCGTCTTCCTTTACGTCAAGCCTGGGAAGTTTCCTCGACAGTTATATTGACACCCCTTTCGCTCCTCTTCCATAAAAGATAGCTTGGTTTTTTTCCCTGCGCTTGATCTGAACTCCCGAATGACTCTTACCCCTGGTTACTGAGTGAACTTCTCCATTCACCCTGATAAGGTCGATCGTGGCCGAGCCAAGGAGGAGTGATCCTACCTTTTTACGTGTTAAACGAAATGATCTTCTACTTATAGTGCTCTGGTTAGTATACGAGAAAAGACCCTAGATTTGACCTTTCTCCCCCTAGAAAACACGGCACCCCCATGATGCGTGGAGTGTGAGTAGGCCCAGGTTCTCGTGAACTCTATGCGTAGGGTTTTTCTGATCCCTACTTATCCTTCCCCCTTTAAGACAGATTGACCATTCCGCCGTCCTGCTTCTTACCGCTCTTTTCCTTTTTTCCCCCTTCCACGCGGCTCGAAGACGATTTTAATCCCTTTGGTTGAGCTTATTTTTCTTTTTTCTGAGAGACGTGGCTGGTCCCTCCGGGATCTCGAACTCGCTCCCGCTAGACAGATGACTTTTCTTTTTCCTCAGGGCAAATATAGAGGACCTCCCCCTTCCGGACACATAGTAATTCTTTTTTCACCCAACTCCCATCGCTGACCTCCACTCGAGACCTGTGTCTGGATTCAAGGGCCTTTGTGTCCTACCTAGTCCCCCGGGCTCTTTTATGTATCTTTCTTTACCGACTAAAGATAAGGCACGAGAAGGAATAGCCACACTCTCTCTCTTCACAGAATCTTTCCCCCCAGGCCCACAGATTGATATCACCGGACAATTTGATAGTTCCCCTGCCTTCCTACCCCCGGTTCACCGCCGATGTTCTTATTTTTCCTCATCTACCCCAGGAACAACTCAGTACTAGATAGCACCAGCCGAGCGGGTTTCTTCCTTTTCCCCCTTCTATGCTCTCCCGTGCACCAGATGCTTTGATTTCCCGAACCCATGTTTTTTTCCCAACCTCGTATGTTCCTTTTCTCCCACTGGTCTCTTCTCTCGTGTACGCGTTGGATACGTCTGTCCCCCTGACCTCGTGAATTAAGCTGGGGATGAACCACCCCCCCCCTTTATTCCTGTCCACCGGCCTACATTCATCTCTTTTCCCTCGTGTTCTGCATCCTCCCCAGAGGTTCTGCAAGGGAATGTATTTTTATTTCCCCCTTAACAGCACTTTTTTCCCTTCTCAAGAGTTCTTGTATAGGAGGGAGTCATAGACAAATATTTCCTCTTTTTTATACCCAAAATACTGATTCGGGTTGGGCGCTTTCTTCTCTTAGAACTCTTTCTCTTCCCTTAGCGCTCGAAATTAATATCGACGGTGTTTCAACCCCTCTGAAACTTTTGAGCTGTTTTTTTTACTTAAGTGCGCCCGATTTCTAGTTTTCCTATTGGATCCTTTTAAATTCCCTTCTTTCCGCGTGATTCAACGCGATTTCTGATAGATAAGACACCAGATTTGCAGCTAACCCCTCTCCCTGACACGTCTCGCTCCGTCCTTTCCCCCCAACCTCCAGGCAAGCTCTTTTGAAGGGGTCATTTTTCCATTTATCCCCCTGCTATCTCGAAGGGTTTTTTATCTTAAACACTTTCCCAAGGTGTGAGCAGATCCAGGACCGGGCCATGGTCACTTGAAGTAACCACTACGAAATGGAACCCCTCCCCAAGAGGCCAGATGGGAGGATTTCTCCAACCGTTCGAGCTGTTCCCGAGCCTTGAGATGGATCGACCCCCCCTCCTTCCGGCGGTCCCTTTTTTTTCCAGTTCCACCGGGACTATAGTACGGATAGGAACGAGGGTTTCCCGAAGCAGACACTCCCCTGCTACCACCAGATATTTTCCCCTCCTTCTTGTCTAACCCAGCCTTTTATCTCCTCCCTGTCTCCACTCCGTTAGCGGGAAGAGTGGCGCGTCCTTTGGCCGCTTTTCTGATGCGATAAGCCCTTCCACACTGGGTAGCTCGCTTCAGGGTAAGGTGTGTGTATGGTTCTCTTTCTATAGCGTGGGACTAATTAGGTTGGGGCATGTACCCGACTCCGCTCGAGCCTCTTTAGCTCTGGATATAAGAGCTTTTCTCTTTGAGGTTCCCATCCTGAGCATCGACGCTCTTGCAGGCTCTCTTCCCCCCTTTTTTCGCCCCCGAGTCGTCGTTTGTTTATTGGAAGCTATCTTGCTCTCCCCCAGCTGTGCCACTGGTTCGTAGAGGCAAGTGGCCCTTTCTTTCCCCCCTTGTAAGAGGAATAAATCCATGAAGTAGTTAGGAAGGCTGACCTTTTTCTGTCTTCTATTTTCCTTCAGTCACAACATCATTTCTCCCATCCAGCAGACTCATCCTCTATAAGGTCCTTTCTCCCTCACACTGATCCGTTTACATGCTCTTCGACTATTATTTCTTAACACTACCCCGCTCCTGAAATAGGGAAAGTAAAGGCCCGCTTTTTGCTTCCCAGCCTTCTGCGCTTCTCTTCTCGTCACGGGCACGTCTCTATGGCCTGCTGTCATGAAGCACACTTCCCCGTGGTGACTGAAGTTTCTCCCCCTTCTCTTCTTTCTGTGCCCTTTTCTCAGGCCGGATCCCTTGGCCTTCCGCGCTTCTCTACCGCACCTGAAATGCTTCTCTCGTCGCGGAGTCCGTCGAAATCGGCCTTTTTCTTTTTTACCGGCCGAGAGAAGGGCTTTTGTCCACAGTGTGACAGAGCTCTTTCCTCCCTCCTCAGTGTTTGTGTTTTTTCGAGAGTTTCCCTTTGTCCCAAAAGCCACATTCCCCTCTCTCGCACGTCAGTATGAAGTTCCCGTTCCCTTTTCCCTCTCCCTGTCCTTCTCTTTCCCTGCCGCATGGATGTTGTCCAAAGTCTCGGACCTTTCAAACGTATGTAATCCCTCACTTAGACCTTCCCACAAAGATTTACTTCCCCCCGCAACCGTAGACCCCTTTCCTTTTTTAGTTGAAGTAATGAACGTCTTTTTTTCCGTACCCTACCGCTAGCAAGCGCCCGCTGATTTCACTCCCTGAGTTTCTGCACACTTCCCCCCGGTGTAAACGATTTAAAGGAGTTTTTTCCGTGATTAACCCCCCTCCCCGTCCTCCCCCTCTAAGGCATCGGTTGAGGTCTCTTGTTCTTTTTTATTACCCGAAATGATGTAGCGCTTCCCGCCCCATGGTGACTTTCCTACATCTCTTTAGGAATGCCAAACTAGTTCCCCCCCTCACCGGAACCGTACATCCTTCCTCGTGCGTCCTCCCCTTAAATACCCCTACGCTTAGTTAAAGGCTTCCCCCTACCAAAGTTAAACAAGGATGCCACTTTTCCCCCCCCCTTCTACTCTGATACTCGATCCATCCCCTCCCGATGAATTTTACTAAGAATTCGCTCTCTGGATGTTTCGGAACCCTACCATCCGAATTCTTGATTCGCTCCATCGCTCTTTTGCCTCTAGAGGAAGCTCCTAGACAGCCCGAAATAGCGACCCCTTCCCCGGACGAAACGTCCAAGCTTCGCAACACAGAGAACCTTCTTTCTTTTAGTAGCATGAGCACGCCCTAGAAGCCGCAACATTTTAACTTTGGGGGTTTCCCTCTTCCCTCTCTATATCTCATCTATAGACTTCCATCGACGTTGGTGTCACCCCCCACCAACGTCAAGGCCCAGTGAGTTTAGGGCTCGGAATGGACCGGCTTCGTGTCACCCTATTTTCAGCCGCCTATCTTTCTTCCTAACCGCTTGCCCCTTTGACCTTTATCCTTCCTGTACCGAAATGGACGGTTTTCGTTCCCATGACGAGAACCCCTCCACCTGAGTAACACACTACTCCCCGGAGGAATAATGCCTTTTTTTTCCCTTTTCTTATGTTACCCCCCAGTCCTTGGAATGTTACTATAGTCTCCCCCTGAATTGGCTGGAAGGTAACCTTAGCCGACCACGTCGAGATCGATTTCCTTCCGTCCTATAATATGAAACGTCCTAACCCTCTTCATGGATGGTGATCATTGCAAGCCGGAGGGAGGCGATTATCACTGCTCGAGGGTTCTGATCTCCCACCGGGAGGGCTGTCTACTAAGGAATCGCGTAGAATTCTCCGGGCAAGTTATTGAGGAATTTTAAACCAGATCCGAAACCTGTGCTAAGCTACGTATGGCTCTCACGTCCACTTGACCCGCTTAGATTTTTAGACGAGACTTCTCCAACACCGACTAGATGCTGAAGCATCTTTCCCCCGACCTTCTCAGCGTCTCCTAGGATGTACCCAGCCCGTCCCTCCCTTGAGTCTTTTTTTCTACCCCCCAGCGTCGAATATTGCGGCAGTCCTTTCCCGACGCATACCCTCTCCCCTCTTTTACTAGTTCCGGTCCCTTGGAGTTTGACAAGACACCGTTCGAAAAAGATATGAGCCCTTGTAACCACGTCAGATTGACGATGAAGTTGGCACGGTGAATCGTCAAACATCCTGGTTGGTTTTTTCCCCAAAGATTCATAAATATCGTACCCATTCGTCCCCCCCCTTCAATTGCCTACCTGATCTCAGCGTGGATCATCCTGTCCTCCCCTTTCCTAGGTTGGAAAAGACCTCTTTTCCGTCTTTTTCACCCTCTCCTTTCCTCCCCCTCCCCTGCGCTGAGAGGGAAATCACCTCCGCATTTTTCACGTCGGTTTCCTTTGCCGTCTGATGACCCCCCCTCCTTCGCTGAAACCCGTTTTACTTAAGTTCATGACGCTAAACGCGGATCCTGGCCCCACCCCTGAGTTTAGTTGTCCTCGAGTCTTGACGTGTTACCTAGGCTGTATAGTCCCGTGCCTTTTTTTCTGGCTTTTCCAAAGGTGACTAAGAGAACACTCCTCGCCTTGGCAATCGCCTTTTTTCCACCAGGGCCACCACCACCTCTTTTTACGGCTTGGTGACCACTTTCGCGTCGGTTTTGGTACAAATCTCTCCTCCGAGGGGGGAGCCATCCTGTTCCCCTTAATGCCCTTTTTCTCTAAGCGGAACAGGAACACGTGTCTATCTGCCGTCCGGGATCTATACTCTGCGGACCCCCTACAAGAGTCAGATTTTTTACCTCTCTCATCCATATTTTTGGTTGTTTCAGAGATCTTCGGGTAAATGCATGATTTCGTCATTTGTTAAAAGGTGTTTTTCTCGCCGCTCAGAGCTATATTTTTCCTTTCTAATCTACCGTGAGCCATTTGAACGAGATTTAAGCCGCTAGTTTTTTTTTTTCATATCTAGGACCCCCCGATGACTCTGCGGACAACCCTATTTCTATTCGAGTTCACCCCAGAACTATACCCCTCCCCTGACCCCTGTTGGTGGCAGGTCCTAAGTACGGTGGAGCCATTCTAGGTCCCAGTCTTTTTCGTTCTAGGATAGGAAAGATACCTTGGGGAATCACCCTGGCGGCTCTCTTTGCACGTAAAAAAATTATCTCCTTACTACCCCCTGCTTCATCTTCAACGACGGCAATGGAACCCCCACCATGTGATAGGCATCGTCCTTTTCTTTGCACTTCATTGGATATTTTCTTCTCCCCCGCGGAAATGCCCCCGAAGATCACCCCCACTCTCGAGTTGTTTATTGACCTGTCGCTCGCTTGACAACGCCTTTTTCCTCGGTGGTGTTTTTTCCCCAGTATTCCCCTTCTTTAGTGTCAAAAGAGTCCTTTTTCCGTCTTTCCCAAACGAGGAGATCTCTTCCTTGTAAGGATTTATTGGTTTCTAAGGATGAGGCCCTTACTAAGATGATTCCGCTGTTGGATGCAGTGTCTGCACCCTCTTTAGTTCCTCGCACCCTTGCCCACCTGAATTCATTTTTCCTCCCTTGCGTCATGGAAATCCTTCGCCTTTGCGCTGGCCCGTTCAGTCCCCGCACTTAAGTACTTCCTGTTACCCTGTGTAAGAGGTTTTCGATCGGGGATGGCTCTTTCTTTTACTTTATCGGAGCAATGATTGTTCCCCCCCTCTCCTTTGAGGATGATTTTCAAAGCAGGCGTTACTCCTTCACTCTTTTTTTTAGCTGAGATCAGATCTCTACTTTGGGAATTTCTTTCAAGGCTCTTTTTTCCGCCCGCTATATTTCGATCAAGTTAGGATCGGTGCTTCCTTCCTTTGTCTCGTCTTAACGACCGCTTTTTCTTTTCAACGATTTGCTATAGGAACCCCTCTCCTGCACTTACCTCAATCCGAGGGAAAGAAAACCCCCTCAGGACGCGTCTTTTGTTTTGCTAGTATTCCGCCTTTTCCAACTTCGACTCTACGTTGTAGTGAAGCAGTCTTCGCGAGCCTGGTTTGTCCAGTCAACCCACTTGACAGTGTCTAATTCTTCCTCCGTCCAAGGGACACCAGGAAACTCCGGCTATTTCTGATTTTGTCCCTGGGAGGAGGTAGAGTCCTTTTATGGTCCCCTTCCCAGAAGGCCAGGTCTCATTCCCTTTCCCCCATTAATCTTGTCAGAGGAGTCCCACGTTCCAATCTTCGTGACCGACCAGCAGCCAGTACCTCTTACGGACCCCCCCTGCTGTGGTTACCTTTGTCATTGGTGATTTTTTTTTCTCCCCTTTCTTTCCTCTTAAAAGGCTCGTTGGTCGAAGCCGATCTCTTTTACTCGAGAGGACCCCACGTGACCTTCTTCGGCTATTGTTCTCCCCCCCCCCCCACAGCTTCCACTTAGGTCGAGGGTGGGGCTACCTTATTTGAGTCACTCCCTAGAGCGTGGAGAGATTTTTGCATTTCATCGGATCAGTTCTCTTGCGGAATGAGAGCTTCCTCAGAGATCTGGGCGAGCCTTCTGGTCTTGAGGGGTCCTACCCCTGTCTTCCCCTCCCAATCTCTTGACGAGTTCTCGTTTTCTGAGCTGTCGTCTCTGATGCGCGTAGATGGACGCGATCCTTTTGTCTTGTGTACCTTTTCGTCGAAGTGCCCCCTCCCCTCTTTTTACCCCTTGAAGATTTCAGTCATACACCTCTTTATTTCCTTCCTTGATGAGGTACTCGTCGATAGTTGTGTCCCTTCCCCCGATCTGCCTTCCTCATGTCTCTCCTACCTTCTATCTTATAACTCCCCCGCTCAAAGCCCTTCCGGATAGAATACTTTCTCTCCCCTCCCATCCTTCCTTGAAATAGTGAGGTACTTTTAAAAGGCGCTGGCGTGAACCGTCGGTTGCGCTGCTCGCGCCTTCGTCCCTGAAGTCCTTCTTCACTGATCACCTGCCGCGTTTTTTAGACGTGTTTAGTAGGAATCGTTTTGGGCACGGTATCCTTCTAGTCCCCTTTTCAGGAGCGCTTCTCCAAGCCCATTCTGCGCCGGCTTTTTCCTTTTAACTGCCCTTCTCTTCTAATGGTTTGATTTGGTGTCCTTTCTCTTTCTTCCCCCCTTAAGGTGTTGTTGTTTCTATCTCTCCAAGGTTTACCCCAAGCAAGCCCAATTAGATTCCCCCCCCCCTTTCTTCCTAAGACTCCTGCCCGAGATAGAAGCCAGGGTTCCGCACTCTAGTACTGACCCAGTTTTTCCCCCTCTCTGTCTCCCCCTTGTCCAACCCCAACTATGCCGCCGAAACGCGCCCCCCCTCCCCTCCCCTCTGTCTTTGATCGTTCAAGACTACCCCCCTTTCCTCTTTCCCTAAGCGCTATCAGAGAAAGCAGTACGTTTCCCCCCCGCGCTCCTTCTGTTCCTCTTTCCCGGATCTGGTTTTTCCTTTTCTTAAGATACGGATTTCGTCCTGAAAGTTTCCTTTTTTGTTTCTTCTCCCTTCTTCTCCTGAGCTGAAGCCAAGGATGCCGGCCTTTTTTTTACTGCCCTCTTCTACTGAGGAAATACCGCCTTCCCCCTCTCCTTTCTTTCTTCAGATTAACGGACGGCGTTCTTCTACGCGAAATTACACAATTCTAGCCCCTCCCCTCTCATACTCTCTTCATCCCTCCTTTTCTGAACGATGAAGAGCTGGCATTTTTCAAGATTACGAGAGCGGCTTAGGACTTGTTTGTTTTTTTTTTCTTTTCTTCCACTCCCCATAACCGAAGATAGGCCTCCCTTCCTCGATCAGAGTGATAGTACGCGGTAGCGTGTCTTTTACCTGTTTTCCTCCCCCCCCAATATCGTCACCACGAGACGCCGCGCCCCCGTACCCCACGTCTCCCAGCGTTCCCTACCCCGTTCCTTATTCGACATCAATAGAGCCGAGGTAAATGGGACGCCGTGATAGAGCCCCAACCCCGATTCTATTTCCTCTTCTCCCCTCCTACAGAGGTTTTGACCCCTTCCCCTTCCGGGAAAAAGTCCTAGTTGACTTTCTAGGAATTTAGATTCCCGTAAAAAGGTTGGCCTCTCGCGCTTTTCCCAAGCGGCCCTGGTTGATAGTTATTTTTCAGCCCCTTCGTTTCTCTCCCCGTGATCGAACTCCCGACACCAATCCCTTTCCCTCCTTCCATGGCATTGTTTTTTTTGTTATGGCACTTTCGGATGGTTACCTACCATTCATCCCTTCTTTTCTTCCTGCTAACATTGAATTGTTATGGACTTTCCGACGTTTTCCAACCTTACTACATGTAGCATTTGTTAACGAATAATCTTCAACCGTAATAATATCGTTTCCTTTTGTTTTCCCTCTTAGTCTTTTTCTCTTTCAGCGAGCTTTTTAGCGCCTGGTTGCCCCTCCCTTATCGGAGATGAAATAAGCGGCACCGTCTTTTGGTTTTAACATATCCGCCCCTGCCCCAGACTCGAGCTGGCACTTTTCCTGTATAAAGTATAGAAGGGGTACGCCTTGCCACGCGTAGATGATTGAAGGTTGGTCTCATAGCTACCCCCCCTCCCTCTGTGACAGCGCTTCAGAAGGATGGCCGAAGCCAGACCTACCTTTATTCGGTGTATACCCCCCGAGGACCGATATTTCTTCTGTCCTATCCCCCCGCCTCCTCCAAATACTCTTAGGAATTTTCCCCCCTTTATAGGTGCTCAAAGGAAATAGTGTTTGAGAAATCGTAGGATTCTGCACCCCGTGATCCAGATTCAGTTCATTTTGCTGACAAATAGGGTGGTAACCCCAGTAATCCTTTTTATTTCCTCTATTTCCGTATGCCCAAAAAACCATAGTAAACGGCAGAATCTTTTTTGATAATCCCGGTCCTTCTTGACCCTTTTTTACAAACGAGCCTTGGGTTCACTCTTCTATTCCTGGCGCGCGAGTCTGTCCACCCCCTCGAGCTCTTTTTTTTTTCGCTCAGGTGGCTTTCCCTTTCTTCTCCACCGAGAACTGAGTCTTCAAACTTAAGTGCTGCCGTCATCCAAGAAGGGACTCTGAGTTTCGCCGCGACAAGTGGGTGTACTTTGATCGAGATTCTTTAACGTTTCTGATTCCATTATTTTACTCTCTTCCGTGAATGACGTCAGATACTCCCCATCGTCTTCCTCACTTCTACACCCCCGGAATACAACAAGAGGTCGATTCGTTGTTCTTTTTGAGGTCTGTTGTGCTTCCCTCTTCTTCCTTTGGGTTTCCGAGAGATCTAGGCCCGCGATTGGACCTACCTGCTTCAGTCTTGTCTATCTGTCTGATCTGTTTTCTAGCTCTTAGGGAGGTCCCGTTCCCCCTGT
>Ga0179593_1406322_pt1 | contig 11330 bp, 20 predicted proteins | sample CZODoug2_1_08_16_FD_185931 | JGI IMG/M metagenome (GOLD analysis project Ga0179593, IMG submission 185931) | Vadose zone soil fungal communities from Angelo Coast Range Reserve, California, USA - CZODoug2_1_08_16fungal (PacBio error correction) | ecosystem: Environmental > Terrestrial > Soil >... | reverse complement strand
AAGGTGCCAGCGGTCTTCTGTTCCACGCGGTCCAGTCATCGTGCTTTTTAGTGTCCCCTTAAATTTCCCCAGGTGCACGTTCTGATTCCCATAGCCTTTTTCCTCACCCCCAATAATTTTCAGCGCCTCTTTTTTGCAGTTCGTAATCAGGCTCCCTTTTCGAGAATGGTCTTTCCTGTCACAGTTGGTTATGGCCCGCGCATTAGTCTTCCCGTATTATCATTTTTTGTCTTTTCAGACGTCATTTTTTTCTCATCCTCCTTTTTTGACTTTTCTCTCTCTGCTTGCCCGCGCACCACCTCCCGAGTTTTCCGAATGTCCACCAATATCGGTCCTCGCACCCTTGGCCCCCTTGCGTAACCCGCCGTCCGCTTTCTTTATTATACCCTTTTACTAACCCACCCGATATCCCCGGTAACACCCAATCCCCCCTTTTGGCGTCCGAGTCCCCCTCCTTGTCCCCCAGACATTAAGCGGCCTCCTCTTCCTTGCACCACGTTTCCCTCTATTCTTTTCCCTCTTCAGCACGGCACGTTTCAGGACATGTTTTCTCCTCCTGGACTCCCACCGCACATGTTCGGCTCTCTTCGTTGGCATCATCCGTACGTGCTTCTTTGCGTGCGAATTGACTCGGCAGGTAAACAACCTTTGTCGGGCCCCTTCTGTCCACTCCTTTCAATTTCCGTTCCCCTTCTTTCTTACTTCCCAGAAACCACACCTTTCTCCTTTTTGATTCACCCTTTCTTTCGTTTTTGCTCCGGCAAGCTCAAGCTTTCTGATCCTCCCCCGGCTGCCCATCTGCCGCGGTCTTTCCACTCGCAGCAAATACTGTCCGTGATTTTCTTTTTTTTTGGTCTCGGGAGTTCCCCCCCTTATCTGATTTTTTTCTCCGAAAACAACCCTTAGATCCTTTGTGCTGTATCTGTGTATGTTTAATCTGTGCAAGATTGTCCCCTCTCTGTTGATTTCTCGTCCGATCGCCTAAGTAGGATTTTCCCGGTCCCCTCTACCCCTTGCCAAGTATTTTTTTTTACCCTTCTTGACCGTTTACCCTAGTCCAGTCCCGATTTTTTCTTTTTTACTATCCTTAGTGACGCTGATCTTCCCCTTACGCGCCCTGAGTTGGATGCACTCCCCCCCCTGACCTCTCTCTTTAGCCATGTCGCCCTTTGTTTATTATTATCCGGCTTCTAGGCAGGTATTGGTGCTCCCCTCGCTTCTCATCTCTTTTGTTTTGGCTTCTTACCGGTCATTGCTCTTTCCACCATTCTCTACGGTACCCCAAAGACTTCCCACCTTTCCATTTCCTGCTTCACTTCCCTGATTTTTCGATGTCCCTGTTCAGTTTTCCAGTTTGCTTTCCCTAACCATTCCGACCGTCTACATTGGATTTCCTCTTTCTCATCCAGCCCTTCTGCTGCCTTTGTATTTTTTACCACGACCTCTGTTATTTCCCTCGCGTCCTGACTCTTGTGCTAGGGCCCGTTTGGTCTTTTGGCATTCTCGGTCCCACTTTTTCTTACAAAATCTGATCGCATCTATATTTCGCCTTGCGCCTTTCGCAGATGTGTGAGTACTGCCTTGCTTGCCTTTCCCCCCTGCTTTTGACTGGTGCTCGCCCCTTTTTCTCCTTTCGTGAACTTTCCAATTCATAGTTTTTTTCCGTAGTCTTTCCAACCCTCCCCCTTGACTTCTTGCTTTTTTTTATCTTTGTGGCCATTTGTTCGCTGTTGATCGGCAGAGGCCCTCCCTGTCCTATATTTTTTGATGTTCTTTGAGCTAGAGGGAATCTTCTACCCTCATTCGTTAGACTGCTGCCCAACCCGCCTTATCTCTCCTTTCCCTTCCTGTTACATCCTGTAGCCGGTCTCTCGTGTCAGTTTTTACTTCTGTTTGACACACGAGATCTTTCCCTGTCGTCGTGTCGCTTTTCTTGTCAGTTTCACCACTTACTTGATCACCTCTGGCCTTCCCTTACCCGGCTCTGTTCCGAAGTTTTTATTTTTTGCCTGCTTCGCGGTTTCAGAAAGACAACGCGGGCATTGCTCAGACTAGGATTTTTAAATGACGTCGTCCCCTGCTCGCCTGGCCTTTTTAACGTGTCGTGAGAGTTGTCATAGCTCTTACTTCACGAGCCCACTTTCCCCTAGTTTTTCCTACTCTGTTCCATTCACGCTTTTTCCGCCCTTTAGTTGTTTTTTTTATTCGACGAACCCCTTTTTATTTTCCCTCCCCTCTTCTATTCATTGGACTGTCCGAGTAACCCCTTCCCTCTCTCTTTTCCTCCTTTCCAGTTGTTGTGTGATCGTCGTCTTAGCTTCAGTTCTCGGGTTTGTTAAGCGCTTTTTTTTTTTTGTGATTTCTTTTTTTAAAGTCTTTGGTGACCTCCTTTTATCCCAGTTCCCCGCGCAAATCGATCAAGGTCTGGGAAACGATCTCCAGATCTTACATCCTGACACTCGGTCCCTCTCTTTTGTTTTTTGGTCCTTTCTAAAGCCGTCCCCCCAGTTTTTCTTTTTTTTCTCTTTACTTGTGTATCAATGAACCGTGTCCCTCTGTTGCTGCTTTTTTCTGCACCGCCCTTCTTCTTTCTCGGTTTTCCCTTCGCGCTGGCGTTCCTTTTCTCCAACGCCCCTTGTTCTTGCTTTTTTAATTTCATGAAACCCTGTCATCCTTCCTTACTCTTTTTTTTCCAAGACTTCGTCCACCCGGACCTTTTAGATGCTGCGTCACCTTCACCGCCTCCATGACCCACTTCTAATTTTTCCTCTAGTTACCCATCCCTTCATGGAACTTCTAACTTCAATTGCATCTTTTCCGCACCCCCTTCTAGCTACCTTACTCCCCCTGCCTGAAGGACGTCCCCCTTTTCCATTTGGCCTCATCTCTTTTCATTTGTCAGATTGGCCACACCGTCAGGTACCTTTCCTAGTCCATTTTCCCCTATCCCCCGTTTTCAAGATTCTATCGCACTGCCCTTTCTTTTTGTTTCTTTTCGTTTATTTTCCCTCGCCGAGTTTCGGATGCTCCCCCTTCAGTGTCTCCTTTTTGCAAAGTCGCCTTTCCTGTACTTTTTCCAAGGTAAGTCACTGCGCTGCTGATCCGAGCTATATGCATGCATCTCCCTTCTGATTCGCCTCGCCCCCTTCACGAAACTTATGGTACCCTCTCTACTTTATCACCCTCTTTTTCTTCCCAAACATCAGTCGGTAAAAATCCCTTACTACTCCTCCCTTCGACGTACGTTTTCCTGCCATTTTCCCTCCTTTTTACTCTGGTTCCTCCTTTTTCATTTTTTAAAAGTTATCTCTGTGTATACGCCGCCGCCAGCAGCGGGCCCTCCCCCAGCGTCCTAGAATGCTCATTTGATCCAGTTTCCTTCACTTCCACGTTTTTGCGAGTTTTCCCAGTCCTGCGGTTGTGCTCGCCTCTAGGTCCCATCGCCCTTCCACCAAATCTGTTTGTCTGCGAACCACACCTACATTCTTCTTCCCGCCTCTCTTTGCCTATATTTAACCCCCATGTTTATTCCTGGGTAGCCATCTTTGCAGATGTTCGCTCCAAGGGTAACTTAGCATTCCGCGTTCCGTCCCCATCCACATTTTGCTTCTTCGCACCCACTCCACTCTAGCTTCTTTTCTGCATTTGCTTTTTTCCTTGCTTGTTTACCTCCTTTCCTAGTGATTTTTCCCCTGGAAATCATTGCTCTTCTTGCTTTCAATCCCCTCCCCTCCCGTCTCTCTTTTGTCGATGGGGACCTCCTGACATTCGATGTGGCCCTCTCTCCTCCCTTCTTCCCATCCCAGAGATCCCCCCTGTCCAATCCGTAGCCTCTCTGGGGGTGTTCTTTCACAATCACGTCGATACTTCCTCCCCCTCAGCCTCCTTGTGTATTTTTTTCCCTCCTATTTGGCCCCTGTGAGTGCCCCCTTTCTCCATTTTTTTTTGGTTGCAGTCTCCTTTGCATTCAATGTACTGGGGTCCCTTTTGATCTACATTCACCCCCCTCCTTTACAGTTAGTTGCCTACCGCTAAACAGTCTTTGTTTCTCTCCTTCCTCTCGCACCTGCACCATATTCAGCTGACATCCTCCGTTGCTCCGTCCGGTGTTACTTCCCTTCTAGCTACCCCTTTTTACCTCACAGACTTCTCCGTCCGTCACTTTGGTGTGTTTTTTTTAGGAAAACGTCAGATCGCCGCTAGTTGTGTTCCTTCGCCCGTTTGACACCCTACTTCGCTGACCTGTGCCCGTGAGCTCTCTAGTATGTCCGCCTCTTTATCCTGCGTTTTTATGAGTGTAAACCTGGCTAGAATTCGGACGGTGCCTAGTTGTTTTTCTATTGCTCCTAGTTTTCGTACAGACCAGTTATCCGATTTGTTTTCATCTCCCCCACTACCGCACTTCTCATTTGGCTTCTTTTTCGGTTTAGCGCAGGTTTTCTACCTTGTTTGGCGTACTCGATCTTACAGACATTCGGCCTGCGTTTTTGGAACAACGTAACGCCCTGCCTTTTTAGAATTCTTTTTCTCCTCTTCTGCTTGCTGACGGGCACGTGACTGTGTCAGTCGCTTTCTTCCTTCATTCCATGCTCGATATGCATCGTTGATCGTTTATCTCCCTTCCTTCTTTGTCCCGCTGACCCAACGGATTAAGCTTCGTGTCCCATTTACCTCCTGTTTTTTCAATTCTCCTCATTTCCAAACTGTCTCTCACCCGCTGCTTGGAATCACCTTTGCCCGGTTGCCTAGTCTGATACTCCGTTGTTCACTTCTTTTTTGACAGTTTTCCCCTCTTTTGCTTTCCCCGCTCCAGATTCCGCATCCTTGTTGTCATTTTTTTGACTCCCGTTCTTCTTGAGGTTTTTCCGCTTTAAAAGTCCTGGTTTCGTTCCTTCATTGAGCCCCCTTGTCCCCTCTCTCTAGGTTACTCCCTCCCTCAGTTTGTTGTTTTTTTGTAGTCCGACCTTAAAAGCGCCCTCTTCCACTTGGTGTCTGTCGCTCTTCGTTTTCCAGGGTTTACACCGTTTCCACAATTGCACAAACTGAAACTACGACCCGCTTGAGCATACCTCCTCCCTCCCATTTTTTTCCCTCGGAAAATCCACCCCACGCTACCCCATCGATCAAGGGTGACGTCGTTTTAATCCTTGCCTTGATCTTCTTCTTGCCCCCTTTTCAGGTTGAAAGGATAAGTCATGGCCAGGCGCTTACGGTAGTCCGGCCGCTTCTCCTCTTTTTCCTCAAGTCTCCTCGATACGCACGATTCCTGTCCCCTCTCTCTCGTTGCCTGTGAATCAGGCGCTTTCTTGTCACCTCTGTATTCTTCCCGTCCGTTTAAATTCGTTCTGATCCCCCCAGAGTATACTTAGACACAGGGGTCACGCGGTAGCACACAGTCGGTCGTGTTTCCTCTCTTCCCCATTCCGCCCATCCACTAGTTCCATTCCCCCTCTGCGTAAGAACCTTTTTCCCCCCCCCTATCCAAGCGTCCCGGCTCATCCCCCACTACTTGTCTCCCGGAAATATACCGTATGTTTCTTTTCTTTTTTTTTCAGGTGCCCACCGCGAATTCATTCGCCAAACTAGCCTATTCAGTACGGCACGTTTCCACGCATGTCTGTTTGTTTCGTCCTCTTTCGATCCCAGCAGTATGTGTCCCGTGACTCTCGGTGCTACACAGTGCACTGTATTGGCTGGAAGGCGGGCCTATAATTTGGCAGATCCCCCCCGTTTTTATGTACCGTCCGAAAGCTTTCCTCTCTCCTTAAGTTCACTATTTTCTTTACGCCGAAACCTTTCTTTTACCTTCCTGGGAGCATTTATGACTTCTCCTTTTTTGTAGTTTCTTCATCCCCCTTGATCCGACTGTTAACCCACTGGCTTTCCCTATATTTGCTGATGTCCTTCCTTTCACCGCCTTTTTTTCCAATCTCCTTCCCCTCATCGATCCTAGGAGGGTTCTGCTTTTTGGCCTTTCCAGCCATCCTTTCCCCGGTTGTATGCGCTGATGAGCTTTTGATCCCACATGTGAAGATTGTCCCTCTTCTGAGCCTTAGGGCGTTTTCTTCAATTCTTCGCCCCAGAGGATCCAGTTCACCTCACTCCCCTTCCCCCCCCCGTCACCCCACTTGCTGTTTCAAGCACCTTGCAGCTCGAGGGACAGCTAGAGGTTGGCGTGCGACATTTCTGCCTTTTTTTTTTAGTTTTCTGTCCGACATGATTTCCCCGCGTTTCCATTTTTAGTCCTTGCTTCCAACGCTCTTGACACTTTTGATTTCTTCCGCCATCTGAGCAGTGATTCCGACTTTTTTCTATTACTAATCATGTCTTGGTTTGCCCCTCCTCGTGTTCCCCTTTTTTTTTTTCGAGTCACCCCTACTATCGTCCCCCATTATCTACGTGTCCCCCGCAACAAGATTCCTTTCTACCCGTTGTACTTTTTCCCTCAACGTATGTGAGTGTTGCGAGGGACCGTTGACTTCTTCCTTGTTTGGTGCGATAATTCCCCTTGAGGCCCCATCTGCCCCCCTGATCTTTCTTCTATTTGTGTCTTTGTATTTGTCTGGTCCAACCCGCAGCTTCATATCCCCCTTTTCCTTTTGTCCCCTACCTTTATCTCCCCGAGCTTTTCTCAGCCTGGTGGCGTTTCTGGCCCCCCCCGGTCACCATCTCGCTGAGCCCCTAGTCCTCCCGCATTTCTTTGCCAGGCGGCCTTCGCCAGAGCTGATGTCTTCACCACCCTTTTTCGCAGCATCTTACTTTCTGATCAGGATGCCCCCTTTCACTGTAGTTGACAAATGTCTCCTTTTCCGCTTTTTTAGACCCTTCTCCTGCATGTCACTTTCAAAACTTCCAAGGTTGCTTCCTTGTCCCTTCCGGCCCTTTTTTCCATGTGACTTTAATCTCCTCTTCCGCAAATGGCTCTTTTTTTTGGGTGCTGTCCGACGGTTTTTTCTTCTTGTTTCTCGCAAGAGTTTTTCATTATTTCTTGCCTCACGGCCTGTGTACCTCTCGAGACCGTCACCGGCGTTCCCTTTCTCCTCATTCCTCTATTGTCCTAAGTCTCTTTCGACTGTTTTTCTTCTTGTGTTCCCCCCCCGTCTTTTTTCCTATTTTTGACTGCGTGTGTGTTCCAGCTTTTACCCCCCCATCCTTCTTTTTTCGTCTGTCCCCCCTTGGGTCATTTTGCCTGCTCTTTTCCCTTCTTTGACACTTTTGTTTCATTTTTTACCCTGCATCAACCTTCTTTATTGACTTTCATCAAACTCGCTTTCCCGCATGTGAAGCTCTCCGTGGTTCAAAGTCACGCTGCCGCTGGTCTAGAGAGTCTTCTTATCTTAGTTTGTCCCTACCTATTGTCCTCTTCTTGCTGTTTTTGGACTTCCTCACCAATGTCTGTCTTTCCCCCCCCACCCTAGGTTCACACTTCTCACACATTTCTTCTTACGCCGATTTTTAAACCTTCTTCCCCTGTTTTCTTTTCTCCTACTTGTGGTTTGTAGATTATTCTTTCTCTTTCTCGCGGATTCTGCTTTTTTGTTCAAGCAGTACCTCTTTACCAGTTTCTTCAACGTCCCCGTGCAAACAATTCTCCCCCGTTTAGCTCTGAAACGTACTCTGATTTATTCCCCCCCCCCTTTCAGGCCTCCTACTTCACTTTGATGTCGCCCGCTGCTCCCACGGTTTTTTTAGTCGCGTCCTCTCATTTTCTTCTCTTATCACTTTCTTTTCTGATTTGTCCTTTCCTCGTTGTATCTGCCCTCCTTTTGTTTGCGCCTACCACCAATCCCTTCTTCAAACCCGATGTTTTTTTTTACCACCCTCGGGCACACAGTCTTATTACAGTCCAGTTCCCCCTCTCCCACTAAGCCCCTTCCTTCGGATTGCGCCATGTTCCACAGTAAACTTCATTTCCCCGTCGCCGTTGAGTTACTTTTCTTTTTGAACCTATAACTTCCTGCCATTCTTCTCAAAACCCGACCGTTTATTTTTTCGCAAGAGTTCCAGTACTTATCAGTCTCTTTCATCCCTAATTTTGTCTCCTTGACATATGTAGAGCGCTGGCATGACTCTTCCCCTAGTGTAAGGCAAGGTAATCAGTGCTCCTTTTCTTCATAGATGCACCTGATCCCTTTGCTGAGTCCTTTCTTTTTAAAGACAGCTCACTCCTTCTTGTCGCCAACCTCAACAGCAATTTTTCATCCCCCCAGCCCGACATCTTGGAAACTGTTCCATTCCCTCTCCGCCACCATTTATTATCGTATTTATCCTGGGACCGAAGCGAGATTCGTACGCTTCCTCCCCCCCTTTGCCCCTATATTCTCTCGACGTTTTGCACTCGATAACTCTTGCTCCCTTTCCCCCACTGTTTCTCTTTTTACTGGGCTCATCTTGTGCCGTGTGCACGTGACTTACCCAATCTTACCTTTGTCCTTTTGATTCCCTTTGACTTTTTCAGTGATTGCTCTGCTCCCTACACACCCTTTACCCATTTTCACATTTGTTCCCCGTTTTTTTTGACATTTAGACTTAGTTTTTCCCAATTGACTGCGTGGTCTCATGCTCTTTGTATTCTCCTGATGAGAAGTGCCCTTACCTTTCTCCTCCTTTCCCCTTAAACCTTGAGGCACTCTTTCTTTCTTTCTTCCCCCCCATATACCATTTTCTTGTACCGCCTCTGTTCCTTTCCCCTCCACGATGCCCTTCCTCTGCGACCAACGTTCCTTTTCGTCTCCAACTGGGACTCCGCCTCTTCTATCGCACACTATACCCCCCCAACTTATTACGCCCCCCCTCTTCCTCTTACCTCTCTTCTACGGCTTTACAAGAACTTTTCTCCTACTTGCTTTTTTTTTTCCCTTATCTACCTGGCAGCCTCCTTTACTCCTTTCCGCGCCCTCGAGATGTGGACACAATCTTCGCACACCGTGTTCACCCTACCCCCTCTTTTCCGACTCCGTCATCCTTGTCTTTTCTGACACTTTTTAGATGCTCTTGTGTTGCTCCTGTTGATTTCACCCAATACCAATGCCTTTTCCTTCTCGTCGCTCCTTCTTCAACTCCTTTTGCTTCTTTTGAGTCTCCCATCTTGCTCCCCCTGGCCTTGTGCTCTTTCTTCACGCCCTGTCTCTGTCCTATTACCGTCCACTCTTCAACCAGCGGACTTTCCCTTTTTTTATCCATGACCCCCCAGTGTGTGTTGCCCGTCCTCGTGGCTTGTCACAATGTCCCATTCCCGTGAACCTGACGTTTCATTCCCTTCGTGTTTCCAATCGTTTGTTGACCGCACTTTCTTCGATTGATTTCTTTAATATTCGTACCCGGTGTGTGTATTACACCGATTCTTCCTCATTTGGATTTTACAGGTGTTCGCACCCAGCCCCCTTTTCCCATTTCCTTGATGCTCTTCGTGCGCGCAATTTCGCTCTTATATTTTCAACCTGGATTTCCCCCCCCCCTCCCCCGGCCTTGCAGCTTGATTTTCAGCCCCATTTGCGCATTTGAATTGCGTCTTCTCCGCCGTATGATTTTCTTTTGGTTTTACGGGCGATCTAGGCGGTTTCTTTGGGCTCCCATGAATCTACTTAGGAAGCTGTGTGTGACCAAACGTATTTTTCCCAGGTCTTGTTTGGTCATAGAAGAGATTGTTTGACCCTCTAGTTCGCACGTTTTTAATATGCTTGAACGTCTCTCCGTTGCACGTCACCGTTTACTCTTCCCTTCATTGAGCGTAGACTTTCTTCTTGCCGGAACCAAACCTGCCTCCCCGCCCTTTCTCCGTTCCGTCGGCAGGAACTTATCCTTCACTGTTGTTTTTTTCTTCTTCTCTGGTAATCGGCTCCCCCGCTGACTTTTCGATCCTCCTTTTTTCACTTGGGTGTTGCTTTGCAGATGTGCCCTACTTCTTTTTTTGAGTTCCCCCTTATCCCTTTTATTTATTTTGCTTTGACTCTTTTCTGTGGACGTTTATTTTGCAGCGGGAGTCTTACCCTGTGGCCGACTTCGAGCCGTTTTACTCTCTCTTTGTCACCTCTCTTTTCACCGTGGTTTGTTTTTTGAGATCTCTCCCTCGCCACGAGGCCCAGTCGTCTTTTCCCTCTTTCCCCTCTCTCGGCCCCCTTTCTGGCGTAACACTTCTCCAATTTCAAAATGAACCTGTTTTGATGTAACATCTCCCATTTTTTGTGTCCCTTTATGTCAATCCAACCCCCCACTTTTCAGCGCACACACCTCATATTTCAAGACGTCGTCACTGCTCGATCTATCATTCCCCCCGTTGCCCTCCGAAAGTTGGCATGTTTCCCCCTATTACCCCCCTCTCTATACACGTGTGGTTGTCCTTCGGAGTCTGATCTTCCAGTTTGTCCTGCATCTCTATCTGCCCGATACGCTCACTCTTCCCCTTCTCGCTCTTTTGTGACTGTTTTCCTGCACGGCACTCTTTCCCCCCCCCCCTAGCTCGGCACACTCCTTCCATTCCTCCTGACTTCCATACGAGTTTATGCCAACCTGGTTACTTTCTCCCCCCCCACTTTTTCCCGCTTCTTACGTCAATCTCCTCCATCCTCTTCTCTCACACACCTGTAGCTCTCCCCGGAACCACATCGCAACTCAGGCTTCGTTGTTCCGATCCAAGTTTTTACCCTCCCCCTTAGGAATGAACCTTCCGCTCCCGATATCAGGTCACTCTACCCCCTTTCATTTCGACTCTTCCCCCTCTCCAGTATCAAGTCCTTCCCCTTTCTTTTCCTATGGTTTTTCCTTTTTTTTTGACGACGGATCCCTTGCCCCTCCAAAGCAGCTTGTTTTTCTTTCCACTCTTTGTCCACCGACACCGTACGCGGTCCTTAACCTGGGTCTTTCAAAGGGTCGCTCCTTCCCAACACCCGGTTTGCCGGGCTGCTCCCTTTTTGCATCTCGTTCCTTCTTTGGTTCTCCAGAGCCTAAATTCCATGTGTTTGTTTGGCTGATTGCCACTTTCACTATGGTCAGCACGTTTTGTCGGACTCCTTTCTTTCCTTTCCTATTTTAACAAGTGCATTCTATTGGCTGGAATTTCCTCCCCCCCCCCCCCCCGTTCCCCACCGCAATACTATGCGTTTTTTCGCTATTTGCTTTTGTCCCTTTTTTCCTTTTGACTTGTGGGCTTTCTTACACCCTCACACCCATTTCCACTAACACCACCCGCGTGACACGCCCTCTTGTGTTGGTGCCCTATCTTTCCGGGAGTTATTTTTTTTACAACCCCTCTGAAATTTTTTTCCCGCCCCTCGGAGGGGTTCTTTATAGTTTTTGTCTTTTTACCTCCTAGGAGACTGTCCCCATCTGAT
>Ga0179593_1391159_pt1 | contig 11330 bp, 17 predicted proteins | sample CZODoug2_1_08_16_FD_185931 | JGI IMG/M metagenome (GOLD analysis project Ga0179593, IMG submission 185931) | Vadose zone soil fungal communities from Angelo Coast Range Reserve, California, USA - CZODoug2_1_08_16fungal (PacBio error correction) | ecosystem: Environmental > Terrestrial > Soil >... | reverse complement strand
CCTTAGGGCGCCAGCGGAGGTGGTCCCTTTTTTTTTTTCGATGCGTCTTTCGGTTTGCATGTGTTTGATGTGTTGCGTTGAGTTCCCTTCGTTGCCTTTTTTTTTTTATTCTTTGTCCAGTCTTGGTTTCTTCCTTTTGGCGTACTTATTGCCCTCTTCGATGGTTTACGGATGCATTGAATTGAACTTTCCCGTTGCGACGCTTTTCACCTGTCTTTCTGCCAGTTGTTTTTTTTTTCCGAGACCCCAGCTACCCCTTCCCCCTTTCCCGGCCTTCCTCTGATTTTTTTTTTTCCCGAGGAAACTTTTTTTGTTCTTCCCGTTTTGGCATTTTCCGGGCCTTTTTTTCTCATCGATGGAGGATTGTAGAGGAGTTGACCTGTTTCGCGCGGGATGTCCTTTTGTTGACAGGTCCCCATCATCCTGGACCCATATCCCCTTCCTTTGCCGGGTCCGACAGTACCTCTGGTCTCTTACCTTGCTGTCTTTTTTTTTTCCCCTTCTTGCGGTCCCACTCACTCCTTGCCGTGCGACAATGGGACTCTCGCGCCTTTTTCCATGCCCCCCCCAGGTCCGACGCTTCGCTTGATTTTCGTGTCGCTGCGTCAGCGTTCCTTTCTTGGCACCACGAGAATTCCTTTCCCAGATGGATTTTGTTTCATCACCGCCCTCCAAACGCGCCGACCCGTTCCGGGCGGTCCTTTTGCTTGTTTTTCGTATTTTTTTTTTTTTCCTTTTTGATCACTTGTTGTTGATGGTTTTTCCTTGGGAGCGTTGTGTCTCTTTTTTTTCCTGAAACCCTGTTGCTGGCCGTATTATCTTTTGGCGGTCACAAGCGTCGTCCCTTAGCAGTCGCCCGGACCCCCTTTTTTCCATTTTCTTTTACTTTTTTTTTCGGGAATCTTCAGAAACATCGTTTCTTTTCTTTCTCTTAAGATGATCGGGCTTCTTGTTTTTTGGTTGTTTTTTGTTTCTGCCCACTGCGTCGTGCGACAGAGATGCCGGCCCCTTTTCCCCCATGGAAACTCCCCATGGCGACAATTGCAGGCTTTAGGACCTTCGAATCTCGTATTTAAGTCCGTCAAGTGTTAACTGGCTCCTTGGTGCCCCTCGATTCATCCTGGAAAACCTCCTTTATGTAGTTGTCACCTCGACTGATTTTTTTGCTGTTAATCGCCCATCAGTTTGTGTGGCTCTTGCCCTCAGTGCCTTCAGGTTTTCCCCTCTCATTGGGGACTTTTCCTCCCGATTTTCCCCATTAAATTATTCGATTTTCCCCGTCCGTTACTCCCCCGTGTGCGTGCCCAACCTTGCTCCTTGCTTATTGCCCCCCTTGCACCGCCCACTAAAGCCTGAATAGGCCCCGCGCTCCTTTTGTTTTTGTCAGACTTTCGGAACGCCCCACAGCAGCGCTGTCACGCCTTTTTTGATCCTCGTTTTTGATTGGTTCCGTGAGGGCCTTTTTGTTCGTTCTTTTACCCCTCCCTTCGTTTTTTTTTTATCCCCCTAGATTAAGAGGCCGGTCCTTGTGTTAGAAAGGTTACCCCCTTTCACATCCATGGACCAGCATTTGCAGGCTCCGTCTGTCACGTTGGTCTGTTTCCTCGTTAGCTTCCTTTCTTTTTCCCAGACTACCTCTCTTTCATGTTTTTGTCCTCCCGACAATGGCAATTCTGTCAAGATAGTGTGAAATTTCAGCCCCTTTCCCGTTTTTTTCCTTGTCGAGGCTTTCTCATTCACTCCCTCTGCCTGTGGGACTGTATACGGTTCCCGCGAATATGTGTTGTTTTACATGCCTTTATTTTTTCTTAGGGACGCTCGCTCGGACAAGTTCCCTTTTGACCGCATGATGACCTTCTGATTACTTCTCCCTGGCATAGTTGCCCGCTTTTCTCGGTTCCGTCCTTTTTCCTCCCATAGGTCTTTTTTTTGGCTGCCGCGTTTTATTCAGTTTGTCGGTGTCCGACAGAGTGCGTGGCGCATACCCCCCCTCTTCCTCTTCCTCTGTGAACAACAATGATTGTCCCCCCTGGGTTCCGACCGCTGTTGCAGTGCTTGGCAGGTTACCACGCGTCTGGGAAGAACCACCCCCCCCCGGCCCTTTTTTTTTTCCTACATGGCCCCACCCACTCCTTGGTAGTCCCATCCTCATTTTTGATTCGCCTGAGATATTCCCCAGCGTTAAGTCCGAACGATTTCATTTTCGTGCTTTTTTCCCTTTGGTGAGCCCCAGGGTTGCTGGCTGATGGAGGGCGTCCGTAGCTCAGTTTGGACTGTACCTTTAAGTCTCCGTTTTTGTTTGTTTGAGGAGCGATTCCCTTTTTTCCCCCTTGTTGCTATCTACTCCTGTGCCTCGATGCACTGTTTTCTTCACCTTTTTTTTTTTTTTTTCGCTGGGATCGTGTCCTTTGGACTGAAGCTTTCTCTGATTTTCTGTCGGTTTGTCTCCCATCCCGTTCAGGGTGTTCATTTTTTTTTTTTTGGGTCCTGGTTTGTTTGTGGTTCTTCTTTTTTTTGGCGTACGCCTTTTTTCACTTTTTTGTCTTCTGTTGTCAATTTTCCTCTTTTTTCTTGTTAAGAGTGATTTATGTTGACTTTTTGTCCTGTTTCCTGCCCCGCCCCGTTGTGGCTTGTCTGTTTTCCCCCAAACCGGAAACCCTGATAACGACGTTCAGGGCGCTTTGCCCAATCCTCTGTCCGTTTCGCTTCCCTTTTCCGTTGAATTTTCTATTGCCTTTGCCTTATCCTAGACGGCCCCCATTTTTTGTTTGTCATTCCCTTTTATGAGCGAGGGCGTTTCCCGTCTCGGTTCCTTTTGAACCCGCGGTTTCATCTCCTTTTCTGTGACGGATAACATGGCCAAATGAGATGCGTCTCTTCTGGTTCCTGTTCTCTGGTCCAAAACCGTCACCATTTCTTGGTCTTCTTTTCACCCTTAATGTGTTTTTTCCCCCCCGAGGTTTTTTTCTGCTGTCCGTCCTTTCTGTCTTTCTTGCAGTCATTAATCTTTCGTTTAGTTTTTTTTCTTCCCACTCCAGTTTTCCCTTGGCTTTCTATTGTTCTTTTCCCAGTTGTTCTTTCTTGTTTCCTGGTTTTTGCCCCGGCCTTCCTTCCCTGCCCCCACATATTTTTTTGTTTGGAAGATTCCTTTTTTTCCTCGTTTGAGCCCCCACAACTGGTCACCGCCTGCTTTTTCTCCCGGGCTCGCACCATGTTTGAGGTCGAGGTCTTTTTCCTCTGGTGAGATTAGCCGGTTCAGTTTTCCCTGATGATTTTTTTTTCTTTTTGCGCTTTTTGGCGTCGGTCATCGCCAAGTCCCTTTGCTTTTTTTTTTGACGCCCCCCTTGTTTACAAAAGATTCTTTTATACGTGGTTTACTTGCCCAGCGGGTGTTTGGGTTTGGGGGCCTTCCCCCAGTTCCCCCCCCCCCCCCCTATCTTGGGCCCTCTTTATAAGGGGCAAGTTGAGCCCCCTGGCTGTTGCTTCCGCTCAACCGTGGGTTTTTTTTTTCGGACCTTGGTATTCTCTTGTTTTTTCGGATTTTTTTTTCGGATGTTCCTTTTTTTTTCTTTCTTCGACCAAGGTCAGGCCGTCTCCGAAGACTCCCGGGATTTTTTTTTTTTAGCCCCCCCCCGCGCCGAGACATGGAATTTGTTTCTCTCCAGGTGATCTACTAAGTTTTTCCCCTTTTTGACGTTCTTCCTGTTGAGTTGAACACAGCGTCCCCTGTTTTCCCCTTATCCTTTCCGATTGGCAACCTCCTCCTAGGAGGTCCCCTCTCTTTCTCTGTAACTCCTTTTTCATGCTAGACTTTTGATCCTTGTCATTGAGTTCCGTTTCCCCCCCCTACTTTTTCCATTTTTTTTTCTTTCTTCCTTCTCACCCCCCCCTCTGGTTTCGTTCTTTCACGCCTTCGTTCTTTTTCCTTCTCCCCCCCAGTGTTGCCAATCTGTGATGATGTTTTTTTTTCAATTTCCCCTTTCCCTCTTCCCCGTTACCCTGAACCTTTTCGGGCAGTTGGGATTTTTTTTTTTCCTTTTTGCATGTCCTCCTTAGGAGTTTTTGGTCATGATTTCTGCTGCGTTGTGACCCACGAGGATGATCTTCATTTTTTTGAGGTTTCTGCGACCCCCTCTTTTATTTTTTTCCTTTTTTGGACTAAGGTGAGATCCTCTCATTTTCGTTCCTGATTGAGGTTTTCTACCCCAGGCAGTGGAGGTGATTGGACTTTTCTTTTTCGTTTCAAACGGGCCTTCCTCGCAGCGTGGTGTTCCGTCCGTTTTTCTTCCCCTAGCCCTCGTGTACGGTTCCTCTGGTCATGTCCTTGACCTTTTTTTCAACCTGGCTGCCCCTTTTACTCTCTTTCACGTTCCCTATTTTTTTAGATCAGGGCCGCCTATCAGTTCTTCCTTCTCCCCACGTTTGATGTTTTTTCCGCGTTAGCCCCTGGATGCCCCTTCCCGGTCGAGAGCTCTTTCTTTTTTTTTGCGATACCTGGTTTCTTCTCGATTTTTGCAAATTTTTCAGCCCCAGATGCTCAAAACCCCCCGCCCCCCCCCCCCCGCGATCTTCCCTGCTTTTGTGCACGGCCTTTTTTCGTAACCCTGGTTTTACAGGAGTTGTCCGGCCGTCTTCTTCCTTCCCAAAAACCCACCACACGCCTTTTTTTTTTTTTTGAGGTCATCGTTGGCTGCCTCGTCCTTGGCTTTTTTTGTTCCGCAAGGGCATATCTCCCTTTTTTTTTGAGTTAGCTTTCCTTTCTTCTGCCGTAGGATGTCCTCCTCTATTCCTTCCTGGCGGTCCCGCATAGTCGTTGGGTGGTTGCTTTTTATTCCTTTTTGAGATTTTTTCACCGCCGGTCTCCGTCCCCTTCTTCTCCGGGGCTGTGAACTCGGGCAGGACTCGGCTATTTTTTGTCATTTTTTCGTTTATATGTGTGTACATGCTACCAATTTTTTTTTCCCTTCTGTGTAACAAAGTGTCTGCGTTTTCCGACCATATACATGGCCGCTTTTTCGCGAATCCCCCCGTTCCATCCCCGCGGGCCTGGGTGTCGCTTGCGGTCTTTGAGATTGATTCCTCTGGTTGAGCTTTCTTTCCCCCTCTCTTATTGTCCTCCGACCCACCAGGACAATTTTGGCCCCCGCTCGGTGTATTTTCCGGCCCGTTTGAGACATCACGCGTTTTCTCTTCCCTTTTGGTTTTGCATTGACTGTTTTTTCCCCCCTCCCCTCCTTAGGTTTCCCCCCTTCTCCTCTCTCGCACGCCGTTTTTTCATACCTTGACTTTCCAGTCTTTGTTTTTTGTTGAGTTTTGGTCACATATCGTTTTTTTTTCCAATGCCATATAACTTTGACACTATTCACTGTCCCCCCAGTCCCCTTCTTCCTTTTCTTTTGTTAGCGCAGCTTCGGATCGTTGACAAAGCATCAGTCTTGGATTGTTTATTTCTGTCGTCGTGCGGGGCCCGCTCACCAGGGCTGTCATGTTTCCCCCTTCGAGTGATGGTTGCGGACCTTGCGTCTTCACTATCCGTTCCCACTCCAGCCTCCGGATGGTTTTTTCCGGTGCTCACGCCCCCCTGTTTTTGGCTCGGGTTCTTCTTTTGATTTAGCCATCATTTCCATGCTCCCCATATTTTTCTTGGCGGACCCCTCTCTTTTGAACAAGCCTTGGACGACCACTTCCCCCCTGATCTGGGCTGTTTTTCGGAGTCGCTTTTTTCCTTTTCATCTCTTCTCAGTTTGCAGTTTTTTTCCAATCTTCAGTTTTTCTACCTTTTGTTTGCTCGCAATAGAGAGAGTCAAAAGCCTGTTTCTGTCGGCACCGCTTTTTTTTTTCTTCCCGCGACTCTTCGTGCTTTCCGAAGCCGTTTTTATTTTTTCTTCCATTTTGGTCGTTCCCTTTTTGTTCGTGACTTTTTCCATGAGATTCTGCGTTTCTTGTTGGCAGCCCCCAAGCTCTTTCTTTCCTCCTCCCCCCGTTCCCCTTCAGGTTGCTGTTCTCTTTTTTCCCGCTGTTCCCGTTTTGCGTACTCGAGCCCGTGTTAGTGCTGCTTTTTTTTTTTTCCTTCCCAGTTTTTTTCTACGGTCTCTAGGTTCCTTTGGTTCTCCGGCGTTTTAAAAACCGCATCTCCCCCCGGAATTTGTCTTGCACTTTTGTCTTATGTTCCCGCCCAGGTACCCCGCCCCCTTTGACCCCTTCGCGTTCCTTTGCGGTTCGAATATATAATCGGCTTCCCCTACAGAAATCAGTTTCGGGTTTCCTCGTTCCCCTCAGCTTCAAGATTCTTGTTTTGAACTTCAGCATCCCTACCATTTTTGCCCTCGTCGGGAAGTTTCCCAATTTAAGTATCCCTTTGTCAGATGACTCGTTCATTCCTCTCGTGAGGGGGACGCATCCTTCTGGCCGTTTTTTTGCTGTTTTTTTTTTTGGTTCCCCTTCGATTTTGACCACCCGGGCTTTGGGTAAAGTTTCCCTTTGGGTTCTTTTCGTTTTTTGCTTGTTCGCAGTTTCCGAGGTTGGAACTTCACTTCTTTTTCCGTTCCTGTTGTCCCCCCGACCCGAAGGCTTGTTTTTTGCTTACTGGCACCCCCTTCAAGAGGTTGTCCCTCTCCGTTTCACCATCGTCTGCAGGTTGTACAAGCCCCTCCCCCAGCTGGGCCAGCGCCTTGCCACGGGTGAAGACCACCCCCCAGGCTTTCGTTTTTGACTTTTTGGAAACCTCTTGATCCATGGTGCACGAAGTCTCGCTTCTAAGTTGCCAAAGCGTCGGCCCAACCATCATCAACAGGGAATTTTTGTTTTTCCCCGGGTTGCTGACGATTCCTCCGCTGTGACCTTACCTCTCTTCCTTTTTGCCCCTCTCCACGGGTTGTTGTTTTTTTGCGTCTTTTTTTTATCTACACGGGATTCAATACCTCCCGCACGTTCCTTCCGGGTCCCGCACCGGGTGTGGCTCCCTACCTGGCATTTTCCAAGGTAGGCCCCTGAAGTTTCCTCTTTGGCCATCTTTCTCGTTTAGCCCCTCATGCTGTCTTTTCTTGCGAGCAATACGGTTGGGCAGTTTTGAGTCAGTGATTGGTGCTTTTTTTTTTTTTTTGGGGTATTCCTCTTTCTTTCCCCTCTGCTGGTCCCTTGGTCTTGTATGTTTCAAAACTGGCTTTGTTTCCGTTTCCTTTTTCCTTTTGGACCAGTTTTCCCTCCTCTGATGTTGTCTTTTACACCCCCCTTTTACATTTTGATTCGAATTTTTGTCGCATCTTTTCCCTTTTGGTTGCCTGTCGCCTGAACGGTTTTCTTGCGTTTGTTCCTGAGTTTTTGATCTCTCCCTTCCTCCCGTGATGGTCCTTTTCCTTCCGTTTTTTTCTGTCTTCTTCTGAGACGCATTTTTCCTCGTTCTTGGAAAAACGCCTCTTGTTCCTTCCTTATCAATACTCCCCCCCCATTGGGCTTTTCTTTTTTCATTGCCCTTTGATTCCTTAACCCCCCCCTTCTGCTTTGTGAGTCACGCTTTTTTTCAGCATGCTTCCCTTACCTTGTCTGTATATTTTCCTTTCCTCTCTTGAATCTTGCTTTTTCCCCCAACCGTTCGCTGGCTGGGGTGTCAAGGTTTTTGGCTGGCGACCATCCTTGGAATGCCTCGCTCCTCCCTTTTATAGTGGTCTTACGGATCTGTCTACCCTTTTATTTACCCGGCCGCCCCCCCGTCTAGCCCTTTTGTTTCTCAGACGGTTCGCTTCTCTCTTTCTGGGGTCTTTCCCCTTTCTTCTCCTGGGGTACTTCTTCCCCCATCTCGAGCGGTCCCGCTGTTTCTTTTCGGCGTTCTTTTTTTTCTACTGCCCTTGCCGCTTTTTGGTGTCCGACCCTTTTTGCTGAATGGCTACTTTTCTCTTTGCAGTCGTCCCCCCCCAGCGGTGCCGTTACAGGGCATCTTCGTTGCTTTTGCTCGGGCACCCCGAGCACTTGTTTTGCCGCGGCCTTTTTTTTCCCCACCTGGTTCGCGGTTTTCCTTTGACCCTTCGTGGTCTCTTGAGATTTAAGTTTTTTTTTTTTCGCTCTAACGGATGTCAAGCACTTGTCAACGGGCTTGACGAAATTTTTGCTTTTGGCCTTTTTTTTGGTTTTTTTTGCGCCATGGTGATTGGGACGCTTGATTTGCTGGTCCTTTTTTTCATACCTGTCCCCCCCCTGCTAGTGTCTCCCCCCCCCTCATTATAGGCGCGACCTTCGTTGGCTTTTGGAAGCAAGAGCTTTAATTGTGTTTTGTATGGACCCTCATCCGGCTGGTGCAGTTGTACGGGTCCTTTTACTGAAGTCGATTATATCACATCTCTCAGTGGAAAGCATTATCGTTTTTAGAGATAGGGGTTTTTTTCCCTCCACGTTGACCCAACCTTCCAGATTTGATGTTTTTTCCGGTGGTCACTAGTGACACATTCTGATTGCCCCGGTCCTATATGTCTTTCTTGATTGCGTCAGGTTCTTCTTTCTTTGTTCATCAAGATGATTTCTTGGTTCCCAGAGATGATATTTCAGTTGCTTCCGCTTGTTGTGACGCGTCGTATTAATTTGAATAGGCTTTCTTTCTTTAGAGAGTCTTTTTCCCCCTCTCATTGAGGTTGCCTTTTACGTTGTGGACGACAGCCTGACATACAAGCCCGTCCCTTTTCCCTTTTGCCCCGGATTGGCTTTCGTGTGATGTCTTTTCCCCTCTTCGTGACCCCCATAGGTTTTCCCTTGCTTTGCTGGTTCCGTTCCCCGATCCCTCTTTCAGACCCCTCACCGAGCGGACCTGTTCGGCTCGTGAACACACTGGTCTGCCCATGATTCGAATTTCTCTCATTGGCGAGTCAAACCAGTTTTGGTTGGCCGCGATTTTGGGTGCTTCTCATTTGAACGGCACGGTCCCTTTTCAGTCGTTGCAAGCTGTTGTCTTACTGATTCTTTCAACTTTTCGGGCCTTTTTTTCCACTTCATAACCGGTCGTCGCCTGTTTCGGCATTTGCATTTCCAAAAACCATCGTCCTCGGCCTGGGGTTTTGGGTGGGTGGGGGGCAGAAGTTTTTGCTCTTCGACTTTTACCCATTTCACCCGTGGCTGTGCCGTGTGTGATAGATGGTCTTCACCTGCCCACCAAAATCCCGTATTTTTCTGCGTTTTTTCCCGGCCCCATCTCTCGGGCTGCCGGTTGCGACATGTTCTGTTCCAGACGTCTCCTCCTTTGTTTGTGTTGAGTTAAATCTTCCCTTCTAAAGGTCCTTTTTTCTTCATGTCTCTATCTCCCAGGAGGGTTTTTTTAACGTCGTGTTCCTTTTGTTAGTTGATTGGTTTGTCAGGTCGAGTGGCCAATCCCTTTCCGGGTTCCTAGGGTATTGTGAGGGGAGTGCCTTTCTTTACTTCCTGTATGGTTTCTTCCCCCTTCTGCCGTTTTCCCCCTTTGTTACGCCTTATTTGGATGAGGACTTTTTGTGTTGGCTGACCTGACCTGCTTTTTCTGGATTCCGTTGCCTGCTGTTTCTGCCGAAAGGCTTTTCTCTTCTTTTTAAAGCCTGCCTCTTGCCTTAGGAGCCCTTCTGCGACATCCTGTATTTGGACTGCGGTTTTTTTTGAGTCGGCCTTTCCTTTTTGCTGGTTTCGTCGGGTATTCTTCGTGACCCCGCAATCCTTTGGCATTTCCCTAACTTTCGCTGGTCTGACACTTCCCTCTTGTTGGGCTCCTTTTTCGGTCCTCCTTCGGCCAGTTCCAGTCCACCACTGGTTCTTTTTCCCCCCCGAAGATTCGCCCGTCTGTACTTTCCGACGTTTACACCCTGCTCGGTTTCCCTTCCTGTCCCTTCGCGCGCCCCTCTCACTTTTGGGTCACCACCGGAAGCATCCGTATGTCCTACTCCTTTCTGCATCAATTTAGCACCGCCGACCCCCATTTCTGGTCGACGCCATCGGTTTTTTCGGTCCTTAACAGGTCTATCTGTTCGCTTTTTCCCTCTGTCTCTGCTGCTGGTTGAGTCGCTGGTTTTCCTACTGCTAGTGGCCTTCTCCGTCCCCCCGTGTACATCTCTCGGTGGCTGGTTCCTGAGATCGCATCTTGCGAGGCCTTCTTCTTTTTCTTTCCCTTTATTTCCCTCGTTCTCCCTCTCCTTTCTTTGTGCTGGACACAGAGATGAAAGGCCCTGGACCTCCCATTGTCTTTTTTCGGGTTTTTGCGCTTTTCCCGTTCGATCTTCTTATTGCTCCTGTCGTTCTTCCAGCTTCTTCCCAGTTCTTTTCCCCCCCTCTATAAGACCCTCCTCTGTCTGACCTAGTTTCCCTTTTTTTTTTCGTCAGCGCTCCCGAGTGTTCTTTTTTCGACTCGTTCTGGGGAAGCGTATTGACAGTCCCCCTCTTTTCGCCTTATCGACGATTCCCCTTGTTGCGTCCCCATATATTGTAGTTCTCTTTCTCCTCCACTGAGTCTTCCCCCCTTTCCGGCCGCGCCTTTCTCTTTGCTTTTCCCTTGCTGTTTACCGTATCCTGAATTTTTTCTGCCCTCATGGGTTATCCGGCCTTTCTGCCGGGGGCCTTTTTTCCTTCCCTTTTTCAGGTAAAAATTTTGTTTCTCCGTTCCAGTTTCACTTTCTGTAATGATTTCGCCCTGCCCACTTTTTCACCGTTTTTTTTTTCCCACAGCCCTGATTGTCATCTTTTTGGCTGTTCTCCTCTGATGATCTGGCGTTTTACATTCCTGTTTTTTTTGAGCGACCAGTTTCTTTTTTGTGACCTTTCCTTGTGTCCTTCGTGAATTACATTGGTGTTTTCTGTTTCGATTTAGTGTCTTTCATGGATCCCGTGCAGCTTGTGGGGCTTCTTTCTCCGTTTTGCTCCCTGCCCGCGTGTCATTGTGTTCAGTGACGCTTTCGGCTTTCTAGATATGAATTTGGTGACGCCTGGTCTGTCCCTCTTCCGGATCTCCCCTCGGACTATTACCTCTTTTCCGGGTTGGACAGGCCGATTTTTTTTCCCTTGTTGAGTTCGGCTTTACAGTTTGGTGTACCCCTTGACTACTTTCCTAGGGAGACCCTTTCCCCCGGGCCAGTTTCTTGCCGATCCTTTCCTTGACCCCCCCCCACGATTCCTCCCCCCTTTTCCAGGTCTACACCCTTTTGGGGATTTGCGTTTCCGGTCGCTTTTCACAACACTGCCCCCGCTAGCAGGTCCCCCCCCCCTGACTTGGGTTTTTGTCGCGGACCGCTTTGCAGGATCGCTCTTCAGATTTCACCCCGGCTCACTCTCTGCAGTGAATGTGAGGGTTCTGACCTCTTTCTTCGGACATTTTTTAAGGTCTTTCCCCC
>Ga0179593_1260258_pt1 | contig 11330 bp, 10 predicted proteins | sample CZODoug2_1_08_16_FD_185931 | JGI IMG/M metagenome (GOLD analysis project Ga0179593, IMG submission 185931) | Vadose zone soil fungal communities from Angelo Coast Range Reserve, California, USA - CZODoug2_1_08_16fungal (PacBio error correction) | ecosystem: Environmental > Terrestrial > Soil >... | reverse complement strand
CTTCATTGTTTCAGTTTCCCCCTTTCGCCCTCGTACGCGGTCGAAAATTTTACCGTCCTTCGGTTTTGGCACATCCGCCCACCTTTTCCTGCTTCCCGACCTCTAACAGCCTGCTCCTCCCTGCTTCTTCTTTTCACTTTACTCGGGCGGTACCCTTCATTCTACCCACTTCCCTCCTTCTGGCTCCGCAGTTTGTTCCACCCGATGCCTTAGAAAACGAACTGTTGACGCAGCTCCCTTCCCCTGAGGTACATGTCAAACCACCCCCCCCCTGAGTACCTTCCATCCGCCTTGCTTGATGATCCCCCTTTTTGCGCTTCAGCCGTTTTTTTTCCCCCCCCTGGTCCTAAACTCTTCGTTACACGACTTATCTAACTCCCTCCCCGCTTGTCCTTCATTTTTTTTTAGCGGCCATACCTTGAGTACTTCTAGAATCTTCGGCCACTCTTCAGGGTTTCATATCGTATGGCCCCCTTTGCCTCCTAGCTCCCTTGCTCATCGTTGTCGGCCCTCTCAACGCGCCTCAGCTGGCGTTAGTTCTTTTAGCTCCAAGAGTCTTTTTCGAAAAAATCTTTAACCTTCCCCCCACACAAGTTGGAATATTTGCTTTCGGTGTCCCTTTTTTCTTTTTGATTAACCGTAAGTTAATGCCCCCCCGCAAAAGTACGGCTGCATGTGCCCCCTTCCCTTCTCTTTCTGTTTTGCAGGGCAGTCGCCTTCAACTGCCTGCCCCTTGTGGGGTGTATTTCCTGTTCCTGCACGCAGAAAATAGAAGGTGTGAGGACCACATTTTACACCATTAAGAATGGAAAGTTAGAACCTCCGCTGCACCCATCCAATGACCCGTAGCAGCCCCGCAGCGGGCGTAACAGAGAAGAATCCCCGGAAAGAAGTACATACCATTTTTCAGAAAAGGCAGGTCAGTAAGCAACCCCTAAAATGGCCCCCTTGACTTTATTTCCCCACGTAGCTCACAACATCACCCTTTTAGAGCCGTGCCTCCCCCCCGCTCCTTCAACTAGACGCGGGAACATTACGTGATCCCCCTTTGTTTTTTCCGAAGCGGAACTCCGCTCTCGATTTCTCGTTAGAGGCCATTGGACGGTCTCTCATACCCGTCCCACCCAAGTAGACAGAAGGGAGGGAACGACTCACGCCCAACCAAACTCTAACCAACCTAAGACCGTGCACCCGTATCACTAGTGCTAACTATTACCAAAAATTTCATACTACACCCCGACCCTCAAGGTCACACCTGCGCAGTTCTACCCATAGTCGGCCGAACTTTGTAGCAAGCGAGAAGATGGCCCCCGGCTCCAACATGTGGATCGTTTCAATGTCCCTAATGCCATGAAAAAACGACGGAGTAGGATTTCCCCACCAGAACAGCCACACCAAGGCGACGGTAGGACAAGCCTCACACGTGAAGGTCCCATTCCATGTCATATCTTTTAGGGGGACTTCCCTCCTTTGTGTGTTGAGAGCGATCGTTAGTTACCCCAAGGCTGGCCCCTTTCAATGGTCCTCGACCTTCCCGGTGGTGGGCGTTTGCCTTTGCCCCCCAGCAGATACAATTTTGCATCCCCCCCCTGCAGTTCCTTGTCCTACTACAGTTCTCAGGAAGTTTTTTCGGGACATTCGCAAACTTCTAACTCCGCCGATAGCTAGTGTAGAAGGTGGTTTTGATCTCCGGTTTCTTCCCTCTCTTGGGGTTAAGTATTTAGGTGAGAGGCGAAAGCTTTGTGTGTAGGCCCTTGTCACGCGGTTCTGGAAGTGGAGAACATGTGGCTCCTCTTTTTTGGAAGCGCCCTTTATACTCAACGAAGCTCAACCCCGAGAAGGAGCCCGGATGGAGGTTTTTTCCCCGCTGAGTCAGCGCTATCGCTGTTTGAACTTACCCGGAATCATTAGTTGATCCTGTGAGCGCGCGGCGTTAAAGTCGTTTTTCTATGATTGTCATCGTTGTCAGGTTTGCGGGACTTCTGCGGCCTTCTGTGTTATCGTCCCTGGTTTCCTTTCTGATTTTGTTTTCCTGTGCTGGGCGTCGATTCAGTCCTCCCCCGGCGCAATTGCGTGCCCCTCTTTGGTTCGGGTGCCCGTGATGGTTGAAGAATTTCTCCAACATCCGTGCTCTGGCTGCAACGGTCCAGGCACACCGGAAAACCCACTTGTCCTTTTGCTCGCTACAGCAAGCAACCCGCTACTAGTCACTTTGTCCGGCTTTTTGGCGCAGGGTTTTGAAAATGGTTTGTGCTTCCAGATCTTACGCTTCTCATGAGCGAAACTTTGTAGGGTCCACTTTTTGGCGATTAGTTAGTTAAGAAGAGCCCTCATACAGAGCGTGAGCACCGATTCATTTACTCGAGCAACCTGAGCAGACCTGATGGCTCCTGACCGATATTGACAGCTGGCCCACCCCCTGCTCGTGAAGAGACTTTGCCGCACCCTGATGGATCCGATTCTACCTAGACCCCCCCCTTCCACTCCCTTGCGGGTCGTTTCAAGATAAGTAGTGGTCGACGAGCGGCGTTCCCCTTTTTTCCCACCCCCTTTGGCTTTGCGCTACAACTAAGAGTAGATTTCTACTTCGCTGATGGGCCTAATCCTGGTTTTTACAGTTCTGCCCCCCCTTCCCGGTTAGATTTTCTGGGTGAAGCATAGAGATTTTGACAACTATATTCGTCCCTTTTGGCAGATTTCGTCACGTGTCTTCTTTACGAGTTAATACGGAATTATTTTAGCCAGGCCCCCCTCAGCTACCCCCTGATCTTAGAAGCCGTACTGACCCTCCCGGTTTTGAAGGCCCGACTTTTTTGCCGACCTACGATACACACCGACGTACCCTCGATGACCAGGACGAGGCGATCCCTCATGTCTCGCCAGGTGCAGGAGATTCGTTTTCGTGATCCCCACACGCGTAACAAATCGACCATGCCCCGCGTCCCGTCGGGGACCAGTTTTTTCTCTTGCCTTTTTCCTGCTCTCCCGATGTTGCCATTCCGTACCCCCAATTAGCGCATACCGCAGGCACCCTCCCCGTTTTGGGGGGTTTTCCACCCTCTTTTTTTGGAACAACCCCTTTTCTTCTCTTCAAGTTGCCCATAGAGACGCTTTCGATTTTTGTCCGCCCGCTTCACCCCGAGCATTTTTCCCACCTCAGAAGTTTCGTCGATCCGGCCACTTGACTCGCCATCTCGCGCCCGTTGATTTCCCCCCCCCACCTTCCGTCGTCAACCTCCTCAACCCCACCAAGTTGATTACTTTTTCGTTAGTCCCGGCCCCCTTCTCCTAAGAGTGATCGATTGTATCCTTTGTGGCACGTTCGTTATTCTTTCGAAGACCCTTTTTCGATTTTAGTTACAGTGCCTGGCCTTATCGAGTCTCTGCAGTTTGAGCCCTTCGCCGTTTTGACCCCCCCCCTCTTAGTGCTAGGGTTTTGTTCGACTTTTGATGTATTTTAGGTTTTTGAAGTTTTAGTAGGGATCGATGAGCCCATCCGTTCCGTTACTGGGATCTTCCCCCCGATTTCCACTCGTTTTTAGTTTCCTAAGAGCCCCCCCTTTCGGTGCGGGGCAATGCCCCCCCCCCCTACTCACTTTTTTTTTGGCGAGTTAGACGATTGCCGCCTTTCTCGAGGCAAGCCACCCCCCACCCCCCCGAAATCGAGGTTGTTGTGTAGACCCTTTTTTCTTGACCCGATCGTCCTTCACCACCCACCCAACCGATGCGATGTACTCTCTGCGGTCTCCCTGCTTACCCGTTACACTCGATCCCCTTCCTCCCTATTCGATAATATAAACCCCCTACCAGGAGAAATTATTTCCTTTTTCGTCGTGCATCTTCGTTTCTTATTTGAGATGATGTTAACCCTTCGTTTGACATGTCCCTGGTAGTTCTCACTGTCTACTATCTTACTCTTTGCCCCCCCATTTTGTGCATAGTGCCCTGATCTCGGGCGTGTTTGTCCAACTTCAACCTCTCGGGTAACGTTTTTTCCCCCAAATACTCTTTCCGCTACTGCGACCCCCCCCCCCCCCGAAAGACATGGCCTCTTTCACATGCTGTCCTGCTGTGAACCCTTTGTTTTGAATCAAGCATTGTTCCTCTTTTTCTCTATATTAGGAATCGGCCCCCCCCCTTCGCGAGTCCTTTTTCTCCTCCTCCTTTTCGAGCTATTTAACTCTTGTTAGGTGATGCTGTCAAAAAAATGATTCGCCCTTACCCTTCTCCCCAACAACCTTATGGGCACCCCTCTTCCCAGTAGTTTTTTTTTTTTTTTTTTGGGAAGGAAGATGACGCGCTTATTCCCCGCAAGGTTTCACCTCCTTTTCCGTGATTAGCCGTCCCAGAAAAGGCCAAGCCCTTCTCTCTTCAATAGCACCCTTCTAGGGCCTCACTCATTTAGCAGTGCCCCCCGGTTCCCATGCGCACGTTAAATCCTCTGCATCATCCCTACGAAGTGGTCACGCCCCCCGCCTTACCATTTTTCCTTTTTTTTATATTTTCATATCCGGTCTTCTCATCCCTGTGACCGGAGTGAACTTTTTCCCTCGTAGTGCGCCCCACGCATTTTTACACCTTTTTGTGGGTTTTGCCGGCTCGGGCGAATATTAGCTCCATCCACGGAAAAACCTCCTTTCTTGTTGTATGTTTTCTTTTTTTCCCCCCCCCCCCCCCCCCCCCCAAGAGTATACTTCTCCCGCCGCTCCCCCTTCTCCCCAGGCTCCCGATGGACTTCCTACTACCTCTTGCGCCGACGCTCTATTCCGAAAGACACAGTATGACTAGTTCGCGAGCGTGACCTATTCACTCTCGATCCCGAAACGCACATCTTTCCTCAGGTCAACGTAGTCCCCACAACCTCTGTTGTCAATTTAAACTGCCATCCTTCTTTCCGAATGGTTTATCAACTCGAAGTAGAGACTCTGCAAGGGAAATGTATCTCTTTCCGACTCGTTTCATCGCCCAGGTTCCTCCCTTCAAAGCTTTTCACCCCCTTAAAGACCCCTATGCGCTGGGAATGGAGACGCCTCCTGCTTGCCCGACCCCTTCTACTTCTGTTTTTCGCATCGTTTATTCCTTTCGTGTTTTTCCCGCCCTCTATAGGTTTCTAGGCATTCCCTATCGTTTTTATCTCCTCATCGCCTTTCTGAGTGAGGCCTTTTCCCGGCCGTTTATGGTACCCCCTCGAACGATGGAGTTCTGACGTCGGTCCCCCCTCTCTCAGTCCTCCCCTCTGCTTTGCTGTTTCGGCTGTCCATAGAGTTTCCCCGCTGCCTTCGTCCTCTTGTCGGTCCTGTGTTCCTGTCTTGAATTCAGACTGCTATCCAAACTTTCCCTTATCCGGACACAGAGACTGTGGTGCTTTCTCATTCTCCCCCTCCTGGCTAATTATTCCCCGGGCCTGGATGACTGGTTTACCCTCGTTTGCTCGACTGAGCCCCACTGTCTCGGCTGCCATCCTCCCCCCCCATGCCCCGCCCCCCTCCTCTAGCCCCTCTCTTTCGTGCTTTCCGCCCACCCCCCGCCGATCTTTCTTCTGCGAATGTTACCCTGCTCCGTCCTCTCCTGCTCAGAGTTCCCGCCTCTTTTTTTGCTTTCACCCTTCCTCACCCCTCCTCCCCTGCCCCTCTCCTGTTCTTTTTACCTCGCCCGCCTTGGTCCCTTCGTACGACGATTTATATTGGCCTGCTTCCACTGTTATTTAGTCTTACTCACTGTCCCTGATGCGTTCTTTTCTCACGCAGGAGCACCATTCCACGAGCCCAGTTGTGAGGACGTCTTCTCAATGAGTGAGTGATACAGTGGGTACTTTCCTAGTCTTCCCTGTATTCCTTTTTTCTATGCCTCTTTTTACCCTCCCCCCTTTCTTCTTCCCTATCTCGTATATTACTCTCCCTTCTCTTTCTTTTGCTTTTTCTTTGCAAACCTCAATTTCTTCTTATTTCGACTCCTGTCTGTAACTCCTCTTCAGAAGGTCCTTTACATAGCCATGATTTTGCGGTCCACTCGTATTTTTCTCCTTCCGCTTCACCCCCCCTCCACCCCAGCCGGCCCCCCTATTGTCCAGAGGCTATCACCCTCTCTTCTTGTTTGTGGTTTTTTTCTCTGTTACGTCCTCCTAGAGACATGTTTCCCTGGCTCTCAACCCTTCCTTCGTCCCTGGCAGTTTCCTGTCGTCTTTCGCTGCCCCGCTGTTCAGAATGGGCTTTAGCCCCGATGAGCTGATAATTGACTCCACCCGGCTCGAGTTTTCGTTGAGTCAGTAGAGTCGCCGGCGCTTGCCCTTTTCTTGGGTAGGGGAAGAGCCCCCCTGCTTGAGCTTCCGGCTCTATTGAGATTTACGCCCCGCGGCTCTTGTTTACGAACCATTTTGAGACCCCCCCCCCCCCCCCCCCCCCCCCCCCCCCCCCCCCCCCCCCCCCCCACCCGCCTCCAAAGATCCCCTTGAGCATTATGACTGTCCCCCCCCCCCCCTTCTCTGAGGACCCAAGCGTACTTTGCCACCTTCATTGATTCGAGACTCGGGTTTTTGACACACCTAGTTCAATCTCTCGGATGTCGTCCTATCCTTGCGCTAAGAGCGCCTAGTCTGAGTGCACCCCCCTTACCCCAGATGTCCCGAAGGCCCCCCCCCCTTTTCTGTCGGGGAACAATAGCCCTAGGGAGTAGAAAAATCAGGATTTAACCTGATGAAGCGCGTCTAGGTGGCAAAGAGGCCTGTGGTGGAGTTCCACGAGTTCGGGATTGAACATAAGTTGAGGGTAGGAGAAGAAGGTTTTTAGCGGTAAGGCCAAGTTGGGTGTCCAGCAAGGACATCTTGAAGCCCCGTGCGACGGATAAGGGTTGAGGGCAGTTCCTGAGAGTCGTTGTCGCCTGTTTGTCGGTTAGGATAGCCAATCCCTCGCTTATGGGTACCCCTCAAATTTTCTCTACACTTTCGCGGTCCCCATACTAACCTTGGAAGCATCAGCTGAGCCGCCCTCCATGATGAAAGTAGAACGCCGTTGCCAGAGTAACGTTTTGCAATTCCTCCATCCACCACCTTTGCCCCCCCCATTCCCAGAAACAGCAGGTCTACACTCCCCAGTTCTATGCGCCATGCAACCAGGTGCTCCCTCTACCATTTTATTCAAAGTGCTCGCTTATTTCAATTTTGGTACCTGCCCTCCCCGTTCCTCTATAATTCGTGCCTTCGAGATCACCTGTTTGTTGCCGTCGTCCATTAAGACCCCCTACCTTCTAATGATGATATCCTTGTTGCTTTCCTCCTTGAACTTTTCCCCCCCCCCCCCCCCCCCCCCCATCCCAGTCTAGATGAACACAGATTATCTATTGACTTCAACTGCACGGAGTTATCTTGTTTTTCCCACTGTGTTTAGAGAATCCAGTTCATCTTCGGCACTTTTATTATTTGGGCCTCTCCGAGAATCATTTGCGCTGCACGAGTGCCCACCGTCTTTTCCCCCTCTAATACCGCAAGCCCCACTCGCATTATTAGAAAACCCCCATCCGGTTGTCATCCCCCAACCCTGTGTGTGTCCCCCGCTTTGCGCACATCCACGTCCCCGCTGAACAACCAAGATTCGCCTGTTTTCTGCATAGACATGGTGTTTAACATCCCCTACCATTTGCGATACCGGTGTCCTCATACATTTGGTTGGTTGTAGTAACACCCACTTCTTACTTCCCCTGGATCCCCCTTTTGTTTTCGGTTCCCCTGTTCCTCCCGTACATGAACTTCCCAGGAGTCTCGTTTCATGCCCCCTTTGATCGACGTCCCTCCACACGCACGGTGCCTTTTGCACAGTGAGCCTCACAGCTCGAAATGCACTTGCCATCCTTTTGATACGGGACTTCTCTTGTTCCCTATCAAGAAATTTTCCCCCCTCCTTTCAAATTCTAGTTGTTCCGTGTTCGGGCCCCGATTGCCCCATGACTCGCCCTTGCATTCAGCTGTCCTGTCCCATTTTTTCCACTTTCCATAGACCCCCCCTCAGGTAACTGTTCGTGCCCCAGCGGATTTTCCCTCGTTCACCGCGGGTTGCCTAAACTGCAGTGCGTTCATCAGTCTGGCAGTAGTCAGCCAGCCAGACTTTTTCCGGGTTAGAAGATCAGTATTGGGGAGATTTTTCCCGAAGCAGCCCCCTTTTTTGTGACCCTATCTACGCTCACCAGTTGTCAGTCTTATTTGCCCCAACTGCTCGTGATCATCCTTTGTCCCTGTCTTCAGGGTTTTGTCCTCGTATTTTGTGGCCCTACTGTCATGGTTCGGACCAGGAGCTCCTTAGTCGCCGAAGGGAAAGAGTTTCTAAGCGTTCCTTTTCTTATTTTGAGAAACCGTCCTCCCGTAAACCTCTCATTCGAGCCCTTTGAAATCTGTGAAGACGGGGTTTTTTTGTGTAGTGTGATTTTTTTTCCCGGTGCTGACACTCCGCCAGGTCTCAGTTTAGACCTCATGCAACCTGAATATATTTTGAAGCCCCAAACGTCCCAACCGTTTTTCTTCCGACTGTTTGACTGTATTTTCGTTTGGGTGTGTTTCCCATGTGATTTTATGTGATCACGTGCTTTTTTCCTTATAAAGCTACTTCCCCCCCCCCCCCCTTTTATTTTCAACTATACGTTGCACCCTGTCATGTCTCTAAAAAGTGACGTCCTTTGTCCGAGTTGTGCGCAGCCTTACGTTTTCTGCAGGACGTTAAACCCCTGGCTACTCTTGAAGATCCCGCTTCTTACTGAGAGCCCCCGTATTGCGGATCTGGGAGTTTACCTTTTATAGGAGCCAAAATCCGTTGCTATGTGTAGGTTGTTAGACTTTCCCCAGTTTTTTGTTCCTTTTACGTGGTGCACCCAACACCCCCCCCACTTATTTTAGAATGATTTCCGTTTCACAGCTGTTCATGGCGAGCATGGACTTATCTGATGAAACCCCTCCAGTTGTTTGCTGCTGCGTTTTTGCAATTACGTTCGTCATTTTTTTTTTCCTCTGCACCTTCTTCGCTTTGATCCCCTGACTGGCATTCTCATGAGTCGCGTTCAAGGTCCCCAGGCTTTACCCGAGACAGTTGACCCGGATACCCCCTCACTCCGTACCAAAGCACCTCTTTTTTGAGGGTCCGATGCCTCTTGAGAGAATCCTTCCACCTTTTACTCCCCCTGACGTTGCCTTCTACCCCATCGTCTCGAGTTCAGTTTCCTGGTGCACTAGTTTTTTTTCAGTCGATGGTTTTCCCGCTGTGTTCTCGCGTCTTTGACTTGACTGATGGACCCCCTTGATTTCGAGCAAGCTTTTTTTCCCCCCTCCCCCTGAACACTCCGAGCCCCACTCTTCCCCCCCACCCTGTTTTTTTTCTGTTTTTTTCCCCCCAGCTTTTTTCTCCCCATGGCTCAGTGGGATCGGGTCCCCTTTCCTTACTCGCTATTTTTCGCCCCAGGCACCGATTGCATTGAGCCTGTTCCCCGAAGCCCCCCCCCCTCCCCCGTCTGGGTCTTTTTCGCCAGTAAAGCCTTTGACTCAGACAGAAATGTTGAAGCAGTTCGCCCCCAGAAGATTCCCCGCCGAGTATAAAGATGCCGTTTAGACGGGCCGCCCCTGGCCCCCCCCCACGTAATTACGCGATGATGATTCTTTGTTTCCGACGAGCTCCCCGCTCTGCAGTCCGTCCTTAGTCCTACGTTGTTGGTCGAAGATTCTCCCGAGTCTTAAGTTTTTCCTCCTCCCCCGAGTCTGTTTGTCTCTCTCTTTTCTCCTCAAGCCCTCAGTGTGAAACCGTTTTCAACCCTTTCCACAGACGTCCCGACAAGCTTTTGAGGTCCGAGTTGGCACCGTTTTTTTTTTTTCGGCGGCGGTCCTTCACGTTTTTCATTTGTCGCTGCTGTAAGATGTCGGGAAGTAGCCCGAGTTCTTCCTTCGATGTATCTGTCTCCTCGACAATGTCAAAAATCTCTTGGTTCTGAGTTGCCTCCCTCTGTTCTTCCTCGTAATGCCGTCTTCCCTCTCCCCGATGGTGATCCATTCCCCCCCGAGCTTTTCCCGTTCCTCTGTTGACTCTTAGCGCCGTGGGATCTAGAACAGTGATTGGTCCACCTTTATCTGAGTTTCTTCACAATTTCCACGAGAGTGCATTTTCCCCCCGGTGACTTGGTTTCCCATTTTTCCCAGTGAACAGTACTGAAGGTGTGAATTTCAGTACCGTTGAACTTACTTCTCTGGTGCGATTTCCCGTGCTTTCGTGGAGCCCTGTTGATCTGCTCCCGTAGATTGAAGGTCGTGACGTCAACCTCTGACCTGGTCTTCCGTGTTTCGTCAGCCGTTTCCCAAGTCAAACTCTCCTGCCCAGAGACAGTGTGTTTTGTTCTGTCGAGTTGACGTTGCTTAAGTCTCCAGCTCGAATTCACATCTTCCGATTTTTACCTTCCGGCACGACACGTTGGTGATCATCATAGCCTTTCCTACTCGGACGTCCGACTTATTCCCTCTCCATTCTAGGTTTCGATCCAGCGTCTAATAGAATTTCTCATCTAAGCTTTACTTTTAGCATTCACGAGACTGGTGTTTTTTCCCCGTATAAGCGCCTGGGCGTATATACACTCTGTCTCCTCAACCCCATTTACGAAACAAAGTCTACTCGGCCCCATGCCCAGAAAGTCCCTGCGTTCTTCCATAGGCCATGAAAATACTCGGAGTTAAGCGCACTAGACTACCCACGTTGGACTTGAAACCGATACGTATTCCTTACTCAGTAGACACCAGTCCTTACGTCAAACTCTCGACTTTCATCCGTGCAACAGTAGTCTCAATGGAGATCCGGTTCCAGGATGATCTTTTGACACTCGTATCTTTTCCCCGCGTGTAGCGACCATTTCAGATTGAGCCATTTCTTTGAGTTACTCCCATGATTCTCCATTTCCCTTTACCCGTTACTGTTTCCTTTGTACTGATGGTTCCTGCTCCTCCTTTCAGCTACTGTCGTGATTCCTTTTCAATGTGCTCTTCTTATCATACTTGTCTGGATTGTCCACTCGTTCTCTTCCTCATCATTATTGAGGCTCTTAGATGTCGGATTGACTCCCCTCTCGCTTTTTCGCTTACGTACCCATTTGCTTCCTGCGGTCATACCCTCTCTCCTCATATGCATGCATGGTCCTTCGGTCAACACGACTTAGGCCTCAAAACTTGTGTTCTCTGCTCCCAGTTCCCCTCTTTTCTCTCCTGCTCGTCCCCCCCTTTGGTCCGATAGTTTCTGAGTTCCTTAAAACACTATTACCCTTGTGCCGCGCTTCTTTCTGACATACATGGCACTTGTCCGTGTCCATGTTTTTGTTTC
>Ga0179593_1614570_pt1 | contig 11331 bp, 15 predicted proteins | sample CZODoug2_1_08_16_FD_185931 | JGI IMG/M metagenome (GOLD analysis project Ga0179593, IMG submission 185931) | Vadose zone soil fungal communities from Angelo Coast Range Reserve, California, USA - CZODoug2_1_08_16fungal (PacBio error correction) | ecosystem: Environmental > Terrestrial > Soil >... | reverse complement strand
AACTATTCTTTTGCTTTTGCGCTTGGGACTCCCTTTCTGATTCCCCCCAGCATTTGGACCCCCTGGTATCCTCCACTAGGCCACCCCCCCTGTTTTGTACCACTTGGGCGCATTTTTCCCCAGCTTTTTGTCAAACCCCCCTGTTGCCTGACAACAGTCCCACTACTTCACCAACCTGTTTCCCCCCTTAACTCCTCTCAGCGTCATTTTGCCCCCCGTGCATAAGGCTTCCAGTTTTTTAGGACTTACTTTCCAATAACTTTTCTGGTGGGGCCCAGTTTCTTTTCTTTGCCACACCAGTTTTGCACCAGCGACCAATGCTTTTTCAAAGAGTATGGTCTTATTTCTGGTGAGGTTCCTGTTTTTCTACCCTTTTTGCTTGTTTGTTTTTTTAGGAGACTCGATTCAGTTTGTTAAAAAACTCGAGCGGGATCTTGGAGTTTCCTACCAAATTTTCTCTTCCTTAACTTTCCCTCTCGCCATGATAAAATCTGACTTTTTTTTGATCCGAAAAAGAAACTCCTCCGACCCTATTTTTCCGCTCCTTTGCTATTTCTTTCTTTCCTTCTTCCCCTTTTTTTTGCCTCCTTTCCCCGTTAATGAACTGATATAATATCTCTGAGGGTTTTCTTTTTTTTGCTCCCTTTTCTTTGAACTTATTAAGTCTAACTAAGCTTCTTTTTCCTCATTTCTCCTTGGTAGTCCAATCCCCCCCCTCAGCAGCGTTTTCTTGATAACACCCACTGGCCTATGTAAGAATTCTTTTTTTTTGACCCCTGACCACGTTCCTGGGGCCCACTTTTTTTTTTTTCTCCCCCCCTTTTCCCTGCGCCCCCCTCCTCATGGTTTTTTACCAAGATTTAAGGACCTTTTTTGCTCCCCCCCCTCCCCCCTTTCTATTCAGTTTAATAGTCAGAAAATCACGTTCATAATCTGAGGGTCTTCCAAGTACCCATTTGTTCCCCTGATCTTCACCCCAAATATCAATGGTCTGTCGCCTCCTCCCAATCATTGAGCCAACATTCCTGAGTTTCTCTACCCAAACCGCGGCCTATTTTTGGCCCAAAACCCCTACAATCTAGACTTGATTTCAAGATAGCTATAACATGTTCATAATCAGCCCTTCTACCTTGCTCCCCCCCCCCCTGTGAATTTTTTCCTCCTTTTTTTTATACTCCCCCCCTCCGATTTTCCTTGCTTTGGTTCTCACTTTGTATTTGGACTTCTCAACAACTTCATTTCATTTGTGTTCATGGAATCCTTCCCTGGCGAAGGACTCCCCCTCTGCTCTTCCTCGAATTTCCCACAATGCCCTTGCTTTCATGGCCCCTCTGGTTTTTTTGGCCGGACACTCTCTCGCCTATTCAGGACCCCTGTCCTACAACCACGCTTTTTAATCCTCTTTCTTACAAGCCCTGCCACGACTCCCGTGCACCGGTTGATTTTTCACACGACGTCGAATCTTTTGTCTTCCTCATCGCACAATCTACTTTTTTTTGGATGCTTCCCCTTGAACTTTTGGCTAAACGTGATTTAACTTTTTGCTCCCAAGTGTTAAGAAATTCCCTCTTTTTTCGCGGGCTGTCGTTCGTTTGAGTTGCTTTCCTTTCTTTTTTTCTCAATTTTTTGCTCCCCCTCCCCCTTCATTCAGGAGACCCGGACTCACCGACATTGTGTTTTTTTTCCTCCCATGATGTATTTTTCCTAGCCTCTTGTCTGCAAATTTGCGACCCCTCCGCCCATTAAGACTGATGAGCCTTCCGGGCATCTCTTCTGTTTTCGGATCCTTTTTCCCCCTTCTTCTCGAGTTTCCTTTTTTATCTCCCTTATTTTATTTTTATTCCTCTCCCCTCGGCTTTCCCTTGAGTCTATTGCAATCAGTCCCTCCAGTTTTTTTCCCGTATTGCAATAAGGGAGTTCTCTTCTTTTTTGCCCTCCCATTTGAAAAACCTTCTCTGGCATCTTTCCACCGCCCTTTCCCTGCCATAGTAGTTACTTTTTTCTGATTTTTTTGACTTTTCTTTCTTTGGGCCGTCCCTCTCTTACACCCCTGAATCCTTCCTTCTTTTTCATCTTTTTTTTTCCGCGGTGTTAACGCCCTGATTTTAATTTTCCCAAGCATTCTCTTCTTTATTTTTTTCCGAGAGCACCAACACCTTATTTTCCTGCCATAGTCGCATCTTTGTTTGCACCACCACTCGACCCATTTCCTTCAGGCACGTTCCTCCTTTTCATTGCCCCCTTTCTCTGATCGGCGCCCTTACGCCTGATTTCCTCTTTCTCAAGCTAGCCCTCTAGGCTGGCACAAAAAATTCCCCAGGTTTTGGGCCCCATTTTCTCCGGAGTTCTTCCCCCCCGCCGACTTTTTACTAGGTGTCCTTCGGTACAACCTGTTTCTTTCTGCCAAAACTTGCTGATTCAGAAACTGTTTTTTGAGGCCTTTCGTTTCGTTCCTTTTTAGTTAATACGGATCCATTCCGTCTTCTCTTTTTTCCCCCCTGTCCAGCTTACTTTCCTCCTCCCACCCCTCGAGCCCTTCTGTCTAGATAGGCTGTTTCCTCTTGGCATCTATACCCTCCTCTATTCCAGAGGATCCAAAGTTCCTCCAAACGGTCCTCCCCCTCGCTCTTTTCGTCGTCCAGTCCTGGAATTTTTTCCCCCAGCATCCTCTCGGCTTAGAAGTGAATATCATACCTCCCCCCCCCCCCCCTCCCCTCAAGGAAAAAATATTTCTTGCACTCCCCAGCAATTATCTTTACTTCTACATGCAGCGTCACTCCTTGTCAGATGTCTCAACCCCCTTCTCTCTTGCTTTTTTTTTCTTTTTTTTGTATCAACATAAGACCCCAACTTTTGCGGATCAAAAAATCCCCACCTGCCCCATTTCTTCTTTCCCGATTTATGTCCCTTTAGTTTGCCGGGTTTCATTCATAAAAGAGTATGTGAAGCTTGGCAGAGACTTTTGCCCTTCCCTTCCCCTTTGTACCCCTATCTTTTCTGGTCAACAGATGCAAGCTCCCAACTTTTCCTTTTTCCCGGAACCCCCCCTTCCTCCAGCTATAATACTGCCTTTTTATTACGTCCTCCCCCCCAATTTTGGCGTTAACCCGAAAGATATTTTTTTTTCTGCCCTTCAACAAACTTTTGCTGATTCAGTTGGTAGAGTTGGCCCCACCCCCCACCTCTTCCCCCCATAATCCTCTTCTGGGCTTGATTCAACCCTCGACTTGTTCAAGGCTTTTCCATCCTTTTTTCCCCGTCCTTTATTCAAGAGCTTCTTGCCCCTTTTCATTTTTTTTGTAGTCTCATGCCCTTTTCCATTATCTCCCCCTTTTCGCCTCTTTCCCCCCCTTCTTTCAATACCCCCGAAAATAATATTTGACCTATTTTCCTCCACGAGAGCGGCGTTGCTTTCCTTCTTCTGGGCCTTTTCTCTGTACCAGGCACCCATTTTCCCCTCCCCCCCCTCCTCCTCCTGTGCGTACCTCGACCACAAAATGCTTGGTCTCCCTTTTCCCTCGCACCTTGAACGTCCCCTTTTTTCTTTGACCTAGTTCTACATCCGCAAACCCTCCCAAAGTCCATCTTTCACCCCCGACCCTTTTCAAAATCCCCCCCTTTCTTAAACACTTTTTTGTTCTCATGAGTTAATTTCCCCCCCCCCAATTATCCCCAGGTTCTTCCCCCACTTCTTATGCTGTTGACGTCAAAGAGTCCTCTCCGTCCTTTTTTTCCTCCAATTCTTTTCTTGGTTTTAATCATAGATTATTTAAAACCCCCCACTCCTTTTTCTTCAACCCCTTCTCAGGACCACCTCCTTGCTCCCAAAGATCATAGTCCCAACAGCTTCCCCCTGCTCACGCCCCTGAGCCTTTTATAGTATTTTTCCTTCCTTTTCCCTAAAGGGTCTCCTAGTTCACATGCAACGCCTTCTTCCGACTTTTTCTTTTTTTGAGACGATAAATAACCCGTCTTCGCTTTTAAAGGCGACGTTATTTACATCCCACTGGCACCCCCTCTTTTCTCCCGGTCTTCCTCTCTTTCCTTCTCTCTTTTATACCCCCATCCTGGAAAGCAATTCTCTTTTTTGTGCCCCACACATATCTTATCCTCCAAATGGGATTCTCCCTCTGATTCTCTGTCGTTCCTATCCCCCTCCTTCCTCTTTGGGAGAATTTCTTTGCCTTCATGCCCCCCAAATCCTTGCGTTCCCCCGTCTAACCCTTACCCCCCATAGTTAATATCTTTTCTCTTTCCCTCAAGCCCCCTCCCTCTGCGTTGGACCTCCAACTCACTGGCCTTACCTTTTCCCTATTTGTTCTAGCAATTCCTGTTACTTTTGCCCTGCGTCTTACCCCCAGAAGATTATCCCCCTTCGATCTTGCCCCGATTTTGATGCTCCCTGGTCTTTGACTACCCCGGCTTTTTCCATCCTTCCTTCGTTCTCCGAACGCTTTTTTTTAGCCCAACCCCACAAGCCTCCCCAATTCAGAATCCTTAGCTCATTATCCCCTCTTTTCACCCTGTAAGGTCCCCTCACGTGTTTTTTTTCAGACTTACTAGAGAACCCTTTTGCTTGTTATACGGGACCCTGACTCCGCCAACTGTTTATTCTTTTGTCTGGATATCCTTTCTATTATCCTCTTTCCCTTACCCCGCCTCGTTTTTTAAATGGGCCAATGACTCCCCCCCCCTCTCCCCCCCTTTTGCGTGTTTTAACTTTTTTTCCGGATTATTTCCCACCACTCCCCAAAACCCCAAACCTTTTAGCCCACCCTCCATTTTTTCCCCTAATATTTTTCTTCCCCCAGTTGAATAGATCTCCCTTTTTCAGCCCCACGTTTGGTTCAAATTCCCCACATTCAATTTCCAATTTATTGGTCCTAACTCCTCCACCTCTGTTCTTTACTTTGCTGTCCCTGCAAATAGAAGTCCCTTTTATGCTCGGGATCTCTAAAGTTCCATTTGTGACGGGACGTGACTTTTCTTTCCGCCCTTTTTTACAAAATCGTGGCCAGTTTTTCCCCTTTTACGATTGTTATGGCTGAGCGTTGCCGTCGACCCTCCCAAAGCTGGAAGCGTTGGCTCTTTATTCCGACGCCCCTCTCTTCCTCTTTTTTGTGTGTTGTTCGAGATCATAGTCTATTTTGATTTTCAGCAGTTTTTGTAATCCACAGCGGTTCCCTTTTTAAGCCCGGCCTTATAGTTACCTTTTAAATTTTTTTTTTTTTTTTTTTCCGAGTTCAACGTTGTAAACCCTGCTTTCCCCTTTCTCACCGAAAAGTAAATCCCCCCAACTGCCAAAGTAAACCTTCTATACGGTTTATCTATAGAGTCTTTTTCGAATTGGAGGATACCCGATCCCTTTGGTGACTTTTTTGTTCGTTTTGTACTTTGTCTATACCACGCATGATAGCCCCCCCCCCTGCAGTGCCTTCATAACGATTTGAGCTTCTTTGTGTGGACCTCTCCCTTCGCGATTGTCTGGGGAGGAAAGGGATAAGGGATTCTCCTAACACACCCCCCGTTAATAGGAGGGGTGGGGCTACACTATAAGAGAGCCACTTGTTTAACTTCGCTTTTCTTTCTTTGTGATTTTTTCCACCCGTTTTTTTTGGGTTAGGCGGTTGCAGTTAGTCCAGCTTCTTTTCACCCCACCCCGAAGATGGGTGATTATTTTCTCCACCCGTCATTCCCTTCCCATCTGATACCACCCACTATTAAATGCCTCTTCTTCAAAATCTCCTATTCTCCCGCATTCTCCCCATGTCGTTATTTTGAAGTATTGTTCCCTTCTTTTTTTCTGACCGTGGAAGGCCTTTTATAGTACTCTCTCTCTTGGGATATTGCTTTGTTCTTCTAAGTCCCTCCGTCTTTTATTCCAATTTTTTATCATGCAGGTATTTCCGACACAGGGTTACAGCAGCGTTTTCGCCTCCTCTTCATCTTTTATCCCTGTACGTTTGTAAGCGCCAACGGCCTCTGGTTTTTTGACTTTCCCCCCCACTGAGCTATCCCCCCCCCACCTTTTTTGAAAAAAGCTACTTCCCTATTTGGTCCTTCACCCCAACCCCCCCTCCCCCCCCCCCCAAGTACATTTTTTCGGCTTCTCCCCAAGATCCCCCTCCGGGCATCTTTACTATGGTGTCGTTTCCGTCTTTCATCCATTGGGGAGTCCTTGTCATCCGACCCCACAATGTTCCCCACTTTTCTTTTTGACCCTACAGATTTGCAACAGCATTTTTCCAAAAAACGCGTCCCAAAGGGGATAGTACCCCCCCCCGCTTTTTTCTTCTCTATATGTTTGGCACATACCACCCCCAGCCGCATGGCGTTTCTTTTTTGATCCCATGATCTCTCTTTATTCCCCTTTACCCCATTGCGACCTTTTTCCCCCCTTTCCTTTTTCTTGGTAACATGGTTTAAATCCCCCTTCGCTCTTGCAATCCTTTTGGCCCGCCCTTTTTCCTTCCCCCACTGAGTATAATATAGTCTTTGTCTTCCTTTGGCTCAGGTATGATGCATTTTTCGAGAAGCGATAACCCACCCTTCCTTGCCTGGTTTTTCCTCTTTGACTATGTTTGCCTTCCCCCTCATATGGCCACTTTCCTGACCCCTTTTTGACCGGCACCACCCACGCCTGGTTTTCCTACTTCCTTTCCCCCCCTGCCCTCACGACTATTTCCCCGTTTTCTGCTGCAAAACCGACTTCCCTCCTTCTTTTCCCCAACCTCTAATCGCAGCTGATTTGTGCTTGATGACCTCCATCCCCTTTTCCCCGCTCCTTCAGACCCACCCAACCTTCCCGGCTTTTTTTCGCGGCATGTTCGGCGGTTTTGATTGCTTCCTCTCTTTTTTTTTTTGCTTTGATGTGCTTTTTCCAAGAAGCCACTTCTTTAGAGTTCCCCATATTCATTTTTCACACCAGCATTGTGTTCGTGGGTTTTCGAGTTCCCAATCGCTTTTTCAAATTCCTTACCATCGGACCTTCCCCCTATCAGGATTAAGCCTCCTTTTTTAGCCTTCCGAGTTGCGAGCTCATACTTACCCCCCTTTCCTTTCAACCTTTCTTTTTCCTTTGCGTTTATTTTGAAGACTTTCCATTCTTTCTTCCCTAGATTCTGTTCCTCAGGGTCATCAAACTGACTTCCCTTCTTTAAGTTCGAAAGATTCTTCACACTTACGTGTCAACTTGATTTTCGTTGGAACTCTTTGGCTTTTCCCCCTTCCTTTCTCAAATCCCGATTCTAGTTTTCTTTCCCCCCAGAGCGAAGCAAGTTTTGCTTCACCAGCCTCACATTTAATGAATGCTCCGTGTTAGTTCCCTGGTCCTTTCCCTAGTCTTTCTTCTTCCCAGTTCGTAACTGTTTTCTTCCCGTCTAAAAACTTTTTCCACTTTGGTTCCTCTGGAGCACCCACTTTGATTCCCACTTCCGACCCAGCTTTGTTCCCCCGACCCCCCGATCCCCTTTTTCTTGCTTCTCTGCCGCTGAAAGCTTTTTGCACATCTATGGAATAGGGCCGCGACTCACTCAGCTTCATACCTGTTCCCCCAATCCTCATGTTTTTCCCCCACTTCCCTTCCTTTTTTGACTAAAAAAGTGAGGCGTTTGTTTCTTCCAGCTCCTCCCTCGCTCCTTCCTAGCCTGGCTTTTGCCACAATCTCTTAGTCGATAACTTGCTTTTCCGTCGCTCTCCCTCTTTTGTTTAGGTTTATTTCTATTTTCCCCCTGTCCCTCTTCCCACAATAAGGAAGTCGTATGCTTCTAAAAACCCGTCCCGTCTACTACTTGCTGTCAATGGATACGTTTGGCCTCTAGTGCTCTCCCCTCTTGGAATATATCACCCCCCTCCCCCCAATCAGTTGTGTTGTGATGATCTCTTCCCTCCCTCTAGCCAAACGGTCAGATTATCTTCCCCCTTACATCCCGATTTGTTTCCTTTTTTTTCATCCTCCCGACGGCATTAGGGGACTCCTCCTTTTTTTTCCCCCTCCAAACCCTAAACTCCCTTACTAACCCTATTTATCTATACTCCCTTTGCCCCCCTCCACCTCCCTCCCCCCCCGCCCTCCCCGCCCATTTTTTGTACAGCTTAAGAAATAAAACCCTCCTCAGTCCTTCAGCCTCCCTTTTTTCCTCTCCCCCCAAAAAATTTGGAATTTTTCTCCAATATCCTGATTATGCTGAACGTTCTTTACCGTTCTCCCCTCTTCAAGGCGGCTCCATGCCCCTCTTTTCGCTCTTTGAAAGGACCTATCCCACCGTGGTCGATATTTTCTTGTCCCCCCCCCTCTACCTTTCAAATTGACCCATTTGTTTTTTTCTCGGAAACCCCCCCCCCTACATTCCTCACCTCAGAAAATTTTTTACAGTGCTTTACCCCCCCCCCCTCCGCGCTCCCCTGACCTAGCCTTAGAACTTAACAACCACTTAGTCGTCCTCCTTTAATCGCTTTTACGGCCCCCCCCTTCATTGCTGGCTCCCTACCCTCCCCTCAACCCTCCTTCTGATTTGATTCAAACCCCTTAATGGCTTGAAGCCTTTTCCTTCTTTTTGCCTCCCTTCGATTCCTCTTTTTTTTTTGATTACCCTTACTAAGCTGAAGAGGCTATTTTCCCCTTTAGAGAGAAACTTCCCCCAGACGTCCAGTGATCCTACCCAAGCCCCCTACCTCTCTATCTATCTCCACCCGGGCTTCCGCGCTGATTCCATCATGCTATGGTTGCGTATTTTTCTTTTGTCCCTCCCCCCCCCCCCCCCCAGACATAAGAAGACCCTTCTTTAAAACCTATGCGTCGTCCCCCCTTCCTTTTTTTCTCATTTTTTTTTTATCGCGCTTTCCTGTCACGTGGCTTTTTCTAGCAAAGTCTCCCCCCCGCTTCTTCCCCAAAAGCTTTTCCAGCGTCAAAAGCAGACCCCCCCCCTCACGTTCCCCTTGTCCTAGGATTAACCCCCCCTTTTCGTTTGTGTGTCTGATCCCCTCGTTAACCACCTTTTTTTTGTTTGTGTTTCCCCCAGTTTATCCTCCAGAACAAAGGACTTTTCCCTAGATTTTCCTTTATTTCTCGTCGGTTTGTCGTCCCAAACCAATAAAAATTTCCCAATGCAGATAGGGTTTTTGACAGAACCTCCCCCCCCACAAGAGTTTTTTTCGTCCTTCCACCCTTTCCCAGGACTCCATGATCGATACTTATTTCTGTCAGAGTGTTTATTGTTCTTTTCTTGCCATTGAAAACCCTGCCCCTTTGTCTATTACAGCCGTGTTTCGCATGAATTCAGGAGTTACCCTTCCCCTCCACTTATTCTTTATCTTCCGCTCGCCTTCTTGTGAACCAAGCCTTTTAGCCAAGATAAGTGGTCTCCTTCTGCAGTTCCCCTCCCCCCCTTTGGGGGAGCCCTCCTGTTCTACCTTTTACTCCTTTGCCAGCTTTTTTCTTTGTGCGCCCCCCCGAATAGAGATCTCTTCCCGATTTGTTCCCTTACCCCCCTTTCACTCCCCTTGGCTTCATTTTTTGCATTTTCCGGTTTTCATCGACCCGCCCCTTCAGGCTTTTTTCTTCATTTAGTCTGATACATACCCCCCAAAGGCGTCCTATTTCCTCTCTGAGCCCATTTCCCCCCATAGTAATATGCCCTGGTTTATTCTCTTGGGCTATCCTCGTCCCCATTTCATTTCGTTGGACGCCCAACTCCTTTAATTCACCCCTTTTTTCCCCTTCCCCATTTTTCCCTGCTTTTATAGGTCAGAACAGTGGTGGCAATTCCGTCCTTTTTTCCCCCTTGAGCTTTGACGTCGATTTTTTGTACAGGACGCCCCCCTTCTTTCGCCTCTTTTCTTTTTGACCCGTCTCATTGAAAACACCTCTGTCGCTTTTTCCTACTTTCTCGCGCGTTCGTTCCCCCCTTCCTTCCCGGCCCTCGTCCCCTCCTATTCCCTTTCTTTTTTTAAGCGGAAACAAAACACAACCCCCCACTACCGCCTTTCCCTGAGAAATATCACGTTGTCTTGCGTTCTGGTTGAAAAAATTTTTTCGATTTCTTTGTTGCCTCCCATTTCTCTTGTTATCCCCTTTTCTTTTTATCTTAAATCTTCCCGGCCAATTGTTGCCCCGGATTAACTCACTGCCCCTCTCTTTATTTTTGTAATTCCGGACTCGCTTATGCCCCACTCGACTCACAACAACCCCTTGTGATCCCCCTTTCATCCCACCCTTCATAAAACCTTTTGTCCCAATTCCTTTTCGTGTTTTTCGAAACAACTTTTGCAGTTCCCACACTCCCCACTGTTCCTGCTAAAATTATGGTTTCCTCTCTCCCCCATCTGTTTTTTTCCTCTATCTTGATGACACCTGCCCCCCCTTATTACTAGTGCTATTACTTCGTTTGGATTTGGGCCTTTTTTTAAGTTGGCCCCCGTTGTCTGTTATCCTTCTTTCTCCCCCCCCTGCCCTTCGGTTATGACAAAACTCCCTTCGTTCTGGCCTTCCCTTTCCGGTGGCTCGGCTACCCTTTTTGGGCCCGCTGGTCCCCCTAAGCTTCTTTCCTCTCACTTGAGCAATAACTCTTTCGATCTCCCATACCTTTTAGCTTCTCCTCGGCGATTTGACTTTTTTTGCGCCTTTGACTTTCTTTATCATAAAAAGCGTTCCACCTCTCAGAAGGGTACGAACCCCTTGCAGGCTCCTTCCCCCCCCCCCCCCCTCGTTCTCACTTTTTTGTGAGTTCCCAACCGCGCCCCGATTTCACCACGTGCTCCCCCAAGTGCCTTTATCCCCGGCCATTTCAACGTTTACACCCCCCCAACTTGCCCACGACATAATTTGATTAATAATTGAGGCTATTTGTATCCGCCCCGGCTCGTCCCAATTCTTTTAGGCTTTATGCAAATACCTTTTCTTTTTTCCCCCCCTTTTTTCCCCCATTTTTCCCCACAGTTTTTACTGCCTTTTGATTCAGGTTTCTACCCTTTGGTGCTTTTTTTTTTTGGAGCCCTGTATAATCTTTAAACCCTTCCCCCCTACGTCTCTTTTTCGTGACCAAGGGCCCCAAGTGACCGATTCTCCAATCTAATGCATGATATCCCCTCTCTTCCCGTTCGTCCTCCCAAAGAATCAGACTTTTTCCATGTAGGTGCCCCCTTCCCTCTGCAATCCGCTTGAGGTCAAGTCTTTAACTTTAGTCTTCTCCCTTGAAGGAGGATAATGAATGCTATACCCCTCCTCTCTTTTTCTTTCTTGGCTTTTATTCTTCTCCTCTTCAGTCGCCAGCTATCTCCCTGATCGTGTATTCACCCGGACCTTTTCGTTCCAGCAATTTTTTCCTGAGATAC
>Ga0179593_1495098_pt1 | contig 11331 bp, 12 predicted proteins | sample CZODoug2_1_08_16_FD_185931 | JGI IMG/M metagenome (GOLD analysis project Ga0179593, IMG submission 185931) | Vadose zone soil fungal communities from Angelo Coast Range Reserve, California, USA - CZODoug2_1_08_16fungal (PacBio error correction) | ecosystem: Environmental > Terrestrial > Soil >... | reverse complement strand
GGTAGATTTCATGCTCAACCCACCCCCCTCCGTGTCTTTTGTTTCGCCCCTCCCTTGGTTTTGGCTTCCCCTTTCCTTTTTTAACTTGAAGGTTGAGGTCGTAATATTTCATCCCCATTCCGCCCCTTTCTCACGTTTTGCCGAAGCAGGTGACGTTGGCTCGGGTATTTTTTCCGCACCCTCCCAAGCCCCTTGAATTTAGCGGGCGCCTGGTTGGAGGCATGCAAGGTTTTTTCTTCCCCGGAGTACCTATGGTTTAAGTTTTGTTTTACCACCACGTATTTTCTTTCTCAGCAAGTTCGTTGAGCCGCCAACCCAAATGCGTTTACCGTGCCTTTCCGTGGCAGTTTTTTAAGCAACCATCGCGTAAAAGGACAGCTCGCTTCTCCCCTCCTTTCACGGAAGTTTTGAGTACGTTTTTCAAGTTGCTCCTCCTACGGCATTTTAGTGATCCGTGTGACTCACAAATAGCTCTCCTTACGACCGCCATGTTTCCTTCACGCAGCCCTTTTTTTTGCTCGGATTTTTGTTCGTCAAACGATTCGCCGACTTCCCCCCCCCCTCCCGTCAAAGCCTCGTCATTTGTCAAGCCGCGTCTTATTTTTTTACTTACCCGTGCATGCATGTCCCCTTGCCTAAGAACTGTCCCTTCCCTTTATGGGTCCTTCGCTTTAAGGAGCGATCTGCGCGACTCGTCCACTCCATACCCCTCTTTCCCCGGCTCGATTCCGACCCGGAAAAATGGTTAGAAGAGGTTTTGATGAGCGTCCTTCCCCAAGGTCCCCGCCCCGGATTCGTAGGTACGCTTTGCCCATATTTCTTCAGAGGGACAGAGATCAATTCCAAGGAAGTCGCCATTTCTTCCAAGGGGCAGGCAGATCGCGTATGACTTCTGGGCGGAGTCCCCCCCCGAAAGGGCGCGCATATTAGAACTTTCGCATCTTCTCCTTTCCCCTTTTTTGTTTTCTTTGATCGCTCCCGAGTTTTAATTCTTCCGCGACTTGGAGCGGATTGTTTTTCCATAGGTCATGAGAATGCGTTTTACTTGTGTCTCCTCCTTAAGCACTTCTTCTAGTTGAGTACGCGCTCATCCGATTCCTTCTTTTTGGATGCGCAGGAAGCCTCTGCACTGGGGCCAGATTTCAGTACACTTTTTTCAAAATTAGGGATTGCCTTATTGTCCCCTCCCACCAGGTCGGAAGGGATTTTTTTTTTTTTTTTCTGAGGCCAAACGCTATCACCCTTTTCTTTCTGTACTCACTACCCCCCAAGACCAGGTGTTCCGGCGTCTTGTTTGAAAATTCCTTTTTCGGGTTACCGCCTCGCCCAAGTTTGCGGGTTCACCCTGACTTCAGATTTATTGTTCCGTCAGCCCTAACCTCCCCCCGGATTGTACCTTTTAAGCCAATCTTTCCCCACAGTTAATTTTTCGTTGTACTGTGAAAGTGCGTTCTCCTCCCTGTTAGCCTCCTTGGCCTTCATTTAGGGGTTTTTTTGAATCCCATCTCCACCCTCTCTCCACGTTCGAGTTCTGTTTATCACAGTCCCATTTGCTACCTTTGTTTCTGCAGTGGTGGATTCTGGAGCTGTTTAGAGGGTAAGGGTCGCACCCACTACCTCCGTGGGGTTTTCTACCGAATTTTTTGTTTAGGAGCCAATTTCCGATTTTTGCAGGAGCCGGCGTTTTTGTACCCCTTGCCTCACTCCCTTTCCCCTGCTTGATGGGACTACCCCTTCTACTGCTTTTGGGGTCGTTCCCTTCTCGCATTTTTCCCGTTGCCCTACATGGGAGTATTCAAGTCGTCCATGACTGGCTTGTTCCTGCCTTTTTTCCCGGAACACCCCCGCCTTTTTCCAACATCCTAAGGCCTTTACGTCCTCAGGAAGCCTTCAGGGCTACGACGATTGTTTGTCGCTTTGTACAATATCCCCCCCTCCCCCCCCGTTCAGCCCCCCAGTCAGATTATTGACCACGGATTGCCTTCGCTTCCCCAACTTTCCTTCAGGGGTTTTGTCGCTATGGGCCCGTAGGTTGTGCCTGACAATCTCTTGGACGACGATGATCCCTCCTTGCGAGTTTGTGTTATTAGGACAGATTCCGGCCCGTTCCCCCAACAACCCTGTTTTTTCCCTCATAAAGCCCTTAGTCCGTCCCGCACTCGACCCGTGATCCCTTTTTTCCAAATTTCAGCCTTTCCCCCCCCTCAATCTAGTCTTTCTCGGGTCTACGGTTTCTTCCCGGTTTTCTCTTAAATCATTCGCGCCCTTCTCATGCATCGCTTCCGTGACCTCTTATGAAGGTTTACACCCTTTCCTGATGGCGTTCCTTCCCGAGCACATAGTATTGATTAGTTTCCCTTATCTAACGTCCGTACTGTTTTTGAAACCATCTTCTTCCCTGCGGCGAAATATCCTTCCCGTGCCTCCCCCACGAGTGTTAACAGACGCGTCGGCGGGGGACTCCCAGTATGTTGTCCCCGTGATGGCCCCCCCCTCCCTACCTTGCGATTGAACGCGCCCGACCTGCCTGTGTAGAGAATTTGTCGTGTAAAGGTATTTCCTTTGACGGCGAGACTTTTCCTTTTACCCATCTTCTCTTTAAGGTGCGACCCCCCGACGATATTCTAGCGGGCTTTCGTGGTCCCATCCCCCCCCTCAGATTCGCGGGGTCCTCTCCAGGTCTCCCCTCCAGGTGTCCCAGTCAAAATTGATGCGGGCCGCTTCTTCGTTTTTTTGACAAAAGCCCCTTCCTTTCTTCTCAGACTCGAGTCTAGACGCCTCCTCCCCAAATTCCTTGACAGCCGTTTTTTGTTTTTTCCCCGCGTCTCCCGGGCGCCGGGATCCCTTTTCCTCGTGCGTGACGACGGCTGCTTGATCGACGACCTTCTCCCCGGGGGGAACTTGATACAAGGCTCCGTACCTTTCTTTCCCTTTTTTCCCTCCTTCATCTCTTCAGCGTGGTCTTCTCTGGCGCCTTAAATCAGTTTACGCGAAGCTTCCTGGCTGTTTTTTGTGGATTTTCCCGATTTTCGCGACCGTCTTGCGGGCATTTGACGCGCAAAGCGAGGGAGCTGAACCGACCCCTGATTCGTCCCGGATGGCATGTCACTCCGAGTATCCCCCCCTAAAATGAAACAGACCGAACTTTTTTCCCCCTCCCCGTCATCGACTCGTGGCTTTTCTATTCTTTTTTTTCTGTCGCTGGTGGTTATTATTGGATTTTCCGGGCGCTTCCGCGGACTTAGCTTTCGAACCACTTCTTTTCCCTACAGACCGGTTTTTTTTTCCGTTGACACATTTTTTTCTGAAGGTTTCGCTTTCAATGAACGAAACACGGGAGGTCCCTTCCCCTCCACGTACTTTCGAGACTTCGACGACGTTTAGTCTTTTTTTCTTCCATTCAAAGAGCCTCTCGCTCAGTCATTCTTCTCGAGTTGCCGACGTCCCTTCGCGTTGGCGGTCAAGTATTCTCTTGTCTTTTGCCCCCCTTTGGTAACGAGCCCATCTCCCTGCGTCAACCGATGGGGCCCCTTTCCCTTTTCTGGAATCATTACTGGCCCTTTGTCATTCCCGGTTCGCGAGGGATTGCTCTCCTTCCCCTCCTTTCCGCGCCTTGCCTCCCGCCACAAGAAACCGCAGGTGAGCGTTTTTTGTCTTTTTGTTTGTTTTTTTTCCACCACTTCGACTCTCCTTCCTTCCTCCTTAACTAACGAATGTTTTTCAAAGATTGCATGTTACTTACTATACCTCTGCACCCACCAGACCCTCTCTCCTTTTTTCTTCGCCCCCAATTCAAAGACCCCTGCGATCCTTCTTATTCATTTCAAGTCCCGCACCCACCCATTCCTCCCTCCTTTTGGACAAGTGAACTAACTTTGCTGATTCGGTGATTTTTAAGACCTCGACGGTCCTCTCCCCCAAACTGAGACGTGCCGCTTTTTGCCCCAATTATTGAGCCGCTGCGAGAGTCCTTTCCCATCATTTTGCCTGATCGAGGATGCTGACCCACTGCGCAATTTCTTGATGTTTCCGGAGATTTCGCCTACACTGCACTTTTTTTCGACAGCGGAAAACTGAGGACCAAGACTTTTTTCCCCCTTCTGGGTTCGATGCAGCCCCTTCTCTTCACTCGACTTAATATCCGGATTTTGCTTTTCGACAACGGACAGGTAGTTTCCTGTACGTATTTGCTCCTTTCTTCGTTCAAAGGGCGTGGTCCCCTTGTTTGTGTGGTTGCCCTTTCCCTATATCACGCACTTCACCTCCCCACTGATTTTAATGAGAAGTCAAGCCAAGCGGGGCCTTTTTCTTTTCCCCTTATAGCGCGCTCCTTGCTTAAACCCTCTCTTCCCTTGGCTAATTCCCCTTTTGTTCCCTTGGCGATCTACCCTTTTTCTTTTTTTTGTTGTTTTTTTCCCTTTCGAGACTGCGCGCATTTCCTTTTGATTTGTCCTCCTTGTTAAGAAGCTACACGTGTCGCGGAGGCTTTTCCGATTGAGCCGGAACGCGACGGACCTGTGACTGTTTCCCGCAATATGGTGCGTTCATCGGTTGCTGAACGTTTTCGCCAAGATCCAGCTCCTTCACCCCCCCCTTGCATGTGTTTCGACCTTGGTTTTTCTCTAGTCGTAATGCCCCTCCCCTTACATTGGTCGGCCGATTTTTCAGCCGTAGCCGTCGCTCCCTCTGGAAGCTGCGATGCCTTTTCTCCCCATTTCGCGCCTTTTTTTCCCTTCCTTTTGTTTGCCGAGTTTCGTATTGAGTGTCGAGAGCGCGCGTCTCCCGACACCTTTGCTTTCATACTCGAGCCCGGGCTGAATTCACTTTTTCCTTTCATCGCGTTGCCGCGGTTCGGTCAGGCTTTGGTTCTCCCCCCTTTTTCTTGTTCTGGCCATGCACCAGGTTTTTAAGGAGTGTAGATCCGCCTGGTTTCCGGTTTACCCACGTGCCGGGTGTTTGCATTTTTTGTTCATCTTTTCCTCTCTCCTTTTTCCCCCTCCTTTTCACTGGTCAAAAGGATTCCCCCTCCTTTTTTCTTTTTTTCCGTCGTCTCGTATCCCCCTTCTATTGCCCTTTCCCCTTTTTTTCGAGTTAGGATAGCCTCAGCTTGAACGCTTTTTTCCTCCTTTCCCCTTTTTTTTTTTTTTTTTTTTGGCCGAACCTCTTGACTCCGCAAATCTCTTCTCCTTTTTGTGGTCAAGAGCCCCTTTTTTTTCTTGTTTCCCCACGTAGCGTAGACGCTTTTCAGTATGGCCTTCCCTGTTTGCCCGCCCCTTTATATAAAATAGGCGGGCCCCTCATACCCAGGAGACAACGACCTTTTTCGAATCTGAAGACCCCCCTCCCCCCATTCTCTCTTTCAACCTGAAAAAACGTGAACAATCTGTGCCTTCTGCTCCTTTCAGTCTTAGGCTTTGCCCCCCAATCGGAGACACCCCATCGCTTTCCGCGAGAGTCTCGCTTCGATGTCTATGCCCCCAAATCCCCCCCTTGCTTCTTTTAGTAAGGTACAAGTGCCCCCCTCCTCCACAATGCTGTTGACGCAGACTCCTCCCTTTATGTAGATCCCTTGAAGTTGAGCGTCCTCGCGCCTTCCCCCTGAGAGAGAGGGATTCCTGCTGTGACCTTTTTAACTTATCGTTTTCCCCGTCCCTGATTAGATGATGCGGCGGGTGCCCTTACTCCCCTTTTTGTTGCGGTTTGCCTACTCTTAATGGACGCAGAATCAGGATGATGTGCTGGGTTGTCGAAGTAGATTTCTCCCTTTTCTTTTCCAAAAGGCCGTGCGCGCTCGGTCTCACTAAGGACGTGTCCCTAGGAGAAGCTTCGACGTAGACGCCTCCCGGAGCAGGTTACCAGCTTCTCTGCCCTCTGGTCTTTGAACGAATTGGTACGTCTCTGTGGTTCACTCACACTGTCCCCCTGGCGCACGGTCATCTTTCGACCATGTCTCTTTCCCTGCGGATGGTTCCCTTCCCGTTGGAGGCCGCCCGTTATCCCCAATGCCCTCCCTTTTGGGGCTTTTTTTCCTTGCTGCCGCGCCGTGTTGGGCTCCATGAATGTTTGCCCTCCTCCCTTAGCAGTTTCAAGCATACCGCGCGCGTCCCCTCCCGCTGTCTGGTTTCCGGTGCTATCCCCCCCCCCGTCCAGCTGTGCTTTTTGGTGTGGAGAGGGTCCCCGCCCCCCGCATCGCCAAGACTTCTTCTCGCGACACATTGACCGTTCTCCGTTTGCTGGGCAGGAACTGCTTTCGGATCAGATTTTACGTTCTCCGCACTGAGTCCTCCTTGAACTCGGACCTGTTTGTTATTTTTTGGGGGTTTTTTTTTGTTTTGTTGTGGGGTGTGGTTTTTTTTTTGGCCCTTTTCGAAGGGTTCGCTTGTGTTTCCCCATTTTTAGCCGTCGCCTGCTGCCGCGTGGAAGAGCCAGTTTTCCCCCTGCCTTTATACGCCTTTCCTTCTGGCCGCATCTGGATCGACGGCTTCTCTTGGAGCGCGTTATGCGCTTTTTTTTTAGTTCAGGTCTTGCGATGGTCCTTCAATCGAGGTTCGCTTTTCCCCCCCCCCCTTCTCCCCTCTCGACTTGAGCTCCTTCGGTACCCTTAAGGGCCCCTGCGTCTTAGCCCATTACTGAGACTCTTTGCTTCGGCTCTCCCAAAACTCCTCGACGAACCCCTTTCCTTTCCTCTATTTCTGGTTTCCTATGCTGCTTTTCTCCCGGGGATCAGGGGCTTTCCTTGTTTCTCCTCGGTATGCATCTTCCCTTTTTTAGAATCGTTCCCCTTACTTCTTCCACACGAAATCATACTTCTTTTGCCCTTTCCTTCCTTATGCAGTTTCTCGGTCCCCCCCTCGTTCCCGATCTTCCCTAGGTAACCCTTCCCTTCCCTGTGAACGGGGGCCTCCTTTCTTAATCTTATGTTTGGCTTCTGGTTTTCTTTTGTCTGACAAATTTTTCTTCCCCCTTCGCCTCGGGGTTTTGGTGTCATTCGGCTTTCCCCCCCCCCCCCCGTTTAAAGCCTTTCTTTGTCTTCTCTCTAAGCCGTCATGTCGGCCTATCCGGGTCCATTTTTTTTCGATGTTCGCCATGCAGAATCTCCCTTTTTCTCTTGCCCTCCCCGATCGCGGGGTGCTCGTTGTGGATTATTGAGAAGCGGCGCACGTTACCCATGGCACCTTCTGTAACAAGGTGTTTCATACTCCTTCATGGCCCCGCTCCTCCCAACAAACCATTCCTTCCTTTACCTGGGCGGTCAGGCACCTTTTTCCTTTTCTCCAACCCGTGCGTCCTAAACGACCCGTCTTCCCTAAAGAAGGGCGGTTGTTTCCGTTCCCTTGCGAAAGGCTACCTTTCTCCGTGATTAAAGCCTTTCATCCACCGCCATTACGAAAGGCTCCCCGCACATTTGATGAAAAACGAGACCTCCCTTGAAATTCTTGGAGGCTCTTTTTCCTTTTCCTTCACCTCAGTCAGACTTCCCCCCCGCCTTCCCTATTTCTTTTTACGGGGCCATTCTCTTCTTATCTTATACCAGCAGTCTGTTTCCAACGGTTACGTCTAACCCTTTTTTCCGTTAGTACGTAGTAACAGGCATTGCCCTTGAAGGCGCAGTTGCGCGCTGATACGACCCCTTTCAACTTGCGCCTCTTCCGCCCCTAGTTTCCCTAGTGGGATGATCCTCCAGTACTCGCGATGCGGCGGAGCGTCTCCATAGGTAGTGACGCGTTTCATCGACTATCCTCCTACGGCGGCCTTCTCGTACCCCTGCTTTTTTCACGTTACATTCTTCATGCGAGGCGTTTTTCCCCCAATTTCCCCAATTCGCGCACCTCCGTCTTGACTTTTCCTCTCTATTTGTACTCACTAATCTTTTTTTTTTCTTTTTTTTCTCTGATCCGTTTCTCCGTTCTCATTGATGCCGCCGGAGGTCTTTTCCTAATCATTGTCTTCCGATGCGTCCGGAGTAATTTCGCCTTTCGTCCTCCGGAGTCGTTGACCTGCAGCTCTCCTCCCGCTCCCACTTTGGGAGCCCGACTTACAGACGACGCTCATTTCTTGCTATTCACCTCTCGCCCTTAGTTTTTTTTCGGGCAGAAACTTTGGGGGTTGGAGTCTTTGTTCTTTTTGGGACCCTTTTGCTTCCCCATTGGCTGTCCTGGGACCGGACGACCCCCCGTGCCCCCAGGCGTCTCACTTTTTTTGACATGCTGAGAGTTTTGGTTATACGCAACTCCGCGTTTCGCTTTTTGACTTTCTCTGTTTACGGCGTTTGAGGCCCCCCCCTCCCCTCCCTTTTTCTGCAGCTAAACCTTTCCCCCCCATCAATTCACCTTCAGATGGGATTTTGCAGCCCGGTCTGTGAGACGTTTTTGGTGCGCTTTCATTTCTTGACACCGGCTGGATAATCTCCCTACTATTTATTCGTCTTGGGCTTAGCCCTGCGGTCATAAAAAGTCAATCGACGTTACCTTTGTCTTTAGTAAGGTTGGATTTCTTGATTGATTTTCTCCTGCTACAAAGACCTTTTTTTGTAGCTGAATTTTTGTTTTTTTAGCTCATAGGGCTGATGCCCACTCCGGGTTTTAAAATACCAGGTATCCAAATTTTGTGCGCTGCTTCCCCCTTCATCGAACAACTTCCCCTCTCTTTTTTTTTTTCCTTTGGTTTTTGCAGGTCCTTTTTCATTACATCCTCTCCCCGTCCCCGGGTTTTTCTCCGGCCCCCTTATCCTCTCCCCTGCGAATCCCCCCGCCCTCTTTACAAAAGACGGCCCTCCCCCTCCTTGTCAGAGGAGCGAGGCCCTTTCCGCCTACCCCTTTTGGGTTTCCTTTGCCTGAAAATCGCAAATAGTAGCCACCCTCAGTCTTATGTACCCGATTGGCACTCGGTCACCGTCCGTGAAGGGCAGCGCGTCTTTCTCCTCTTTCCCCGGGCGAAACTTCCAGCGGGACATCCCTCTTTTTTCTGAGACGATATTAGGGTTGCTTTATTCTGCTACGCCAGATGAACGGGTTAGTTCAAATAACCCTTTTTTCCCCTCCTTTTGCCCGCCTAAAGGCCCCGCGTCCATTCCCCTTCGTCCTGGTTAACCGGTTGGTCAACCCTTTCCTACAAGAAACCTCTCCGTGCAGTTGCAGTTCCTTGCGTTCTTCCCTTGTAGGCGCCCCCCTAATCGAACCCATGAGGGATGGACCTTGACCGCCGGTCCTTTAAACGACCCTCTTTCGCCCATGATAGTCTCTTTTCCCTGTTTTGCCCGATTTTCCCCGGGGCTGCCTCCCCTGCTTCGAGGGGACCGACCTTTGGCCGAATTCTGAGGGCGACGCCTGAACTCCCTCCGTCGTTCCGCCCCTTAGAAGGGAAAGACGTGGATTTGAGACCTCGGTTTTTGAACCCGTTTCTCGTCCACTGCCTTTGGTCTCCCTCTTGATGCCAAGCGCCCCTCTCTTTATCTGATCAGAGTGTGTGATACCTTTCTTTTCTTTCGAAGAGTCATTCCGACCGCCCCTGCCCCAAAGAGCGCCAATTGTGTCTACCGTCTCGGAGCCTTTTCTTTGGTCTCCATCAAAAAACAGAAACGGTCCACCTCTCCCTAGAGACAGGCTTCCTACCGCCATCCAGCCGTTTTTTTTCCCCCCTCTTCACACGTGTCTGAGGGACCCTCCTTCCCCCGTTCCGAGCGCTCCCCCTCCATTCCCGTGAGCATAGATCTTCCCTCGATACTCATAGGAACCCCCCATTGCGTTTGCTCTAGGACCGGCTCTCCTTGAGGGGCCCCTAACTTTTCTCCCGTTTACGGACGCCGTCAGAAGTTTTCCTTCCCGCACGGTTCCCTTTTTGACCTTCGGTCCGCAGCGACTTCCATGCTTTCTTCCCCCCAAAAAATTTTGAGGTCCCTTTCCCTGTTATTCTCTTGCGTCCGACCCCTTTTCTTCCCGTCAGAAGCGCCGAAGTCTTTTTCTTCTGTGGCTGGCGCTATAGAGCTTCTTTTTTTCCCCTCTCTGACAGACGACCTCTCCTCTTCGTAGAGACTCTGCGTTCCCCTTTTTTCCCTTCTTCGTGCGGAGTGGATGACGTCTCTTCGCCGTCAAACATTCACCATTTTTTTTCCTACCCTCATGAAGAACGATTTTTTTCCCCCCTAGTGTCCTTTTTTCCTTTGAGTCGTTCCAGTTATGGAAGTCTTTTTCTGGCCCGGCGTTCCTTTCGAGACCACTTCTTTCCGACAGAAAAGGGCTTCTCTCGGACGGCAAATCACGCTTGTCGTCTACCTTTCTCCTTTGTGAACTGAACCCCCCCCCTTTGATGTGAGGGCAATTCTCGACTTTGACCCCTTTCTTTTCGCGAACATTCTGAGGGCCCTCCGTGCTTCAGTCCCCATTCGCTAAGTAATCGATGATCTCTTCCTTTGGTTTGCCGGGACTTCGATGGATTCTTTCCTTTCCCTCCCCTCTGATCGATTTCGTGGCTTCTCGTGGGAACGGCGCCCTATTCGTGTCATTTCCCCGATTAGCCCTGAGGGAGTGCAATTTTCCTTCCCTCCTGTGTCCGACGGATCGAGCTGGAAGCGCTTTCTCCCTTTTCTGAAGCCGCGCCTTTTTTCTAAGATGATGGCTGGCATCCCCTTTCAGGTTCTCTTTTTCTGAGTCAAACAAGCATCCTTCTTTCCTCCCCCCTTTAATCAGGACCCCTACGCCTCCTTTCGGGTCAACTTTTCTGAAGGTCTTTCCTCAGACCCGCGGTTTTTCTTTCCTGACCAACCCGTAACTCTCTCGCTCTTTTCCTTTGCCTATTCCGCCCGACCTGCCCCCCTCGTTCCTTTTGGGGCCCGTTAAAAGTGCCCCTCTTCCCTGTCACATGGGTGTTTAAGCCCCTGCCTTTCCGATCCCATGACCTGATATCTGACCTCCACCCTTTTCTGACGCGTAACGCAGATGTCTTCTTCCCTCCCCTTTATGCAGCTTCTGCTCAAGCTGCGCACATTTTGTTATGGAGGCTTTTTGCACGATCCCTCCTCCCTCTGTAAAAAACCTGGGCCCGCAAGCGAAAACGCTCCCTGGTATACGATGAGATCTTAGACTGTCACCTCCTATCGGGAAGGTACGGTGTCTCAATGGAATTCCCTGGACCCCCCCCTTCCTGTTATTAACATTATCGCGCGTGTTCCCCCCCGGGCGTCGGAAGAATGTTGCTTTTATAGGCATCAGCTCCTTCTTCTCAACATGATGGCTGAGACGGTCCAATTAAGGCTCTGTTTTCCCTATTAGGCTCGCCGCGCCGATCCCTCCCTTTTCCCATCTCGGGCAGAAGAATGGTGTTTCTTTCTCGCCT
>Ga0179593_1426309_pt1 | contig 11331 bp, 18 predicted proteins | sample CZODoug2_1_08_16_FD_185931 | JGI IMG/M metagenome (GOLD analysis project Ga0179593, IMG submission 185931) | Vadose zone soil fungal communities from Angelo Coast Range Reserve, California, USA - CZODoug2_1_08_16fungal (PacBio error correction) | ecosystem: Environmental > Terrestrial > Soil >... | reverse complement strand
TTTTGTCTCCAGCCGGCCTCATAACTTACTGCAGCCACCCCACAATTGTCCCTTTTCATCCTCTTCACGACTCCCCAGACAGTTTCTCGTTTTCCAACGATCCAAAAGAACCCACACATTTTGTTCCTTTGGGGGAGATGCGCATGAGTCATCGTCGATCCCTCCCCCCTTCCCTACAAATTCGCTTAGTTTTTTACGCCCCCCCTCGGTTACCCCCCCAGATTCCCCCATATAGATTGTGTAGTTCGTACTGCTTTCATACCTGTCCCACATAAACCCCTAATCTGCGCCAAGTTCTGACTTGAAGGTCTTCCCCCGCCTTTTTGTGTTATCCTAATAACCGTCCCGTGACGACACCCACCACCCCCCAAAGTTTTTTGCGGATACCCTGTGTCAAGTTACTAGACCATACTTCTACGCGTACTTGGCCCTCTGAACTCTTCCAAAGTTCTGCGGTCACCTTCCCTTTCCTCCGGCATCTGGTACTGCGTTTTCGGCCGGCGGACAGGGAGAACACAAGGTGGGCGTGGTGGTAACCCCCAAAGGATCAACCCTGCCCTTCCCTTTATTTACCCTCTTTAGTGCGCCTTCGGAAAGATGAATCTTTCCTACTTCTTTCTGTACTAGCATGCTGTTTTCCAGTTGCTCGTGCCTTTAACCCTTCCCATCCGCCTCGATTCATTCTCTCCCCCCCCTGAGACCATTTTTCCAGCGTCCTACCTGTTTGGATTTCCCTTCCTCATCCACGCCGTAAGGCATGAACCTCTTTTTGTGTTTGAGGTCATCTGCATGAAAACGGGTTCCTTGCTCTGTGTTTGGCCCCCGACCCTTTCCCTTATTCGACTTATATAAAGTGACGACTTTCATCTTTCCGAACCTTGTGACTGTCCAGGATCCCGTCTTTTTTTTGACCACATGCTTTCCAAAAGCCGAGAAAGCCCCTTTCGGTTCGTTTCCTTCTTCCCTTTCCTCCTAAAGGAATTATTCCTCCCCGTCTTGCGCTCCTTCCCGCTGTATCGCTTCCCTCCAGTTCGAACCCATGCCTTTCCTGCCCGCTTTTGTTGCAAGTCCAGTGGAACGCCCGACGCGACCGTTTCCTGCCCTTCCTCTCCCCCATGTGTAGTCAATTTTCTTCCCCATTCATCGTCCTTTCCCTATCGCCGTTGAACCGAACTCATCGTGGCAACTCTTTGATCGTCAACGTCAGCAGCTTCTTGTTGAGCTCTAACAGCCCGTGCCTTTCCAGCCTCCTCTCCCCCCTTGCCCCCGTTTCGAAGTTTTTGGGAGTTTTCTTCTTTTTTTTCTGTTCCCCTGCCTCCCGCCCAACCCAGAGCTTGAAAGCAGCAAACCTATACATTCCAACTTGCTTATTCGCCCCACCCCGTGCCCCTCTCCCCTCCCCTTGCATTCCCCTCTGGCAGAATAAGCCTTTTTGACCGAAGTGATCTTTTTGTGTAGCCCACACCAAAACGCGGTTGGTCGTGAAGGGTGACTATCCTTTTCAATGCCGTGTTCAACGTAGAACTTCAGCATATCCCCCGACCTCTCTTTTGGTTATGATGCAGGTTGTTTTGAGTCTTTTGCAAGCAGAATTGCAGTGTCGCGTTTGGCGTAGTCGTTTTCACTGATTTCGCAATCCGATCAGGCCAAGGCAATGCGCCCCTAAATATCCCCCTCTCCTTCACCCCCTCCCCCAGAACTCTCCTCTTTCTTTCCCATCTTCAACACCCTCTTTTTCCAACATTACTCGACGTCCGATGACGTTGCTACGGATTCCCCCTACCCTTCCGGAAGCTGACCTACTTCCCCCCCACGGCTTCCCCCCCCCATTTATCCGCGTCCCCCCAGATAACGCGCTTTCGACTTGCTTGACTCACCTTACTGACCCCCCAGCCACTCCATGCCCGTGATTCGAAGAGGACCACTCACCATCGCCCGGTCGGATCTCCCCCGTGAGTCCCCACACACCCCCCCCTCTTTTCTGAAAAGGTTCTCCTTTTCGCCTGATAAGCATCGGCCCCCTCCATCGACTTATCACGGAGTTCACGCCTTACCTTTTTCCCGGTTACCCCACGCCTCTTTCGCCGCCGTCTCATGCCCCCCCTACAGACCCTCCCTCCTCAGCGGTGCCCTTTCCACGGAATCACCCTCCACCACGGCAATTTCGACTTCATTTCTTTCCCCTCCAGCCGAATAAGATTCGATTCCGCTGCTCTCCCTTTTTTTCTCTCTTTTTCTCCCTCTGGTCTTGTGAGAGTTTATTTCGGCTCCCTTCAGCGAATTGGATTTGCCTCCCTTTCTGGAGGTGATCGTCCACTTGATGTGTTGGCGAGGGTTGGCTTCCGGGGACCCTCTCCGTATGATTCTATTTTTTGTCTTCCGGCTTTTCGCGAGGCGTATTCCGGCGTCACGGTCCCCTCTGGTGAGACGGCGGTTTCGTACTTTGACGGGCCCCGCTTATTTGCCGTGTCTCCATCGCGACCCCCCTTTTCAACTTTGCGCACGCCGTTGCCAGTTTTTTATCTCGCGTGGCGTTCTCCTTTGGCTTTTTTTCGTTTGCCTGGTTTTGTCAGCGGCGATGTTTTGTGGTGGATTTGTCGCATGTTGAGTTCCCAACAAAGTCGTCGTCATGTCTGTCGCTTTTCTTAAGCTCTCCTCTTTCCCTTTGTAGTAGGAACTCCTGATTTTTTTTCAATTTCCCCCCGGCGGCGCGCATTTTTCGCATTTCTGTGTTGATTGTTCAAGTTTTATCGTGTGGGCTCTCGGCCCTCAGTTTCTTGATCGGCTGGTTCATTTTCGGATTTTTCTTTTATTTTTCTTTGCACGTGGCTTGATTGTGATGTTGTGGTCCTCCAGGGTCCTCCAGCACTTCTGGGTCCTCAGCTGTGTTGCCGTCAGATGACAACATGCCTCCCTCCCCCACCCTACATTCCGTTTTTCCTTCTGTGTACTTGCCTTTTTTTTTGCAGACTGACCATTGTCCACGTTTTTTGTTTTCGTCCCATATCAAGACCCCCCCCTCTTTTGGTTTTTCCTTACCCTTTCTAGATTCTGTCCACGCTACTTGAGTTCTGCAGATTAATGGGAAGTTGGGCTCGGTGGCTTTTATTTAATCTTTTTTCGTATTATTTTTGCTTTTTTTTTTCTTCCGGATTTTTTACTCCCGCATACCCGCCACTTCACCCACACCGCCACAGTATTACTGCAACTCCGTTTTTGCAGCCGTGGAGCGTAGGGTCGGTTCAGCTTTCCCCTTTGCACTGCGTTGAATTGGGACTCAACCCACTCTGCTTCCTGTCGAATCCGACATTTTTGAAAGTTTTTTGTCTGAGCGGCCTCGTGTCTCGTGTCCGACACTATCACGCGTACGCGCCGTCCTTGTTGGCTATTCACCCTATTCATGGCATCCGTACCTTTTCGGTCTCTACTTAGTGTCTTTCCCTCGGGATGTTGCTTTAAGGCGTTCAGATTGCGGTCTGCCCGGGGAGCCGGCTGACCTTGAGTCTTAGTCCTCTACCCTTTTTTCTCTCGTGGTGCTCCGGTCTTTTCCCTTGTGCGAGTTTGCCTTCTTACTTTCAGCCGCACCACATGTACTCGCCCGAAGTGGGGGATGAGGGTGGGAGCGGTTTTTTTTCATCAGTGGCTGGGAATTCCTGTTTGCGGCGAGGTTGCCATCTTCTTTATTTGGTTTTATGGGGCTGCGGTCACTACGTCACCCCGCCAGTTTTCTGCGGCAGACCTACCCAATTTCTCACACGTTTTTTGTGCCGCTGACCCCTGCGGATACGATTTTCCCATTTACACCTTTTCTCGCGCCGGAGCGCGGTGGGATCTCGGTGTGAGGAATAGGTAGTTTTGGCGCGTGGCTGTTGATTTTTCCCCTGCGCCTTTCTCTCTTCGCCCTTTCTTTTTCGACTTTTCCCGAGCCTTGGGGGGACATTTGATCCTTTTTGCCCTGGCAACCCCCTTTTCCTTGCCTCCCCCTCTTTCGGATGGTTAAGCCCTCCTGCCTTTTGAGGATCTCCAGTCCCGGTTGAATGTGGCTCCTTCGCCTTGAGGCGCCTTGGAACGTTTTGCGGCCGCGCCCCCCTTTGATGTGCTATTTTTTTGTCGTCGGCGCTGTATTTTCATCAAGTGAAGATTCTGCAGACCTGTCTTGCCGTGAGGTCTGTGGTGTGTTTCGATTGGCTCTAGCCATATAGTTTTTTCCTCTTTGGCCTACTTTTTTTCGGACTACGTTCCCGCTTTTGGTTCTTACTTCTCGCCGAGGCTCCAACGCCGCTGCGGATGGGCGTTGTTTCCTTTGGACTTTCCCCTTTTTTTTTTTTTTCTGATCGAGGCCCCCTCTTCATTTTGGGTTGTATCTTTGGGATGGGCGACTATTCGTCTACACGAATGGTGCTTATATATCTCTTTTCCCTTCTCGTGTTTTTTTCTCTTAGATATTCTCTCCCACTTCTTGTTTGATCCCCCGTTTTTATCTTCGAACTAATACAAACCGATTCTTTTCCCGAACCACATGCCATTGTGCCATCGATCTTTGAACCCTTTCCACCAAGAGTTGCAAAGTGTCCGTCGCCGACTTAACCTTACAATTAGCCGCCTAAGCAACTGTGGGGTGTCCTCCTGCTCTCTGTAGCCTGTCCCCCCTTCCCCCTGATCCATACTTCCCGCCCGGTCTTGGGTCGGCGCGTTTGTCGACATTAGCCTCGTCCTCTTTCAGTCGTTAACCCCCCGCGTCTCTTCCCTGGATCAGCCCACCGTTCGGCAGTTTTTACCCCTACTTCGGGTGGTATATCTTGGAATCGTAACCTCACCCCACCATCCATCTGCATATGAATCAGTATTCCCTTCCGTCCTTTCACTGGGTTTTTCGATCAGGCCTAAACATTAATAACAACCACTCTCATCAAAATTTTCCCGCTTAACTGTTGTTTAATTTCCTGTCCTGCATCCACGCCCTGCAGGACCACCCTTCTTTTTCCCCCCCCCCCACCCTGTTTCCGTTTTCTTATCCTCCCCAGTTAGCGTGCGGTTCCAGTCCTTGTCTCGGCTGGCCAGGGAACGGTGATGGGGACAAATATCCGAAAAAATGTCCCGGGCGCTTCTCACCCTACCCCTCATTTGCTTTTTACTTGACACGACGTCCTAGTTGCACTTTGATAGCAGACTCGTCCCACGTAACACACTTCAACATTTTTCCACGCTCCCCCCCCAGCGCCTCTCTCCGAACCCAACCCCAGATCACCCTCCGGAGAAGTCGTCTTTTCCGTGTATTCCAGGTTTCCCCTCGTCCCGCCCTTGCCCTGCCACCCCATTTTCCCTTTGTCCTTTCTCGAGAAACGAGGATCTTGACCGACCTCCCCTCATTTTATGACCCTTATTTCTCCCCAGATCTTCCGACAAGACCCTTAGCAATTTGGTACCACGGCACCAAATCAGATCTACGTTGAGTTAGTGAATGTTTCCCTTCCTCAAAGCACCCCAGTCCCCCTCTTTCTTTCGCTAAAAAAGTGGTTCGCGGCACACCTTCCCTTTTTTCTCCCCCTTTTCATCTGCAATGCTCGATTGTTCCTGTTATGACAAGCCCTGGGAACGCCCTTCCTTACCAGTGACGCCTTACTCCTCTCCTACTTTTTTTGTCGTCAGCGTCCGCCCCTTCAGTGAGAACCCGTCCATGTTCACTCCTTGACTGCCTTCCTCCGCCCAACTAGCTGGTTGTAAAAAATGTCCCAGCAAGCTTCTTGTTGCTCCCCCCTCCCCTCCCCTCCACCTCCCCAGGCATGTCCACCGTCCCCCACTTGCGCCCATCCCCTTCTTGTTCGAGTTGGGCGGTTCGGAGGTTCGGAGTCGCTCGGAGTCCACCATCTTACCCACCCCTCCCCTAACTCCCCCTCCTACCCACCCATCAGCTCTTGGCATCCCCCAGTCCAAACTTAGCCCGGCCTTCGGGATTCCTTATCCCTCCTGAAAGCAGTGGATTCGAGTTTTTGTAGCACAACCAACCGTGCAGGTTTTTTGTGCATATCGCGCTTGGCCTCTGATCGCTTTCCCCCCTAGACTCTCAGACTTTTATCTTGTTTTCTTTTTCTGGCACGATTTCCGAGCGGAGTGCTTTGCCATTGACGACGCGTCGACCGCGTTTGGGCGGAGGCTCTTGCCTTTAAAAAGATCACACTCCGCGACGTTTCCCAGCCCTTTTCATACTTCCCATACCGCCCCCCCTTCAACGACTCTTCAATCGCCGTCCTCCCCCCCCGTCATATTGAACACCGATCTCCCTTTGACGACAATGCGCGCCGCCTTCTTCCCTTTTTTTCCCCCCCACAAGAGCGTCATTCCGAAACTGCTTTCTGACTTGGCTTTCCCCCCAGAGAACCTCTCCTGGTCGTCGTTTTGATTTTCGGCGTTCACCCCGGCGCCCCAGAAACTCCTCATCCGCTATCGCCGACATTCCCCTTCCCTTCCCTCTCTTCCCCCCCTCCCCGAGTCAGCACCCGTTACTCTTCACACCTGTTGTCATCATTTCGCGATTCACTCATTTCATTCTCCCTTCCTGACTAACGTACGTTTTCTGTCCTTCTTTTCCCGGTGCCAACTATCCTCGTTCCGCGCGAACGAAACTCCCCATCTTAGCTCCCTGCGCGCTTTGCAGTGCACACCCTCTGCCCACGAACCCCCTCACTTCTGACGTTTCCCGCCCTTTAGCTTCTCATAGATCCTTCGATCCCGCGCTCGCTCTCCTTTTTTTCCTCCTTTTCCCGTTGTTTTTTAGAATCTTTGTCTTTCCTCGCAAGGATTTGAGACTTTCTTCCTCATCTTTGTGTGAGTAGACTTTTGTGTTGATTGGCAGGGCCGCTGGTTTTTTTGACTTGGCGCGAGTAGGTCTTTTTGATACCGGCGGGCTCCCCTGTCCAATTCTTCTCCCCCCTGCCCCGGTTGAATGGTTCTTCCCTCGGGCTTGTTCGATGCTATCTTCGCGTACAGGGACTTTGAGCGTTTCAGGGGCGGGTTTTGCTGCTTCGGGCCGGACCGGGTCCGATGTGGGAAGAGTTTTGGCGCTCACTTTTCTCTTTTCGTTTGTGTGGGCTTCCGTGTTCACTGCGTTCGGCATCCACTTCGCGCCACTTTCCATGCGTTTTCTTTGGGAAGGAAGTTCCGGCATAGGAATGCCTGGTTGGTGGTCTTGGCAGGCGCTCGTCATTGGACGTCTTCCTTTTAATTTTTTTTTTTTTCTTTTGGGCTCTTCTTTTTTTTTTTTTAGTCTTTTCTTTCGTAGGTCTCTATCGTTTGACGCTGCAAGCGGGGCGTCTTGTCTATCGTGGTGACAACTACCTCTTTCCTTGGCCTTCCTCTGCAATTTTTCCCTCAGCCCCTCTTCAGGTTGCTTTTCGATTGGCGACAAATCGTGCCAGACCTCACCCCATCCGTAGTGTGTCTCGCATGAGTACCATCTCTCCCCGGCCCCTGCTGTTTCCCTCCTCACGACACGTGGGAGACGCTAGTCAATTCTAAAGTCCAACGACTTTTTATCTTTGTTTGTCACTCCAGCATTCGATAAGGAGTGTTATGTGGCCTTTCGAGTTTGAGCGGGCTGTTCTTTGCTTTTTCGCAGCTCTTTGATTTTGCTCTACTTCTTTGATTTAGATCGCCCTCGCGTTTTTCCACACCCGAAGTTTCACGCCTGATTTTCAACGCCACCGTTCCTCCGAACCCCACCCACCCTTTTGCAGCCTTTTTTCGCTTGTTCCGGTCATGCCCGGTCTCGGTTCCCTTTTTTGGGAATGGGGACACATGCAAGCTTTTTCCATTGCGCTTACGACCCTCTCTTGCTTAAGGACGTCCAGCTCTCGTTTCAGATCTGTTCGTCTATTCCCGGCGAAGAGGATTGGCGTTTATACATGGAGAGTACCGGGCGCACTCTATACGTTGCTGCTACACGAGGCTTTCGACTGGCCCTTTTTCCCCCCTGACCCCATGCATGGGACTCTCCCTGCACCCGCGTCGCACGCCCACACCAGCTGATCCCGTCCCTTCCAGTTGATGTCACTCTGCGAACGTTTGCCTTCACACGCTGCTCATTTCTTTACCCACCTCAAAGACTTCTCCCTTCTCTGTGCCAGCCACGCGTGCAGAGCTTCCACTTCCAGTCTTTTAACGGGGGATTTGGATTTTTTTTCGTGCGGCGCGGTTTCCTGTTAGATAGTTAGTAAGGAATTTTCGGGTCTGTCGGTCCCTCGCTATCTGTCCGTTTCTGCAGATGAGTTATCCCCCCAAGAGAACACCGTATGTTGCTTACAGTGCCAGGCCGTACTTTTTTCTACGAGTTGGGACCTTTCTCCCAAAGTTGCTTTCTTTATTCGAGAGACCCGGTTTCGGCAGTCCTTTGTTCTTTCGGATGCGGGCCGCGTGGTGGTGAAGGTGAGGCACTGCCCTCCGCGTCTAGCTTAGACTCCTTTCTCTTTTAGTTTCTTCTCCTCCAGCTTATGGGAGTATGTGGCCCGTTGCGATTTTTTGACCCATGCAACAAATTTGTCCCCTGCCTCCTACTCCGCCCAAGTTTTGGTTCCATGGTACTAGACCCCGACGTCACCATCTCTCTTTCTTCCCGGGCCAACGGGGCTGTTCCGGAGCTGTTGATTGGTACCGTCTTACAGTGCCTGAGAACCAATTGATGAGATGGTTGTCTTTCTTTCGGTTTCGGCGGATCCCTTCATCCCTTTCAGCCCCTTCACCTTAGACTGCTGCAGGTGTTTTTTTTTGACGCTGCCCCGCGATACAGTCACCCCAATCCTCCGTGTGGCCGTAATACTTTTTTTGTTCTCAGACGCCCTCACAGCTTTTTGGTTCGTTGACTGATGAGATTTCCTTTTATTCCCCCTTTAAGCTGCTTGTTCCGGCTTTATTTTTTTTGGAACTTCTTGCGCGGTTTTTCATTTCCCTCCCCCCTAGACTTCTTATGAGTATCAGTTGGATGGATCGACTCCGGCCCCTTTTTCCACCCTCCTTTTGGTAGCGTATCTCTCTTCTTTTTCCCCCTTTTGTTTTCTCTCTAATATACGATACCCCAAATCGTGTAGATCCTGGTCGTCTTGAATCCCCCCCCCCACGAGACGCCAACCCCAAAATGCCCATTGTGCTCTCTCCTTGCCCCACGTGCCCCCCCCCACGAGCAGTTTTTCCTTTCATTCCAACCACTCCCCGTTAGATGGTATTGGTCTATTAAGAATATCCCAGAATCATCGTCCGACCCCCCCCCCCACCTGTAGTTTTTCCCACGCCCCAACTTTCCCCTTTTCCCCCCCCCCCCCTATCCTTTATAGTGGTAGCTTAGGGTGGTTTCAAACGAAACACACTCCATCTGCAGCACTTTTTTTCCCTGGAAGTCTCCCTTTCGTGAATCCGGATTTCATGTCATACTCCACCCCCCAACCCATCTCTCAATTTGCCCGCGGTTTCACAGTGTAATCTTTCCCTTCCTCCCTCCTAGCCTGTCTGACCCTTCCCCCCCCCTATGAATTGACGATCAGTGCCAGTTGGCATGACGGGGTGGATTTTCCGGTTCCCGGCACATGGGAAGGTTTTAACAAGATCCCCCCCCCTTTCCCCACTTTCCATACTTTCCAGCCGTAGGGTAGAATTTCCCTTCCTCGCGAAGAACAGTTTCTCTTGGTTTTCTCTCACTGATTCTTTCTCCCCCACCTATCTTTCCACTTCCCCTCCGATCCGAAACTCTTATCGACTCCCCACCGCTCAGCACGTCTGTAGTACAGGTTCCACTGATATCTCGTTCGGTGGGAAAACCCCCTAGTGTTTGCTTTTTTTTTTTCCCCCGCATACCGCTTTTCAAAATTTGATTTTGCTCATCCCACGAATGTTTATTCCTCTAGAAAGTAAGTCCGCCTGCCTGGCACTCCCAGTGATTCAAGCCTTGCTGTCCCCCGGCTCCCCCAAAAGACGAGCTCTTTGCTTTAGGTTCCTGTTTCCAGTTCCGCGCCAGTACAGCGTCAGCCCCGGCTGGCCGCTCTCCCGTTTTTCGTTTCCACAATCATTCTTGACAAAGAAAATTTGCTTTTTGCTCCTACTGCAGGTGTCCCTTTTTTCCCATGTCCTTCACCCCCCGAACTCCCTCGTTTCCTTGTAGACCGGTGCCGTAAGTCTTGTTGTCTTGCACGCCACAGATCTCCCGCCTTCCCCTACAGGCAAACCCTACAGGCTCCCTTTAACCCTTTTCTCCCTTTTTGTTTTGAGACCCTTGCACCCGCACTTTCCCTCCCGTCCTTTCCCGCGCTGCTCCCAATGAGCCCAGAAAGTGAGTGTTCCGAAGAGCTTTTTTTTTGGGTATTCTATGATTTGAGCCAGACCTCCCTTGACCCACCCGCCTGGCCAGCCCTCTCCAACACCCTAGGTGCGACTCAACTTCCCGAGTCCTGCCTCCTTCCCCCTCCCTGCAGAACTCCGAGTGCAGATTCGGGTTCGTTTCAAAACAACCCCACTCTTTTTGGATTGGAGAAGTTGCTCGCGCCACGTGGCTCTGATTCCCTGGACCCCCCGTTATTAACTTACTCTGAACACCGTGCCAGTTCTTTTTTTTAGGTACCTTTCGGAAACATCGAGCGTCGTAGGTAAATCCCCCCTCAGTGAGTGTTTAAAGACGGCTGGCGGTCTTCGAGGCTGCCGCGATTTTCCACCCCGCCCCACAGACGCTTACAACAGTTTTCTCCCTTTCCCTTCCCCTCTTCCCATAACGCCCCCTTTTTTTTTTTGAGACCAGCTTCGCTCGTACCACGCATCCTTTCCCAGTTTTCCACACTTCGACATTTCCGAGGTCCCCTTTCCACCACCAGGATTTCCTTTCCTTTTTTTCCCTTACTGACCGCTTCCAGTACTCTTCAACACAGATAACCGCGCGGCTTCCCCGACTGTCGCGACTTTTTCCACCGGCTTTCCACCTGCCATCTCCACAGAATTCTTGATCCTGCCCCTTAACGCCCGCGGCCATCCTACCAGTTCCGGAAAAGCACGGATCTCCTCAACCCCCGCCCTCCCATCCGTTGAAACGCCGTTGACATCCCTCCTTCGCGTTCTTCTGCCCCCCTTCTGGCCCAATAGGTTGACACACCTGGCGTTCACCGCCGGACTAACATGTAAAGGTTTCTCCGCCGGTACAACTCTTTCCTGCTTTTCGCCTGGTGACACTGAAAATCCAGCCCCTCTTGCGGCCTTTGCCTTTCTCTTCCCGGAATAACCAATTTCCTTCACCCTTGGTCTCAATTAGCACACCGACGCACATTTGTATGCTGTTACCAGCGAAATACTTCGCTTTCTCCG
>Ga0179593_1422235_pt1 | contig 11331 bp, 26 predicted proteins | sample CZODoug2_1_08_16_FD_185931 | JGI IMG/M metagenome (GOLD analysis project Ga0179593, IMG submission 185931) | Vadose zone soil fungal communities from Angelo Coast Range Reserve, California, USA - CZODoug2_1_08_16fungal (PacBio error correction) | ecosystem: Environmental > Terrestrial > Soil >... | reverse complement strand
TTTCTCCCTTCTTCCCAAAGTTTTTTTTTTTCTCGAAGTCTGCCAAGGTAATTCACCGCTTGTTCCAAGGTCATAGTTGAACGTGTGTTTTTCCCCCCTTTTCCCTTTTTGTAAGTGAAATGTTTTGTGGTGTGTGCATTTGTGTTGTCACTCCTGTTTTTGCTTGCAGAGTCCTTGTCCCCCTGTTGCCCATGTCAGAGAAACCTTCGTGGTTTTTAGTCCTTTTTCAATTCGCCGTGCCAGTGCTTATGCGTATTGTCCTTTTTTTCTGAAGAATTGCTTTTTCGCTCTTTTTTCGTTTAGGGGGCCTGGTACTTCCCATGTGTGTAGTACTTACCGGATCCATCCCCACGTTTTTGCTATTTCCTGGGCCCTGAGGGTCCCTGCCTGCTCTCATTTTGCTCGTTTTCCGTTGGCATCTGGAATTGTGAAATTTTTGCCCCTAGTGCGCAGTACTCGATTGAAGCTTTGGTGTTATTCCCCAAAGACTCTGTAGGTTTCTCGCCCCTGACTCTTTTGTCCAATAGCTTTGGTCGGGTTTGAGGGGGGGACTTGGTCTCCTAGGACTGGACGTCTTTTGATGATCTCCGTCAAGTCCCTGGTCACTTCAGTACAATTTTCCAAGGACTCCTTCCCCCTCTTCTTCATACACCCCCCACTCTTCCCTTCAGTTGGTCTGGTGCACCAACCGGCTCCACACCCTTACCCCATCCGCTCGCCCCTCCCTTTTGAACTTCGTCCTTCGACCTTCTTACCTCTGGCCATTGTCTTTTGTGACAATTGGATCCTGACCAGTGTTCTCTTTATCAGACTTTTCCCTGGGGCGTTTCTCTCAAGATTTGTCGTCCCCTTTTAAACTTTTCCTGATTTTCTCCCACCCACAGGGGTGACCCTTTTTTTCGCGATGATTTAAAGTCCGCGTTCACTTTCCCCTGCGTTTTGCCGGGGCTTTCCTTCCCTTTTTTCTTCCGCTATAACACTCCCTTGCTCCCGACTACCCATAAAGAACCTGAGGCATGGTGCACAGGTCCCCCGATTTTGAGGTCTGTATGCTTGTCAATACTGCTGGGCCACGGTGCTTGTTTCCAGGTGCGTTTGTCTCATCACCCTCTTTGACCTCCCGACTCGCTTGTGTATTTCAAGGTTTGATTCCCCCCATGTTTTGGAAGGCCCATTTGAGGTTCCTCCCCATTTTTAAATGTTAACCTTTCTTTCTAGTAGAGGTCACTTTTTTGTGGCCTTCTTTTCTTGCTGGCTATGTCATTGTCTTTCCCTAAAGAGAGGAGTAATTTTAGTCCCCGCTTTCCGGCCCCTCCCCTTTTGTCCTGTTTTTTTTGAGTGGTGTCCCCCCCCCCCCCCCCCCTCCGGTCTTTTTTCCTCTGGAATATGTTTCTTTTTACCGCCCTCTGGGTCATGCACACTTATAGTCCCTCGTGTTGACCCCCGATCACCTTTTTCCCCTATCGACCTTCCTTATTTCTCCTCCGCATGCGCCCCCTTTCTAGTGCCCGGGCTGTCCCGATTTGAGCCGGGTTCGTCCCGGGGTCTTTTGCTGGGTGGATTCCGTTACCTTCCTCCTACGTTTTCACCCCTCCTCCCCTTCCCCCTTCTTTTTTCCCCGAGGGCGCTTTTCCCCCCTTTTCCCCGGCAGAGCACACACCAGTGCGCGCACTCATTTTTTTATCTTTTGTCCTTCAATTTTTCTGCCCACTTTAGATGCCACGCCCCTCCTTTTTCTGTTCTGTGGCTGTCCCCCAGTGTCAGTTTTTTTCCCCTTGAGGGTACTGCCCATCCCGTCCATCCCTTTTTTTTTCGGGAGCCTGCTTTTCCCAGTTCCGTTCTCTACACGCCCTCTTGGTATTCGTTTGAAACTTTGAGGGGGTTTTGTTTTCTCACTTTGAATCTTTCTGGCGGAGCACTTTCCCCTGTCCGTCAACCATACTCCCCCCGTGGGACCTCGGAAACTCCAACGTCAGGCACTTTTCAAACCCACTCCCTTTTTTTCATTTAACCCCCCACTTTCCCCATCCTTTACTCTGCCCCTTTTTGGCGGTTTTTCCTATGCCAGTTTCACTTCAAGCAGTTTGGTCCCCCCCTCTTTTTTTGGTTTTTTCTTAATATCCCCTGCTTTTTCAGCTCTACGTCCTTATCCCTACCGTTGCCTTAGTTGCAGTCTTACTTTGGTGACTATCGTCCCCCCCTGTTCAACGGTTTTTTCCCCTGCTCTTTTCCCTTGACGCCCCCCCCTCCTCCCCCTCTTTCCACCAACTACAGGTTCCCTTGTTTTGCGTGACCTTTTCCCGTTCTTGTGAGGCTTCCCCCCCTTTACCCTCGTGGCGTGCCTCGGAACACTCCACCCCTTTCCCTCCGCTTCCTCTTTTGCTCTTGGGTTTTTCTTCACCCATCCTCCCTTATCTGTGTTCGTTTTGACCCTTCCCCCTTCGCCTTTGTTTTTACCCCCAATTGTTGCGGAGACGTGGCCTTTCCCTTTCCTCTTTGCGAGATGACCTTTCCTTGGCCGTTCTGTATATACGATGGTGAGTACCCCTTTCAAATGATCCAATGTTTTTTTCTAGTCCCCATTTTAGGGTAGTACTTTCCTCCCCCAGTTGACCCTTCCCGTTTTCTTAGCATTTTCCCCTCGTACGCGGTCCTTTAGTGGTTACTTCCTTTTGTGCCTTTGCCCACCCTGTTGGTTCCCCCCCCCCCTCCAGCCAGTTTTTCCAAGTCGATTTCTTTTTTTTTTTGGACGTTTTGCCCGGTATTCAACAAACTCGTGTGCCAGTTCCTTTCGGTGGAAGAGCCATTTATTCCTTTATTCTTACGTAGTCTGGTGTTAATTCCCACTTCTGCACCCTCTCAGTTATTACTTTGATCTGTACCTGTTCAACAGTTTTTTTTTTTTTGGGTTTGGACAGCCACGCACCAGAGACCCCCCCCCCCCCCCCCCCCAAAATCCTCTCTCTTTTTTCGGACAATCTCCCCGTGTGTATTTTCGGTTCATGTTTTGCCTCCTTCTGCCTTTCTTGCCCTTTTGGAGTTTTCGGCCTTTTGTTATAATCAGCCGCTCTTGCCACTTCCCCAGCCAGCCCCCCGTCAGGTGTCACCCCCCCGGATTTTTTCACCGTCTCTTTGCCCCTTTCGTCTGGTAGTGTGAAGAAGTTTTCCCCCTTTCCTAACGTTCCTCCTACGTCCACGACCGCTGCCGAGTATACCTTAACCTAGCTGGTTTTTCATTTTTTCTGATTCTTCTGGTATCTCTTGTGCGGCATTTCCCTGTAATCTCTTTCGGAGGTCTTGTTATTCCTTTTTATCTAGTTGTTTGCCCCAAACTTTTTTCGTCTGTGCTTCTCTTTCTGAAGGTTTTCCGCCCCCCCTCTGTCCCCGCTGCCGCCCGAGTGCTTTGGACATTGCAGTCTTCCCTTCTTTTTTACCCCCCCCCTCCTGACGGTCCCTCATTGTCGTCGTGCCGCCCTTTTTCCAACACTCTTTCCTTCACCCTGTTGTGAGGGTGGTCCACTTTTTTGATTCCTGTCGGCGCTTTTTCCCTTTTCCCTCCCTATTTGCTTAGATGACCCTTGTTTTTGAACATTTTTTTCCCCTTCCCGCCATTCTGACCTTTTTAAACCCTTCCCCCCCTCCTCCTCCCGAACTGACCTCCCCCCTATCACACAATCTCTTCCCGGTTTTCATGTTGGCAGCCCTTGAAGGGACTAATCTCCATGACCCTTGTGTCGAGAGGTTTGTTCTTGTGGGCCTTTGTTATTTTACACCCCGACTCCTGTGGTTCGTTTTTGTACTTTCCTTTCCTGTCCCTTTTTTCTGGCCGGCATTTTTTCTTTTCTGTTATTTTGGGGATGTTTCTCCAGTTCGCTGCCCACATTTTTTTCCCCCCCTCTTTTGATAGCCCTGGTGGTTTTTCCCGTCGTTTCTGAACTAGAGTGCACCCCCTTTTCCGTTACCTACCCCTCTTCCATTTGTCTTCTTTCTTCCAGTCCCCCCACTTTATTTTTCCCCCGTTTTTTTTTCCTGCCCTTGACTTCCTTCGCCTTTTTCCCCCCGAGTTTTCTGTCCTCCCCTCCTAGTCGTAACTCCCCCTTTTTTTTTCTGTAGGCTTTCCCCCCCCTTTAACCCCAGTTTCCACCCCGCTCTGTGTCTTTTGTCTCCTTATGGGGGCATTGCCGCAGACTGGCATGCTCCACCCCTGTCATCTCTCTTCGGTTGACAATACACGGTGTTTCGCCCGTATTTCGGGGTCTTTCCTCCAACATTAAAGTATTTTTATATCTTTTTCCACCTCTTAAGACCAGGACGTCTTTCCCCCCTTCTTAAGAGGAGATGTAGCTTGGCCCCAATTCCCTGGAACTATGCCCCTGTTTATCGACTGTGTATGGAGCGAGTCCCCTTTTCTTCTCCCCACCTTTTGATACTTTGCTCCCTCGTTTGAGTCGCCCGTTCAGTCGGTGCAAACGAAGCGAGTTCGATGGTGGACAGGCCCAGCCCTCCAAGAGAGTACTTTTTTTGCTTCCGTCAGTCCCCCCACCTCTACCCTTCGAAGCATTCCAGAGACCTAGTCTCTCCCCCCTGACCCCCCCTCCCTCTTGAGGCCTTCTCTTGTCTGGATGGTGTTATTGCAGATGATGGATATTTCTTTGTTTTTTGTCCCCCTGTTGTTTTTCTAGTTTCCCCTCACTAGTTCCCTTTCCCTTCTGACTTTACCACTTTTGCGGCTCCATTTTTCTTCCCTTTTTTCTACTTCCCCCCTTTTTTTTTTTTTTTTGTGTTGAGATCCCACCCGCTTTCTCCGCCCTTTTTCTCATGCGAAATTCTTCTTTTTCTTCAACCCCCCCTCCCCCATGTCCCTTGCCCCCCTTCAATCAGATGTTCCCGCTCTCGTACAGTTATACCCCTCCCTTTGGATTTATCACCTCTCTTTCCGTACCTTTTTTCCCCTGCCCTGGACGGCCCCAGCACCCCCCCTCCTTTTCTTTTTCCTTTTCCTCCCCCACTTTATTCCTTCCTCTCGGACCCCCCTCCTCTTGCTCCCCCTATGACCGTCGTCCGTTCTTTTGCATTTCTTTTCTTTGCAGCCTGTCTTTCTCCTGTCCCTAACAATCGATCCTCCTTTTTTCCCTTGCCCCTTCCCCCCAGCTGGTGGATCCTCGTCCAGAGAGCGAGTCATTTTTTTCGGCAGTTGTCGTCCTGAGCCGCTCTTTCTGAGTCTTTTTCCCCCCCAACTTCGTCATTTTACCACCTCCGTCCACCCCCTTCTTTCCCTCTTTTTCCCCCCCCTTGATACCGCCCACTCTTTCCCCTTCGTGACCTTTTCACCTTTGGTTGTCGTCCTTTTCCCCTGACCTTCTTTTTTTTTTTTTTTTTGGCTGCCTTCCCCCACTAGTTTTCCCCCCTCCCCCGCCGATCCCAAGTGTGACCCTGCAAGAACCGTTTGTGAAATTCCGTGTGATTCCTCCCCCATCCCCTCCAAGTAGACTTTTTTTTTTTTCTCGGGAACCCCCTTTCCTTTCCCCCCACACCTTGCTCCAAACTTCGTTTTCCTCTTTTGGGCCCTGGTTTTCAAAGTTTTCGCCCTTTCTTCCTGGACTTCTTTCCGCCTCCCCCCATCTCCTTCCCTCCAACCCCCTTCTTTTTTTTACCTTTTTCATCTTTTCGACCCCTTGCTCCCCCTCTTCCCTTCAAACCCGGTCCTGTTGCCCCTCACCCTCTCTTCTGTTGTTCCCTTCCTTAGGAGCTTAGGACTTTTCTTCGTAGTTCCAGTTTTGTATTTACTTGTTACATTTTTCCAGCGCCATCTCCCCTCCCTAACCCAAACAGACCTCTCCCCATCCCCCCCTCCATTGTAAGCAATTTAATTCCGCTTTTTCCGTTTCGTACTGTCCTTTTCAGCGCCACTCTTTTTTACCCCTTTAGGCACAGGTTCCCTCCTAATTCCCCCCTCTATGGTCGGCCCTTGGATGCGGTTCCCAAAATTCTTTCCCCCCCTTATATTTAAATCCCCCCCCCCTCGTCCTTGTCCCCCTGACAACTCCTTTCTGCGTCTTTTTTTCTGACCTTGTCCCTTGTGACCTTGCATCATCCTTCCCTTATGACCCCCAGCCGACTGGAGTCTACCAATTCTTCTTTCCCCCCAGCTTCTTTTTTTTTGAAGCTCCCTTCCTGTCCCCATCTTTCCCTCTTATTTTTTCGTGGGTCTATGTTCCTTATTCCTCCCGCTCCTCCCTGGACCCCCCGTTTTTCCTCCCCCCCCTCCTCGGGCCCCGTTTATTAAACTCGCCCACGTGTTTGGCATTTACTTGTCCTGCTCTGAACAACCCACGTCCCCCCCCCCCGCCCCCTCCCAAACCCTTTCCCCCCCTTCCCCCACTTCATTTTTCCCAGTTTTCCCTCTTTCTTTTCGGTACCCACCCCTCTCTTACTTGGTCTCCAGTGCCCTTCCCTTTTTTTTGTTGACTGCTCCTCATACTTCCCCCCCTCTTTTTTTTTAAATTCAATGCCCCTTTATCTTTTTTTAAAGATTTTGCTTCCTCCCCCCCTTCCCCCCTTTGTGTACCCTTTTGTGGAAACATACCCTTCCCCTTTCCCCCACCTGTCCTTTTTCACTCCCTTCCCTTGGTCTCCTGTCACTTGTTTTTTTTTGATTGTTGTACTCTCCCCCCCGCCAGTCTGTCTTTCCCCAAGGTGTTTCCCCTCCCTATTCATAAAGTCCTACCCTATAATTCTTTACTTTTTTTTCTCCCTTGTTCCCCTTCCATCTTGTCCCTCGTGTCCTCACACTTTACATTCCCCCAGTCTCTTTCCTTCCCACTTTCTGATCCCCCGAAGTTGTATTTCACCAATACTTTTTCCCTGCCATTTCTGAATCTCCTACTTTTTGTGCTTTTCCATTTTCCGCACTCCCGAACACGCTTTGCCCCCTGTGTAGTCGTGTTTTTTCGAGCGCTCATTCACCGTGACCCCCCCCTTTCTTTTCTGTCTCTTGTCGATTGGCCCTGTCCATACGGGTTTTCAACTTCTGCCGAGACACGTGTTTTTTTTTTTTCTCTTTCCCGTTTATCTTCCCCTTTTCTCGTTTCTCGATTTACGATAACTCGCCTTTTCCTTCTTTTCTTTGGTCCCCCACACTTCACATCGTTTGACAAAACTTGTCCCCCCTTGCAATTCTCAATGAGGGTTTTGACCCTTTTTCTAACCTTCCTCCCCTTCTCCCCTTTTAGAGCTTTCCTCCCTCTTTTCCTAAGTTTGGTGCGACCACTTTCAAGGACACTTAGCCTCAGTCCTTTACCCGGTCCTACATGAACGAAGCACCCCCCCTCCTCTTCTGATGATTGCTCTTCCCCATTTCCCCTTCACTTTTCCCCCTTCCAGGGTCACCGGGCTTGTCCTCTGTTTCCCCTGAACACCTTTTTTTTTTTTCAGCCCAGTATTACCTGACGATTCCCTGCGCTACTTGGATTGCGATTTTTTTTCCCCCCCTTTTCTCCTTTTTTACTTGACGTTTTCCCCTCTTTTTTTCCTAACGATCGGAAGACTGTCCCCACCCCCCTGACCCCCCCCTTTCCTGTCCTCCCTCTTTCCTGAGCAAGCCAATTGACTGTTTGCTCCCCCATTTCGTAGACCAATACCATTGCTATTGAAAGGTTTCTTCTTTTTCCCTCCTGATTTTCTCCCCCCCTTTCCGACCCAGGCGGCCCCCTCTGTTGCCCAATGGCCCCATTCTTAGGACTTCCCTGTTCTACAGATTACTAAGCTGCTCTTCCTCACTTTTTGCCTAAAGCTACACCCCCTCCTCCCCCTATGCCCCCTTCCCTCCTTTGGAACACTTCTGGTCCTCCCCTCCACATTACCCCCCTTGCCATCCCCCCGTAAACATTGAGCCGTCTTCTCCCCCCTCGTGGCCCGCCACCGTGGCCCTTCCTTTTCCTTGAGAATCCACCTGACCCTTCCGTCATTTTCTTTGCCAAACGATTCCCTTATTTTTATTCTCCTCTTTCTCCTACCGGCAAAACCTCAACTTTTCCCTCACCCCCCTTGCGGTCTTGTCCTTGAGAGCTGTTTCTAGATGACCCCACTTTTCCCACCCCGTTCGTTGTCCATTCGCCAAATTGACTTTTCTCCTTGACAGTGTTGTGTCTTTTTCTTCCCCTTTGCCATTCGTTCCTACCCCCCACCTGGAAACCTCCCAAATGTGTATCCTTTCTCGTATTTTTCCCTTTTCCTGTCCCCTTCATCCTGAGGAGTTGTGTCCTTTTTCCGTTGCTTTCATTCCTTCCCCTTTTTTAATTTCCTGAAAGGAAGTTTCTCTTGCCCCAATTCCTCCCCTTATTCCCCCCCCAAGTTTTTTAGTCCCATTCCTCTCCCCATCCCCCCAAGCTTCACGTCCTTTCTCACAACTTCCCACCCCCCCTCCCCCTCAAAGCTTTTTTTCCTCCTCCCCCCCTTTTCGTCCTTCCTGAAACAACAGCCTCTTTATGGAGGCCCCCCCCCCAATCCTCTTCTCAAATTGAACCCTCGTCTTACCACTGCAACCCCCTGTGTAACCTCTCCCCCTTCCTGACTCCCTTTGACTTCCCCTTTGGACCCATTGATCTTAACATCGGAGAATTTTGATTTCCCAACATGTTTGGCCTCTCCTTAATATACCTCCCATAGAAAATTCGTCATCGGGCCCCCCCCCCAACCCCCCCCCCCCCACCCACCCCCCCCCCCCCCCCCGCACCTGGTTTGTGTCCCCTTCCATCAGTCTTTTTTGAGATAGGAAGGACGTGCCACCCTTTACTGTTGCGATATTTTTTTCCACAAAACCCCCCTTTGCCCCCTCCACACCTTTCCTCTTTCCCCCACAGGTAACCAAGGATGCACCCGTTTTCTTTTTTGCTAACCCTCTTGTTCCCTCCGTCTCCTACCCACTTGTCAAGAATGGTCCTCTATCTATTTCCCCTTCCGTTTTTTTAGTTTCTTTTGCCCGTCGGACTTCTTAAAAGAACTTATGTCCATTTTTTCTCGCCCTTCCTTCCAATCACTGGCTTTATTTAATTTTTTTTTTACCCCACGGTCCCCTTCTGTGGGAAAGGGGTTAAGCAGATTTTGTTAGTTTTTCCTTCCGTTGGGTTGTTTTCCTTCCTGTCCGGATAGTGTTCCTTTCACCTTTCCCTATCTTCTCAATCATTTTCGTGCCCCCCCCCTTTCTTTTCCCCCTGCCCCTTTTTGGCCCCTTCCGCTTCACTTCCATTTTTTTCCCTCTTTGGGTCGGTGTATGTTCTTTTTCCCTCTTACACCTTTTGTTGATGGCCTCCTCAGCGCCACGATTTCTTTTTTGGGTGTTTTGTTTGTGTGGTTGACTTTTCCTCTTCCCTTCCCTTTACATCCCCCTTCTTTCCTTTTTCCCGTGAAGGGCGTTCTTTGACGTTTTTTACCTTTTTTTTTTTTCTGTTTGTCACGCCTTCCTTTTTTTTCTGGGCAACCCTACAAAAACCAACATACAATTTGCTTTTTTTGTTATCCCCTACCCTTTATTGTTTTTCTTCATGATATCCCAACTAGATGGTCGTTTTTTTTCATTGTTTTGAGCATTTTCCCTTCCTGTTTGCTGGTTGTTTTTATGATCTTAAGGGTTTTTTTTCAAACTTTTTTTTTTCACTAAGTAGTCTTTTTACCCCTCGACATTCTTTTTCATTTAGTGCTCCCCCCTATCTGTACATCAACCAAAAAGCATTCACCTCCCCCCCCTTTTCCCTCTGTCCTATGGTTAACCTTATCCTTATTTTCAAATCAGCTTACTTGGAGTCCCATCTTTTTTTCTTCACGTTTCCCGTACATCATGAAGGAGTTGCTTCCCCGATCATTTTTTTTCTCTCCAGGTCCCTCTTCCTTATTTATCCCCCTGCACGGTTTTTTTTTTTGTCCCATGTTTTTTTTCCAGCGCTTCCCTTCCTTGGCCCTTTTCATTCCGCGGTTTGGTTTCCTTTCCCTTGAATTTTTCTCTCCCCCTCTGTCTCGCAGTTTCCCCTTCAACTTTCCCAAGCCAAACTAGGTAAACCATCTGTGTCACCTCATGAGATTTTGTGGTATGAGCACTTCCCCTGCACCCCCCCCCCCCCTTTTCCCTCCCCCCGTCCCCTCTTTCTTTTCTCTTCTTCCCATTTTTTCCTTTTTCTCCAAGGGGCACCTCGCCCAAGTATTGTTTTCCCGACCCTGGTTCAAAACCCGTCGTGCGTCCCAGTTGGCATTGTAGAGTTTGATCTCCTTTTGATCACCCCTCTTCCCTCCGTCCTGAGCTTTCCTCACCACGACGGGCCGTACCGACATCGGTTTCTTTTCCCCCCCCTCTGTATGGCCTTCCCCCGTTGAGGTAATCCCTCTTCCGTAACATCCCCTTCTTTTTTACCCCCCCCATCGGCCGTATGTTCGCATCTCGTGTGGGTCTCCCACCCCATTATTTTCTGTCCCAGAATCTTTTCCTTTCTTAAGAACTTGTACTTTTCGGGGAAAGTCCCTTCTTCTTCGTACCGTTCTGCTGCTCTTGAGGTCCTCTTTGCTGGGTCTAGTGTCACTTCAAGTCGTCCTTCTTCTTCGTCATCACTTTTAAAAAATTTAGTTTTTTTCCTCCTTTGGTTCGGGCCCCCCTTCCGTTTACATTTTTTTTGATTGGGAGGTTTGCCCTCCTCCTCTTTAATCCCCTTTGGGTCGGGAGGGGTAGTTTCCAGGGTGTCGTTTATCGATTTGATAGGTTTTTTTCCTGACACTATTTTGGAGGAACAGTCTTACGGCACGTGATTTTCACCAAACTTCCGGGTCCCCTCTTTTTGCCTGCCCACACAATTTCCCCCTGCCTTGAGCAGACCCACTGGCACGGGGTCCCGAGTCTTTCAAAACGAGGTGGTTTGTTCATCACCGGCTTGCCTAAATCTACCTAGGATTTGGACAGCCCCCCTTCTCCGGTGACAAAGGAGTTCCTCAGAGAACACCCTTTCCCTTCCTATTTTTGCACCAGGTTCCAACCCCTGGGGAGTTCTATTGTGGCCCCCCGACGCTACCCCAATACCACCCTGAGTTGCCCTCTGACCCCCCCTCGTTCCCCTTTTTGCGGCCCCTTCCCTTTTTCCACTTCCTTCTCGCAAATTCGGACCACTTTCCCCCCCGTGCACTTCTCATCCTTCCCAGGTATTGGCGATGATTCCTTTTCCACTTTACGAGGTATCTCCCCCAAGTTGGCCACAATCCTACGCCGTCGTCTGATGCATACCCTTGGCGTTTCTTTTCCATATTATTCACCGGTCTCTGTGAGGCCTCAACTGAGTTACTGTATTTATTCTC
>Ga0179593_1421115_pt1 | contig 11331 bp, 6 predicted proteins | sample CZODoug2_1_08_16_FD_185931 | JGI IMG/M metagenome (GOLD analysis project Ga0179593, IMG submission 185931) | Vadose zone soil fungal communities from Angelo Coast Range Reserve, California, USA - CZODoug2_1_08_16fungal (PacBio error correction) | ecosystem: Environmental > Terrestrial > Soil >... | reverse complement strand
TGCGATTCCCCTCATTCTATTCCTTTTGTGTAGAGAGATTAAGGCTTTTCCTCGTTCGTTTGCGACGTGATACTCGATATTGCCTTGGAGGACGCTTCAATGAGGATGCACAGGTTTCTAGTTTCTCCTTTTTTTTGTCTAAACCCCCACCCCCCGGCCGGAGACAAAGCTGCCTTTCTCTCGCTTTTTTTTTAGTGCAGCTTTTGCCGAAACGGGAGATCAAACCCTGCCCTCGGAGGCGGCCTCACCCTTCCTCTTTTCGAAATTTTTTTGAAATCGCGGTTTCCTCTCCTAGGGTTACGTTGATAACTGCCCTCTGCTTGTTGCTGAGTCGGTTGAAGCCCCTTTTTGAAGAGTCCCTCTTTGTGGAGCAAAGACATAGGCCTACGTTCCCTTTTTCCCGTTCCTTGGTCAAGGTCAGGTAGGCATACATTCTTCTCCTCAGTTTTTCAACGGCCTCTTTTTTTTTTTGGATACAATGTGAAGCCTGCTCATCCTTCCCTACACGATTGAGAAAGTCAATTTGAACTGGCTTATGATACTTCAATTTCAACAGATACAATCTTCCTCTGTCTTTCTTCCGACTACCCTGTTTTCGGTCTCCCTTCTACCCGCAGCGGATAGTTCCCCCTGTATTCACTCCATTTACCTCGAAACGGTTCCCTACGTTGCGCTTATCTTTTTTTTTTCGTTTTTTCCTTCTTGCATAGAGGTCACATTTGTAGAGGGAACTTTGGTCCGAAATAAGCTTCTGGGTGAGATCCCTTTTTCGGATCGCTTTGGGCCGTTTCCTTACGGTTGAACCATGTTTCCATAGATGCTCGACAGAATAGAGTCCCTCGAAAGCCCCTTTAGGTGATTAAGTAGCAGAGTGTTTTTTTGTTGGAGTTTTTTTTTCTTGCCCTTTTTCCTACCCCCCTATCTCCTACTCTCTTGTCTCAGTCCCGGTAGTAGAGGTCAACCCGATTACGAAGTGGAAGGAATTTCACCTTGTTCTTTTTACTTATTGGCCCTTGGAAGTGTATTTTCGACTCCGACGATTTAACGGATCTAACTTTTACCCACCCACGTTTTGGTCCTTGATTACCTCTTCTTGAAGAGGTACGCGTCATTTCTCTTCAAAGTTATGTTTGTAGTAATCCGCGCCTCTCCGCTTTCAATATGAGCTCTTTTTCTAGGTGCTTTGACGATAGAGACCCCTCTGCTTTTATTTCATCCTCAGGTTGCACGCGCTGCGGCTCCCTCGCTTGCGGAAATCTAGTGCCGGTGCTTTTTTTTTGGTTTGTTTTCGCTCCAATTTAGTTTTCTCAGTGATTCCCCGGAATTGTTTTTTAGTCCTCGCAGAACCCCCCTTCCCGTTTGACGAACCTAGTTTCCCGTTATCAACTGCATTCCCCAGTTTTTTTTCTCGTGTTCTTCCGGCCTGGAGAACCGGACTCTCGAAGCCGGAGGAGTCCCACCTTCCCTGGGAACACTCCTCAGTTGTTCTCTTCGACTCTTCAGGCCCCTCCCTGTCTGACAGGCAGCCGGTCTTTAGATCTGCCTGGATCTCCGCCTCCGAGTCACTTGTTTTTTTTTTCCCCAATGTCGAGACCTTCTTAGTCCCTTACTCAATCTTTTCCTTTCTCACCGGCGGTCAATTCAGCGTGACTCTTTGTTTTAGCCGGGGAAAGACGTATGGTTTTCCCTTGGCTTTGTTTTCCGACGCGCGAGGAATTTTTTGAAGCCCTTGACAGATTTTTCATTCTATCTTAGTCATGTTTTATCTTTCTCGCATCTTAAGTTTTGTAGAGGGTCTTGTCTTGCGGTCCTTGCTCTTCTTGAGTGAAGTCTAGTGACTCGATTGGCTTAGAGATATTTCGTGACCTGGCAATAGGATTTCCCCTCTTTTTTTTTCGCAAGCGGGCCTTTGGTCTAGGTCCTCTCCTTCTCCGCGTCGGAAGTCCGGTTTCCCTTTGACCCTGTCCTTTTCCTCCACTCCCAAGTACTCGTTATTCCTCCCTTTCGTTCAAGAAGTCGTACGTCACTTCCCCCCCGTCTTTTCGTCCCACACGGCGAGCAGAAAACTCTCCTCCCTTTCGTTACTCTGAAGAACCCCGACCTTGATTTTCACGTGTCTTCTCCTTTCCCTCTCTCATCAGTCGTTCTTCGAATTCAACTTCTTCCCCTTCTCTGGACGTCCTGCTCCCCCCTCCACGTCAGTACAATTTCCCGAGTCCCCCCTCCCTCAGGCTCCACGAATGTGGCGGTTTTTTTTGGACTCGGCTCGAAGTAAAGTTTCGAGCCCTTTTTCCTCTCTTCAGATTTTTTTTTTGTTTTGCTTTTCGACTCACGCAGCAGCCGCTCTCGCCTCACCCGTTTTTCGAGGACCGTTCAACCAACAAAACAGCAAATTGTTTGGAGAATAGCTCTCTTTGATTGTATTTTTCTGTTTTTTGATAGAAACCTTAACCTTTTGTTCCCCTCTTATCGGTGGCTATCCGACTGGCTATACTCCATGGTTTTCTATTCTCAATCACTTTTCACCCACCTATTGCTCGAAGGAGCCCGAGATTCCTTATGAGTGTCCTTCTGCTTCTTCTAGATCTTTCCAGGGGATTCGAAATCTTTCACACCTAACTGGCGGTTGACTACTGACTGGCTTTGTTTTGTCTGACAGGGTCCAGAAGTTCTTCCGCGCCACTCGAGAATATCTGTCCTGTATTGTTTCACTCTTAATGTTACCCCGCACGCTTGCCCTGAAGGTGAAGACCTAGAGCATTTTCGATCTCACGTAGAGGCCCTGCACGGGGATTTGTATTCTTGGGCCCCCTCCTTTCCTGCTCTCTTGAGTTCTTCGCTTAACATTAAGACTAGAATGAATCCCTCGTTAGTTCTCGAGGTTTGGCCACCTTCACCCCTTCCCTTACGTTCCACTTAGGTTCCCCTCTTTGCTCCCCTTTCTCCGGGGCACGTGCGCGTGAGAGATTTTGATTTTTTCTCTTTTAAGAAACACAGTTCCACTTTTCGGCCCACGCGTCGCATAAGAAGAGGTCGGGAGCCATTCCCCTTAGCGCGCTTTCCGCACCAGAGTTTTCAGAAGCTCGCGCCGTCTATATGCCGCAAGTTTATTCCGAGCCGGTTGTGGAACCCTTCTCTTTAACACTTCTGAGCCGCGGCGAATGTTATTTTCGTCTCCCCCCAAGACGTTTTTCTCAAAAGATATCCAGCAGGCCGTCCTGTCCCCAGTTCGTCCCACGCGTCGTTTTCGTAAAAAAGGGTTCGATCGGTGTATTTCTCGTCTGACCCCCTTTTTGCTCCGGGACGAACCTTCACACGTTTTCTTTCGTCCTCCCACCCCCTCCTTCACTTCTTCTTGCTCCGCTTGGATTGAAGCTGCGTCAACCTGTCTGAATAGAGCCTATCTCACCTGCTACTCTTCAGTCAGAAACAAGTTAGTGCTTCCTCCCTGCAGTCCCCCCCTCGTAACTTTCCTCCCTAGAACTTGGGACCTCGAGCGTCTTTCTTACTCTCCTTCCCTCCTTTGATTTTCCCTTTCCCCGAGTGAGTCTTCATCCCTCGGTTTCGCGACGTAATAGCTAGACCCCCCCCCCCCCCCCCCCCAATATTCTATATAGCTTCCGTAGAATCAAGGAAGCACCCCCCCTTCATCAAAGTTGTTCCGGACCACCCCTTCGCTCGCGCGTGAAGCGACTCCTTTTTCCGACGCTTCGGTTGATCGTCTGACCGTCCGCGACACAAAAGTCGGTCCTCCTAATGAGCCTTAGACGTTAAGATCCCTCATTTTTTCAGCGGTGTTTTTTTCCCTATTCTTCCGTTCGATCTATCTCCCCCCCCTTACAGAGCCCTGCCTTTACCTCAGAAAGAGACTTCTATTCACCTCCCCAGCGGATTTTTCACAGTGACGCGCGACACTTTTTGTTTCCCTAGATTCGAAACGGATCGTCCCCGCTTCGTGTCAGTCGTCACGAGGAGGTTCGGCCTTCTCGCGCATGCCCGACCGAGACCTCACCCCGGCCCTTGCCATTTTGACAGTTTTCTTTGGGCCGGCCTTGTATCCGAAACGGCCCCTTTTTCCTCTCTCCTTTTTCCCATCTCTTGTTTCTCGAATAGTGAGAAGGTCCGAGCGGCTTTGTCTGCCGCATTCCCCGCGCTTTCCCCCCTCCCCTCTTTTCTGCATGGAGACTGACTCAACCTGGATTGCTCCCTGCTCTCTCCAGTTTCCTCAGTTTGAAGCTCCGTCTTCCAGAAAGTTTTTCTTGCCTACCTAGTCCCCTCCACCAAAAAACAACCCCCCAAAACCCCAAATGCGGGCTGTGACCTTCGCCCTCGCCTTTTGGAACCGCGTCTCCCCTCCCTAGGGCGAACGCTAGTAGGGTGTGAGCGACCTAGAATGACTTTTGCTCAATGTTCTTTGCCGTGAGACGACACCCCCCTTGGATTTTGGGTTCTGACATGGAGGGTTCCAATCCCTCCCTCTCAAGGCCGAAGAGTTCCGAGTACGACCCTTGACCCTCATTTATGTCCTGAGTAAGCATTGCCCTCCCTGGAGACTCCCCCCTTCCCCTAACCTTTTTTTTGTTGTCTTCATGATCGCCCTGGAAATTCTTGTCTGACCATATTGCGAACGCTTTCCCATCCTCTTTCGTGTTTTCAAGGAGAAGGCCTATTTTTTCTTTGTCGAACGGTTCTTTCGGGATTGGCAAACCCTCCCCCCCATGCTGACCTCTCGGGTTCAGAAGCTGTAAGGTAGAAGTCTCCTTCATCCCGGAGGGGTTGAAGCCGGGATTCTCCCCCCTTTCTGTTTTCGATGTAGAACGGGCGACGATTGTAATAGATGAGAGTCCGTTTCCTTCCCTCTTTCCGGTTTCTTGCTGAGGCGTCCTTTTCCCTTGAGAATCCGAGAAGCTGTTTCCGCTTCCGCTGGAGTTCTTTAGCTTTCGTTACTTTTTCCCCCAGTCGATCCATTGCGGCTCTACGACGCCGTCTTCCCTTTCCCTGCAGCGTCTGGGAACAAACCCTTGGTGCTAGGATACCTGATTCCATCTTCTCTCCCTCCGAGGAGGATGCGGTCATTTGATTCGGACTCAGGTCTCCACAACTTCTTTCCCCTGCTGGACTTCTTCGACGCCGAGCTTCTTGAGCTCGGAAGGCCCCTCCCGTCTAATGGTGCTAACCCTGTCGCCTCGCTCCCCCTTATTAATTCCTGTTTAGCTAGTCTCATAGTCATTTCCACACGATCATTAGTAGTTAGGGCTAAACACAGATTTCCGGTCGTTTTTTCGAGGAGATTGAGAGTTTTACCCTTCCTAAGGAACGTGCTGCCACCTCTAGAATCCAAAGACTCCCGACCCAAATTACCCAAAGGTCCTACTCTCTCTCTGCTTTACAGAAGAGACCAATTATTACCTCGAGTGCTTGTTCCGGATGGTAAGAATACCCGGGATGCGGTTCCTCACGTAGTCGGCTACTCGCGCCCGAGGCCCGTGTCCGTCCCTCCGTCTCGGTAGTGATTGGACCGGCGGAGTACGGACAGTAAGAGTCTTACTGTTTCACTAGCTTTGCCGCCTATCCGTCGCGGAGCCGTCGCCGTTCCTTTTCGATACGGTCTAACCTTTAGTCTAAGAAAGAGAGAGGTTCTCCGGTCTTCCTCTGCGATCGAGCATTCGCCCAGCCCTTCTGGAGGAAGAGTTACATCGATTTGTTTTCTATACGTCGACTTTCCTAAGGTTCCAATGCATGTTTCGGATACCCCGCCTTTGCTTCCCTTCTCAGTCGCTGTTCTGTGTCTCGCCCGTACTAAGGACCCAGTCCCCCCCTCTAAACGTTTTTGTTTGTGATATGCTGAATGCCCGCTGCCCTGGTGCCTGCCTCGTCCGGACTCTTGTTTCCCGTCCTGCCGCTCTTTTTCTTGATCCTTAAGGACTGGAGACCCGAAGTCCCTTTTTCTCCATTCGCCCGGATAGTCTTTCGCCCTTTTTAGAAAGGTCCGACGCAGCTGGTTGTGAGTTCCTCTCCCTGAGCAGATAGCTGGGTCGCTTTTCTTCAAGAGTCTCAGTTTCGGTTCAGTACCATCTCTTAGCGGTGCTCGCGTCACTTTTCGACATTTGTCTTCGGCTTTGTGAAGAATCGTTCTCCCACGCGAATTCTTCCAGTGCGATCGTTTCGTTTTGGAAAATGTCCTCTTTTTAATTCACCTCGGGGCTTGTGTATGCGCAGGAGAGAAATAACCGTGTTCATAAATTACTAATGATCGTCACCCTTGTTCTAATGGTGTCTCCCGACGAGCGTTTGACCGATTTCCTTCTCTATGTCCTATGGGGAGGCACCGCGTCTTTGATGAAGAATACCGGACCGGACTGGCACTTAGACCTCTACTCTTTCCACCCTGATTGGTTTTGGCGGGGTCATCACCCGTTTCTGCCTAACATTCCCCGACTCCCGCTTGCGGGCACCACTCTCCGAGGTAAATGTATGATCTTTTCCCCCTTAGTTAGTTCCCCTTCCCTGAGCCAGTTCCGTGAAGACTCCCCGGAAGAGCTATCTGACCCCTCCGCGCCCCTCCTAAGGATGTTCCCCCCCTTCGCTTCTGCATCCTGGCAGCAAATAGTTAAGAAAGTATCTTCACGAGCGTCTCACTCCAGTCGCGAAGCGGCCCCCATCCCCGTCACCGAGAGCGGATGAAAAGCTGAGAACTTTCAAACCGTTTTTCTCTTCTGATCTCCCAACGGCGCATATACTTTCCTTTCGGTGTTTTTTTGAGCACGATCCCGAAAAAAAGTTCCTGGTTTTTTCCCTGGCGTCCCGTCCCTTCTTTTAAATCCCTTTCTTTTTTGTATTGAGAGCGTCTAAGTCTCCTCCTCTTTCTTATTCTTTAAGGAAGTAAACAAACCCCCGTTTCCGCCGTGGGAGTTCGTCTTCTTCCTAGTTTAATTTCCTGAGTTGGTCTGTTTCTCGACCACGTTGCGGCTATCCTTCCAATTCTCCTATTAGGCCCCTTGAGAGGGTTGTCAAATCACTCTTATTTTCTTTCAAGGCGTAATAGACAGTCCCCTCCCCGTTTTTTAGTGGCTTCCTGGGGTACTTCGACATAGCCGTCTTCAGGAACATGGAGACTTTTCGCGTACTCTGCCTTTTGGTTTCTTGGAGAAGTGCGGTCCTTTTGCTCAGGCCTCGGACTCCCTTAGGCTTAGCATTTCCGGACCTCTTACCCCCCAGCGGGGGAATATAGTGAGGTTCACCCATTGATGTAGGCGCCGAGTCTTCCAGTCCTCCCCTCAGCTCTGCACGACGCTGATGTCGTCCCCAGTGCTTCCACTGGCGCTATGCGTTTTCTCTTCGTCTTCGACCATGAGTTTTAGAGATTTCTTTTTCCGAAATTCGTGGACACCCAACCGCGGGATTTAGCCCGTAAAACCCCCCCGATAGCCTCCCACCCGTAGGTTCCCTTGCTCCCCCCCCCTACCCTTATAAATTTTTGTTTTTTAGCGTTCTCGCATATGTTCTGCCCGCATCCACACCGCAGTGCGAACCCCTTTCCGTCTCAAAGAGACTTTTGATTCCAGGCAACTTTGCTTCTGCAAGCCTTTCCCCTCCACGTTTCCTGGCAGGATTAGCGGCAGGAGCCTTTTTTCTCTCAATGCGTAAAAAACTTGCTCTTTGAAACTTCACTCCTCGCTGACGCGGGCACTTGTTGTCATCGCGCGTCGGTATCCAGGCGGAGAGACGACCCGACCTTCGACGCTATTTTTTTTTGACTCTCCCCGATCCTTCTTCCGACCAACCACGCCTGGTGTCTTTTACGGCGCCCCCCCCCCAAAAAAGTGAGCGACGCCTTCGTTCTCCGTCCAGCTCCAAATAAATAACGAGGCTTGCCTGGTGCGCCCCTTTAAGTTTTCCGAGCCGTCCCTTCCCCTTGAATTGAGATCGAGCCTCTTCGCCCACACTTCTTTACTAGCGACTCGACTCGCTCATATGGAAAGTACCCTCAAAGTTTTTTTCCACCCTAAGGTCTTCGTACGATCTCGCTTTTTTCCTCTCTTTCGAGTGTCTTTCGACGCAAGCCTGTTCTAAACGGTAACGAGAGTCCCCCTTGAAGTGCGATCTTCGCGACGAGAGGCCCTTCGCCTGGCCGTTCCAATCCTCCAGTACCCTCCGCGGCGTTTCAGGCTATCTCTCTTGGAAGAGACTCCGGTTGCTCGTAGGAGTCCTTTTTTGACCCTGCGTGAGCCCACAATCTCATGCTTTGAGATCCCTGTCTCGTATCCCATCCTCTGACGCTTTTTCGCAGGTCGCCTAGTGCGGGAAAAAGCTATTCGTTTTTCGAAAGTCAGCCCTCCCTGTCAGCGGTCCCCTAATACCCCTTCCTCTAAGAACTCCCAGCTCTTTCCAGAAAGTGACCCTTTGTTGAAACGTCGATCCGCCTTTGATTTCCTGGATCGTTTTGTCACTCGCATTTGCCGAGGCGTGAGAAATTAGAACTGATGAAGTCTCGAGCACTAAAAAGGGTCGTTCGAGCCATCTTCGTTGGTCGTCGTGTTGGCCCGCTAGAGTGACTCCCAATTTACTCGCTGGGTTTCCCTTCTTCGGGGCCCCATAGCGGTTGCTACTTCGTATGACGCTTTCTTTTCAATTGTCTCCCCCGCCCTGAACGCGGCGTGCTGCTCCCCTTGTAGCTCCCTCCCGACGGAAAGAGTTTGTTCCACCTTACGACGCCTCGCTCCAGAGTTTTTTTCCTCACCAGCGATTAGATCCCGGCTTCTCCCCTCCCTCAGCACATCCCGAAAGAACCTTATTGATACACATGACAAAAAGAGTAGGACCCAGGTCCCCCTTGCGAACATCTTTTTTTCCGTGTCTCCCCTAGGCAGGATCCAACTCCTTGGCTCGCCCTGGTCTGTTTGCTGCGATTCCGAGCTCTTTCTTGACCCCCCGATCTTTTCTGTCTCAGTCTGGTTTTTTTTCCGTCTACAGGCTTCTCCACGATAGTCTCTGTCCCACCCATTGCCACGCCAGTCCTTTTGTATGGCTTTGTCTCCCCTCTCCTTGCAAAATAGCTTGAACAGCTTCTATCCTCCCCCCTCCGTTTTTGTTGTTGATCTGACCCATTTCACCTCGATTTCCTCTCATTACGCTGCCATACCTCTCTTCTAGCGACGGTCCTTTGAGTAGCCGGTTCCTTTTATCTTCATTGCGGAGAAAGCCCCCTTTTGGTGAAGATCTGTACCCCCGTCCTCAGCGGCACTCCTTCGTCCATTGGGGGAGAAGAACTCTCTGTTTCGTGCTCACTGGCAACCTAGGAGTCTGTTAGCCTGCTTCCCCCTTCGAAGAGGTTCCCTCGCTCCTTGTTCTTTTAACCCTGCCCCCCTCTTGAGTACGATTGCTTCTTGTTTCTCTCTGTTGAAAATCCCTGCGTCCCTCGTTGAAAAAGCCCTCTTTTTCCCTTCTACGGCTTGTTTTTCTTTCTTAAGGTTCCGGCTCCCTTTGGGGGCTCCCCTGCCGCCGGCTTCATTGCTGGGCTTCCCTCTTTTCTGACAATGGTTTGAAGAGATTAGTTTAATTCCTGCTCACTTCTTTAAAAAGAGTGGCCTCACCCCTAGGAGGCCCGCGATTGCCTTTTGTTTGAAACGTCAACTTTACACGACTACGACGCTTTTTCTTCGCGGTGGGTCCTTTTTCCACTCCGTCTCTCATTCTAACCCTTTTGCCTTTTTTCCCTCTACAACGATCGTGACTCCCCCCGGCGCCCCCCCCCCCTGCTTCACCCCACGTGTCGCGGGATCGGCAGACTTCCCGTTGTCTTGTCGGTCTCTAAGGATCGGTCTCTTTTGTTTTTCTCTGAACTTGACCCTCCCATTTTGACCCCTGTTCCCACGGCCCCTCCGATGATACTTCCGAGCTCAGAATTTTCTCTCGTTTTCGTGGGCCAGGGGCCGTTCCTTTCCTCGCCCGGCGTGCCTGTAGAAAAGCAGCTTTCTTCGCAGTTGCCCTGAACCTGCCGTTGGTCTTTTTCCGTGTCCCTTAGTCAAGTAAGAGATTATCCTTCAAGTTTTTTGTCGACATGACCGTTCCCTCCCCGCATTCGGTCTTCGATATAACCCTCGGGTCCTTCAAAGCTCTTCGGACTCCTTTTATCGCGAGGTTCCAAGGTGCCGCTTCCTCTGTATCGAACTCGCGCTGAAAACAGGTTTGGTACCCCGAAACTCTTCTTGATCTCTCGTCTCTCGCTTGAAGTTGCACGCGTTTAGTTTAGTCGGCCAGACTGAGAAGAGTTCTGTTTTTGTCAGCACCTTTTCCTAGACTTCAACGGTTGGTACCCCGCCCTCTGGTCTCTTTAGTTCAAACGATAGGAGGACCTTTTTTTACAGTTTCGAAAGATGATAGTGCTCTGACCCCTCTTAGCTGTCCTATGCGGGTTTTCTTCTCAGACCTCTTTCGAAATGCTCGATGTCACCCTTTAACGGTTCTTTTCTCCCCAATCCTACTCACTTTAACGCGCTCGTGCTGAGCACGTTCGATCAAATCTCTAAGGCGATTTTCTCCTATGCCCCTCTTCCGTGCGTCTGGGCTGTGGCCACTCCTCTTCATTGGATCCCGTCCCAGCCCCCGTCTGCCCTGTTCAAGTGGTCGCCCGTGTTTTTCCTAGTTTCCCGACTTTCTCGCGCTCTCAACGCGGCACGTCCTGTCCCTTCGTTCTCTTCGGGGGAGAATCTTTTCACCCGTCTTTTTAACGGCTAGAGGTGGTCTTTCCGACGCCTTTTCGAAGGAGAGTAATCAGAGGTGGCCTTTACGTGGTTTCTTTTCTAACTTTTGTCTAACGTCCACTCCTCGGTCCCGACGTTCGCGCAGGCTAAGGTATGTCCTTGGTGGACCCAGAAGATGTTCTGAAGACTAAGGTCGCACTTTTAAGCCGCGACTCCTCCCTTCAACTATCTGAGCGTGATTGGTTTCGGATATTTTCCGACATTGCTGATTTCGGACACTTCTTCAGCGGCGTCCTCTTGGCCTTGACTCACGAAAGCAAGTCAGATTTCTTCCGCAGGGTAAGAATTTTTAGCGTCCCCGGTTCCCCCGGATTTTCCTCCCAAGAGCGCACGCCTCCGGCAGTCGGCTCCATTACGCCTGCTTCGAAATAGTCCTGAAAGTTCTCTGAATCAATATCAACTCCGTCTTTTTTTTCCCCTTTCGTCGATCGCCGCCCCGAGAGAGTCTTTCTGAATCGCCCAGAACCCTCCCCCCCTCCAAATTATTTGAGACACTCGTTCGATCTCCCACGGCGCATCCCTCCTCTTTTTTTGGAAGGCGGTCTATTCAATTTCTTTCAGATCGCGG
>Ga0179593_1351197_pt1 | contig 11331 bp, 21 predicted proteins | sample CZODoug2_1_08_16_FD_185931 | JGI IMG/M metagenome (GOLD analysis project Ga0179593, IMG submission 185931) | Vadose zone soil fungal communities from Angelo Coast Range Reserve, California, USA - CZODoug2_1_08_16fungal (PacBio error correction) | ecosystem: Environmental > Terrestrial > Soil >... | reverse complement strand
GGATTTGTCCCCAATCCATTTTTATAATTCATTCCCTCCGTTTAGTTGGTGTCCGCTTGCCCGCCCTCACTTTTTTTTTTCCCCCCTTTCTCAACCAAATAAAGTCCGTTTTTGAAGTGTTTCACGGTTGTTCCCTTGACCCCCCCTAGTGTTGACCCTTCCCTTTGTTTGGCGTGGCTTTGTTTTGCTTTTTTTGCGAAAATGATTTGTCCCCTATCCGCTAGATGCCCACATTCCCCCCCTTTTTCTCTCCCCTCTCCGCTTTTCGATTCCCTGGCTTCCTTTTTTCCTTCCGGCAGTTTTTGCTAGTGACCTTAAATTCGTGACAGTACGCGTGCTACGAACAACACGCACATTCATTGTACCCCCCCTTTCCCCCTCGTTCGGTCTTTTTGGGCGTTTCTGGCGGTTTTGCCCATGTACCATTTCTTCGCCTCTTTCCCCAGAGAATTCTTCCTGTCTCTGGTGAAGCAAAAACGCTTCCACCTTGGTGGCCGTGAAACTCACAGGGTACTTTTTTTGCGTTGCCCCCTTTCCCCCTCCTTTTAGGGGCCCTTTTTGGTTCCTCCTGTTGGGCTTTCTTTTTTTTTTTTCCGCCCCCATTTCACGAGACGGGTCCACTGCCTTTCTGCGTAAATTTCTTGACACCCTATTTGTTTAAAACTTTTCATTACTTTCACCCCCCTCCTTCAGCACAAGATGGGCGGTTCCCTGTCTTGTGTCTTTCACCTCTTTTAGTTACTTCTTGCTGTGTTCTTGAGTGTTCCTCCGTTTCTCCAGTGATGTGCATCAATTCTCCGCTCTTCCGAGTGTTTTTTTTTTTCTGACTCCCTTTTGACCTCCTTTTTTTTTGTTCTCTTTTTTTCAATATTAGATGGTTTTGTCCTTTGTGTTTTGTCCCCAACCTCTGAATTCGTTTCTGGGGGCCCTAAAACCTTTAATTGCCGTCATCCCTTCTTTTTTGAATGAGCCTATTTCTCCACCTTTTTTTCGTGTTGAACTCCCGTTTCCCTTCTTTCCCTGGTAACTCTTATACCTTGGGACTTTTGGGGCCAGTGTGGTCCGTTCGGACCGGTTCGCGTTCCCCCATTCCCTTTTCCTTCCCTCCCCTAAACCGAATCCTCCTGATTTTGACCTTCCCTTTTCCCCTGACTTCGAATTATTGGGGCGTTTTGGGTGAAGAGCCCTTCTATGACTTAACGTGATACTTGGGATGGCCCTTTTTTTTGTCGATTAACCTTTTTTCGCTGAGTTGTCATACCCCACCGCTTTTGCAGTTTCTGTTGGTTTTCAAGTGCGTTCTGTTGTCTCCTTATCCGGCCCCTACTCTTGACGACTTATTGTTGATCCTATTCTCAGGGCTTGGCCGTAGGAATACCGCTTCGTTCGGAAATTTGACCACCCGTGTGGAATTTTCATTTGACTTGGTCTTCGTGTGGTCCCCCTCGGATTCCCTTCCCAAGTCCTTCTATGGCTTCCTTCTGGTTATGGTTGAAATCGGCACCCTCGTATCTGGTTGCAGTAGTGCCTTCTCTTCCTATTCTTTTTTTTCAATTCGTCCCAGTTTCGGTTGCTTTAGAGGTTGTCACCCCTTCCCATTTCCCACCCCCAATTTACCCTTTTGTGTCCGTTCCAACCACAGGGATGTCGAATACTCCGTTCAATTGTCTTCCCCTTTTTTTCCCCCCCTTCCCTGGGCCCTTCTGTGGGGCCCCAGGTTCCCCCCTTTTCTGTTTTTTGCCCTAACCCCCCCCCTTCTTATCCCCTCCTTTCCCCCTTTCCGGTTTTGGCCACTCCGCACCCCACCTGTTGTTTTTTTGCTTTGAATCTTTTTACGAAACCACATTGTCCTTTCACTTTACTTTTACCTTTCCTCCCTCCTCTTGGAACATCCCCCACGCCCCCCTTCTTTTTTCTCCTCGACAATATTTGCAATCGAGTTTGCCCTTGGTTCAAAGGAGTTTTTTTTTCCCACAACATGTCACCCCCCCTGGATTGCTCCTCCCCCCCGTTCTCCACCGTATTCCCTAAACTCTTGAGAAATCCTGTTTTCCCCCCCGTTTTTTACATACAGCAGCCGATTGTGACCCAAAGTCCCCCCCCCGCTTCCCCCTCCCCCCCCTCTCCAATCGCCCAGTGATTGTACCATCCCCAACCAAACAATGTTTTTACTTTTTTTTTTTCCCCCTGCCTACCCCCCTCCCTTCCCACCCCCGCCTGGAAATTATACCCAGCATTCTTTAAAATTGTCTATGCCTGGCGAACATATTTTTCCTACCTTCCCCCCTGTACTTGAGTCTTCTTTGCGCAACCGCTTCCTTCCGCCCCCTCCCCTGAAACTTTTTCCTTTTCTACCGTCCATGGACCACTTTGTTGAGTGGCAGGAGCTGTCCCTGACGCCGTAAGTTCTTTTTTCCCTTTTTTTTTTTTTCGTTTTTTGACACCCCCCCCTCCCCCCTTTCTTTATTAACTGTCCCCCCGGGTCCGTCACAGGCACCCGTCAACGCACCAGAAATACTTGACCCTTTATGCTTGGACCCTTTTCTTTTTTTATTCTCATGGCCATGTGAACATCCCCCCCTTTCTTCTTGTGTTTTTATGTCCTTTTTTTTCCTCTTCTTGTCCTTCCCCATCCTCCCTTCCCCCTTGAAGCCCAACACTGGTGTGCTTGGACCGGACGTCGACGTTGTCTGCTTTAACCCCGAGCATCTACTTTTCCATTTTCCTTCCTCCCCGTTTTTTGTTTTTTCTCCTATGTCTCTCTTCCCATTCACTGATTGAAAAGCTTCCTTGCGTTCTTTTGTTCTCTTTAGCTGTTTCCTCAACTTTTCCCCCACCCCAGTCCAAAAACCCAAAAAGCTAGTCATGTATTTTTCCCTTGAGAAAATTTCGTCCCCCCCTTTTCCCAGTTTTTAGTCATCCTTTTTTTTTTTTTAGTACCCCTTTATTTGTTTTTCTTTTTTTTTGTTTCTCATGGCTTTCCTCTTTGGAGTTTTCCACACACCAACCCAATCACAAATGTGCTTGGTCTTTTTTTTTTTCGTCTGTTTAAATTTTTCCCTGCTCATGAACCCCCAACCCCCCCTTTTCTTCTTTTTTGGTCTTACAGGAGTAGTGTAACTTCGTGCCCTCTTGAGAAGACGGACCCTCGGTCATACCCAATTCTTCTCCCCTTTTTGAACCTTGGTTGTCCTCCCCCCCCCCTCTAATTCTTTGGGTTTCCCTTTCCTTAGTTTTTTTTTCCTTTTCTGGGTGACTTACAACCAAATTAGTTTGTGTCTCCGGTATTGTGTTTACACCCTCCTGCTCCGCCCGCTTCCCCTTTTTCTTTTTGCCTGCAGACACTTTACCACGCAGTCCACCCCCCTCTTTCCCCCCCCGCAAATTAGGGGTCGAATATACGGTCGGTGGGGCCTTGTCCCATTCGTCGATTTGCGTTTCTCTTCTATTTTCCCTTCTTTCTCTCCCTATTGAACTCCCCAAGGTGCCCATCGATTTTTCCCCCTCTTTTTCTGAAGTCCAGAGTTAGTTTTTTTTCTTTTTTTGGGTCCCCAGTTTTTTTTAGTCAGAGTAGAGAATTGGAATTCAGGTGTTCGTGATTCCCCTGCGACCCGGTTATTTTGTTCGTCGTGCGTTCAACACCGGGTGATTGAAAGGGCGTGGGCCCCGGTTTTTTTCCAACCCACCATAGGTTACCAGTCCATGCTGTCTTTTCCCTTTTTTTGTTTTTTGCCCCCTTGTCCGTCACTTTACATCTTGTGATCTGCGAATCCCCTTTTGGTTCCACCCCCCGGGTGCCCGGGGTTTCTTGGCTCTTTCCTTCTTCCTTCCCTTTCCTCTCAATTTCCAAAAATTCCTCCCCCTCTTTCTCCCTGGCCGTACACTACGCCCATACGATTTTTTTTCTCAACATTCTTTTTCCCCCTGAGTTAACCTCCCTCTTTCACCTCCTTTTCTGTACTTTCCTTATGGTCCCCAAGAAGAATTTGATCGACACCCCTTTTTTTGGTCTCCCCCCTAACTTGCGTTTCACACAACTTTCCCTTTGTCGCAGTTCTTAGCCTACCTTGCCACTGGACATTCCACAACACTTCGCACCCTGTCGTCTCTGTCAGTGCAAAATTTTGCTCCCCTGAAAACCCGCTCCCGTCAAGACCTTTCAAATTTTTCCCTGCTTCCCCCAATTCCTTCTAGGCGGAACAGGCATCCCCTCTTCTTAAAGTCTCTTTTAGGCGGCTCTTCCCCCACCCCCCCAACCTTGTTTTCCCTTTCCCTTTCCCGCTTTCAAACCCTCCCATTTCTTCCACAGGACTCTCTTTTTCCCGTGGGCTTCATATCCCCTTGGGTTTTTTTCCACCCACCCGTCCCACTTACCGCCCCTTTTTTTTTCCCCCCTGATGCCCCAAGTCTACCCCCCGCTTTTCAGCTGTAAAGGGACCGTAGCGTCTGGGTGTCCCGGAGCCCCCTCCTCTTGGTCTCAACTTTAGCGTGAGTTTCACACCAACCCCCCTCGCCTTCTTCTACCCTCAGTTTTTTTTTGATTTCGAAGGTTTCAGGGCCACCCACAGGAAAGGTTTTTAAGATTTTTTTGGCCCCCCCCCACCACTCCCCCTCAGTTAATCGGGTTCCTTTATTCCCCCCAGTTCCGGTGTTCAATTCCGATCGAACACACAGCACAACTCCCTCCCTATGCAGTTTTTCTTTGTCTGATTTTTTCAACTCTGACCTTTACCCTTCGGCAGCACCCCGCGGCCTTGCAACTTCTTAAACTACCTTCATTTTATTCACACTTTTTTTCCCCCTAGTAACCCCCCCCGTCTGCTCCTGTTTTTTTTTTTGAGGTTAGTTCCCTTTTACTTTGAGTTAGACCCCATCTGTTGGTGTCCACCTGAAGCATTTACGCTCATGGCATTAGTTACTCGGTGATTAAAGCTTTCCTCCCTTAAAACTTCCCCCAAGCCCCTTTTCACCCTGGCACCGTCTTAACTGCGCTTTAGTTTCCCTCCCCTCTTCCTTTCCCCCCCTTTTTTGAGTTTTTCCTGCCAACGTTCTCGGACATGTTTTTTCCAAGACCAGCCGCTGCATCAGGAGCTGTCCCTCTTTCTTTACGCCACCCCTTCTTCCTCGTCCCATACTCCAAGACCTTTTAGTTCTTTTTCAATCGCTATTCCCTTGGGACCTTTTTTTTTTCTGTTTTTCTGGGTATACGTATGATACCCCGCGTGGCAGCAACAATTTAAGGTGCTACACCACGTTGCCCCGTCCCCTCCCCTTACTTTATCCCGGCACCCTTGCTCGCTTCAGATTTTCCGACTTTTTTCCTTTTGGGCGTGGCCGTTTTGCGGTCTCCATTCCGCCAACCTCCCGGTCCCCCCAACCCCATTCCCCCCCTTTTCCCTGTTTTGAACTTTCGTCACAGGTTTCCCTTTGTTTTTTCTTTCCTTCCACCTTTCTGACAAGTTCTCGTCCTTTTTTTTTTTCCACTTCTGAACAAAACGCTTTAGTGTTTACAAATGTATTTCCCACCCCAACCCTCTTTTCTTCCTTTTCTTTCCTCCCTTTTTTTTTGTTCTCGTCGATATATGTTCCATCTCGTAAACATACCCTGCGTTTATTTGGTCATGACCCAATTCCGGCGCTTTTTTCTCCTGGTTCCGTAGAACGGTAAGGAAAACCCGGGGTTGTTTCCGTGTTTTTTTTCCCTTTTCCCCCCCCTTTGCCGTTGGGAAAGTTGACCTGTTTTTTGGGCTCTTTTTGGCCTGTTTTTGGGCCTGACCTTTCTTCGGATTTTTTTCACCCCGCTGCCCCTACAATGTTTTTCCTCCGCCTAGCTACCCAGTTTTGCGGTCTTCCCTTCGCTTAATTTGATTTTCCTGTCTTTTTGGTTGATCACCGTTTTACCCTGGTGTGCTGTTTTTTTCCCCATCCTTTTCTTTTCCCCCTCTCCCACCCGAAACATTTACCTTGACTTCCCCTTGCGGCGGTTTGGCGGAGTTGGCGCTAATACTTTTTGTTTCAATCCTTTCCCTGTACGTCTGTTTTTGTGCCTACCCCACCAACTTCTTCTGGAACCTTTGTGAAGTTTTTCCCTCCCCACAGTGGTACCTTTCTGTCACTAGAGCAGCGCTCGCGGAGTTACTCGTCACTTTTTTCATTTTTGGTTTTTTTCCCTTTGTCTCTCCCACGAGATCTCATGATGGCTTCTCCCTTTCCTTCTTTTGTGGAACCACCCCCATATTGGGATGTAATACCGTCCCTTTCCCTTTTCCACGCGAACCGTTGCTCCAACACGTGCTCGTGTGCGTTTTTAGTTTTGTCTTTTTCCCCTCTTTGATTGCGGTGGGCGGTTTTCTTTTCGCCCCTTTCGTTGTTCCCCTTTGGTCTCTTTTGCCATAACCCTCTTCCTCCGGCCCCACGTGCCACTCTTCCCCGTTGTCGAACTGAGGACCTGGTCTTTGCTATTTCCCTACTCTTTCTTTCTTTCCGAGGGTTTTGGACAGGGTGCGGCTGGTAGAAACCTCCTTCCCCTTTTTTTTTTTTTTTCTTTCATGGTTGTTGGCTCCCTTAACACGCGTCGGTCAAAGATTTTTCGTTTTCTTTTCTTCTTCTTCCTTTCGCCTGGTCTTTTTGGTTTGCTCTGCTTTTTCTCCTTTCCTTTTTTTTTATCTTTTTCCCTTGTCGAATTGGGTGTGCCTTTGTTTCCGGTACCGGTTTCCTATTTTTTCAACCCACCTTCCGGCCCCCTGTCCCCCAGACATTCCTTGGAACCTCCATGATTTTTTTTTTGTTGAAGTTTTTTTTTTTTGTCCTTTTCTCCCCTTGGATGTTTTGGGCAGGTTGGGGTTGCAGATCCAGCCTATCACCTACCGTTTTGCCAATGGCCTTTGGGTTTTTTGCTTCCTCCCTGTCTCCTTTGAAACTTTTTCTTTTTAACTTCTTTTTCTTGGGCGTCCCACACTCCACTAAGTGCGCTTCCATTGGTTCCATTGGGCCTGCTGGATTCCAGCGATGCGAACTCTTGTTTTAATGAAGTCTTCCAGGGCTGTGCTCTTTAGGCTAATACACCTCTTCCCCATTTCTTGTTGTATGAAAGTCCGTGTAATTCTCCTAGCGGTATTTCAGCGTCTTCGTTTTTGGTCTTTTTTTTCCAGTACCCCCAAGCATTTAGATAGTTGTTTCTATTTATTCCCCTTTTCTTTGAATTTTAGTCTACGTATTGCTGGCCAAGTAGCGCCTATCATCGCATTTTTTTTTTTTGCCCCTTTTCCGAGAGATGTTCTTTTTTTCTTCTTTTCATAATGTTTCCCCCCCCCGCCACCCCCCTTTTTGGTGCACCCCACCACAAGTTTGATCTTTCCTCCCCCCCTCTTCTTCTCATTTTGGGACACAATGGTGCTCCACCCGGGCCCCGCGTTCCCTCGCGTGGGGCCGTACTTCTTTTTGGTTCCTAACCTTTCTCTTCCCTTCCACCCGTTCCCTTTCTTTTGGTCACTACCGCGAACCCCCCTACCCCTGGTGCGAGTTTTTCCCGAACATTCATCCCCTTTCTTTTATTCGGCTTTCTTCTAAAAACGCTTTCCAATCTGCCCTCATGCCCCACTCTATTTTTCTTTCTCTGCCCTATGTCACCCCTCTTCCCTTTTCCAAACATTCTGTTCCAACTCCGGTGGACGTGCTAGTCGGTAAACCATATCCAATGACTAGGCGACAATGGTCAACTGCGCATCCCCGTTTCTTCTACCCTTCGTGCTTCCTTTTCCCTGGATAACATTACCTTGGCCCCTTACCCACCCACCCTGTCCCCACCATTGCAGAACGGCGCGCAATCTGTTGGAATTAAAAACAACCCCGTTGTACTTTCCTTTACCAGTCCCTTCCCCCCCACGAAACTTTTCCCAGAATTCTAACATTTCTCTCTCCCCCCTGGCAGTACCTCTGCAGAAACATTACTTTTCTGTGAGATTTTTTTCATTTTGGCGGGGCAACGTGGCGAAGTGCCCACTACCCCCCTACGTTTTCCCTCCCCCCCTTCTCCCGCCGACTTGGGTTGTATCATGTTCGGGCCTTAACACTCCCCACAAGGTGGCAGTCGTTGGACTGGCGTTTGTGTTTGACCCCACGTCCATCCACTCAGGTCCTTCACACTTTCACACCATGACTTACCCCCCTTCCTTCCCCCCTTGTGCCCTTTTCTTGCTAACTCTGGCTATTCAGGTCTTTGGGAACCATACAACTGGTCTCTGTGTTGTACCTTTGTATATTCTTAAGTTTTTCCAAGCGCATTTGAAGGCGCAAACCTTTGCTGAACAAACCCCCTCCCGGAGGACCCCCTTACGTGTGCTCTTCTTAATTTTCATCTTTTTCCATCATCCTTCTTTTTTGTTTTTTTTCTCACCCGACTTTTTTCCCACTGCACCCCTTTGATTTTTAAGATTCACGTCTGTGTTTTTTTCTACTCCAGACCATTTGCTTTTTCCCCGCTTGGCCCCCCCCTTTTCTCCCTGTGAAAATACTCCACTCCCCCCCCCCCCCCGTCCTTTTCTTTTTTCCCTTGAGTCAAAAGCCCGCACAAGTTCGTTTCCGTTTTCCAATAATTTTTTTTCCCTTTTCTGGTGTTGAACGTTGCGCTGTTTTTTTTGCCGTCTGTGTGGCTAAGTCAAACCTTTGCTGCTCCCCTTTTTGTTGGTTCAACCACACCAACTACATCCAAGTCGTTCGTTCTTGTTAGTTTTTAACTCTCTTTCCAATCCACGAGCTTCTTCTTTTTTTGATGTCGGTTAGCCTGTGTTACGTTTATTTATGGTTTCGTTCCCTTGCTCTGGCCATCAACCAGGAACCTGTTTCCCCCTCCTTTTTCATGTTTTTTTTCTGTCCTTCTTGCTGTCGACCGCTGGTTCCCACCTGTCTTTAGATGTTTACTTTTTCCCCTTTTCGGTCGCTTTGTTGGTCTTACCTTTGGGCCTTTTTTTTGGTTTCACAACCGACCCCCTCTGTTTTGTTTGTAAATTTCCATCCCTCGCTATTTTTGCGGCGTACTTCTTTGTCGGTTTTTTTTTCTTTTCCGCGTTTGACCTTTCTATTTCTCAGTAGTGAACCTCTTCTCCAGTACCTCCTGCGGACTGACGGGATTCGCCTTGCCATTCTTCCCCCATTTTTATGAGTTTACAAATTCCCTTTTTTTCCTTTCAAAGCTTTCCCCCTCGTTTTGCCCCCAATATTTTTCGTTTTTTGCTCTAGATCGTTTTTTTCTATTCTTTCCTTTTTTTCGTTAGAATACCGCGAAATTACAACCGTGCAATTTACCTTGTGTCGTCGCACACCCTTCTTAGTTTCCTTTTCCCCTTTAGTATGCTCAAACCCCCTTGTCATGGAAAAGTTTTTCTTTTTTTTCTCCTCCTTTTATCTTGATTGCAACCCCCCATTTTCGCCACGGCACTGAGGTATCCTTTTTTTTTGGACACCACCTTTTTCCTCCCCTACGAACTACCTACCTTCATATGCACCGCGCGTCACACTATTTGTCGCGTTGGTTTGTCCCCAACCTTGTTGCATGGGGTGCTGTACTTGCTTTTCTTTTCGTATTTCCTATCGTCCTTTCACCCTTACACTTTTCTTCTTTTCCTTTACTTGGTCCCCGTGGCAATCCCCCCTAGGTTTTCCTCCTTCCCCCATTTAGTCAGAGGAAACGCCATGTTCCCCGAATTTCTTTGAAACTTTTCCCTCCCGAGTCCCCACACCCTCCTCTCCCACCCCCTTCCTTGTGGGTGTAATTCCAAACCTAGCCCACAAATAAATTTGTTATGCTTGGTTAATTAAGTCGGACAGGGGCTCACTGTCCCCCCCTTTTTTTCCAGCTGGCTTTCCTCAACTTCTTCCCCGCTAAATTGGTTTTACTTTCCACTGCATCCCCCTTGGTAACGTATGCACCACCACGCACTTAGGTTTCTACTCTTGTCGTATCCACGTTCATCCCTTCTTACTTTAATTTTTCCCCTTCCCGCATTTTCACCCCTCTATTATCCAACACGGTTGGTGTTCTTCTTTACACCTCCAACCCAAACCTGCCGCAAACACGCCTCACGACTGCGAACTTTCTCACCCTTATTCCCCCTTTTTTCCTTCTGTCCTTTCCCTTTTCCTAGCAGTGGTTGGTAAATGACGTGGCCCAACGGGTCGCACCGTCCCTCAACGTTTTTTCCACTTCTCACATTCTCCCGCTCTTTACCCAGGTGAAAACCCCTTTGCGGCCTTGCAGCTAGCCCTGGCACTGGCTGTTTCATTCAGCGTGCGTCACCACACGTCCATTTGCCCCGCCCTTTCTTCGAGGGGTTTCCCCTGTTTGGGCCCCACCAGTGTACTTCTATTTCTCGCCGGCTTCCCTGTTACCACGTTGGAAGCCCCCGCCACCTCGCACCCCCTTTTCCCGCCCCCTCGACCCCCCGTCGTGTTTTTCCCCTTTCACATTGCGTCCCACCCAAAACCATTCCCCGCCGCCCTCGGGGCCTCACTTTTTTCGTCCCTTTTTCCTGCATATTTCTTTTTTTTTCTCACCCTGTGTAGCATCCTTCTGTTTCAGCAACCCCGACGCCCCCCCTGTTCCCCTTCCCCCCTAGCCTTTCAATCCCGCTCGTCGCCCGTTTTTTGGCCCGGGTTTGAACAGTCCATACTTTCTTTACCCCCCCCCATTTTTTTTTTTTGTCCCACCCGAGCATTTTTGCTCATGCATTTTTTTTTCCTGAAGAAAAAATCCTTGGGCAGGGGCCCAAATCCACATACCCATTTGCGGAGGGCGCCTCGAAACAACGGGTCTTTTGTCCCGTCTTTTAATTCGTACCCTTTTTTCCTTGCACCAAGTTCTTCGTTATTGAGGCCATCAGGGGGGAATCCTGCGCCTCTGGCCCGCCCTTTTTCGAGCCTCAAAGCACAGCCTCCTCTTCTCCACTGCGATCGCTTTTTTTTTCCTTTTTTGCTTTGCATACCGTGTCAGATTTTCTTCTCCCCCCACGCCCCGTCTCCTGTTCCGGAACAATCGGCAACCGTTTTTTTTCTTTTTCCCTGTTACTTTTATTTTTTTTTTTTTTTTGTTATTTTGCGGCGACTCCCTTTCGCCCCCCAAAACCTCCGCCAGCATTTCCCCTTTTTTCCCCCGTTTTCCTTTCTGTTTGCACTGGAACGCAGTGAGCTTTGACCCCCTTTGTTTTTTCCGTTGTAACGAACCTTGTCCTTGAGTCCCTGGCTCACCCCTTTACCGTTTCTTCAAATTTGCCCCCAAGTTTTTACCCAGTTTCTGTCGTAATACCCCTTATTTTTGTGCCAACACTCCCCCTCCTT
>Ga0179593_1323440_pt1 | contig 11331 bp, 12 predicted proteins | sample CZODoug2_1_08_16_FD_185931 | JGI IMG/M metagenome (GOLD analysis project Ga0179593, IMG submission 185931) | Vadose zone soil fungal communities from Angelo Coast Range Reserve, California, USA - CZODoug2_1_08_16fungal (PacBio error correction) | ecosystem: Environmental > Terrestrial > Soil >... | reverse complement strand
TCTTCACTGAGCTTCCCTCTTTTCCTTGGAACATTTCTGTGATAAGTTCCTTCCCCCGATCAGAGGATGTCGTGCCCTCCCCCCCTCCGCGCTTGATTGTGGAGCTACATGGCAAAACAATGTTCGTCTTAATTCTCCCCCCCCCTCCATCACACCTGTTTCGCCTTTGTCCGGGCCCTACTAATCGCTACCATGTTTTCCTAGTAACTTTTGCCAGCGAAGAGTCCAACAGCTCCTTTGACGTTCTCCTGTTACGCCCCCCTTTCTGCCATTCCTCCCCCCCCCTTCTATCGTCTCTCCCTTAAACCACATCCGCATCCGACAAAGGCAACTTCGAACAGCGTCGCCTGATTTCATCCCCCCCCCCACCTTCTGTCTTAACGGGACGAGGACGCCCTGGGCCCTTTCGATTCAGCTGTGCCCGTTTCTCCCCAAAACCCTTTCCCTTGTCCCTTGTATGTGAACCGTTCCCGCCCCCCCCTCAGATACGAGCAGACCGAATGAAATTTCGTCCGCCTTTCCTGGATCGGGACAACCACTTTCCACGAATTTTGGCGGTTCGCTTCTATTACGGTGCACTCCAATATGCTTCCCCTGTGCACAACCCTTCTCCCCCGCCGTGTACCTGGCCTTCGCGTGAGGAGAAAAATATCTATCAGATTGGCTTTCGGCTTACCCTGCAGTGCGTTCCCCCTTTCTTCCACTGTATGTTTAGGTGTTAGGTAAGGAACTCTACCTTGAATCCCCTTAGGTTACGCGCCCGCCACCTCCGAAAGAAACCCTCAGCTTAGCAATGGCAGTACCCGTCCTTTCTCGTTTCTTTGAGTCTTGCTTCTTTATTTAATCTTCTTTCTCCTCGTCATGCCGCCAAACTTGCGATGATTAGAGGCGATGCTGTTTTTTCGAGATGAAAATACGTTCCAAAGGCTTTGCCGGGATCCACCATTTGCCAGATGATTTCTGCCTTGTCTCAACCGCCTATTTCATTTTCGCTTCCAGTTGGTATTTGCCAAGCTAATGTTATTTTGTCCCTACGCCCTTGCCCCGTAATTGCCTGTAACTCATCAGAGCCACTTCCATTATTCCACGATACAAGTTATCCCGTGCCCAATTGCGCATTCCCCTCTTACCCCTCCCCTTCGAGGAAATAAACCGCCGACATTTTGATCCCTCCATCAGAAGGGACCACTCCACTGTGCTCTACACACAGTTTGCCGATTGAAGCTGCGATGCCTTACTTATGTTCTGCTTTGCATCCATTTTCTATGGCCTGCTTGCTTCATCTCAATGTTCCCTCTCGCCTCGTCGGATGCATTTCCTTTCTGTTCTGCTCTGGTTTGCGTTCCAGCCTCATCATACCCAAGATCCCTTTGTCCCAAAATCGCCTGTCCTGAAATAAGCGTTTCGACGACGTACATCCCCCCCGTTTTTGTTGTTTACTTATCTTTGCCAACGCTTTTCATTTGACCTTTATTTGAATATGAGCCTTCCCTCCGGGAGCGTCACCCCATTTCCTGCGACGCTTACGGCCCACTTGAAAGATACGCGTTGCCCTGAGGCCCTGCGCTCCCTTCTTGCAGTCAAAGATGGCCCTGAGCGTCTACTTGCATGCTACTTCCCTTACGCACTGCCTTTCCTCTTTTCTCGCATTTTTGCTTGTCCTGCTTATCGTTTGTTCGTGTGGTCGTGTTGCCGCCTTTTCCTTTTCCCGGCTGGCTGCGCTTGCGCAATTAAGCGTTGTATACCCCTTCGGTTTTTACATGCATGGATGCCTTCCCTAGTTTAAGGCTCTGCAACGTCGGACCCTGCCCCCCCAGCCTGGTCGTTGCCCCCCGGTAGCGCCTCATCTGAGAACTCGCTGTCTTGTCTTTTCTCACGCGTCATGTTTCGATCCCTTTCCCCCCGCGTTGGATCCCCCCATTCTTGTAGCCCTCTTTTGTCCAAATCGCGCCCCCAGTTCTCCTTCACCTTATCTGTGAAGGATATGTCCCGCTCTCGACAAGGATGCCTTTTCTCAAAGCATTCGTGTCAACTCGGTACGTACTTTGTTTCTTTCTATTCTTTGGGCGGTCCCTTTTCAATGGCACCACCTGTACTGGATCGTTTTCATAACCCAAACATGAGAGTAGTTCCCTTTTTCTCCCGCTCCCCCGAGTGATCTCAAATCCCTTTCTCCTCCGTTGGATTTTTTTCGATTCCCTTGGACGCCTGCTTGGAGATTATGTTTTACGGAAATGAAGGGGCTTCGATGCCGAATCCCTTTTAAGCTTGTAACGCCTTATGTTCCCAGGGTTTGTTTTCCCTTCCTTAACTCGGTTCGCTCCTTCTCTTTCCTCTTTTCTCGGAACTTATTCCTTTCCATTACAATCCCTTTTTTTTTGTGTGCCAACGTTTGGCAACGATGCACAAAATATAGCCAAGCCCACTGTCATGCCAGTTTTCTCCTTTCAGAAAAGTGTTGCTTAAGGCGACGCCGCCCAGAGGTGGAATTGTCATTGCGTCTTTTTTTCCGTTCTGCTCCTATTTTTCTCGGGTTTACTTCGATTCCCCCGAAACTTTTCGTCTGATTACTTGGCGCTTTATTGTCTCTTCCGGTTTCCTCCCCAAGAATTATTGTTTCCCGCTCTTGCCGCAACCCCTTTCCCAACAGCGATGTTGCTTGCATTCGAACCTTCAGGACGTCCCTTTTGCGGCCCCAGTCAATCCCCTATGCGCGGAGTGGTGATTGTTTATCGGCATCAGCTTTTATCGTGAAACTTATTCAGGCCGATTGTCATTGAATTCTATACTGTCGCTCAGGTGTCCTTCTCTTTAATTTTTTGTCACCCGTCTCGGACTTCTCTCCGACATTGGCCCCCATCTTGCCGAATCCTTTTCCGCCGCTGATGCCGATGTTGCAATCACCCCCCCCCCCTCCGCGATGATCTCCTGTGACCCCCCTAGGTCTTTTCCCCCTTGCAGTTACGGCCCCTTGCAATCACAACCTCTTGTTTTGAGGTCCGCATATCTGGTTCCCTTTTTTCCCCCGGTAGGCAGTGTTCAGTCGAAATGACACATATTTCCGTTTCTCCTGCCTCCCCCCTTTTTCCGGTCCCTTCCCCTTCAACCTAGTCTCAGTCCCGGCTCCTTCAACCAAAGCTCATGATCTGCCAAGGCCCCCCTAGTTTTAGTTTTCGCCTCTTCCCAAGCCCCAACCACTTCTTCCCCACGTGGCGCTCTACCAAGTGGGCCTTTCGTCTCTCCCGTGATTTGGCAAATGCCCCACGGGAAATGGACCTGATTCCCCCTTCGCCCCTCCTACCCTCGCACTTGAAGATTACAGACTTGTTACTGGAAACAACCCCCGGTGTCAAGAATGGGTTTCAAGACATTCCACTCTCTTGTCGTCTCCGTTGACCCCCCCCTTCCGCGTCTGGTTTTTTGCACTACACTCCCTGCCCTGTTAGCAGAATGGCTTTTGGACCAGAGCGACCTTGCTCTTTTTCCCTTCCCTTTTTTTTTATTTTTTAGGGGTACCTTCGTGTGACAGTGGACACAAGCCCCTCATTTACGCGCCGCACTCCCCCCCTCTTATTTTTCCCTTCTCCCCCCCCTCAGTTAATTCCCGGGTTTTTTCAGTGCTTTTAGATTTTCTTGCGTCCATTAGCAATCGCTTGATTATATCGCACTATTGCGCTTTTCGTCGAAGAGTCTTAGATGAGTGTGCTTTTTGCCTTTCCCCTCCCTTTTCTTCCCCCCCGGTCCCTCTGGCTTGTGAGACACGCGCAAGGTTGTTTTTCTAGTGAGCGTAAAACCCGTCGATTTCCTCACTATTTTGGCCTTTTGTCCCACCCCTTACCCCCCCCCTTTTTTTCGTTTGCTTTTGTCAAGACGCGAGCGTAGCAAAGTCATTGCTGTAACTAATAAACCCTCAATTCATTGCTCCACCAGTTTCCAACGTTAAATTGCGACGGCAGACGTCCAGAGGCCCATAAGGACTCTTGCCTCTTCTTCGCTGCCTCTCCTCTCTTTCAAAAGCTTCAAGTGCCAACCGAATGAACGGCCGATGAGGCCAAAATGATGGTGCGGTCTCTCCTGATGACGCCCCCGTTCCCCTTCAAGTCCTCTGGACTGGCTTTTTGCTGCGCCCAAGCGCGCCGCTCTTTACTGGCGGTATGAAAATTGGCCGTTTACCCATGATGTCGCTCCTGGCTTCTTTCTCCTCCTCAAGCTTTACCGTTTCAAACCTGCCTGTCCTTCCCACCTGCGTTTCCTGAGTACCCCACTTTTCTTTCCTTCCTTTGTGTGAGCGCTCTTCTTTTCGATATAGGTTGTAACGCTTATTTCAAGTCCTGGCGATTTGGATGGGTCTTCATGAGCGGGCTTAGCGTCCATCCCTGAATTCCGTCCCAACTTTATGCTCGCAGCCTTTTTGCGCGGGAGTCCTCTGGCCATGTGCTTTTCCCCCCATTTGATGCGTCATCAGTACGTCATCGAAGCGGCCATATTTTTCTGGTGTTTGACTTGTCCTGCTGCTCGTTTTTTCGTTCTTTTACGGGCTCATGGCCTCCCGCTCCTTTTGTTTCGGCTCCGGCGCTACGCGTTGGCATTGTAGCCTTGGCCCCTTTTTTTTTCCTTTCACATCCATTACTTTCAGCGCGTCTTTGTACACCGATCATGACAAACTTTTCCTGTCGTCCAACCGGTAGAAGTCAATGTTAGCACTCGCGTTCCTTGGATCTCGCCCCTTGCGAACGTCCTCCACGTGGCCTGCGTTCCCATCGTCTATAACCCCCCTCTCCTTCGTGAATCTTTTTGCAATATTTGGCATGAGATAATGAAACGATCCGAAGAGCAGCCTCCAACTTCACCTCTCCCCATTCTTAACGTATGCTTTTTTCCGCGATAGCTTTCCTCTTCCGTTGTTTTTCCTTTGTCACTGTTAAATCTCTTTACCTAACCTCCCCCCATGGGTGCCTCGCTACTCATTCTTGTTTCCCGCTCGGGGTATCCCGCCGAAACTCTTCTCAAGGTTAGGGATTTTCTTCTAGGTCAGGGACGCCTTTGAGTTTCTGATGTTTTTCTTCCCTTCCGCCAGCTACCGATGTTCCCCTAATCGACCTAACGTTTTCCATTCCGGCCCCGTTTTTCCCGGGTCGAAAATTTCCATTGCGATGTCTGAGGGTATTAGGAAAGGGATCCCCTTCAATTACCCCCCTTTTTTTCGATCAACGGCCAACCGATGCAAAATCCTCCAGTTTGCGTCTCCCTGTTAAGTCACACCCTACTTTTTTTTCTTCCATGCGGACGCTTTCTTAAGCTTTGGCAGGGACTGATTGGTTTCCTTATCTTACGACCTCCGTTTTTCGGCGATGTACCCGACCCTTGTTATGTCGAGGTGACCTTCTTGCTCCCTCATGGCTTCCCCACCGCCCTTTCTTCGATCCTTCACGCGCCAATCGTACCCCCCCCTATTATGTGCCTGGTCCGAACCAGCCACGGGACGTCCCTTCATGGTTGCGTCAGACCCCAATCGACCTGCGGGATGTTCTTCCTCGGATAAACTCTCAGGTGATGGGCCCCGGACTTCTCTCTTTTCACTCCGTTTGCCCGGCGTTTCTCTCTTTCACGTTTTTTGTTGGGGACGAGCTTCTCCCCTCGGCTGAGTCGGACGGAGTGACCCCATCGATTGCCCATCCGTGGTCGATTTCGGCCACACTCGCGCTACACTATGATTGAGTTTGGCGTCACCCACACCCTTTTTTCGTTCCTTGTCCGTCAGGTTCGACACTCAAATCTTTTCCTGTTTCCCGTTTCTTCGTCCAATTTGTTTACTGCCGGGCGGAATTGAGATTTCCCAATAAAATCAGCCGCTTCTTCCCTCCTTACGACCGTTTAGGTACCTCCCTTAAAAAGGAGATCAGTCTTTTGTTCACCTCTCCCTCTTCAGCCACTTCCCTTTGGAGAGCTTTTGCAAGCAAAACACTTTGTTTCTTTTTTTCCCTTTTGAAGCTCGATAAGTGGGCCTTCGATATTTCCTCCCTCTTTGGGCCCGTGAGACAAACCCCCGGTGTGAATTGTAAAATTTAGTTCTCCCCCCCCGTCCGACCGTTTTGCCCCCTCCCTCGCAAATGGTTTTCCCCAAGCTTCGCGCGAGTTCTGGGTAAACTGGGAAACCCCCACTGGTCCCCCCTGGGGGACTTGGGCTTTTTTCGACGGTCCCCTCCTCCTTTCGTGCGGCCTTCCCCCCATTAGCTCCACGCGGAGTCCTGGCCTCAGAAAAATCCCGAACCTGAGCTGCTTTTTCTTGCTTCAGGCGAACACATGAAATCTGAGCGCGTCCCCTTCCTGTTGTTTCCGTTTGTCGGTCGTACTTCTGGTCTGACAGTGAATCCCCCCCCCTCTTCCTGGGACTCGCACGACTCGAAAGCTGATACGCTGAAAACCTCCCTTAGTACCGTACCCTTCCGTTGCACGAAGTCTTTTCTAGTTCGATGCTTTGCCTCTTCTTTATTATATTTCCCTTCTCCCCCAAATCGGGCTTAAGGAGTGCTGTTTTTTTTTCCGTGCTCACCACGCACTTGCCTCCGTACTTGGCCGGGCAAAACCTCAAGGTATTCTTCCAGTGCCGTAGATCCCCCCCCATCCCCGTTTTGTGCTACAGTCTTTGCCTTCCTTTTTTTCTCCCTTGACCAAGTTTCCCCCCTGTACACGTTGGTTCAGTGCCGCGCTTGAACTTCCAAAGTGACTGTTCCCTTGCCCCATAGCACTTTTCCACTCTCATTTGTATACACCTTGTAAATTGAGCCACTTCGCGGAAAGTCCTTATCACCCTTACCCCTGCGGCAATCCCGACCTGCCTTTCCTCCCTCCAAACCTCTCAGTCATTCCCCCGCAGACACTGTTCGAGCAAAAGCCGAGGGGTTTCTCCTCCAGTACTGATTGAATCTAGCCACCTTTCAGTTTTTATAGATGCCTTTCAGCTCACTCGCGTCACCTTTCGATCTTCCCCCCTTTGCCGATTTGCTTCGTATGATGTCGTCCCTGGAGAGTTGACCGCTCATACCGATCCTTCCAACTCCTTTCCCCCATCTTTTTTCGAGCTAAAAATGCTCTCTTCTCCCTCTATTTCCTATCCTTTACTCCCTTGCGATTTTGGCACTTGGTGATTATTAGCGGCACTCGAGGAGAGGAAATTACTGAAGTCCGGTCCTTTGCATATCTCAAGTGAGTGGTGCTAGGCGAAGGCGCATTGAGCTGTTTCGTCAACAGCTGGCAATAGTTTGCAATCCTTCCCTCCCATCGCATTTCCACTCTGCAGCTTTTTTTATTGCTCTCGTTTCGCCGTCGGCAGGTTCGGGCGAGTGAGCGTCCCTTTATCATTTGCCTTTGTAGTTTTCCTCCCCTTTACGCGTGATACCTGGCGAGTGGTCCTTCCGTGCAGTGCTCTTGTGAAGGCCAACCCTTGCATAAGTTGTATCAAAATGTCTGTCTTTTTCCCCCCCCCCCCCGGTAGCTCCGTCAGCTGCACTCTGGATGGATCTTTTCTCGAATTCCCTTTTCTTTTTTTATCCGGCAAGGACTTTTCTTAGTTTGTAAACTCGCGTCCGTGTTCTCCTTACCCAATATTTTCGCCTCCCTAAGCGATTGCGACGTTCCGATCGCACTTTCCCCAAGCACGTGCAAATTAATTTCACGTATTCTGGCTCCGAGTTCCTTGTGCTTCTCTTTTCCCAATCTTCAGGTTCAAAGCCCCCGGCTCTTACCCACCCTCTTCATTTGACTCCTCTCCGATTTCTTTCTCTGTGTACGGAAAGTCCACTGATCAAGGTTCATTTTGCGATTCCCGGGACTGACGGCTTGATTTGCTGATTGTTTTTTCCTAATACCTCCACGGCTCGATGTTCCCCGTAACGCTCCCCTCCTCCAATTCGTGGAGTGGTTTCGTTCCCCTCCTGACTTTTTACCGGTTCTCATGCTCTTGTTTTAGTTATCCCGTTTCCTTTATGTCACACAATCCCCTTTTTTTTTGTCGATTAATTTTCCAAATATCGCCACGGCCAATTGTATGTCATTCGCGTTCTGTTTGAAGCACAAGCCTTGTTTTCGGCGACGCTTAAGCTTATTTCGCTCCGCTTTTTTTTCCGTTCCTTTCTTTTCTACCGGTCCGGATGTGTACCGACACCTGTTCTATTCTCACTAGGAGATTGTTCTTCCGATTGCTTTCCAGACTTGACACTTCCAACGATCCCCCCAACCTCTAACCCGCGTTTTTCTTTATTGCATTCCCCAAAGCGTCGGCTCCTCGCGTGTTCTTCCCCCTTCAAGATTATAGAGCGGAGGGGATTGCATCGGGCAGCCGTTTCTTGAAGAATTATTCTTGTCCCCCTTCCTTGTGTCCAGCGGAGCGGGTAGATACTCTCTTTGCATCTAAACATTGTTGTTTTGCCGAGTTTAACTGACCCCTTATCCGGATGATTCAAGAGTTCTTACTACTGAACTTGTTCCCGATCGGATGGACTGCAATCACCAAACTCCCCGGATCGTCTCTTGTCTCCTTCAAAACCCCTAGTTTCGGTCTCCCCTACTTAGGTCCCTACTGCCAACCATAGGTTTTTCGTTTCCTAATTTCAGCCGTTTCCGTCCCTTTTCAAATGCCCCCGTCCTTCCTGAAGAGCACCCCTAAAAGCGACGTAATGACGACAGTTTCTTTTTACATCTCCTCTTGAACTGGAGCGCTTAATGAAAACCCCCCCCCCTCGCCTCTGCACCAAGTCCCCCCGCTTGCGACTCGTAGCCTGAGCCCCAAACGGTTCTCAAACGGGCGGTTTTCTGCATACTTTTCCTTTTCTTATTTTTCCCCTAGATTTGTGTTTGATCGACACCCCCCAGGTTAATTTTCTTTCCTTCCCGTCTTTTCTCGCGACCTCTCCAACTGGTGCACCGCTTCGTCCAGAGAGTTCATGGTACCGGTTGACACAACCCCCTGAGTGCACTATTTTCTTTCGCTTCGAGTACTGCCCTTCGTTAGTCCGGTGCCCACCTCCGCCTCCTTTCCCTGGCCTCTCGAGACCAATTCCTGAACTTGCTCCCTGATTGGGCCTTTTACCCCACGTGCGAACTAATTGAGCGTCTGCCCCCTTCATTGTTTTAATTTTGTGTATTTATTTCCTTTTGAACAGTTCCCCCCTCTAGCCGGGACGTCGCAACCGCCCCTTTCCCGAAAGAGATAGAGAAACGCCCTCCGTACGTACCCTTCATTTTTTTTCCTCAAGTCTTAGTTGTTCCGTGCTTCTTTTGCCCTGCTTTCATATATACTTTCTCCAATCGTCTTGAAGGATTTTTGCTTTGGTTTTACCCCTCCCACTTGCTCCACGTCATTAGGGATCAACGATGTTATTCGGCCTTTTGCCTTCTTCGTCCAATCCCCCCCGCCCCCTCCTGCTAAAGATTTTGACTTTTTCTCCCGGGTTTTTCAAACGCTGACAATTTTCATTTTCCCTCTTTCAAGACTTGCTTTCCCCCGTCCGCCCCGTAAGGTCCCTCGTCACTTCACAATGCTTCAAAAGATTCCATTATAACCGCGTAAAGCGTCCGTTCTACAGCAGCAAAACCGATAAAGGTCTCCTTTCCAAGCCTCACCTTGAAGCTCCACCCATCAGCATGACCCCCTCTCATTGCGCGCACAACACTCGATGGCCACGCTGCGATGCCGTCTTGATTGACCCGGCCTCCACTTCCCCCTTTCTCCCTCTCTTTTCGTGTGTGCTGCAGCTCACCCCGAGCGCTTTCTTTCACTTCTATGCCTTCCGATATTTTCGTTGTTTCTTGTCCTCCAGGGCGATGCCCGACATGTTATCAACTTTTGGCAAAAAATCTTGTCCTTCCATACCGCTTTTTCTCGACGTACAAATCTTTTTTTCCTTCCTTTCTTTTCCTGTGTTGTTTTTTCCGATCTCTTCACCCCCGGAACAGTTCCCGATTGTTCCCCCGGGATCTTTTGTTTACTGTATGGAGCGGCCACAACTGGTTCGTCCCCCTCTAAGCTACTTCCCCCTTTTGCCTCCGAACTCGCCTTTTAGCCGCGCGCTTTTGTCAGCCAAGGGCCAGAGCTTGATTTGTCGGGCATCCTCGGCATCGCATTAGGCCCCGCATTTTTTTGCTTCCAGTTCTGCTGTTGTCCTTTTTGATCGTTTGCGTTCTCTGGTCGGCGATGATTTCCTCATCTTTCGGCGTCCGGTCACGTTGTATAAATCGTTTGAAGGCCCTGTCCTTCTCTGCCATAGTTCTGGTCCCCAGACTTTTGTCTTTCCCCACTCTTGTCAACTGACACACGGGTCCTTCGTTCCCCCCTGGTCTTGAGAAGTAAAAATCAATCTCGGGGATGGACCCTTCCGCGGCACTGCCGACTAATTTTCGTTGTTCACGGCAAAGGCCTTTTCTGCAAGTGAGTTGTTTTTACCCATTTTCGATCCCCTCTGACATCTTCTGTCTCTTGCGCAATCTGCGAATGGACGACCCCTCGCTTCGGTTCGACTCTCCCCTCTAACAGTCCGTGTCACAAAAACTTCAGGTTTCCTGCCTGCGTTTTTGCTTTCGGCCCTTTTTCTTCCGCATACGGACTTTTCATGTTCCCTTTCCCCCGGACTGTCGTTCCCTCCCACCTTACAAACCCCCGCCGGTTGCAGCCGCAGATTTTCTTAGTCGGTGATCCGAATTCTTTTCAAGTTCGGGCTTTATCGCCCTGAAGGGACGCCGTTGTTTGGAGCCTTTCCCCGTTGCTCCCCTTTCCATTCTGATGTCCGTCCGACCTTTCCCTCCTTGTTTGCCCCAGGGTTTTTGTTCCGGACCTTCGGAAATGAGGACCGCTTCCATTGCTTTATTTTTCTGCGTCGTAGCGCAAGGTGGTTCACCCCCCATCCCTGGTTGTTTCGCCCTGGGGCCCCAATATCCAGGACCCTTGTTCCTTTGATCAGGTTTCCCTCCATGGCAGTGTGTTCTCCTGACGCTTTAGCAGCTTTTCCTTTTTTCATCGCTCTTTTTTTTAAGTATCTGCTAACCCTCGTTCCAGGGAATGCCCCCACTGGTCTTCGTTCTTCCCTCCCTTCGTGCGATTTTATTTCTTTCTTCCGCCTGGCCGTTAAAAGAATGTTCCCCTGAACGCTATTTTGCCCCGCCGCAATCAAAACCGGTTTTTCCTGAAAAATCTCGGACTTCCCACGCCCTATTTTTTTTTCCGGCAGCTCCGTCTCCTTCAATACAGAGAGTCGTTTTTGATTGCCGCATCGAGGATCGTGAATGATCTGGTTCCGAGTGTCCAATTAACTCTTGCTCTTACTGAGCCGTTTGTTT